>ERZ1034901.1522-NODE-1522-length-16036-cov-17.125336_pt1 | contig 16036 bp, 17 predicted proteins | sample MGYA00520628_ERZ1034901 | MGnify/ENA primary metagenome ERZ1034901 (study PRJEB33766, sample SAMN09781783) | gut metagenome | biome: gut microbiome | host: Homo sapiens | place: Madagascar | study: EMG produced TPA metagenomics assembly of the PRJNA485056 data... | reverse complement strand
TCCTAAACACGATGCAAAGATATTAATATTTTTCCGTTCCACCAAAACTTTTCCCGAAAGATATTAATATTTTAACTTTTATTTGCTGTTTATGTCGTAAGCACGACTGTTTTCGGTCGTTTTCGGTCGTTTTCGGTACGTTTTCGGTCGTTTTCGGTACGTTTTCGGTACGTTTTCGGTACGTTTTCTACGCTCTATATGATAATAACCTGCACGCATTAGTTTGAATGAATATATAATCTAATTCTCATATCCCATACCCCTTTTCTCTCAATGAAAAGTGTTCTCCCAACAAAAAAACGGGCAGGAAAACGCTCTCCTGCGCTCCCTGCCCTTTAAATTTAATGAGATATTATGAGTGAACCTATTGAAATCTCTTCTTGATGCGCTCATTTATCCAGCAAACCGCAAAGATTGCCATGAATATCAATACGCAATCGCCAGTGAATAATCTTATCTTGTGCCATGTGCTCGCTGGCTTCTCAACCTCCTTGGTCTTGTATCGGTTCACGTAATACTTGACCTTCACAGTGTCGGTCACGAAAACATAGGTATCTCCTACGATGGTGTCCGTCTTGGTCGTTGTCTTCCATCTGGTGGTCGTAAGATTGCGCCACCGCTCCTTGATTACGGTGTCGCCCTTGACGTACACTAGCACGCTGTCCTGCCTGAATACGCTGTCGTGCCGATAGGTGTCCTGCCAGTGGATCTGTCGCTGGTTCACGCTGTCACGTCTTACACTGGTGTGTGCGCTGTCGTGATAAACCGTGTTATTTTGCGCTGTTTTAGCGCAGGAACAGCCCAAAATCAAAAGTGGGGTAATTGTAAGCATGACGAAAAATAACGCCACAGAACGCAAATTTTGTCCTTTTCTTGAATTTTTCATACTTTATAAGCGTTAGATTGATATGTTTATTACGCAAGCACCTAGATTTTCAATGCATCCTTGGCTCGCTTCAAGTACTCCTCGCAGTCTGACAGTCCGTTGTGCCCTCCGTTTATCTTCCTGCGGATAGCCTTCAAGTTGTCTTGGTCTGCCAGCTCATTGCATCCGAAGGTGTCGAATACCCACATCGAGGATTTCGTCGCACCCAGAGGACGCTCCAGCAGTTCCGGGCACCTCACCACATCGAAGCCGCAATAATTGGCATACTTCCGGTAGTTGGCTCGCCCGGTAATCTGTATCAATCCCCTGCCCTTATACTTCACGCCATCGCCCTGCTGGGTGTTGCCGAGGTCTTTCCTGCCCTCGTAGGCTCTGCCGCTTGCCAGTTCCCTGGTGTATCTCAACTCTCCGCTTTCGTGGGCAATCTGTGCGAGGTAGTGCGCCATCCTTAGTGCGGTGTTGATGTGGAAATGCTCTGCCCATCCGTTGATGATTGGAAGATAGGTGTCTGCCCTGCTGCCTGCATTCGGCATTACCTTTAAAAGCTGCGCTCTAGTTATTCTCATTATCTCCTCCTTTCTTCCGCTCTTCTTTCATTATCTCGACAAACGCCTTCGCAATTTCGTCCTTGTTCTCGAGGATCACCTGCATCGTGCGGTCTTGTTTGCGTATCTCAGCCTTCTCGTATGCCTTCTCCCGGATGCTCTTGAACTCGCACAAAAGCAGATACACCGTCCATGCTATAGCGAACATAGGGAAGGGAGAGATAATACACGTAGCCACGTCCATAAGCGAAGCAATACCGAATGTCGGGAAATACTTCTTCGCCTTGTCGCATGTCTTCTTCAACCCTGTTGAAGTTCTTGCAACATGCAGTTCCTTCGCCTTCTGTATGCCTGCTATCAGGTCAATTGTCATCGCTATCAGAATTGTAGCGAAACAGATAAAAATTACTAGGGCGCACAGATATAGGTGGTGCACCTGAAAATCGTGAAATACTTCGCTCATATCAATTTATTTTTTTGTTTATTCCAATTTTTCCCAGTCAATGGTCACACCCTTTCCGATGATGTCTGCCGTCCACCTGCAGAATGCCATACCATCGTATCCGTCCGGATCACTGGCTACGGCAATAGCATACTGTACGCAGTCGCTCTCGGTCTTGATTACCTTCGGGTAGAAGTCCGCATAAGCCATATTAGCCAAATAGAGAATATCCCCGATGGTCGTGCCCTTGGAGATTATCTCGTTGTTTGTCGCCAACCGGATTTCGTCAACAGTCCATCTGTGGCTCGTTCCATCTACGTTCTTCATCTGCTCGCTTGCCTTGATTGCTAGCTGCTTCGTGAAGTGGTAGCCGTGCTTGGCAACGTATGCCACATATCCGCTGGCTCCCATGAGTGCCTTTGCTGCCTTCTCGTATGGCAAGCCGTGGATGATGTCGCTCTCTTGGTGCTGGTGTCGCTCATCCTCGCTATCGCAGGAATGGCGCATAACGATTATTTTCTTCATTGTGCGCCCTCCTATCCTAGTTTGTCGAGTAATTGCTTAACCATGCCACGAATGCCGCTTATATCGCCCTCAAGTGCCTTGAAACGCTTTTCCGTTTCCTGCTTTTCCTTGATTGCCGGGTTCAAAGCTGCAAGAAGTTCTTCGCCCTTGGCTTTCCGTTCCTTGCTTGGCTCGTATGCCTTGATTATCTCATCGGCTTCATTTACCAATTTCCCGACTTCTGGCAAAAGGTCTGCCTTGTCGGTGGCCAGTACGATTTCGCCTGCAAAGGTAACTCCGAGGTGTTCGGGTATGGTGTAGATGGTCTGCTTTCCCTCCACCTCGATTGTTACGTCTCGCATTGGCTGTCCGTTGCTGGAAATGGTTGCGATGCCAGTGTTGATGTGCGGCTGGTTGTCTATGACCTTTCCTTCCTTAACTTCCACCGTCTGCTTGTCTAGCAGATAGACTGGGTGATTTCTCTGAATATTTTTAAATTCCATAATGCGCTCTTTTTAGATAATTCGATAAATAGACAAAAAGGGGTCTCACTGATAGAACAGCGAGTTGCCCCTTGATAGATTTTGTTTAGTACTACGCTCCAGTTGTGGTTGTGGTGGTCTTCAGCTGCTGGATAATGAAACCAGTCTGCTCTCTGCGCTTGCTGTCCTCCAGCTGGATGCGAAGGTCTTGCTCCCAGTGGTTGTTCAGAACATCAACGATGCGCTGAGTATTCTCCTTGCCCGAGGTCTTCAAGTCGCAAACGACCGTCTGGATGAGGTTGCCGAGGTTACTGATACCTCGCTCCAGCCCAGTATTGGTGTAGCAGAACCCCTGCTGCATTGCGTTGATGATGTCCTTCTGCCCCAGCTGGTTCTCGTAGCCCATACGGTTGATGTTCTGCTGGGTGGTGCAGCAACAGTCCTTCAACTGCTGGATGATGTTGAGGTTTCCGAGGTTCGCTGCGTTGATTACTCGCTCTGCGCTGAAACCAACCTTGCCGCCTACATCTTGGATTGCTGCCTGAATGCCGCAAACAGAAGACTGCAATGCGTTGAAGTCGCAATTCAAGTTAGCCGCCAGCGTCTTCAAGTCTTGGTTGTTGCCCTGGATTGCGCCCATCAACAAGTCGCTGTTGTGGTTGTCGCTCATCTGAGTGCGAAGGCTGTCAATCTGAGACTGGATTTCGGAACGCTGAACGTTGCCATTCTGTCCGTTCCAGCCATCGCCATACATGAAGCGGAACATTCCCAACATCATCATGTAGGCAAATGGGTTGTTCCAACCTCCACCCATACCACCGTTCATTGCTGCCAGCATAGTCGCTGGATCATTGTCTCTACCTCTAGCGAGCAAGGCTGCCGCCAGGTTGTCATTGCCACCGTCCCCAGTGCAATAAACTTTCTCGATTGTGTCTGCCATATAATTTTGAGTTAATTACGTTACGGAAACCAAATACTGGAATCCGCTGCAAATTTACTCTGATTTTTGGCTCACTACAAAAAGTTAGTGCAGGTGTATTTATCGAATTATTGTCAAAGAACGCTTTTTGTTATTTTCTTTTTTTTGTTTCCTGCTGAATGATTAAACACAAATCGGCTCTACGTCCTTGTTTAGCAAGGTCGCTTGTGCCGTGGCAAGTCGATAAACTCGAGACGTGCTGATATAGGTGTAAGCCATCTTGCAAAGATGTCTCACAGCTGGAACGGTGCGGTTTAATACGGTCGCAGTGGTCGTTACGCTGAATCCTGCGTGTATCATCTGCTCAACGACCATGCATCGTGTCATTACGAGGTTTTCTGCTCTCGACTTGCCGAGAACGTCTGCTCTCGTAATGCTTAATTCTCCGTTCGGAAGCTCAATAGCGCAACACTTGATTACGTTGTCTATAACTCGCCATAGTTCTTTCTCCTTGTCATTCATATATAATTTATTAAAATTATTGTAGATTATTATATATAATTTCAGACGAAAATTGTATTATTCTGCCCCCAGCATAGAATCAATCATTCCGTCAATGGCTTCATCGGTCATACTCTTCTTAATAGTAGGATCTGCGCCAATTGACTTCATCATCATAGCCACCCAGGGGTTGTCACTCTCCAGCGTGGATTGTATCTGTTCCTTGTATGCTTCGTGAAGCTCGCCCGATTCCTTGAAATTCAAAAGAACCGTGCGCAAGGCTTTCACTACGTAGTTATCCATAAGCAAGGGGTTGTCCCTTGCCGATGATAGTTTGGTAAGAAGCACTGCCAGTGCTTCATGTAATGGTTTCTTTTTCATATTGTCTTATTTTTAATTTATAAAGTCAACGACTTAAAGTTCAAGTTTTTTCTCTTTATCATTCATAGTTTTATTAGTTTATTGTAAATATTGTCATTGTAGCAACATTATTAAGATAAGAAGATATATAAAGATTATTATTTCCTTTAAACTTATATATTTGCTTAGGAATAGGATAAACATAATTATCAACTACTGCACCATATTTTTCAGGAGGATAAATATTTTTTTGTAAATAAGCATTCCAATGAGTATAAAGTTTATCATCCTTTTTAGCATAAAATATACCAGTAACAGTATCGAATACAATACTATCAGGATAATTTATAACATCATTGTAATTTACAGAGCCTGCTGCTCTAGTTATTTCACCTTCAACATATATAGCAGCATTTATAAGAATTTCTGATATATCAATAGTTCCACCTTGAGCGTTCCATAATTTAGACCTTATAGCTTCATCTTGATTAAAATGTTCTATTCCGCCACAACCAGTAAATATAACACCTTCGTCTTGATCTTCTCCAGCAATACATCCTGTTATATAAATATCTGTTACAAAAAGATTTTTATTAAAAGTCATATCCTCATTTATAACTCCATCAGATGTAGGTATATATTTACTAGGAATAGAATCAAGTTTAGTTTTATCAGGAATAGACATAAAACCTGCATTACCAGGATAAGTAATATTAACTATTTTATAAGGTCCACTGGCTTCAGGAATATCAACATACTTATGAGTTCCATCAGCAAGTTCAATTCTAATAGAAGTTTTAGAAGGAGCATCATCGTCACCACTATCCCGATTTGGATCAAATACTTCTATATCCTTTACAGTTTCAGTCTTTTTGGAATAAGTAGTTAAATTAAACTTATTACAAAGAGCTTGATGATAATATTTCAAACCATCTAAATCTAAAAATTTCATATTAATTAATTTTTAAAATTATTATTAAGCAAATAATGCATCTATTTCTTCTGTAGTTATTGCTGTAGGAAAGTCCTTTTTCACCATGTCGGTCACTCTGTTTGCGATGTCCCTGTAGATATCCGCTCTGAGTTTTTCTGCTGTCACGCTGCCTTTCATGATGTTTCCAGTCGATATACAGTTCTCGGCCAGATGGTTGTGTTTGACCGCTCCATGCTGGATCTTGGCTGAGGTCACACAAAGGGATGCTAGGTTTCTGTCCCTTACAGAGCCGTAGGCAAGCTTCGCTCCCGTTATTGCCCCATCCGCAATTTGAGCACTCGTTATAGTTATCTTGGCGAGTTCACTCTTGACAATCTTAACGACCGCATCGTTCTCCAGTTTATCGTCCATCATGACGAGCATCTTGCTTAACTCGACAACGATGTCGTAAATTTCCGTGCCGACACGCACAGCTGTGTTCTCTCCAACCTGCGTTGCGTCTCGTATCTGCTCTGCCATACGGAGCATTTTTTGAATATCCTCGTTCATGCCTTATGTGCTTTTTTAGTTGCCTATTGCGTGAATATGCGCCCTCGTTCCTCGCTGTGGCTTCACCTCCCCTTTCGGAGTGAATGCCTTGAGGTATTCGAGAGCGTCTGATAAATATCTTTCTGCCATATCCATGATGTCGTTGTATTGCTTGTTGTTCGATACATCTTGAACATGGTCTGAATAATCGTCTCTGTGGCGCATTCCACCAGCTCGGCTTACAATTGTGCCATCGGAACGGAAAAGCCTCGCATACGTGAAATAAGCGAGTGCCTTGCGTATTCCGCTGGTGTACTTCTGCACCTTGGTTTCGCCTTGGCTGCAATCGCCCTCCTTCTTGGCGGTGTATTCGCCACCGTCCAGGAAGACCGAAGGCTGGAAATCGGGCAATACTGAATCACCCCACTCTCCCTGCTCGGTCGCTGCCTTGAAACGTTTCCACCCGATGGCTGGTATGATGTTCGTGTCCTCGCTTTCACGAATGTATGCGTTCACTTCATTCTCATCTAGGTGTGCGCTGGTCGGTCGTGCCAGTTCCCGGAACTGATCAACCGTTATAAGTTGTTTTCTTGTCTGTTCTTCCATAGGCTCAATCAATTAATCTATCGTGTTGTTCCCTGCCACCTCGCTGCTGATATACTTCAACGGCTGCAGCTTGGGGTCTAGGTTCTGAATGGCTGGATCGTGCCAGTTCATGAAAATCTTCTTGAAGGCTCGCTCGATGAAACGCTGCTCGGTCGTCACTTCGCCTGCATAGTACTCGTAGGCATCCTGCATCACTTGTCCGCTGAATCCAAGCTTGCCCATACGGATGGCATAGAAGAGTTCTTGGTGGAACTGTGCATAGATGCGTTCAATAACGCTGCTGTCGGTCACGGAAAACTCCTTGTCGAAGTTCCTCGTAGGGAAAGCAACAACCTTCGGTTCGTCTTCCTCGTTCTCCACCTCAACCGCAAGAATCTTTGCTGTGTTCTCGTCCCCCTGGAACTGCAGAAGGTCTTCATCGGAAATCATCTGTCCGCTCTCCACCACTTCGCCTTCCTCGTTGAACTTAGGCACGCCCTTCTTGGTTACGAGCATACACGATACAAGGAAGTTGTTTCTAACGTTCCTCATCTTTACGTTGGCAAGTCCCTCATCGGTCGAAATCTCAGTGATGGCTGAATCGTAGCTGGCTGTCGGATAGATAAATTTCCCATCAAGGCTCTGCCACAGAATCTGTCCCTTGTAGCTGTCGATGCCGCCAGCGTTCTCAATCTGTTCAAGAACGATGTCGGGGGCTGGATTGAAAATATTGATGCGCTCAATAGTCTTCTCGTTCACAAACAACCGCTTTCCGTTCCTCGTTTTCTTCTGCTCCCAGTCGGGATGCAACAAGACGTGCTCCACGTTCCCCTTGTCGTCCGTCTCTTCAAGGCGGCAATTCTCGAAGGGTACGTGGCTCACGCTCGATACCTGCCCTAAAACGTTGTAGTTAACATGAAGGGCAAATCCCCCAAAGCGTGCGAGGTCTTGCGCAACGTTCCGAAGCAAATCGTCTGCCGTGTCCCCTTGCAAGTTCATCGCTAACGCTGCGATAACATCGCTGTCGAAGCCGTAGCCCTCAATGAATCGGGCGTAGCGGTTAAGGCAGAGCATTGCCGTTCCGCTGGCTTCCGTGATGCGTGCGAGGTTCTGCGGATATAGATTATCATATCCGTATGCCTGCATCTTGAATCGGCTGACGTAGCCAATATCAACCCTTCGCTTCGGCTTTTTAACTGTCTTAACGTTCATGCTTGTGTCGTTTTACTTGTTGTTTTGTTACTCTTCCTTGCCTGCTTTTTCGGCTTGGTCGATGTCTTCCTTCTTGTCGCTGCCTGCTGCTTTTTCGGCAGGATCTTTCCCTGCTGTATCATCTGCACCGCTGTCGATGCCTTCTGGCTGCTTGTTCTCGATGAGTTCCTCACTGGGTATCTTCTGAAAGTAGCTCTCCATGTGTGGGTACTTCGTCAGATATTCGTGCGCTACCTTGTCGGTCAGGTTCTCATTCGTAAAAATCTTACCATGGTAGAAGTCCGGGCAGGAAATGATGAAGCCTGCCTTCATTGCGTAATTACATGTTTTTGGCATTGCCTTTTCTTTTTTGAGTTTTAGATAAATTTCGATCAAAGCATCGTGGTAACACTGCTGGCAGGTCGTTGGCACGAACCGCTTGCGTGTTACCTCGAAATAGAGAGTTTCAATAACTGCCTTGTCGGTTGCATCAAAGGGACTGTCAAAACGTGCCTTCAACTCTCCGACCTTGGCTGTCGCTTCCTCGTAGGTCATGGCTTAACCTCCTACGGCTGCTGTTGTCAGACTGGCGTACTTGGCTGCCGTGGTCTCGCTGTCTGTGTCGAAGAAGAAATAAGCTGCCTTCGGTACGCTCTCCTCTTCCAGCGTGATAAGCCAGCCACCCTCGGTGTCGTCTGAGTACTTGTCGTTCTCGCCTGCGCTTGCCTTCAGTGCCTGCGCATATCCGAATACCTGGTACTCTGCACTTCCGTCCGCTCCCTTTGAAAGGTTGCGCAGGATGATAACATACTTTCCGTTCGCCAAGCCGTCAATGATATTTGCGCAAACCTCGGGTGTGTTCGCAAGCACCACGATTGCCACGGTGTTCTTCCAGCTGTTGCGATACGTGCCAACGGTCAGCTCGGTCTTGGTTCCAGTGAATGGCTTGCTGCCCTCCTGCCGGATGGCGTATGCTTTCTTTCCAGTCTTCAAGACCAATGATTTAATCGTATTGCCTTCGACAACGGACTTGGTGAAGTCGATGTCGTCTCGGTTGATGATAAGTCCATCGCCCTCCAGTCCCTTCGTTACTTGGTCTTCGCAAGGGATGATGATGTCCTGGGCGATAAGGCTCTCGCAAGTTGTTGCCATATTAATTCGTTTTTAATTGTTATATCCCCAACACCGTTTTGTGGGTGTTGAGGACTAATACTAAAATGAAAATTTGGAGCGATTAGTAAGCTGCATGGATCATGTTCTCTTCAAGGAGAGCCGTGCCAATCTTACCTGTAGCATAGAGATAGTTCCTGCGCTCCTTCTGGTCGAACCAGATGTCGAGGTCGCTAATGAGTGAATCAGCGTCAGTACCAACCATGAGGTTCTTAGGATTGCAGAATACCGCACGGTGTGGAAGGTTGACTGTCGTTGTGCCCTTCTCGTATGCTTTAATCATTCTGTCCCAAATGCCGACACGTGCAATCTTCACTCCGTTGTAGGTCGCTACTTCGAAACCATCGAACACCTTCTCCCATGGCATGATGTGGTTGTAGGTCTGCTTGATGTCGTAGGTCAGTGCGTCAGCAAGCGAACGTGTCATGAGCAACACTGCATCGCTGTCGTCAATGATGCGTGTATCTGCGTCCATCAAAATGGTGTCAACGAGTGTTGTAGCTGCACCCTTCTTGCGCAATGCTGAAACCTGCGCTGCTGCTGTGGTCTCGCTATTGGCTGCGATGGCGGTATGGTTCTTTGTCGCTGTGGCTGTGAAGATGCGCTTGAACAAACCATCGCAGACGTTGAAATTACTGACATCTAAGCCTGCTGTCAGCTTGCCGCCACCTGCACCTGACAAGGCGGCAGCATTGTCACCAAACCAACCGAAACGCCAAATCATTTGCTCCATGGCTCGAAGGAGTGCATCGGAATAGATGGTCATGAAGTCGGTGCTGGTGAGGTCGCCAATGGCTGTACCAGTCTTAAGACAGTACTCTGCGATAGTTCCCTTCAATGCCTCGTAGCAAATCTTGATAGGGATCTCCCACTGTCCGAGTTCCCAACGCTTCATGCTGTTGGCGATGCCCTTCTCTTCGTAGGTAGGGTCGCAACCGCCACCCTTCTTACCGACCATTTCCATCTCACCGATAAGTGCGATAGGGTCTTTTTCTTTTACCTTCTGAATGTTCACGAATGAAGAGAAGTCTTCATCGTTGTAGAAGGTTTCCTGCACTGCATCCTTGATGCTTGCGAGGTTTTCTGGCTGTAGTTTAAGGTTCTCCAGCTGCTGTTTCGTAAATCCTGCCATTATTTTCTTCCGATTTAATGGGTTAATACTTGGTTACTTCTTGCCCTTTTTGTGGAGCTTGGCAAGTCTCTCCTTGATGGCGTTCTTACCTTCCTCGACAGCGTTCACGTTGTTGCCTGCGCCCTTGCCGCTTGGCTGTCGCTGTGCTGGCAGGTAGTGGCTGCTGTAGCCTGCCAACACCTTCTCAGCACCGCCTGCCATCTTTACGGCATTCAAGATTCGCATATCATCCTTGCTCTTCGCAAGTTTCTGTGCGCTTGCCAGCTGTGCCTTGGTGTCGCTCAACTGCTGTTTGAGTGCTGCTACCTGCTGCTGCAACTTGGCTACGGTGTCGTTGTCGGTGCTTGATGCGCTGCCGCCTTCACCGCCCTCATTGTCGGTGTCGTCCGTCTCCTCATCGTCTGCGGTCTGAATGTCGGTAATAACACCGTCCTCGACAACGATTGTCTTGCCATCGGGCATTTCAAATGTTCCGTCAGGACTTGCCTTGTCGCCAACTTGTGGGTCTCCCTCTTCACGCTCAACGGTCAATGTCTGACCGTCCGCTGTGTTGAGCTCCATTGCCTTTGGCTCTGCCTTGGCTTGTGGCTCTGCCACCGCCTGCTCTGCTTCCTCCAGTGTCTTCACGCCCAGCTTGGCGAGAATCTTGTCGAGGAGCGAAGCCTTTACTTCTGTTTTCTTCTCCATTGCTTTTGGATTTTGTTGTTTTGAATTAATGAATTGTTCTATGTTGCGTTTCGATGCGCTTGCGCTGATTGGTGCAACGGTGCTGCTGATAAGACCTAGTCGCAAGGCTTCGCTGGCGCTGATGAAGATGTCCTTATCCATCAAGGCTTGTATCTCCTCACGGTCGCACTCGCACCGCTCTACGTATGCGTCCACCATCTTGTCTTGCCACATCTGCATTTCCTCGCCTTGGTTCTTCAAGTCCTTTGCATTCAGCTGGTCGCCCAGACACCAGCCAGGAACCCACGGGTTGTGCAGGAGGAAGGAAGCGTTCTCGTATGCCTTGCGACTCTCCTTTGGTGCTGCGAGCATGATGATTGTTGCCATGGATGCTGCCTTTCCCTCCACGGTGCAGGTTATCTTCTTTCCGCTCTGTCGCAGTCGGTCGTAAATCGCCCATCCTTCGACAACAGAACCGCCATTGCAGAAGATGCGCATGTCGATGGTATCATCGTCCTTCGGTATGCTTGCCGCAAAAGCATCTATATCTTGAAAGCATACGCAGTCACCTCCACACCATTGATACCAAAATTTATTATCTTGGCTGTCGATGTCGTTGTATATTCTAAGTTTTGCCATTGAATCGTTATTTTTTAAGTTTTAAAACGTTGCAAAGATACGATATTTTTCAACATGCTTATCTCATAAACAGTTAATTTTTCCAAACAAGCCAAAATTTTGCGTTCTAAGCGGCTTTTACTGCCTTGGGTGTATAACTTTACCACCTTTGACCAAAAACCGCTAAGAACGCAAATCTTGATAAAATAACAACACCATTAGAACCTGCTGATATTCTCTATCGTCTGCACTCTACGCTGGGTGCGGTTTATCTCCTCAACGCTCACTACTGGCTGAGGAGCCATCTGATACCCTCTGGCTACAGCTGCCGCCAGCATATCCATGCCGATGTTGCTGCCTCCGTTGTTTGCTACGATAGGCACGCCACCGCCCAGCTGGTTGAATGCGGATAATATCGGACTGAACATCGATGTCGCCTTGGCGGTCATTACACTCTCGCCATTGGATAGCCTTGCCGGGATGCTGTCGCTCGTTCCAGTTCCAGAGCCTTGGACGTAGCCACCAGTGGAGAAGCCTTTTACTGCTGCCTTGGCTGCTGCAAACGCTGCCTTGATTAAAGCAAGCTTGGCTGCTGCACTTGCAACTCCTGCCCATCCGCTCTCTGCAATGCTAGTTGCAAGAATACGCACATAAGTCGCAATCATTTGCTTCTCTATCGCATCAAGGTAGGTTATCAGCATGGTTTTGAGGAAATTATGAAAAGTCAGATCCTGGCTCTCGAAAAACGCAGCCAACCCATCACCGATTGCCAAGATATAATCGGCTATCATTTGGTTCTGCTCTTGAAGTTTCTGTTGCTTGTTTTTGTTTTCGTCAGCTTGCAACTGCAAAGTCGTATCGTGCAGTTCCTGCTGTAGCTGCTTCTGTGCTTCAACATTCTCTTGTGTAATTGCAAGTTTCTGCTCAAGGAAAGCCTTGTATCTCTCCAGCTTTGCTGCATCGTCTTCCTCTCCAGTGCCACCGTTCATGATGTCCGCATCCCTGCGTTTCTTCTCTGCTTCCTCAAACTCCTTGTTGAGTTCGTCCACAATCTCCTTCGCTTGGTTCTTCAAGTCCGCTTTTGCTTTTATCATGATGTCAAGAAGTTTTGCCTGCATTTCCTGCGCCTTTTCCGCTCCGATTTGCCCTGCCGCCACGTATGCGTCAATGCTTCTTGCCACCATGTCCTTCTCCAGCTGTTCGAGGTCGTTGCTGTAGTCTCGCTCGTTGTCGTACATACCTGCGAGGTATCGCTTCTTAGCGGCCATTACTTGCTCGTTGTACTTGTACTGGATAAGTGCAATCTGCGACTGCAATTCCTTTTCCTGCTTCTTTCTGCGCTCTGCCTCTGCCTTGGCTTCCGCTTTCTCCTTGGCTATCTGTGCCTTGGTCTTGGTGGTGTTGCCCTTGGCTGCTGGTGTCGTTCCCTTGTTTCCGTTCATTGGCTCGCTGCTGGTCGCTCCACCGTCCAGGTTCGCAAGTTTCAGATGGTTCAGTCTTCCGTTCACTGCGTTCTCGTATCCGTCAGCGAATGCGTTTCCAAAGTCTGCGCCAGTCTGCTTAATATCATTCCATCCTTCCTTGATAAACTTGGAAAGGTCGAATATCTCCTTGAATCCCTGCTGTGCCTTGGAAAGGTCGAAAGTTACGATACCCTCCAATATATCGAGCGCACCCTTTAGGCTTCTGCCGACTTGTTTCATTGCATCGATGATAAGGTTTGCAACGCCCTTGACTACCGACCAAACGCCACGGAAAGCCGCTCCTAGGGTCTGGATAACTCCACGCAAAAGAAGGCTCTCATTGTACCAGTCGATGAAGTAGTTGATGGTGTTGAACAGACCCTTCATTATCTGAACGAGAACCTTCGTGCCGAACATCTTGCCCTTCTCGATCATCTCCTCGAATCCGTGCTGGCTCATATCGAACATTGACGAAAGGTAGCTGTTGAGTTCCTTGTGCAACTTGATGTTCTCCAGCTGGGTCTCTCCCCACTCTCCAGTCTGCTTCTTCACCTCTTCGATGTCGGTTGTCATCGTGTCGAGCTGTTCGATAAGCTGAATACCTGCTTGTGCTCCCTGCTTACCGAAGACGTTTTTCAGAACATCGCCCACCTGCTGGCTGTCCGCTCCGAAGTCCTTCATCTTCGAAGCAACCTGCTGGATGATGTCGAAGGTGTTCTTCGTTCCGTTGGATAGGTCTTGCTGCACCTGCTTGCTGGAAATGCCGATAGCGTCAAGGCTTGCAGATGTTGCTGTGCTCATTTCTCGGATTTTCTTGCTTGCCATCGTGATAATGTCAAGACCCTTGTCGCTGAAAATGCCGCTTCGTGTCTGCTGGATGATAGCAACCATCTGGTCTGCCGAGATACCTGCATCGTGGAATGTAGGCGCATATTGCTGTATCTTGTTGAGCATGTCGCCAGACAGGTCTGCACCGCTCGCAAAGCCATCGTTGATAACTTTCATCGCTTCCTCGCCCGATAGGTGGTAGTTCGCCATGAGGTTGTCAGCTGTGGCGAGAACGTCATTGAAATCCTTTCCCATCGAGTCCGCTGTGGCTGTGATGCTGTTCCTCATCGTCTCCAATGCTTCCCCGGTGTAGCCAGTGAATTCCTTTGTCAGTCGTGTGGCTTCCATCAATCCCTTGTTGTAGTCATAGAACCACTTGAATGTCATACCAACGCCGACAACGCCTGCGAGTGCAGCAAAATATGGATTCATAACCAAGCCGATCGCTGTCTTACCGAACGCCTTCAGCTTGTCTGTCAGTCCATCCATATTCTGCGCCAGTTTGATGATGTTGCTAACCTCGGTATCATTGACAATATCCATACCAAAGAACTCCGTCCCCTGCAGGTCATCTGCTGCTTGCATCATCGAGTTGTAGTAATTGCCAACGTTGCGATAATATCGTTGCGTCTCCTCCTCAGCCAACTTCAACTTGTTAGTTATCTCGTTGATATGCTGGGCTAGGGCTTGCCCCTTCGCTCCCTCACGCTCTGCCTTCGCCATTTCGTCATACTTCTTGGTGGCATTTGAAAGCTGGGCACGCAACTGTTTCAAGCTGCCCTCCTGCTCGTTCTCTGTGCGCACGTTGTTCTGGATCTCCTTCTGCAAGGCACGCACGTTGTACTGGTACTCCTTGATGGTTGCATTGATGGCTTCCGTCTGCACCTTCATTTCGTTGGTCGTGATGGTCTTGTCTTTCTCCTGCTGCTGCAAGTCCTTGATGCTTGCCTTCAACTGGTCTATCTTCTCCTTGTATCTGATGATGCCATAGATTGCATCCTCGTACTTGACCTTGATGTCAAGAATCTGCTGTTTGTCTTCACTTACCATAGTTCTTTCTTTTTAGTTGTTCAACTCTATCATTGTAACCTCGCAATATCCGCTGCTTGTGGTCTTGATTTCGGTAACCGCAAAATACGCTCCGTACTGGGCGAGGTACACTGGCTTCGTTTCATCAAATTCCAGGATCTCCAAATCTGAGAGGTTGAACCGCTCCACAATATGGTGTGGGTTCGCCACCGTCTTTCTCAACTTTTCCAGCTTGTTGTCGAAGATGTCCTGAAGGTCGATGTTGAAAGCCAATTCCGCATAGCCGGCATCGTTCTTCGTTAGGTTCACTATTCGGTCTTTGCACGCCTTGTATTTGGTCGGAGTCTGTACCGTTTTCGTAGTTCTGCCAAAGGTGTATTGATGGTTCTCCCACTCGTATATCGGTATGCGGTTTCCGTCCGTGGCTGCGAATGGCAGCGTACAGACGTCTTGCGTATATTCCAGCGTCTTGTTGTCTATCGTCATATCCGCATCATGCTGCTGATATACGGTGTCGTCTTCCTTCCACTTGTAGATGTTATGCTGGCAGTAGTCCTCTACGCTGAAATCGGTCTGCCTTGGATGGTTGCAGGCTTCGCTTGGGATGAGCTTCTTCGTCCAGTCAACCGCTTGCGCCTTGGCTTCCCAAAGACTCACGATGTCGGCAAACGTAAGTGTTCCACCAATAAACCGCTGGCTTGGAAACGTTGATGTCAGAATGCAGATACACTTCAAGAAGTCCGTTACCTTGATGTCGGGAAGGTTCTTGCCGATAGGGAAATTACCTCCGTAGGGTACTTCATCGCTCTGCTTGATGCTGGCAGACAACCGTCCGTTGTAACACTTCAATCCAATTAATGTCTGATTTTTCGGGTGCTTCATTTCGAAGGTTACGATGTCGCCCTCTTCCAAATCTATCTCCCCTCGTCCTGCTACAAGGTGTATGAATCTGCCGTTTACCTTATCCGATTCGTAATCGGTCACATATTTTCCAGAAGTTTCATCCTGCTGCAACCCTGCAATATATGGAGTTTCCGTCCAAGTTCCGTCACCGTTATTGTGCTTAACCTTCATTTCGATGTAATTCGGTGGATATGAGTAGAAAGCCTTCGACTCAGTGCTCCCCTCGCCAAAACTCCATGATTTGTGTCCGCTGGGAGTAACCTTCGATGCGTCCCACGACCAGTTCATCTGAACATCAAAAATCATCTTGCAGGCAATCTTAACATTCAGCTGGCTGTATCTGTGCCCAA
>ERZ1034901.1512-NODE-1512-length-16078-cov-9.353617_pt1 | contig 16078 bp, 15 predicted proteins | sample MGYA00520628_ERZ1034901 | MGnify/ENA primary metagenome ERZ1034901 (study PRJEB33766, sample SAMN09781783) | gut metagenome | biome: gut microbiome | host: Homo sapiens | place: Madagascar | study: EMG produced TPA metagenomics assembly of the PRJNA485056 data... | reverse complement strand
TGATGTATTATAATATCAATCCGAAACGGAAACGTTTCCGAAAAAGAAAACGCAATCACTACTGCAACTCTTGTTTTTCTTTAGAAGGAGGAAAAAACATGAAAGCAAAAAAGACTCTCTCTGTGACCCTGGCCGCCGCGATGGCAGCCGGTCTGCTGGCAGGCTGCGGCGGCAGCGCCTCCACGGCATCCTCTACCTCTACCGCGGACTCCACCTCCACTGCTGCTTCTACCGAGGCTGAGACCCCCGCAGCAGCCGGCAAGGTCTACTACCTGAACTTCAAGCCCGAGCAGGATGAAGCCTGGCAGGATCTGGCCAAGAAGTATACCGAGGAGACCGGTGTTCCCGTCACCGTCGTGACCGCCGCTTCCGGCCAGTACGAGACCACCCTGATGAGTGAGATGGCCAAGAGCGACGCGCCCACCCTGTTCCAGGTCAACGGCCCTGTCGGCCTTGCCAACTGGAAGGACTACTGCTACGATCTGTCCGGCACCAAGATCGCCGGTGATTTGACCAGTGACTCCTACTCGCTGAAGGACGGCGACGCCACCCTGGGCATCGGCTACGTTATCGAGAGCTACGGCCTCATCACCAACAAGACCCTGCTGGAAAAGGCCGGTTACTCCGTGGACGACATCAAGAGCTTCGCCGATCTGAAGAAGGTCGCCGAGGATATCACCGCCCGCAAGGACGAACTGGGCTTCTCCGCCTTCACCTCCGCCGGTATGGATGGCTCCTCTGACTGGCGCTTCAAGACCCACCTGGCCAACCTGCCCATCTACTTCGAGTATCAGGCTGACGGCATCGACAACACCGACGCCATCAAGGGCACCTACCTTGACAACTACAAGGACATCTTTGACCTGTACATCAACAACTCCACCTGCGATCCCGCTGAGCTGGCCGGCAAGACCGGTGATGACAGCCGCAACGAGTTCCTGAACAGCGAGGCCGTTTTCTTCCAGAATGGTTCCTGGGAGTACAACAACCTCGTCGGCACCGACAAGCCCTTCACTGATGACGACCTGACCATGCTGCCCATCTACATTGGCGTCGGCGACGAAGCCAACCAGGGCCTGTGCACCGGCACCGAGAACTACTGGTGCGTCAACAAAGAAGCCAGCGAGGATGACATCAACGCGACCCTCGACTTCATCTACTGGTGCGTTTCCTCTGACGAGGGCACCAAGGCCATGGCCGATGACATGGGCTTCGTTATCCCCTTCAAGAATGCTGCTGAGAGCCCCAACCTCTTCGTCAAGGTCGATAAGGAAATGACCGCCGCCGGCAAGACCCCTGTGGCCTGGAACTTCTCCACCATGCCTTCCGAGAACTGGAAGAACGGTGTCGGCTCTGCTCTGACCGCCTACGCCGCCGGTACCGGCAGCTGGGATGACGTTGTCACCGCCTTTGTCGATGGCTGGGCTTCTGAGGCTGCCCTGAACGCAGCTGCGTAAGTAGTAGGTATGCAACTGTAACGCATTACAATTCTTTCCAAACGTTTTTCTCCTAAAACCTCCTAAGCATTTCTCCTAAACTGTTTTCTCCAGTTTTTCTCCTTGTCCTCTTTTATCACCGGTCAGCGGGGCGGGCGGATTCGCCCGCCCCGCTCCATTTTTGCAACAGGAAATCTAAACAAAGGGGGGCTTTTCCATGGAAAAAGCCATTAAACGCTACTGGCCAGTCTTTGTACTGCCCACCCTCATTGCCTTTGTCATCGGCTTTGTGTGGCCTTTTATCTGGGGCACCGGGCTGTCGTTCTGCAAATTCACGACGGTCAAAAACGTCCAGTTCGCGGGGCTGAGCAACTACAAGATGATTTTTATGGATGACACCTTCACCCATGCATTCTGGTTCACGGCGGCGTTCACCGTCGTATCCACCGTGCTCATCAATGTGCTGGCATTCGCCATTGCGCTGCTGCTCACCCGTGGTATGCGCGGTACCAACACGTTCCGTACCATCTTCTTCCTGCCGAACCTCATCGGCGGCATCGTGCTGGGCTACATCTGGCAGATCCTGCTCAACGGCCTGCTGTCTGCCTGGGGCAAGTCACTGCTGGCGCTGAACGCCACCTACGGTTTCTGGGGCCTTATCGTCCTGATGTGCTGGCAGCAGATTGGCTACATGATGATCATTTACATCGCCGGCTTACAGAATGTGCCCACCGACCTCATCGAGGCCGCACGCATCGACGGTGCGACCTCCAGTCAGATTCTCTTTAAAATCAAGGTCCCCATGGTTATGCCCAGCGTGACGATTTGCACGTTCCTGACGCTGACCAACTCTTTCAAGCTGTTTGACCAGAACCTGTCCCTGACGGCAGGCGAGCCCGCCAAACAGTCCATGATGCTGGCCTACAACATCTACGATACCTTCTATGCCCGCTCTGGACCCCAGTGGAAGGGCATCGGCCAGGCGAAGGCCGTCGTATTCTTCCTGTTTGTGGTTGTCATCTCGCTGCTGCAGCTGCATTTTACCCGCTCTAAGGAGGTGCAGGCATAATGGGTGCTACCAAAAAAGACCGCCGCATCAATGCGGTGCTGTCCGTCCTGCTGACCATCCTGTGCATTGCCTGGATGTACCCGGTGTTCATGATCCTGATGAACTCCTTAAAGACAGAGCGTGCCATCACCACGACCCACGCCTTTGAACTGCCGAACGCCGAAACCTTCGTCGGGCTGAAAAACTACATTTACGGCATTCAGGAAATGGACTTTTTGTCCTCTTTCTGGTATAGCTTAGTCATCACGGTCTCGTCCGTCGCACTGATTCTGCTGTGCTGCTCGATGTGCGCATGGTATATCACCCGCGTGCAGGGCGTGCTCTCCAAGGGTATGTACTACCTGTGCGTGTTCAGCATGATCGTTCCCTTCCAGATGGTCATGTTCACGCTGGCCAAGACCGCGGATACTTTAAAGCTGAATAACCCCTACAACATCTGCATCATCTATCTGGGCTTCGGCGCGGGCCTGGCAGTGTTCATGTTCACCGGCTTTGTCAAGAGCATGCCCATCGCCATTGAGGAGGCCGCCATGATTGACGGCTGCAATCCCATCCAGATCTTCTTCAAGGTCGTCTGCCCGATTCTGAAGCCAACGATGATCTCCACCGCCATCTTGGAAACGATGTGGGTCTGGAACGACTATCTGCTGCCCACGTTGGTGCTGGATATCAAGACCTACCGCACCATTCCCATGGCAATCCAGTATTTCCGCGGCAGCTACGGTAAGGTGGAAATGGCCCCCATGATGGCCTGCATCATGATTACGGTGCTGCCGGTCATCGTGCTGTACCTGATTTGCCAGAAATATATCATTGACGGCGTTGTGGCCGGTGCGGTCAAGGGGTAAACTCAGCCGAACCAGAAAAGAGGTCCGGTTTTATGACCATCAAAGATATTGCGCGGGAATCCGGCTTTGCCATCGGTACGGTGTCGCGGGCGCTGAACAACGCCCCCGGCGTCAGCGCCGAGACGCGGCAGAAAATCCTGGAAGTCGTGAACCGCCACAACTATGAACCCAACGCAAACGCAAAGCATTTAAAGCAGCAGGCCAATGACGGCATTGCCCTGATTGTCAAAGGCACGCAGAATATGCTGTTCGCCGATATTTTAGAGCAGTTGCAGAGCGTGATTGAAGAGAGCGGCTACGTGGCGACCGTCTATTACATCGACGAGGAAGCCAACGAGGTCGCCCAGGCCCGGCGCATCTGTGCGGAGCGTAAGCCCTACGGCATCCTGTTTCTGGGGTCGAACCTGGAGTATTTCACCCCTGAGCTGGAAGATTTGGGCATCCCCTGCCTGCTGCTGACCAACAGCGCGGCCACGCTGCGCATCGCCAACCTTTCCAGCGTGTCGGTCGATGATGTGACGGCGTCCGACCAGATGATTGAGTACCTGTACAAACAGGGCCATCGGCGCATCGGCATCATCGGCGGCAAGCCGAGCCAGTCCCGCCCGAGCCTTGCGCGTCTGGCAGGCTGCCAGAGCGCCATGCTGCGGCTGGGCCTGCCCTTTGAGATGGAAAAGCAGTACGCCTACGCACGGTTCTCGCTGCGCAGCGGGTACGAGGCGATGGAGTATCTGCTGGACCACAGCCCCGATATCACGACAGTGTTCGCCATGTCGGACCTGATGGCGCTGGGGGCCATCCGCGCTTTGCAGGATCACGGGCTGCGGGTGCCGCAGGATATCTCGGTAGCCGGGTACGACGGCATTGCCCTGGGGCAGTACAGCATCCCGCGCCTGACGACCATCCGGCAGGATATGGAGCAGCTGGCCCAGCGCAGTGCAAAAATTTTGCTGCACTGCATTGAAGAACCCGGTCGCGCCGTACACGAAGTCGTCCCCTTTGATTTGATCGAAGGGGAGAGTGTGAGGAAGGTTTGACGACTTTGCAAAAACAGCGCCGCCATGTGGGGGCCGCACGTGTGCGGCCCGCGGCCTTGCCGTAGGTGCACGTTTGCCGGAAGGCTGAGGGCCGGGCATACCCGGCCCCTGCGGAGCTTGTTGTAGAGGGCGGCGTCCCCGGCACCCACCCCGCGTTTACATTCAAAAGAAAGAGGTTTTCTCTGATGAGAGCAAGCGGCATTTTGATGCCTATTTCCAGCCTGCCCTCGGCCCATGGTATTGGCGCTATGGGTGCGGAGGCACGCCGATTTGTGGAGTTCCTCTCCAAGGCCGGGCAGGCATATTGGCAGATCTTACCCATCTGCCCCACCAGCTACGGCGACAGCCCCTATCAGTCCTTCTCGACGTTTGCGGGCAACCCATATTTTATCGACCTCGACGAGCTTGCCAAGCGCGGCCTGCTTCTGCCCGAGGAATATGAGAACATCGATTGGGAATCCGCCCCCGATACCATCAACTACGGTGCTCTGTACGAAAAACGTTACAAGGTGCTGCGCTGCGCGGCAAGCCGTTTGCTGGCAAAGCCCAACGCCGCCTACCGCAAGTTCGTGAAGGAAAACGCCTTCTGGCTGCCGGACTCCGCGCTGTTCAGGGCACGGAAGGACCCCCACGGCGGGGCCTGCTGGCTTGAGTGGGAAGAGCCGCTGCGCCGCCGCGAGCCGGAGGCCCTGAAGGCCGCCCGCGAGCAGTACGCCGACGATGTGGCTTTCTGGCAGGTGGTGCAGTACCTGTTCTACGCCCAGTGGAACGCGCTGAAAAGCTACGCCAACCGCATGAAGGTCGACATTATCGGCGATTTGCCGATTTACGTCGCGCTGGACAGTGTCGATGTGTGGAGCTGCCCGAAGGAGTTCCAGCTGGACGAAAACCTGCTGCCCACCGAGGTGGCAGGCTGCCCGCCGGACGGCTTCTCGGCCACTGGCCAGCTGTGGGGCAACCCGCTGTTTGACTGGGACGCCATGGCCAAGACCGGCTATGCCTGGTGGGTGCGCCGCATCCGCCATATGTGCAGCATCTATGATGTGGTGCGCATCGATCACTTCCGCGGGTTCGCGGGATATTACGCCATCCCCTACGGCGACAAGACCGCTGAACATGGCCGCTGGCGCGAAGGCCCCGGCTATGCGCTGTTTGCTGCCATCAAGAAAAAGCTGGGTAGCCCCCGCATTATCGCGGAGGATCTGGGCTTTTTGACCGAGGATGTCAACGCCCTGCTGAAAGAGTGCGGCTACCCCGGTATGAAGGTGTTGGAGTTCGCTTTTGACAGCCGCGACGGCGGCGACTACCGCCCCCACAGCTACCCGAATAACTGCATCGCCTACGTGGGCACCCACGACAACGAGCCGGTCAACGGCTGGATGGAGACCGCCGCGCCCGAGGATGTGGAGCGCGCCGTGCGCTACCTGAACCTGACGAAGAAAGAGGGCTTCCATTGGGGCATGATGCGCGGTGTCTGGTCGAGCGTGGCCGACCTGGCCGTTGTGCAGGCGCAGGATGTGCTGGGCCTTGGGCATGAGTCCCGCATGAACACGCCGTCGACTTTGGGCGGCAACTGGTGCTGGCGCGCCGAGCCGGGGGTGTTCAACTCCCGCCTGGCCCGCCGCCTGCACGGCTTGATGGAACTGTACGGCAGACTGCCCGAATAAACAAACGACCGCCGCAGCGTGTGAAAATCAGTACCGCGCGGAACGAACACGGCGTTGGCGGAAAAGCACGCCGACCCATTGCTGGTGGCCAAGAATAAATGGCTGATTGGCCACCCCGAATCCGGGCTGCCGGATAACATGGTGCTGGGGTTGTATGGGGAGAATCGTATAGTCTAAATTTACATAACAATTTTCTGCTTACAGAAATGTACGGCAGAAACAACCTTTGCAAACGGCTGTCGCATTGTGTGGCAGCCGCTTTTCTTGTTTAGAGAGAATTAGAACAAAATGGCGGCTTTGCAGAAACTGTTGTGGTTGCGTTGCTTTAGCTATCCAGCCCGGCGCTGTGGACGAGAGAGTCCTTACAGAAATGGTTAAAAACGGCGATGACACGCCCTACGCCAATCATGGAGAGCACGGTGCCAAGGCCGATGCCTAAAAGCGGGTTGCCGTAGAAAAGCCCGATCAGGCAGGAGAGCGCAACGCAGCCAAGGTCAAAGCAGTTCTTGCAGAAGCCGAGCTCACGGCCGCAGCGGCGGGCAATGCTGTTGACAATGCCGTCGCCGGGGTTCGGAATCAGCTGCATATTGACGGTCATAGCGGCCCCGATGCCGGTCAGGAGGATGCCGCCCGCAAGCATCAGCAAATCGGTGGGCAGAAAGCCGCTTTCATACGGAATCATGGCCTTGAAAAGGTTCATGAACCGGGTGAACACCAGGCTTAGCGGCAGCTGCAGCAAATCCAGCCAGCTGCGATTTTTCCCGTTGATGACCATCTGCGCTGCAAGGAACAGGCAGTAGACAATAAACGTCATATCGCCTAGATTCAGGCTGCTGACAAGGCTGACGGTGTACGCAACCGACATAATGGCAGAGGAACCGAGCCCGGCCTCAATGTTCAGAATCAGGCCCAGCGCAAGGACCAGCATACCGAACAGATAATAAAACCAGCGCATGGCAACCGTTTTCCGCTTCATATAAATTCCCCCACGAACAATATATTTGAGCAGCGCACTCTTTTTCGACAATCTGAGCTGCATTATACACCTGCTATCAAAAAAATACCAGCCCCCTGCGTTTTGTGAGCGAAACGCAGGGGGCTGTTTTGTGGGAAGGCGGCAGGCGGAGCCTGTATGTTTGAGGCTGGCCGGTACAAGATAATCCAAAAACCGGGCAGAAAAGTGAAAAACAGAATAGTCCAAACGTGGGGACGGCGTAAAAAACCGCAGGAAGAACTGCACAAATTTGGCGGGTTAAATTTTACCAACTGCACAAAAGAAGCGGGACAGTCAAAAAATACCGGGGCGGTTCTTGTGCAGGGTGCATAAACCAAAACAAAAAAATTGCACATATTCGACAAAGAAACAGGCAGTGAAGAAAATGACAACAATTTTGTGCCAATTCCTGGCATAATAATCTAAGAAAATGGACAATTCCGCATGGTAGAATTACATCGCAAAGAACAAAGGGCCCGGCTATCCGGAGAGCAGGGCATTTTGACAGAATAATCCAATCCATCATGAGGTAAAATATCCGGAAGTGATTGCAGCCTTCATCAAGCGCCCGCCCGACTTTTCCCATCTGCTGACGGTATCGGAACCTGTATGGAATTATTTATACGATATTGTGTTGGAGATGGAAAGAGAGTATAATGGTAAAAAGAAATATTGGGAGCTTTATGTCGGCGCAGATTTGCGGCGGATGTTCATTATGATTTACCGTGAATGTGCCGATGTTATGACGATGAAGGTGGGCCACAGCGTAACCGTGGCCTACAACATCATGAACTACATCAACCACCATTTTACGGAGGATATCTCCGTGGATAAGATTGCGGCGGAGCTGTACCTGAACAAGAATTACATCGCGCATATTTTCAAGGAAGAGACGGGCTACAGTCTTATCGCTTACGCGATCCTTCTGCGCATCAACCGTGCTAAGCTGATGCTGGCAAAGACAGATAAAAGCATCACCCAGATTGCAACCGAATGTGGGTATGATGATTTTACGTATTTTTCAAGACAGTTCAAGAAAACGACCGGTCTGACCCCTTCGGCCTATCGCAAGGCATATGCCGGTGAAGATGACAAGAACCAGTAAGCGAGGTAAACACAAAATGCCACACGAAAAATTCCACTACAAATCTCTGGAAGAGGTCCAGGCCAAGGCAGCGGAGCTGGGCGTGTCCCTGCCGTTTGCGGCGGACACCCACATTCTGGCCACGCCGCTGACCGCCGGCAAGGTGACCTTCCCCAACCGTCTGGGCATTGCCCCGATGGAGGGCGCGGACTCCACACCGGAGGGCGCACCGTCTGACTACACCGTCCGCCGCTACGTCAACGAGGCCGTCGGCGGCAGCTCGGTCATCTGGTTTGAGGCCATCTCGATTGTCGAGGAAGGGCGCTCCTCCAAGACGCAGCTGCTGCTGACCCGCGACACGCTGGACGAGTTCAAGAAGATGACCGCCGCTGTCAAGGAGGCCGGTATCAAGGCCAACGGCTTTGCGCCCTATCTGATTATGCAGGCCAACCACAGCGGCCGCTACTCAAACCCCGGCAACAAGCCCGCCCCGATGATTGCCTACCGCCACCCGATTCTGGAGCAGTACCGCGCCGTGGACGATTCCTGCATCGTCACCGACGATTACCTCAAGGGGCTGGAGGAAAAATTCGGCGAGGCTGCACAGCTGGCCAAGGAGGCTGGCTTTGACGCTATCGACATCAAGAGCTGCCATGGCTACCTGCTGGCAGAGCTTGCCTCCGCTTACAACCGCCCCGGCGAGTACGGCGGCAGCTTTGAAAACCGCTTCCGCCTTTTGAAAAACGGCATCCGCGCCGCCAAGGTCTATGAGGACGACAGCTTTATGGTCACGGCCCGCATCGGCATCTATGACGGCTATGCCTACCCGTGGGGCTTTGGCGTCAGCCCGGAAAGCGGCACGAACCCCGACCTGACCGAGCCTATCCGCCTTGTGCGCGATTTACACAATGAACTGGGCCTTTCCATGGTGGATCTGACGATGGGCAACCCCTACGCCACCACCCATGTGACCCGCCCATTTGATTTTGGCAAGTATGAGCCGGACGAGCACCCCTTTGTGGGTCTGGCCCGTATGATTCACGGCATCGGCGATGTAAAAAAGGCTGTGCCGGAGATGACCGTCTGGGCCTCCGCCCCGAGCTATCTGCGCGCCTACGCAGACCTGTTCACCGCCGGTGCGGTGGAGCAGGGCCTGTGCGATGGTATGCTGTTTGGCCGTATGGCCTTTGCCGACCCGGATTTTGCCAACGAAATCATCAAGCAGGGCCGCATTGACCCTAAGCGCGTCTGCCTGACCTGCGGCAAGTGCGGCGACCTGATTCGAGCCCACAAGCCCACGGGCTGCGTAATCCGCGACAGCAAGACCTTTATGCCGTTCTATAAGGAATTTTTGGAAATCAAAAAGACACAGCCCGCAAACTTCCGCGGCTGATGAGGAGTAAACTGGTATGAAAAAAACTGCTATTGTTACCGGCTCCAGCCGCGGCATCGGCTTTGCCATTGCCAAGCAGCTGGGCCTGGACGGCTGCAACATTGTGATGGTTGCCACCGGCGCACAGGAGAAAAATCAGACCGCGCTGGACGAGCTGAAGGCGCTGGGCATTGACTGTGCCTACGTGCAGGCCAACATCGGCGAGAGCGCAGACCGCAAGAAGATTGTGGACGGTGCACTGGCTGCGTTCGGCCGTGTGGATATCCTTGTCAACAACGCGGGCGTGGCCCCCAAGGTGCGCGCCGATCTGCTGGAAATGACCGAGGAGAGCTTCGACCGCGTAATCGGCATCAACACCAAGGGCAATATGTTCCTGACCCAGCTGGTGGCCAACCAGATGATTAAGCAGGAGCCGCTGGACGGCCGCAAGGGCGTCATTGTCAACGTGTCCAGCTGCAGTTCGGTGGTGTCCAGCACCAGCCGCGGCGAGTACTGCGTCTCCAAGGCGGGGGTGTCCATGCTGACCACCCTCTATGCTGACCGCCTTGCCTCCGAGGGCATCCTCGTCAATGAGGTTCGTCCCGGCGTTATCGCCACCGATATGACCAGCAAGGTGCAGGGCAAGTACGATGACCTGATTGCAAAGGGCACCTTCCCCATTGCCCGCTGGGGCACGCCGGAGGACGTGGCCGGTGCGGTCAGCCTGCTGTGCAGCGACCGCTTGAAGTACACCACCGGCAACTACCTTGATGTGGACGGCGGCTTCCACATCCAGCGCCTGTAAGAGGATAGCATATGGAAAACGAGATTTTCCGCGCCGACGCATACACCGCAAGGGTTTACTGCTGCAACACCGCTATTGTGGGTAGCGGTGCGGCAGGCTTCAACGCCGCAGACCGCCTGTGGCAGCTGGGCCAGCACGATATCCTGCTTGTGACCGAGAACCGCGTGGGCGGCACCAGCCGCAACACCGGCAGTGACAAGCAGACCTATTACAAGCTGACCCTTTCCGGCGGCGACCCCGACAGCGTGCGCGAGATGGCGCAGACGCTGTACGAGGGAAAATGTGTGGACGGCGATATTGCGCTGTGCGAGGCCGCACTCTCGACCCAGTGCTTCCTAAAGCTGGTCGAGCTGGGTGTGCCGTTCCCGCGCAACCGCTATGGCGAGTACATCGGCTACAAGACCGACCATGACCCCCGCCGCCGCGCAACCAGCGTCGGCCCCTATACCAGCAAGCAGATGACCGAATGTCTGGAAGCAGCCGTGCAGGCCAAGGGTGTGCCGGTGCTGGACAAGACGCAGGTCATTAAAGTGTTGAGCGAGAACGGCACGGTCTGCGGTCTGCTCTGCCTGAATGTCACGGCGCAGAGCGAGGACGAGCGCTTTGTGCTGATTCGCTGCAAAAACGTTGTGTACGCCACCGGCGGCCCGGCCGGTATGTACGCCGACAGCGTCTACCCGTTCAGCCAGTACGGCGCAACGGGCCTTGCGCTGGAGGCCGGTGCCAAGGGCAAAAACCTGACCGAGTGGCAGTACGGCCTTGCATCGGTGGCACCGCGCTGGAACGTGTCCGGCACCTATATGCAGGTGCTGCCGCGCGTCTACTCCACGGCGGCGGACGGCAGTGATGAAAAAGAGTTCCTGATGGATTTCTTCACCGATGCCCACGATATGCTGAGCAAGCTGTTCTTAAAGGGCTACCAGTGGCCGTTTGACGTGCGCAAGGTGGCGGGCGGCAGCTCGATTATTGACATTCTGGTCTATCTGGAAAGCTGCAAGGGCCGCAAGGTCTATCTGGACTACCGCACCAACCCGGTGGGCGGCGCGTTTGACTACAAGGCACTGCTGCCGGAGGCACGCGAGTACTTGGAAAAGGCGGGGGCCTGCTTCGGCACGCCCATCGAGCGCCTTGCCCATATGAACAAGCCCGCGATTGATTTCTACCGTGACAAGGGCGTGGATTTGTACACCCAGCCGCTGGAAATTGCCCTTTGCGCCCAGCACAACAACGGCGGATTGGGCATCGACTGTTGGTGGCAGACCAACGTCAAGGGACTGTTTGCGGTCGGCGAGGTCGCTGCCAGCCACGGTGTTTACCGCCCGGGCGGCACGGCGCTGAACGCCGGGCAGGTGGGCAGCACCCGTGCCGCGCAGTACATCGCTGCGCGCTGCCAGGGCGAGGCCCCGGCCAGCTTTGAAAAGACCGCCGCCGCTGCACTGACCGAAATGGCCGCACTGGCCGAGCACTGCAAGGCCGACACCGGCAATGTGCGCACGCTGTGGCAGACCGCCGCCGAGAGCATGAGCCGCTGCGGTGCAGCCATCCGCGACACGGTGCAGATACAGGCCTACGGCACGGCGGTGGAAAGCCAGCTGGCCGCGTTCGGCAGCACTGTCAAGGTGGCAAACGCCGCCGAGCTTGCCATGGCGTACCGCCTGCGCGATATGCTGCTGAGCCAGCGCGCCTATCTGGCCGCCATGGCCGACTACACCGCCCACGGCGGCCAAAGCCGCGGCAGCGCGCTGTACACCGACAAGGCCAACGGAACCAAGCCTTTTGCCCAGCTGCCGGATACCTTTACCTTTGCACTGGATGAGACGGAGCACCCGCTGATTCAAGAGCTCTGGTTTGAAAACGGCGCCTGCAAAACTGCCTGGCGCGCCCCGCGTCCCATCCCGGAGGACGACGACTTCTTCGAGAACGTCTGGCGCAGCTATAGGGAAACCGGGAACATAGAGTAAAATCAACAAACCGCAACCTCCTGTAAAAAAGAGGTTGCGGTTTTTGCTGTAAAAGCGTCCGGCGCTTCGCCATTGAAATTCCGGCGGCGGTCCGAATAATGAACCTCACCGGTGTGCCGGAAACGATGGCCATGCGTGCAAAGCTGCTGCCGGAAAACGGCTTGATTTCGCAGATTGCCATGTCCGCCATGGACAACTGGGGCGGTGAAATCAAGGAGCAAGCTGTGCCGGTGCTGGTCATCATCGAAGGCTTGACCCTGTATCTGTCCGAAGCGGATATGCAGCGAAGCTTTGCCGTGATTTCCGGGCGCTTTCAGAAAGCGGCTGTGTTTATGGAAATTATGAATGAACACAATGAAACGGAACTACTGGATTGAGACATTCCATAAAACGACGGAAAAGGATTTCCCGGTAAGGAGGCAGAACGATGCGCGAAATCATCAACCGTATTTCTATGGGCGGGCTGACCGCCGTATACCGCCGTGAGGGGGAAACCGGCGTGGTCGAGCTGGTGCTGGTTCCCACCGGCTGTGAGGGGGATATTGTCCGCATCGACTGCGCCGCCGAGCCGCTGGTGCAGGCAAAGCTGGAAACGGACGATGCACCCGCCTTTTTCAGCGGTGGGCGCACCATGCGCAACGGTCCTACCGTCCGCGCTATTGTGTTCGATGGGCAGACTGTACAAAAATCTGACGATAAAACGGTCATTCTGACCACGCTGACCGATGCCCGCGGCCTTGCCTACACCCACACCCTGACACTTTACGCCAACAACAACGCCGCCGAAATTGTCACCGCCGTAAAAAATACCGGCAGCACGACGGTGACGCTCGAAATGCTTTCGAGCCTTACGCCGGGCAGTCTCTCGCCGTTTTCCGAAGGGCTGGCATCCGAGACGCTGCACATCCACCGCCTGCGCGCCACGTGGAGCGCCGAAGGCCGCCTTGTGACCGACCGCGCCGAGGATTTGCAGCTGGAGCCAAGCTGGAAATGCTACTCCGCCAACTGCCTGCGCTTCGGGGCGCTCGGCAACTACCCGGTGCACGGTTTTGCGCCGTTCTGTGCGGTTGAGGACACCACCCACGGTGTGACGTGGGCCGCCGCCACAACACAGGGCAGCAGCTGGCAGATGGAGCTCTACCGGTAGGATATTATTGCCACCTCAACTTTTGAGTGGTGGCCCGGCATTGAGATTTACCACTCCACGGATTTGGTCAACTGGGAGTGGGTCACCGCGCCCATCAACCGCCGCGAGCTGGTCCCCAGCGATATGCTGGGCAACTACAACTCCGGCAGCCTGTGGGCCCCGCACCTCTCCTATGCGGACGGGCTGTTCTGGCTGGTTTACACCGATGTGAAAAGCTCGACCGCCTTCAAGGATACGCTGAACTATGTCATTACCGCCCCTGCCGTCACCGGCCCGTGGAGCGAACCCACGCTGGTCACGGCCAGCGGCTTTGACTCGGCGCTCTTCCACGATGAGGACGGCCGCCACTATTTTTTGAATATGCTGTTTGACTGGCGGCTCGAAAACCCCGGCTTTGCGGGAACCGTGATTCAGGAATTTGACGCCAGAACCCGCACACTGGTCGGCGAGCGTAAACACTATTACCGCGGCACCTCGCTGGGCGTCTGCGAGGGACCGCAGATTCTGAAAAAGGATGGCTATTATTATCTGCTCTGCGCCGCGGGCGGCACCGGCTGTATGCACGCCGCCACCGTGGCCCGCGCTAAATCGCTGGACGGCCCGTGGGAGGACTCGCCCTATTTCCCGCTGCTGACGGCGCGGGATGATGCCGCAAACCCGCTGCAAAAAAGCGACCACGCCTGCTTTGTGGAAATCGGCGGCGAGTGGTACATCACCCACATCTGCGCACGCCCGCTGACCGAGCGCGGCTGCTGCACGCTGGGGCGCGAAACGGCCCTGCAAAAAATTGAGTGGACAGACGGCTGGCCGCACCTTGCCAACGGCACACACCACCCGGAGTTGGTCATTCCGGCACCGAAGGCGGCGGGCAACACCAGACATAACCCGGACCACAGCGAGCAAGTGCCCTTTGCGCCGGATAGGCCCCTGCCCCACACCTTCAAGACACTGCGCACCCCGCTGGTGCCCGAAACAGACTATAGTCTGTCCGCCCGCCCTGGCTGGCTGCGGCTGTATGGTGGGCAGACGCTCTCCAGCCATCATAAGCAGACCCTGTTTGCCCGCCGCTGGCAGCATTTTACCTTTACGGCAGAGACAAAAATCGACTTTGCACCGCAGAACTTCCAGCAGGTGGCGGGCCTTGTGCTCTTTTACGATACCTGCAACTGGATTTACGCCTATGTGACGTGGGACGAGGTGCAGAACACCCGGATTCTGCGTATTCTGCGGTGCGATTGCAAGGATTTTTCCTACGGCAGCGAGGCGGTTTCCCTGCCGCAGGAGGAGGTTGTGCTGAAGGTGCGGGTGAACCGCGCACAGGCGCAGTTTTTCTATAAGGCAGACGGCGACTGGCAGCCGTTGGGCGGCCCCCAGCCTGCCGACCATCTGAGCGATGATTATGTTGAGACCCGCCGCGGCCGCTGTGCCTTTACCGGCGCGATGGTGGGTATCTGCGCGCAGGATATGGACGCCCACCGCAGCCATGCGGACTTTGCGTATTTCAACTATGGGGAAGAACGGTAAAACGACCCGCCACGGCCGTAAAGGAGGACTGTATGGCAGAAATCAAGCTGAAGGTAATCAGCGCATCGGGTGACACGCTGGCGGTCAGCCGCGCCGGGGAGAGTGTATCTCTTGTACACACCGCCCCATACGCGGACGGCGATTGGATTGCGCTGGAATGTGACGAGCCGGGCCTCTACTGCGTGGTGCAACTGGAGGACACGATGCCCCCGGTGCTGGTTTACATCAAGGAGCGCGGCATGGATTTTCCAATTCCGCCCGCCGATAACCGTGTCAATTACAACCCGCGCAGCTTTACCGGCAGCTGCCACCTACTGCGCGCACGCCTTGCCACACCGGAGGAGATTGCAGAGCGGCGCAACCTGGCGTTCAATCCGTATGACTGCCACGGTAATCACGGCTTTTACCCGCACACCTCCGCCAACGTGGAAACCCACGGCGAGGCCGTGTTTGCCGCCCGCAACGCGGTGGACGGCATTTACGAATAAAAGAGGGACTGTCACATGTGCAACAGCCCCATTCTGGCGCAGACGGTGGGATTCGAACCCACGCGACAGTCTCCTGTCCTAAAGCATTTCGAGTTAATCTTTGAAAAGGCAATATGGTGATAACCAAGGCTGATGCAGGCTGGTTTGTCCGCTGATTTTGGGCGATGTGTGGAGAGAAAATGCGGCTAAAAAAGCAAAAAACAATGTAGGTACGAAAAGAAGAAAAATCGCTCGTTTTGGGGCAAAAATGGCGACTTTTTTGGAGAAATGCAAGATAAGATGCAAGATAAGCCCTGCCCAAAAAGCCGGATAATGGTGCAGATTTGCGGACACGAATGAGAAAAAATGCAAGAAACAGAAAAATGAAGTAGTGGTTTTTAGGGTTCCACTTTAGAAACAAGGAGAACCCGAAATGAAGAAAGCAACAGTAAGCAAAGACCCTTTGGCAGAAAAGATTGAAGAACTCCTAACACCCTATCCGGACCCGATGAGCCGCAACGATTTCCGCATCGTTTGCCATATCGGAACACGAACCTCGCTTTATCTCCTGCAAAGCGGACTTGTTCCCTGCAAAAACAACGGAAAGAAAACACGCTGCTATAAAATCGCCAAGAAAGATGTTGCCGAGTATCTCTACCGCCGAGAG
>ERZ1034901.1509-NODE-1509-length-16085-cov-44.076981_pt1 | contig 16085 bp, 23 predicted proteins | sample MGYA00520628_ERZ1034901 | MGnify/ENA primary metagenome ERZ1034901 (study PRJEB33766, sample SAMN09781783) | gut metagenome | biome: gut microbiome | host: Homo sapiens | place: Madagascar | study: EMG produced TPA metagenomics assembly of the PRJNA485056 data... | reverse complement strand
TTACAACACAATTCGGATTGTCAATTTGCATAAAAATAGCGCGTGAATCATTTAAAAATCCACGCGCAAATTTTAATTAAGTTTTATTACACACGCATAATTTCCACACCATTCAGTTTTGGATAATGTTCGTCGCTTGTGTCAAGGTTTGTTGGACTGTATGTTCCACTTGGATTTTCTGCAACTGCAATAATGTTATTCGGTGCTATGCTAAATGTATTTCCATTTACACCTAACACAATAACATACCTGTACCACACCCCTGCCATTCTCGTCATAAATGATAACTGTTGTGTGAATGGTTCTTCATACAATCGGAATGTAAACGGGAAACGTGAACCACCTATTGCAAATACTACTTGCATTAAATTGTGTTCAAATCCTAATGTCTTTATTTTGTCAGTATTTACCATTGTGAAATTTGTACCAATAGTCATTGCCTGTGATTCACATACTCTTAAACAAGATGTATCGCCCCATCCGCCCTCGTATATTATTGTTGAAATATTTCCACACGGTCGTTTGTTGTATCTGCTATTTTCGGAAAGTTTAGCAAATTCGGGTAATTTTGCACCGCTGTAAATTGTTTCGGCTACGCTTATTTCGCTTGATTTTTCGCCTACCATAAAAGCGACTTTATATGCTGTTGCTTTGTCGGCTGTAATATTACATTTGTACAATGTCAATTTTGCATTTGATACAACACAGTAATAATTACTTGGCGTGGAAAAACCGTTTATTGTGCAATTTTCAAGTGTAACACTTGACTGATTAATAGTAATAGGCAATGTGACATTTCCGCTTAATACAGGATTAAGTATTATATCTCTAATATCAACACTGTTTGACCTCTCAACGTAGATACCATTTACCGTTGCTCCTGTTGTACCTAAAATTCTCACAGGTGTTTCCAATCCATTCATATAACATACACCATAATCACCTGCGGTTAAAAGCTGTATTGTGACGGAATTATTATTCCGACATAATGCACAATTTATTGCTTCCTGTAAATATCTAAACGGAGCATTTTTTGTACCTGTCGGAGAATTAGTCGTGGCGGTTGCGTCAACATACAAGTACATAGCGGCTGTTGGCGTGGATGTAATACTTCTAAATAAATCCGCGGTTATGGTATTTTCGTTTAAATCACACTCATAAAAAGTAGTACCCTCTTTGTACCCATTTCCTAAATTGTGATTCGTTACAAATATAAACTTGGTGTCTGTTATAAAATCTCCACTTTCAATTTCCATAACAGGGTTACCCTCGTTTGCTACTTTTGGTAAATTGTAATAACGCACAATTTCATTTGTATCATAATCGTAAAATATGATTGTGTTAGGATTCCAATATATGTTCCCAATTAATCCGTCAATGCACATCATACCTTGTCTATATGATTCTTCGTGCGAAATTCTGTCTGTTAAAATGCTTGGCTCATTCAATACTTTTGACGATATAACAGTGTAATTATTTGGATTCATTTTATAGACTGTATCGCCTAATCTTCCGTATAGAACATTGTTTTTTCTGTCAAAACTAACACCTGTAAATGTATTATCCGTTGCAACCGTATCAACTACTGCAAGTGTACTTGGATTGATTCTCATTAAGCCTTTTGAATAACTCAATGCAACTTCAACATATCCACTAATCGGATTGTATGTTGCGTCATTTGCGTGTCCTAACCCTGTTAATCCGCTTTTGCTGTTTAAAATACTTCCTGTTTTGTAGTTGTATTTCCATAATGTCGCATATGTTGAATTGACATCTATGGTAATGCACACCGCCGTACTATCATCAATTATAGCACAACCCTGTTGTACTGCCTGTTCTGTTTCTGACTTGTACATATAGTCGCGGTAAAATCTGCAAAGATAGTGAATATCTAAGTCATTTGATTTAAACCCTGTTTTCTTTTCAAAAAATGGAAGTTTTTCATTAATTGCATTAATTTCGTTTGTTGCATTTTCGTCTTTAATTTTGACGTTTTTTCCTAATACATCAAAATTCGTTACAAAATTTTCACTCATAATTAAATTCCTTTCGTCACTTTTATTTGCGTTTTAGTTTCGTCATAACTAATAACAGGTACGTCTGCCTTTGTTGATTCCAAATCGTTTCTAGCTGTACTATCTTTCACATTGTAGGTTGTACCATATAAGTCTATTTTATCAAAATCACTCATCCTTAATCACTCCTTTTGCAAATACTATTGTTTCAGTTTTTTCGTCATAGATTGCATTAATCATTATGTTATCAAATCTACTGTCAACATAATTAATTAATGTCTGTTCAAGACTGCCATTTGCCCAATTAATAACTTCGTTGAGTTTATTTGTCAATTTGCACAAAAACTCGTAATAACTTAAACTCTCATCATATGTTAATGGTAACACTTTCTGACAAAAAGCATTATTCATATAACCTATGTTATTATTTCCGTACATTTTCATATCTCCTTTACCATAAATACATAAACAACTCTTCCAACTCATCAATAACAAGCATATCAATATTAATAAAAGTTTCTCGTAACTTCATTATTAATTCACTTGGGTTTGATGAACTAAAACCTGTTACATTCTCCAAATAATCATCTGTGTTATTTCTTTTTCCTGTGTCATTGCTACTTTCATTTACGTTTGTGTTTCGTGTTAAATCTGTTTTTCCTGTTGAACTTCCTGTTGAGTTACTATCTCTCGTCACATCAACTGTTGAATCGTCCGTGTTTTTTCTTGCGTTTGTCAAGTATGTTTCATTCTCAACACCTGTTAATCCACCTTGTGGTGTATCACTGTATAAATCCCACTTATTACCGTCTGTAACTTGTATGTCCTTACTGTGTGCTGTATCTTTTGTATTTGTAGTTATATTCGTTGTGTCTGTACCTGTCGTTTTAGTGTTTTTATTTCTGTTATCCGATGATGTACTGTCTGTTTTTCTGTTGCTTTTTGTTGTAATATTCGTTGTCTGTAACGGGTTATATTCTAATAATGCACTTTCATAATACTGATTGTATAATGGCATTATTTCCTGTAATTTAGTTTGTAATTTTAACTTCCATAACGCGACAGTTTCAAATCCTATCTCACGCGTATAAAAATGTTTAATGATTTTCGATTCAAGAACACTTCTATAATTTTCATCAAAAACTGGAAAATCAAAATCAAATATTTTTGGTAATGCTTTCTGAATTATATCGTTTATACTTGGATAATTTAAGGAAGTATTAGCACCGAAATATTCCTCACAAATATAGCGAACTTCTGTTGTATATTTACTCATTTGGCATTACCTCACTTTCAGATAATAACTCCGCGTTGAAATCGTCACGGAAATCAACATCAATGTTAAGTCCAAACATTTTATTAATTTCTTCGCAAGCCTGTTTTCTTGCATTAAGTCTGCTGTATCTACTAGCGATTGTACCGCCTTGTGACCTTAAAACTTCATCTGAAATCAATCTCTCTTTTTTCTGAAAAGATGTATTAGAAATTCCTAAATATGTGAGTGCTTCATTCCAAATTTGTGTCTTTAAAACATAGATTTTATCGCACACATAAGGAGAACCTGTTGTTAATACCTTAAATGAATCGGGGCGGATTGCTTTCGTACCGTATATTACAGGCATATTTCCGTCATATTCCTTGTAGATATTTTTAAAACTTAATCTTTCGTTTTCATCACATGTAATAAGAATCGGTGTTTTCTGTGCGTTTGCATTTACATCAATAATTCTATCAAGGTTGTATAATCTCTGTGCAAAATTTAAAACATCTAATACAGAATTTGTGTGTATTAAATTGTTGTAGATAATCACACTATCTTTATTAGTTAGATTTTTGGTGTACCCGTTTACTGCATATGCTTTTCTGTCAATCGGTATTCGATAGATATTAAGTCTACCGCCAATCATACACTGTAAAGCACAATAACTTTCTGCGTCATTATCATAGAAGAAAACCGCCTGTCCGTCATTGAATAATGCAAGCTCCAAAAATCGAGAATCCACTCCCTCGGGTAGATTTTTCCACTCGAACATTGATATGGATAATTCCATTAAGCGGTTGAAATACTGAATGTACGTTGTGTCATTTATCTGTAAAGATTCTCCGAAAGCTGTTTTCGGTACTTTTTTACATTTTCTCATTTAAAATCACTCTCCTGTCGTGTTAGAATTGTCAAGACTATAATTTCCAACTTCACTAGCATTTTTCCAAAATGTAATTCCATTGTCAAATATCTTGCAAATATTACTAATTGCACTTGCCGGACAATTTCCTGTTGCTGTCAATCCCTGTGTTTGGATAAACGTCCAGTGTGGTCTGTTGTTTATCTGCGGTTCAGATATTAAGTTTATTGCATATCCAAATCTATCAAAATAATCATCAATTTGTCGTGTCATTTCGGTGTTAGTGTGAACTCGGCAACCGTATAACATTTCGTAACCACTCGCACGATTTATATTTCCGTGAGAAAATGAACCATTTACGGTATCTGCTCTTAAAACACTTGCAGTATATGCGCTTGATAAAAGGTTAATACCTTGGTCTGCAATAGGCATCATATCGGCTGTATTATATCTGCTCAATGACTTGTCAAATACTTTATCTCCTGTGCCTGTTTTGTCAAATAAAGGTTCATTTTGCGTACTTCTATCTAATGCCTGTGTCCATTGTCTATCCTGTTGAACACCAAATCTTCCTAGTCCTTGAAATAATTGTAATGGTAATTCCGATTGAGAATATTTATACCAACTGTCATTCGCGAAACTACATACAGGAAAATTATTTACAGTCAACTGCTCATTAAATAAAGGTTGTGTTGTTTCAAAAGCACCGGCAGTATCTTTTGTACCTTTATATCCGTCCGGATAAATTACACACGCAACCGGCTGTGTTAGAACACTACAACACCTTATACGCGGTGTTAAGTTTTTGAAAAATTCGTATCGTAAATTTAAAGTGTTTCCGTCTGAAGTTACTATCTGAAAAAAATTAAAAGGATATGTATATAGTTTTTTATTTTTAGGCTTATATACACCATTCATTTCCTCGCCTGTTAATTTAAAATCTTCTAGTGTTTCGACTATGTTAGTTCCAGTAGTATCTAAAATAGGATAAGTCAGTTCCAATCCACCGGTTGGAACATCTTCATTTAATGCAAATTTAGGTAACATATATATAGATAAAATACTGTTTTCTTTTGAATCGTATAGTGAGATAAAATCATTCAGACTTTTAACGTCATTATCATTGAAAACTTTAATTTTACCACCGCTGTATATCCCGTCATAATTTCCACCAAAATGTTCAGTTCCGTCAACATCAACATAATTTACGGCAACTAGCATATCACGGAAATAAAGGTCTGTTATTTCTTTATAGTCACTGAAATTGTATTCTCCTATTGCAATATTTTCGGGTGTGATATTTCCGCCAATTCTATCATCTAAAACGTGGTTTCTTTTAATGAAACATCTATTTAATTTGCAGTCAAGTAAAAAGGTCTGTATATAGTCAATCTCATATGTAATCTCAACTGTTACATTATTGATATACTCAACATCTGTTATAAAGCAATAAAACCATTTTGACATAAAACTAGTATTTTGAAAAGCCATATAATTACATTGAAATATGTTTGATATATTTCCCTGTATTCGTATTGATTTTCGTGACTGTCGTGTATATGATTGATGTTCTAGTGTTGTTACAATGTTTGCTGTTCCGTGAAAATAATTATTCTGTGCGGTTCTATTTGCAAAATATAAGGTGTTAATGTACTTGCTATCGCAAGGAACATTTTTGTATAATTTTATTGTCGTGTTCGGTTCAATATACATCTGCATTATCTCCTTATTTTACGGAGCGAATTTCTCGCCCCGTAAATATTTTAGGCAACTGTAATCGTTGCTGTTCCTGTTTTAGTGCTATCATAAACACTTGTTGCTGTAACAATAATCTCTGTACCCTTGGCAACATTATCTCCAACTGTGACAAATCCCGTTTTGGAAACTGTAACATTGTCGGTATTGACACTCCAATTAACCGCCTGTGACGCAAAGTTTGTTGTGTCAACCTTGACTGTCAACTGAATTGACTGACCATGTGAAACGGTTGCAGTTGACGGTGTAACCGTAACTGCTGTAACTGTCGGTTCGGATGATATAAACATTATGTTATTTGCAAAGGGAGATACACTGAAAGTTTTCCAATTATGATAGAAATAATTCCAATATAATCCCTGTCCGTTGTACTGCTCTGTGAACTGTTCCATATTATCGAATATCATAAAGAAATCTCTATCTACAAGAACACACGGAATCTCGTTAAGAGCATTTAATACGTCTGCGCTAATTTCTGTGTATGTCGGGTCGTTCGCAAACAGGATATTAAGGCGGTCAATATCAAGTTCTCCGAATCCGTCAATAAGTACCCTGTGACCCATAAACTCCGCTTTCGACATATTGAAAGCACTCGCCAAAACTTCAACGTCCATTTCTGCGTCAAAGTCTGAATTAATAATGAGATACTGTTCGTCCTTTTTAGACAGTGTTCTGACCCTTGCAATATTGTATTTATCACTCATAAATTCAAGGTTGTTAGAAATACCTTTTATTTTGCTAGTGATTTTTTTCATATTCTCGGTTGATACTGTCGGAACTGTATACGGGTATGACATACCGTTAATAATATGTTTAGCAAGCATATATTTTGTTACCAAAAATTCGTCATATACTGCGCCTGTGTATATACTATCTACAATCTTAGCGATAAGGTCTGCAACACCCTCATATGACAGGAAAGCCTGTTTCAAGTCATTTTCCTGTATGGTAACCTTGTAAAAATGCTGATAGTTCATAACGTGAAAAGCACTTCTGACATCTGGAATTTCTCGCTTGAATACTTCACTCTCTGCCGTCTGTGGGTCATATTCAAAAGGCTTTGCAATGTTTACGAAAATTTCCTCGATTGATTCTCCAAATTCTACGAATCCTTTTTTGAACATAGCAAGCGGATTTTCGTACATCTTAGATGTTACAATTACACGTGCGATTCGATTTACCAGTGCTGATAAAAACTCGTTCTGTAAATTCGGATAGTCCATTATTACTGCGCCAATTTCTTTAATGCTTTCTGCGTCTTTTGTGGCTATCGGAACATAATTCTGATAATTGATTGACGCGGAATTTCTGATAGCATTGAGAATCTGTTCAGTTGAATTTGTTAATGTTTTTGTTTTTGGTTTTACAGGCATTTAAAATTACCTCACTTTCTTATTATTCAAAAATATCATTGAATGTTATTTCTGTTTCGTCTTTTTCTTCTTCAATTTCTTTCTCTTTTTCTTTTTCAATCTCTGTATCGTCATTGAAAAATCTCTCTTTGTATTTCTTTTTCCACGTTTCGTCTAATTCGGCATACTTTGCTTTCCAATCTTCCTTTGTCTTTTCGTCATAGTCATTAATGGTATCGGTAATATCTTCAAGTAATTCAATAGCATTATCGTCTGTACTTTCGCCAATTATTGACTTAACACTCTGCAAAATCTCGTCTTTTGTCTTGACTGCCATTACATCATCACTCCTTTTCCGGTATAATCAATTTTTCGCCTACATAAATAAGGCTTGAATTTAAGTTATTAGCTTTCATAATCCGGTTATATTCTCTGCCGTTTCCGTAGAATCTTTTAGCAATTCCCCACAGGGTATCGCCTTTGACAACTGTATACAATTTCGGTTCTGACTTCTTATAATTGTTCAATCCGAGTTCTTTGATTCTACTTTCATATTCCATATAGCAGTAATTTTGGTCGACTGTGATACCGTTAATCTTTGTTGAACGCATTGAATTTTTACTACCACCGAATTGCCAAATCTGCGTTGAACCGCCCTGTGTTAAAATAGGTTTTTGCGTCACTTGCCAACTAGCAACCCAATGCGAGTATCGCTTTAATTCTGAATCGAAAACTTCTGATTCAAAATGGCTGTGTGACGTATAAATTCCTACCCAATATCCACGACTTTCTACATATGACAAAACGCATTTAATTACATCTGTTAATTCTCTTTTACTTAACTTGAGCATATCGCCCTCTACGTCATAGAATACCGGATATTCAAATTGCTTATCTTTCATTAAATCACACCAATACTTTGCTTCTGCAATAGCCGTATTTTTATCGAGTGCATGACCGAAGAAGTAACACCCAACAGGTAATTCAATAGATTTACATTTGCTATAATTAGATTCAAATTCTGAATCTTTATAACAAATATTATCTCCACCACCTATTTTTAATATCGCAAATTCGATTTTATTTTCTTTTTTAGCTTTTGAAAAATCAAACTTGCCTTGCCATTTTGAAACATCAATTCCAAACTTCATAATTAAAAATCACTACTCCTTTTCTTTTTCGTCTAACTTTGTTGTGTATATTTTAAGCTGTTCCGATAAATTCGTAACTGCGTCTGCTAATGTTTTAAATTCATTAGAAAAAAATCTGAACATAAAAACACACATTACAATCGGAAACCCTAAATTCGCTACATACGTAGCCACTAATGATAACGTATCGTTCATTTCGTCAACCTCGCTTTCCTTAAATTCATATTCATTATATCACACTGATTTAATTTGTCAATAAAAATTATCAAAATTATTGACATTTTTTAATTAAGGGTATATAATAAGGAAGAAATCAGAAAAGGAAGTGAGAATATGTATTATGACGGCACAAAATTATTGTCTTTAAAAGATATTAATGGTAATAAACCCGAAATTTATATCTCGACAACTAATAGAACAGGCGGAAAAACCACATATTTTAACCGTTTAGCTGTCAATCGGTTTAAAAAAAATAAGTCAAAATTTATGACTATATACAGATTCAATTATGAATTAGATGATGTGGCGGAAAAATTCTTTAATGATATAAAGGGATTATTTTTCCCGAATGATACATTTACAAGTAAACGAAAAGCAAACGGAATTTATCACGAATTGTATCTGAATGATGAAAAATGTGGATATGCTGTAACTTTAAATTCTGCGGACGCATTGAAAAAATACAGTCACATTTTTAACGACGTAGACTTAATGATAATGGACGAGTTTCAAAGTGAAACAAATCACTACTGTGATAAAGAAGTGCAAAAATTACAGTCAATACACACTTCCGTAGCGCGTGGAAACAATAAGCAAGTGCGATATGTTCCTGTTATTCTAATCGGGAATCCTGTATCGCTTCTCAATCCTTATTATGTCGCACTCGGTATATCTGAAAGACTGCAAAAGAATACTAAGTTCTTAAAAGGGAATGGATTTGTCGTAGAACAGGGATATAATGACAGTGCAAGCAAGGCACAAAAAGAAAGTGCATTTAATAAGGCATTTTCAAATTCTACTTATAACTCGTACAATGAACAGGGTGTATATTTGAATGATAATATGACGTTTATCGAAACTCCGACAGGACGTTCAAAATATGTATGCACTGTGTCATACAAAAATAAAAACTATGCAATCAAAGAATATCAGAACTCGGGTATTGTTTATTGTGATGATAAAGCGGATAGCACATATCCGTTAAAACTCGCACTGACTACGGATGATATGAACATCAATTATGTAATGTTAAAATCCAATGACTTTTTGGTTGCAAATCTACGATATTATTTTGAACACGGTTGCTTCAGATTTAAGAATCTTCAATGTAAAGAGTGTATTTTAAAATTAGTTAGTTATTAATGGTATCTACACTTGTTTTGATGAATGTACAACAGGGTCACACGGTATGAACTCCGCCTGTTGTATACCCGACTTTGTGAATCGGCTTTCGTTATTCAAGTGTTAAAGATATAATAAAAAGGTAGTACATTTTGTACTACCTTTTTTCTGATTCTTCTACAAGTAATGCCAACTGAATAGTTTTCATTTCTGCGGACAGACATACGTCTATGTCATTTACTGTTCGCAAAAACGGACAGTTCAAACAATTAATTTTTTTGCACTTAAAATTTGCAATCTCAGTTACAGCTTTCATTAATTTTTTAGATGTTTTCATAACATTAAATCTCCTTTTAAAAAATCGGACGCATAGTGTACATTTCATTTTCAAGAATCACACCACCGTTAATCCTATGTGGCTTTAATTTTGACGGCACTTGCAATCCCTCTTTGAAATCTGTTATTTCTCTTTTTTCTTTTAAAAACTCCTGTTCTTCTTCTGTCTGTGGTGTAATCTCACGTATTTCGTTTTCGTTTATCTGAATTATTTTTTTGCCGGTCAAAGATGAAATAAATAAGTCTTTCGGTCTTTGTGGCATGCCGGCGCATTTTACATTGTAATACGAGTTCTCAATCGGCTTTTGATTCTCTCCTGTAACGTGTTCGATATACGTTTTCGCACGGACAAAATATCCAATATCCCAACTACTCTCTAGTTTCCAACAGCAAAAATCATTATCGTCAACCTTAATTCCTTTGAACTCGGACGGTTGTAAATCACAATGAATACTATCAGTATCGGCATAAATGAAACCTCTTTTATTTACACCGTAGTAATTTTTCTGTGCTGCTCGAATTGTAAAATTTCTTGCATATGATGTTATCGCACTACCTATTGCAATATACCCAGCTTTTTTAGAGTTGTCGGGTACTACACCGTAATGTATAATACCTGTGTCGTCTGCTATTGCAATCTTGTAATTTGATGATGTTGAACTTGCTAACTTTCCGTACAAATTATTTAAGAACAGTTTCGCTATTGTACGTTTACCACCTTTTGATTCCATTTTAATCTTCTTGTACTTGTTAATGTATTCATCAAATAATCCAACTGCGGTACTAAAATAACATCCACTTATTATCTTTAAATCGTACAGGTCATAGTGTTCTTTTAACAATTCAAAATCTGTCATTGTCAATGTCAATGTCACGTTCGTGTCGTGAATCTCATTATCCGGTGTGCGATAATATCTACTGTACTTTCCTGTTTTCCTGTCGCGGAAATCGGATGTTTCCAAAATCTCTGTTGACTTGTAAAGTAAAGAATGTTTAATCTGTACGAACGGTAACATATTCTTTTTGATTTTGAAACGTGTATTAATTCGTACAAAATAATACATATTGTTTTTCTTTGCCTGTTCGGGAATATCGCCTATCCAAAAGGTCGGTCTGCCTATCGGGTATCTATTTCCGCTTTCACTTGACATCATTGACGGATAAAGACTATTGACATCCCCTGTTGTACCGTTCTTCTTGATTCTATTTTCTTTACCCTTAACCAAATAGCACCAACCACCGCGGTATGATTTACGAATATATTCGTCTGCGTTTTCTTCTCCGTATTTTTCGGGATTCAGATAGAATTGTGTTAAGTCGGGAAACAAGGTATTGTATTCTTCCTGTGGGTACATCTTCTTAAATTCTGACATACAGCACGAACCTATAGTAAGTTTGTTGTGACCCTCCGCAAAAAATAACTCAAGTGCTTCCTTGACAACTAGAACATCATTAGCAATATATTCTCGCTCCTGTTGTGTTATCACGCAACCGCTGTATCTATAACCCTCATATTCCATATCCAATTTTTGATGATTTGTCTTAAAGGCTTTACCAATTTCTTCAACTGACAGCGGTATCAGTTTTAACGAATCTCGTAATTCGATTGTATGATTATTTACCTTGATAGTAATTGAATACCATTGTCCTAAATCTGATATTACATACTGGTATGTATTATTCTTTAATGATTTATGATTATCCCAACAGCCTTGTAACGAATTATCATTATCGAATTGATATGCTAGTTTTAAACCAGTGTGATTTAATATGAATGACAGCCAAAATTCCCCGTCAAATTTTAAGTTATGATAATATACAATTAAATTACAGTCTAATGACTTTAAATACTCGAAAGTTTTATCAATGCCCGTTAAAATAGTTACATTTTCTGAACCAATTTCCACTAATGCACTCGCCCACACTTCCGTGTATGTCTGCCCTTTAAAAACTGTCGTTTCAAAATCGCCTACTAATACCTTAGTAGAACTCTTCTTCAATCGCGTCATTTAATCGTGTTGAATAAAATGTATCTATAGTTCCGTTTGCTGATAATAGGGCGAACAAGTCAGTAAAATGTGATACTAATAATGAACCCTCGCTATCTTGATAAATAATCATTATCTTTTCAGCGATTAAAGGTTCTTTCTTTGTATACTCTTCTGATAATTCTACTATGTCTGATTCCGCTATTCTATCCTTAACTAACTGTATCGCTAATTCTCGATACTGTGCAATCGGGTATGGTCTTAATCCTCTAACACCTGTTGTACCTTTTGCCAACTCATCCGGCAAATCACTCAATCTTGATAATATCTCATCAATTATTGAAAATGTCGGAATATCAATTCCACCTGTACCGCCTGTGTGAATTGTATCTAATTTCTGTTTTCGTTTTCTCGTTTGTGCTGACTTCTGTGCGCGTTCGTGACGTTCTTCTTTCCGTCTTTCTTTACCTGTTGTAATTTCTCCTGTTTCAGTATCGACCCACCGAGCCTTTTCGTATAATATATTCGGTGTTAATGCCTTTAACTTATTTAATGGCTTTTTGCTGACATTACCTGATTTTGTATATTCAATTTCGGGCATCTCAAAATCATCAAAGAAAAATCCACGTTTTTCCATACGACGTATATTTTGCTGTACCCTTTTTCGTTCTTTCCTTATTTCCTTGATTAATTGTTTTTGTGTCATAAAATTATACCTCACTTTAGATAATTACAGGGTGGTAATGATACCACCCTGTTTTACTTAATAATGTTTCACGTGAAACATTTAAGCGATAATTTTAAGCTGATAAAACTTTCTACCATTGTTTGAAACAGATTCAATGACGCGAACCGTCACAACTCCTGTTTCGCTGTCTGCGATACAATCCTCAAGCATATCAAGCGATTCCGCTACTGTTGCCGAGATACAGGTGTATAACTCCCCGTCTGTTGCCTTAAGAACTGATACCGTTACCGGATTTCCGTCCTTATCTGTGTCCTCATAACTTCCGACGGAATTTACCTTAATTTCAAGACCGGCGGAAATTGCATTGCTTGCATTACGTGCATTAAATAACTCGATTTTACTTAACATATTAAATTACCTCACTTTTCTCTTAATCTTCTTTAACATTTCTTGTTATCAACGGAAGTTCAACTGCATTGTCATAAAATGCCTGTTCCGTTATGCCGTACCTGTGTGTTTCGGTTGTTCTGTCTACAACCTGTACAGGCTTGATTGAATCGTTATTGATTGCAGTGCTAATTGCAGTCATTACTGCTGATTCCTTTTTTGGGAGTTCCTTAAGAATCACAACTCGATTCTCAACTTCCGCTGTTTCTGTGTTCACGCACATTACGTTTAACTTATTGACTGTTACTGTCCTCGTAACTGCGTATACTGTTTTGTTTTCTTTCATTGTTATTACCTCTGCTTTCTTTTTTCTACGGCTTGTGCCGTGAATCCCTGTCGTGGAATCGAACCACGATTACTACCATTCAGGGAAGTCTTTTTAGGTGGTTAAAACTTATGACACTTATTATAATAACACTCTATATTTATTTTGTCAATATAAATTCTACCATTTGATATAATAATATCATACTTTTTTGAAAGCCAAATTAAAAATGATAACTCTAATTCAACTAAACCGCCACATAAGAATGTAATATCAACCATTATCAGACACCGCCTTATAGCAAGACTTAATGCAATGACTAGCGATTAAAGCTAACATCTTTTCATCATTCATATAATGAAGATAAGACATAATAAAATAATATCCACATTTTATAGTGCTGTCATCCATATCTAAAATTCTTGTAGCTAATTCAGCAATTACCACTATAAGATAAGGTGTTGAACGGTATACGGTATTAGCTATATTCATTGAATCCTGTACACCTGTTATAAAGCCTATTGGATATTCTTTCGTGTCAAAGAACATCTTCGCTAATTCTTTTTCTTCTCTGAACATTGTTTCCTTAACGTCCTGTGTGTTAATTAATTTTTTCATTTTATACCTACTTTCTACCCGTATAGCACCGATAGTACAGCTAATTAATATTATAATATCCGTTCAATAAAATTTTCCGCTAAATCGTGCGCACCCTGTATTGTCTTTGCTTTACCGATTGTGACCCACGCATTATAATCAGTTGAAAATGTTCTGACTATGCGCACACCGTCTATTTTTGGTGTGTAGGCAAAACGCACACCCTTAATTTTAAACTCGTTACTACTCATCTTGTGACCTCTCTTTCTACACGTCAACCCGATAGTACAGGTACAATGTTTCACGTGAAACATTTTATATTTCTTCTATTCTGCCAGTAGACAACTCTTTTAAATAAAGAGTACCGCCAAATATGAATTTATCATACAGCGCGTCCGCGCGTTTATCCCACGTATAATGCCATTCGTCATTATCATTCGTAATAAAAATTACCTCATAATTGTTATCATCCATTAAAAACCTCTCTTTCTTAACTTTCTAATAAAGATTATACACCTTTATTGACGAAATACAATGATGTATTTTAATCTCTTTTAATGAATTTATTGATTTATTTTAACATTTCATTCACTAATAAGTCAATACGACGTTCTAAATCCTCTTTTTTAAAAACGTCGTGAATGAAATCCACAAAAGGTTTATCGATAATAACGTGATAATGTCCTAACGCGTCAATATATGAAATATGTCTAATATGTCCGTCAACTGCAATTACCATTTTATAATTCGACAAAAAATCCTGTATTATGTCGAATAAATAAATGTTTATTTTATAACCTAAAGGTGTTTTGTAATCGCCCTTGGGTTTATCAACTGGAAACGCGGACAATATCTTTATCAATTTTTTAAAATTATCTCTGCTAATATAATCTGTTATTTCTCTTGAAAATATAATCATAATATACCTCTTTCTTCAGTGTGTACCTGATATGACGTGGTATTGTTTAAATTGAATCATTTAAAATTTATTCTAATTTCATAGCGACATAATGCCGAATTTTACCGTATCTTAAATCGTTCATCCATTCTCCGTTGTTAAAAAGCAACTTTAAACACAACTCCGCGTCTTTTAACGTGTCAAATGAAAAATTCAAAAAATCTACCGTTGATAAGTCCGTATCGTATTCGCTTGAAAATCCGTAATATTTACGAATTATTGTATAATAACATTTCATAATATACCTACTTTCTCCCCGTATACCCGTTAGGACAGGTATATTACTTTCGTTATTTCCACATATCAATTAATGACGGAAGTATATAACATAAATCAATGTCTATATATTCGTCATATTCCATGAGTTCCTGTAGTTCAGTTTCCGTAGCTACATAAGCGCCCATTATTCTAAATATATCGTCGGGTGTAGCACCATTATCAATTAAACGGTGTAATGTTAATTCTAGCGCACCTAAAATATCGTCACTACCTTGTGTAATTATTGCATTACGGGTAACATACTCATTCATTAAATGATATGTCACTATTCTTTCGTCATTCTCAATTAAATCTATTAATTCTAACATAATAAAAACCTACTTTCTCCCCGTATAGCCGATAGGACAGCTGATATGTTTCACGTAGAAACAATTAAAAATTACAATGACCGGCATATACACCACTTTTATTGTATTGACGCCATAATTTACGAAATAAGTTTACACAATCACCAAAATATTGTTCATTATCTGCAATTTCTTCAAACTCATCATCCGTTACACCATCTGGTACTAACGAAATCCAACTAAGATACGCGCCCTCATCATTCATTGCCAACATAAGTGTGTGCATAGCCTTTAACACTCTAACTCTATCTTTCATTCTAATCACCATACAGTAATTGCTACTGCCCTTTCTTTATTTTCTATTATAATAATATCACATAACAATCAAAAATGCAAGTAAAATTTTATTGTTTTAGTCGGTAAACATTAACAATAATTTTATTATATTTTTGTTTATTTTTACTAGTCAATATATGATACATTATATATACAATATATGATAC
>ERZ1034901.1501-NODE-1501-length-16135-cov-28.542102_pt1 | contig 16135 bp, 14 predicted proteins | sample MGYA00520628_ERZ1034901 | MGnify/ENA primary metagenome ERZ1034901 (study PRJEB33766, sample SAMN09781783) | gut metagenome | biome: gut microbiome | host: Homo sapiens | place: Madagascar | study: EMG produced TPA metagenomics assembly of the PRJNA485056 data... | reverse complement strand
GCGCCACCTTGCCAAGGTGGAGGTAGCGAGTTCGAGCCTCGTCGGCCGCTCCAATACGAAGCCATCGTTGATGCAGAAATGCAAAAGCGATGGCTTTTTTGTTTTGTGTGGCAATGGTCGAAAATGTTCTCCGCTTGCCAAAGCAAAGAGCCGCCGTACAACTCAGTGCATGGTGGCTCTTCTTACAATATAAATACAGCACTACCGCACGGCGGCTTACATCACCATGGTGATGATCAACGCACACAGCGGCAGGGTGACGATGCTGAGTAGGGTGGTCAGTACCACGCTCCCGGCGGCAAAGTGCTCGTCGTGGCCGAACTGCACCGCAAATACCGAGGTGATGGCGGCTGCCGGGCAGCATTCCAGCAGCGTTACCACCTGTGCGGCAGTGCCGTGGAAGCCCAGCACCCCAAACAGCGCCAGCGTAGCCGCCGGAATCAGCAGCATACGCACAGAGGCAAGCTTCCAGATGTGCTTGTCCGTCACGATGCTGCGCACGTCACCGGCGGCGATCAGCATACCGGTGATGAGCATGGACAGCGGGGTGTTCACCCCGGCCAGCAGCTCCAGCGGCTGGGTGATCAGGGAAGGCAGCGGGATCTGCAGCAGATAGATGCCCAGACCCACCACAATGGCGTACAGCACCGGGGTGCGCACCAGACTGCGGGCGACCTCCTTTACGCTGGAGCCGCCGCTGACAAGGCCGTAGCCCAGTGTCCACAGCAGAATGTTGAACACGGTAACGTAGGCGCTGGCATACAAAAGACCCTCGGAGCCGAACAGCGCCGAAATGAGCGGGAAGCCCATGTATGCCGCGTTGGAAAAAATGCAGGCAAACCGGAAAATGGGCATCCGGCTGCCGGTTTTTCGCGCCGTGAGTAGCAGGGTGATCACGGTGCCCAGCAGCACGGACAGGACGCTCATGCCAAAAGCCGCCAGCAGATTTCGCAGGATCTGGGTGCTGAACTCCATGCGGTAAGAGTTTACCACCATGGCTGGCACAATGATGTACACCAGCAGATTGGAAAGCGCCTGCTTGTTTTCTAGCTTGAGCACGCCGGTCTTGACCGCCACCATGCCCGTGCCGATCAGCAGGAACAAGACTGCGACCTGCTGCGCGGTGATGAGAGCCAGTTCCATAAAAATTCTCCTCCTCTAAGGTTGTAACGCGTATACCACGAAAGATACAACACAGGTATAGCACAAAACCCTGCGCATGACAAGGCCAAACGCAGGGCTTTGCAAGATTTTGAGGTTACAGCTTACAAAATGACGTTTTTGATCAGCAGCGAGATACTGCCGTCATCGGCGTGCAGGAACTCTACCTCGGATTCGGCGTTCAACAGTTCGGTGGGAATCTTCACCTCAATGCCGTTGGCAGTGCGCAGGCTGCGGCTCTCCATGCGGCGGATGCGGGCAGGGGTCACGGTCACCGGTTGGGCGGCGCTGTCAATGACATCGCTCTTTTCCACATAATCGTCAAAGGGTACGGCGGCAAGAGGGTACTCTTCTTCCAACTGCCGGCGCACCTGCTGGATGGACACCTGATTGTCGTTGTCCGCGGCCTGATTGGCAATCATCATGGCCACCTGTGCCTCCACATGGGGCGTCTCGGCGTAGTTTTCCTGCACAGCCTGCACGGCGGCCTCTTGAATGGCCTGCAGTTTTTTCTTTTCCGGCTGAGCGGTGGTGTACTGGAACACCACGGTGGAAAGGTAAAACTCCTTGTGACCGTCGATATCGTACTTCTTTTCCAGCAGCCGCATGGAGTAATCGGTCAGGTCTACCAGCGCGCCCTCCTCCACCTTGCCGCTCTGGGTGGGCAGGCAGGCACGTTGCTGGATGATGGAGTTCACCGGCGCACCCTCTACGGTCTCCGTATAGTGGGTGTAGCCGTTTTTGTAGTTCAGCTTCAAAATGCCCAGCCAAGGTGCACCGTCCCGGGTAAAATCCACCACGGCAAGGTCTGCCCCGGGGATGGTGGTGTGGGCGTGCATATAGTCGAACAGCACCCCGGCAATGCGGCAGGAAAGATCCACGAAGTCCTGATTGTGCTCCAGCTCATTTTTAAAGGCCGAGTCCGGCAGCGGGCGGCACTGGCGGATGTCGTCGCTGGCCAGCAGCTTTTCAATGTGATTTTGCAGGTAGGCGTTCTTTTCGGCAGTCAGCTCCATGGGCCCGCCGCTGAGCACCGGCGCATCCATGGTGGTATCCAGAACGTGCAGAATGGCCTGATGAATGATGATCTCCATTGTTGCTCCTCATTTCGTGACGTAGTGTTTGCGCCCAGTATAGCACAACCGCCGGAAAAAGGCGAGAGCCGCCCGGGGATTTTGCGGATTCTACAATTTACAAATCCCGCCAAAAGGGCTATACTTATAATAACTGTGCAAAAGGAGGTGGAGCTGGTGGACGAGCAGCTGGAACAGATCGAAGGCGTCGTGGAGGATATCATCTACGAGAACGGGGATAACGGCTATGTGGTGTTCGAAATCTCCGGCGGCGGGGTGCTCACGGTGGTCTGCGGCATCGTAGGCGAGCTGCACGCAGGGGAAAGCGTCATCTGCCGCGGCCGGTACGAAAACCACGCCACCTATGGCCGCCAGTTCCACGCGCAGGAATGCGAGACCGATATGCCCAAGGATCTGGAAGCGGTATATGCCTTTTTGGCCAGCCGCTCCCTGCCGTATATCGGCGCAAAAACTGCGGATAAGATCATTGATATGTTTGGTGCCGAGGCGCTGGAGGTCATCGCCAACGACCCCGCCCGCCTGACCAGGATCCCCGGCATCTCGCCGGATAAAGCCGACCGCATCCAGCAGGAGTTCAAGCGGATGTTCGGAATGCGGGAGCTCATCGCCTATCTGGCACAGTTCGAGATCAGTCCCCGCAAGGCCATGGAGGTGTTCAAAGCCTTTGGTGTGGGGGCGATGCAGGCCATTGCGTCAAACCCCTATCTGCTGTGCGGCGAGCCGCTGCAGCTGGACTTCCGCCACGCGGACAGCATCGCCCAGTATTACCACATGGAAGGGGACTGTGCCCAGCGGCTGGAAGCTGCCCTGCTGCGCACTTTGCGCCATAATGCGGGCAACGGCCACACCTGCCTGCCCCGGGCACAGCTGCTGGCCACTGCTTCCAACTTCATCCATCAGCCGCCGGAAAAGCTGGCCCGTGCACTGGATCATTGCATCGAAACGGAAGAACTGGCCGTGAAAATGTTCGATGCCGTGCCCTATATCTACTTGCCGGATCTGCTGGCTGCGGAGCAGGACATTGCCGACCGGCTGAATCTGCTGGCAAAGCGCGGCAAGAATACCGTGCGGGAGCTGGATAAAAACATTCAGATCTTAGAGCTGACCCAAGGCTTTGCCTACGCCCCCCTGCAAAGGGAAGCCATCCGCAAGGCTATGACCGAGAACTGCCTTGTGCTCACCGGCGGCCCCGGCACCGGCAAGACCACCACCGTCAACGCCATTTTGCAGCTGCTGGAAAATCAGGCCGAGCGGGTAGCCCTGTGCGCACCCACCGGACGCGCGGCCAAGCGGCTCAGCGAGCTGACCGGGCGCAAGGCCAGCACCATCCACCGTCTGTTGGAGGTGGACTATACCGGCGGCGTGGTCAGCTTTATCCACAACGACAAAAACCTGCTCAAGTGCGATGTGGTCATTCTGGACGAGATGAGCATGGTGGACGTCAAGCTGTTTCAGGCGCTCATTGCGGCGCTGCGCTACACCTGCCGTATTATTATGGTAGGCGATGCCGACCAGCTGCCCAGCGTAGGCGCGGGCAATATCCTCAGCGAGGTCATCCGCTCCGGCTGCGTGCCAACTGTCTGCCTGAACGAGATCTTCCGGCAGGCAAAGCGCAGTCTCATCGTGGAAAACGCGCACCATATCATCTCCGGTGAGCCACTGCAGAAGGGCAGCAAGACCGATGACTTCTTCTTTCTGGAAGCAGACGGAGAGGCCGCCCAGCGTCTGGTGTGCGACCTTGTCACCACCCGGCTGCCCCGGAGCTACGGCTTTGACCCCATCCGGGATATTCAGGTGCTGTGCCCCACAAAGCTTGGCCCCACCGGCACGCAGGCGCTGAACGTGGAGCTGCAAAACCTGCTCAACCCGCCCCAGAAGGGTAAGCCCCAGCTGCAAAGCGCCGCCCGGGTGTTCCGGGTGGGGGACAAGGTGATGCAGGTGCGCAACAACTACGAGATTGTCTGGAACCGCATCGGCGGCGAGCAGGGCGTAGGTGCCTACAACGGCGATATCGGTATCGTGGAAAGCATCAACCTGCGGGAGCGCTCCATGGTGGTGCGTATGGACGACCGGCGGCTGCTCTACCCGGCAGAAAACCTGAACGAGCTGGAGATCGCCTACGCCATCACGGTGCACAAAAGTCAGGGCAGCGAGTTCCCGGCGGTGATCCTGCCGGTGGCGCAGGTGCCGCCAAGGCTGTGCTACCGCAACCTGTTCTACACCGGCGTCACCCGCGCGCGCAGGCTGTGCGTTGTGGCGGGCCGCAGGGACGTGGTGAACAGCATGATGAGCAACATCCGGCAGAATCTGCGTTACAGCGGCCTGTGCGCCCTGCTGCAGGCCGGACAGCCGCTGGAACAGCTCAGCACAGAAGGGGAGAGCCCCTGATAAAACCGCGCAGAACAGCGGCAAAGCTTGTATACTTTTTGCCGCAACTATGTTATACTAAAACAGTCTTTGTTTTTTGCCCGCAGCTGCGGGCGTTACATACATGATAGAGGAACGCAGAGAAAGGATTCAGGCAATTATGGCACAGAATGATATCGGCATCGACCTTGGTACTACTACCATCATTATCGCGCAGGAGGGCAAGGGCGTGGTGCTCAATCAGCCCAGCGTTGTGGCAATGGATACCCGCAAGAACACCGTGCTGGAAGCCGGCGATAAAGCACTGGCCATGGTGGGACGCACGCCCAACTATATCTCCGCTATCTTCCCGCTGAAGGATGGCGTCATCAGTGACCACACCATGACCCGAGAACTGATCTGCCGCTTTGTCAAGCAGGTGTACAGCTCCCACATGGTCAAGCCCCGGGTGGCAGTGTGCGTGCCTGCCGCCATTACCGGCATTGAGAGCGACGCCGTGGTGGAGGCTGTGGTGGCCGCCGGTGCCCGTCAGGTGTACCTGATCGACGAGCCTATCGCCGCTGCTCTCGGCTCCGGCATCGACATCACCCTGCCGGACGGCCGCATGATCATTGATATCGGCGGCGGCACCACGGATATCGCCGTGCTGAGCCTTGGCGGCAAGGTCAAGGCCACCAGTGTGCGCGTGGCCGGTAACCACTACGATGAGGAGATCCTCAAGCATGTCCGCAACAAATACAGCATCGCCATCGGCCAGCGCACCGCCGAGGAACTGAAGAAGCACGTTGCCTGCTGCCCCCAAAAGACCGATTTCCACGAGAGCATGGAGATCAAGGGCCGCAGCCTGCTCACCGGTTTGCCGGTGCGCGTGACCGTTTCCACCGATGATCTGTACGAGCCGGTGATGATGCTCAGTGAGCAGATCGGCACCGCGGCCCATCAGGTGCTGGAAAAGACCCCGCCGGAGTTGGCAGGCGATATCTACCGCAACGGTGTTATGCTGACCGGCGGCGGTGCCCAGCTGCACGGCCTGACCGAATATCTGAGCCAGGAACTGAAGGTGGAGGTCACCGTCTCGCCGGACCCCGTAAACTGTGTTGCACTGGGCACAGCACAGAGCCTTTCCATCGGTGATAAGCTGGAAACCGGCTTTACGGATGCCACCCCGCGCATCGGCCGCCGCTAAGTTTGGTTCGTTTTGTCCATGTCATATCACAAAGCAGCAAAAATAAAATTTGTTAATTTTTGTTGAAATGAATGGCAAAATACGGTATACTATACCCAAATTGATTTTCTGCTAACGATCTTGTATCGGACGCAGTATCCAACAAACAGGAGGAAAAACCATGGACTTAGGTTTCGATGTGGTCGTTACCATTACTGGTATCGTGCTGGTGTTCCTGATCCTCGTGCTGCTGATGGCGATCATCACGCTGGAGGGCAAGATCTTCGACTCGATGAATGCCAAGAAGAAGGCCGCCAAGACTGCTGCACAGGCACCTGCCGCAAAGCCCGCTGCTGCTCCGGTACAGCAGGCGGCGCCCGCTCCTCAGGTAGAGGAAGGTATCCCCGGTGACGTGGTGGCCGCCATTATGGCTGCTATCCATGCAATGGGCAACGGCAAGTACACCCTTAAGGCAGTGCGTCGTGGCAAAAATGGCTGGGGCAAGGCCGGCGTGAACGACACCACGGCCCCGTTTTAACACAGGAGGAAGAGCATGACACAGTTTATTGATACTCTGGTCGGTATTTTCCAAAGTTCCGGCTTTGCACAGTTTGGCCAGCCCGGCGGCTGGCTGTACGCCGTGATGATCTGCGTGGGCTGCTTTTTGCTGTACCTCGCCATCGTCAAGGAGTTCGAACCCCTGATCCTGCTGCCCATGGCCTTTGGCATGATCCTTGCCAACCTCCCCGGCAGCGGCATCATCCACATGCAGTACTTCGTCGGTGACGGTCTGGAGCACCCCATGTGGGTCGAGATCCTGAACAACGGCGGTCTGGCCGATATGCTCTACATGGGCGTTAAGCTGGGCATCTACCCGCCGCTGATCTTCCTCGGCATCGGCACCATGACCGACTTTGCGCCCTTGATCTCCAACCCCAAGAGCCTGCTGCTGGGCGCTGCCGCACAGTTCGGCATCTTCGGTACTTACATGGGTGCCCGTCTGCTGGCCGCTACCGGTCTGGTGGACTTCACCCAGAAGCAGTCCGCTGCCATCTCCATCATCGGCGGTGCAGACGGCCCCACCGCGATCTTCGTTACCTCTCGTCTGGCACCTGAGCTGCTGGGCAGCATTGCCGTGGCAGCGTACAGCTACATGGCACTGGTGCCCGTCATTCAGCCGCCCATCATGAAGGCACTGACCACCTCCAAGGAGCGCTCTGTGGTCATGAAGCAGCTGCGCACCGTCTCCAAGACCGAGAAGATCATCTTCCCCATCATGGTCGCCATCATCGTTTCCCTCATCGTTCCTGATGCCGCCGTTCTGGTCGGTATGCTGATGCTGGGTAACCTGATGAAGGAGTGCGGCGTTGTGGATCGTATCCAGAAGACCGCCGGTAATGAGTTGATGAACATCATCACCATCTTCCTGGCTCTGTCTGTTGGCTGCACCACCAGTGCAAACACCTTCCTGAACACCCGCACCCTGTTCATCATCGTGCTGGGCCTGATCGCCTTCTCCTTCGGCACCGCAGCCGGTGTGCTGTGCGGCAAGGTCATGTACAAGCTGACCGGCGGTCAGGTGAACCCCCTGATCGGTTCCGCCGGCGTTTCCGCCGTGCCTATGGCCGCTCGTGTTTCCCAGAAGGTCGGCCAGAGCGAGAACCCCTCCAACTTCCTGCTGATGCACGCCATGGGCCCCAACGTGGCCGGCGTTATCGGTTCTGCCGTTGCTGCTGGTATCCTGATCAACATCTTCGGCTAATCACATTCTGAAGCACTATCCCAAGAGCCATCGCACGAGGCTGTGCGATGGCTCTTTTTGCGCAGAACGATTTCAAATGGCCTCTGCTGCGCTTTGGCCATATTCAGCGGAATTAAGATTTATTATTTCGGGATAACGGAGCGTCTGCGGACGCTCCGTTATCCCATTTTCACGGGAGAGGACGTAAGAGGTAACAGCAGCCGTTTCCAGTTACGACCCCTTCTGTGAAAAAGAGGTTCTGAAACGCCCGCAGGCGTTTCAGAACCTCAAATATTAAAATATACTTGCCTTGAATAACGGCCAGAGCGGTAGCGGAGGCCATTCAAAATCGTTTTGCAATAAGGATGATAGCAACTTTTTCCTGTTTGTGTTTGGCCGCTGCTTGTGCTATCATAGAGAAAACAGGGCGCAATGTGCCCCAAAACAGGAGGGAGCCGTTATGGAAAAAATCAAGCTTGAGGTCGCAGGTATCCCGGCTGTCCTGTACGGCAAGCGCAGCCGCAGGGTCTATCTCTATATCCACGGCAAAAACGGAAACGCGGCCGAGGCAGCCCGCTTTGTCCGTACAGCCTGCCCGGCAGGCTGGCAGGTGCTGGCTGTCGATCTGCCGGAGCACGGCACCCGAAAAAACAGCTCGGAAAAGCTGGTGCCGTGGGTGGTTACCCGGGAGCTGCAGGCGGTCTATGCCCGGATGCAGCCGGTGTGGAAGCATATCCGGGTGTATGGGGTCAGTATCGGGGCGTGGTTTGCCATGCAGGCGTTGCAGACGCAGCAGCCGGAAAAGGCGCTGCTTGTCTCCCCGGTGGTGGATATGGAAAAGCTGATCCTCGGCCTGATGCAGCAGGCAGGAGTAACGGAGGAGCAGCTGCACGCGGCAGAGGAGATCCCCACTGCCATGGGAGAGACTCTCTCATGGCCGTATCTGTGCTGGGTGCGGGAGCATCCGCTGCACTGGAAGGTGCCCACACAGGTGCTCTATGCCGATGCAGACCCGCTTACCGGCCACACCGCCATGGAGCAGTTCCGGCAGCAGACCGGGGCGCACCTGACCATTCTGGAGGGCGGGGAACACTGGTTCCACACCGAGACCCAACTGGCTGCTCTGCAAAGCTGGGAGGAACACAATTGCTGAACCTTACCGAACAGAAAGCTACGCTGGCAGAGCTGGAATTGCTGGTAGCGGTGCGCTGCCGGGTGCTGCGGGCAGCCAATCAGCTGCCGGAAGATACTCCGCTGCCGGAGGTGGAGAGCCAGACACGGACCTATTACCAGAAGGCCTTTGCCGAGAACACCCACACGGCGTATCTCCTTTGGGACGGTGAAACGCTGGCAGGCACCGGCGCCGTGAGCTATTTTCAGGTCATGCCCACCGTCCATAGCCCCACCGGCCGGAAAGCCTACCTTATGAATCTGTACACCGCACCGCAGTACCGGCGGCAGGGCATTGCGACCCGCATCCTGACCCGGTTGGTGGAGGATGCGCACCGGCGCGGGGTGACGGCCATCTCGCTGGAAGCGACCGCAATGGGCAGGCCGCTGTATGAAAAGTTCGGCTTTGTACCCATGGAACATGAAATGGAACTGCCGGAATAAAACAAAACGCCGCTGACGGCTTTATGCATCGTCAGCGGCGTTTTGCTTATTGAAAACAGGATTGTGAATGGCAGATTTAAGATCAGGCCTTTGCTTCGCTGTTGTGCTCAGCCTTCTTGTAAGCGGAGAAGGAGTGGAACACAATATTCAGACCCAGCACGATCAGCAGCACAGCCAGGATCAGCTGCAGGCCGTTTGCGATGAACACAGCGCCCCAAGTGGTCTCACCGGCAGGGATGGTAACAGAAGCGGCGGTGCTGATGGCCTTGACCATAGCGATCAGGCGCTGCACCAGTGCGGTAAAGGTGACGCACAGCATGATGATCAGCGGGGGGAACAGCATCTTGTTGCTGCGGCCGGTCACCTTCAGGAACACGCACAGGGTAGCCAGCACCAGTGCGCTCAGCAGCTGGTTGGCAGAACCGAACAGCGGCCAGATGTTGGCGTAGCCGATCTTGGTCAGGATGAAGCCGAACACCAGCGTGATGAAGGTGGAGAAGTACACATTGCAGAACAGCTTGCGCCAGCCCTCAGCGTGCTCCATGTCGTCCACGCTGAACAGCTCCTGGAAGCTCATGCGGCCAATGCGGGCCACGGCATCCAGACTGGTCAGAGCCAGTGCGGAAACGCACATGGTCATGAACACGGTAGCAGCGTAGGCGGGCACGCCGAACATCTCAAAGAAACCGGCAACGCCGCGGCTGAAGATCTGGAACGGGGTACCAGCGGCAGGGGTGCCGTCGGCAGCTGCGGCAGCACCGGCAACGCACAGAGCCAGAACGGCCAGCAGGCTTTCAAGGATCATGGCACCGTAGCCGACCTTCAGCATATCCTTTTCGTTCTCAACGGTCTTGGAAGAGGTACCGGAGGAAACAAGGCTGTGGAAGCCGGAAACTGCACCGCAGGCCACGGTGACGAACAGGATGGGGAACATGGTGCCCAGCTTTTCGTTGGTAAAGCCGGTGAACACAGGCAGGTTCATGGTGGGGTGTGCAACCAGCAGGCCAACCACAGCACCCACGATCATGGCCACGAACATAAAGGTGGTCATGTGGTCACGGGGCTGCTTGAGCAGCCACATGGGCAGCACGGCGGCAAAGAAGATGTAAACAAAGGTGATGTAGCTCCAAGCGGCCTTGCCCAGGATCAGGGGCAGGTTTGCGCCGATGACAAAGGACAGCACGATGAACACGATGCTGATAACGCTTTCCTTCCAGCCGGAGAAGTTGAACTTCTTCTGCAGCAGGCCAAAGACAACGGCGAACACCATGAACATGATGGAAACCATACCGGCAGCGCCGTTGGTCTTGGCGGCTTCGACCATTGCGCCGTCTGCGCCAAAGGCGTTGAAGGTGCCGGCAACCATGTCCGCAAAGGCAGCAATGACGATGCCGCAGAACAGCCAGCAGAACAGCAGGAACAGCTTGCGGCCGGTCTTGCCGATGTACTTTTCGATCAGCATACCCATGCTCTTGCCGTCGTTCTTAACGGAAGCATACAGGGCACCAAAGTCGGTGACAGCGCCGAAGAAGATACCGCCCAGCAGCACCCACAGCAGCACCGGCAGCCAGCCGAAAGCTGCGGCCTGAATGGCACCGGTAACAGGGCCTGCACCGGCAATGGAGCTGAACTGGTGGGCAAACACCGTCCAGCCGTTGGTGGGCACATAGTCCCGGCCATCCTCGTGGACGACAGCCGGAGTCTTGGCTGCGGGGTCGATGCCCCATTTGTTAGCCAGCCAGCGGCCGTAAAGCACATAAGCGCCAAACAGACACACCGCTGCGATCAATACGATGACCAGCGTATTCATAGTTTTCTACCTCTTTCCTTTTTTCACTCTGCAACAGGCTCGGAACATTAGGCTGCCGTCCGGCAAAGCATTGCCCCGGAGCGTAAAAAACCTTCGTCCTCAGCACATGACCGGGCTTCCCGGCCACGCTCCGAAGACGAAGGCTTCTGCTCCCGCCTGCCAGGGCAGGGGCAATTACTCCGCGGTACCACTTCGCTTGCTGTGTTAAACAGCCACTCTCCCACGCATGGTACGCTGACCATGCTGCCCGATAACGTGGGCTGGACGGCACCGTGCTACTAAGGGGCACAAAACCCGGTTCACACAGGCTGCTCGCAGGCGAGGGTCCTCTGCTCCTGACTGCCGCTTTTACACCCGAGAAGCGGCTCGCTGAAAGAGGGTGATGCAGAAGATCATGTCCTGTTCCTTGCATTTGCTGAATGATTGTGTTCTACTTTATTCCGGTTTTCACCAATTGTCAATATTTCTGTAACAAGTTCAGAGGATACGCCAATTCAAGCCATTTTCCGGGAATGATTTTTAGATGATTTTCTTTCATGTGTGAAGAGAATAAAACTGAATATGTTCTTAATTGAAAACCATTCACCCACAGGTCTTGACTTTCACACTTTGAAGTGCTAAAGTAATAGCGTGCAGAATATTCCGTGCGGCAGCACTGTCTGCTTTGCCTGCTGCCGCCGCTGTTATAATAAGGAGAAAAAACAATGGCTGAAAAAAATTCCAGAAGAAACGAGACGACGGATGCACTGTTTGACGCGATTCTCAGTCTGGAGAGCCGGGAAGAGTGCTACGCCTTTTTTGAGGATCTGTGCACCGTGAAGGAGATCTCGGATATGGCGCAGCGCCTGCAGGCAGCAAAGCTGCTGCTGGACGGTGCCACCTATGAGCAGATCGTCAAGGCAGTGGAGATCAGCACCGCCACCATCAGCCGTATCAACCGCTGTATCCAGTACGGTTCCGGCGGCTACCGTGATACCATCGAGAAGGTGCGCGCACAGGCGGAAAAGCAGTAACAGCCGCACCTGCCGCAGCATAGGATAGGGCACACGACCGGAAAGGAAGGTTTTGCCCTATGATGATCGATACCCCCTGTGCCCGTTCTCAGTGCCCGGAGATGCCCAAGGTCAGCCTGGATCAGGCCGTTGTGGACCTGATGGAAAGCATTGCCCTGCAGGAAACGGCGCTCAGCCACATTTTGTGTGCCGAAAGCCGGAAGATGCAGAAGGCCATGGAGCTGGATGGTCTGGATCTTTGCAAGCTGCTGGAGGTGAACGACTCTGCCACCAACATGGTGCACGCCGTCGCAAACCTTGAGCTGGTGCTCAAGGATAAGTTGGAGTTCGTCTCCAACAACCTCTACGTCCCCGGGGACAGCGGCTGCCCATCGCCTGCGCAGTAATGTTTTTGCGTGGGACGATTTTTTCTACAATCTAACCCATGAAAATACAATGCCGGGTAGCCTGCGGGCTGCCCGGCATTGTGCTGAGTCGTTCTGCCACAAGGGAGACTGCTGCACAAAACAGGGTGCAGCAGCCTCCCTTTTTATGAAAATCCTGCATAAGAGACAGAAAAATCTTTTGTTGGAATTGCTGATGTATCAAATCTGTGCTATACTATTGGATGTATCACCATGAAAGCGAGGAATAAAACATTGCTGCATTATGATGCGATCCTATTTGATGTGGACGGGACGCTGATCGATTCGGCCCCCGGTATCATTCATACATTGCAAGAGGTATTCTGCACCATGGGTGTGGATGTATCCGGCGTAAATCTGCGCCGCTATCTGGGCCCGCCGCTGCGCAAAAGCTTCGGTGAGCACTTCACCGACCCGGCGCTGATCGAAAAAGCCACCGACCTTTACCGCACGAGCTACGCGGTGAAGGGCAGCCACGAGTGTGCCGTGTTCCCGGGCGTTCCGCAGATGCTGCAAGCCCTGAAACAGGCAGGCTTTCTCCTGTGCACCGCTACCTCCAAGCCCACCAAGGTGGTCACGCCTATTCTGGAGGAGCAGGGTCTGGCACAGTATTTTGACTTTATCGGCGGTGCCTCCATGGACGAGAGCCGGGACACCAAGACTGAGGTCGTGCGTTATGTACTCAGCCAGCCCGCCTTGCAGGGCAAGCGGGTGCTGATGGTGGGCGACCGTAACGACGATATGCGGGGCGCTGCCGACTGTGGTCTGGATGCTGCCGGTGTGCTGTACGGCTACGGCAGCCGGGAAGAGCTGGAGGCTTTCCATCCGGTGCTGCTGGCCGAAAGCTGCGCCGACCTTACCGACCGGCTGCTGGCAGCCCGGGTATGACAGGAAGTTTCATTCCTTCGGAAGGAGTAGAATATGAGAAGCAATAACCAAAAGGAGAATCAGGCGCTGACCCCGATGCAGAAGCAGGCGGTGCTGGTGTGCATTGTGTGCGCGCTGGCGGCGCTGCTGACCATCGGCATCACCCTTACCATGCTCAAGCGGGGCAAGAATCCGGCGGAGCAGCCGGGGAATTCCTCTATTGATACCCCCGCGCCCGCCCCGGAAGGGGAGGAGGATATCTCCGACCACTACCAGATCAACGAGACCTCCAGCGCGCTGCTTACCGAGACTGCCGATGCAGGCAATGCCTATCAGGAGCAGACCCTGTTCATCGGCGATTCCAACACGGTGCGTCTGTACGCCAATGGTCTGATCTCGCTGCAGCAGTTCTGCGCAAAAGAGGGCATTGGCACCGGTGCCGCCCTGAACGAGGGCATCGTCACCTTCAAGCGGGACGATAACCGCTACACCATCGCACAGGCAGTGGCAAAAATGAAGCCCCGCCGGGTGGTCATCATGCTGGGCACCAACGATAACGGCATGAATACCGAGGACTTTATCAGCAACTACACTGCGCTGGTGCAGGCCATTCAGGCCAGCTATCCCTATACCGATATCATCGTCAACACGGTTCCGCCGGTCCCGTCCAACCACTCCAACTACCCCAACATGGACCAGACCCGTATTGATGATTTCAACATGGCACTGCTGACCATGTGCGAGCAGCTGGGCGTCAAGTTCCTCAACTCTGCCGAGGCGCTCAAGGATGCCAACGGCTACGGCAATGTGGATTACTACCAGAGTGGGGATATCCACCTCAAGCCCGCAGGCCTGAAGGTACTGCTGAAGTATCTGCGCACCCATGCCTACGAGACCGAGGATCGCCGCCCAGATACCAGCAACATCCCCACCCGTGCCGAGTATACCGCCAACCCCAGCTCTGCGGTGGAAGCACCCAGCAGCTCGGAGGAAGTCTCTTCCTCGGCTGTTGAGGAAAAAACGGAGTATCAGGCCGGTTACCGTGTGGATAAAACCGGCGGCGGCACCCTGACCTGCGGCAATGAGAGCGGCAAGTCCCTTACCGTCAAGGTGACCAGCGCCGCCCAGACTGTTACCGTCACCGCAGTGCCGGAGGACGGCTATGTGTTCGTCAAGTGGAGCGATGGAGTGACCAAGCGCACCCGCACTGATACCAATTTTGACCAGAACGTGGATGTGACTGCAGTGTTTGCCGCTGCCTCTATCCAGATCAGCACCAGCGGCAAGGCTGCGCTGGGGGACTCCTACACCTTTAAAGCTACCCTCAAGGGCAAGTATCTGGACGCCTCCAGCATCCGCTGGTACGTCAACGGCAGCGAGGTAACACAGGCTGCCGGTAAAACCACCGTAAAGGGTGAGGTGGACCCCTCCATGGTGGGCGGCACCTTCCGGGTGTACGCTACCGCCAGCTATAACGACTGCACGGTGACCAGCAATAAGCTGGAGATCACAGTCAGCGGTGCACCGTCCGCCTCGTCCGGAAGCACCAGCAGCTCCAGTGCTTCCTCTAAGGAGGATAAGCCAGCATCCTCCAAGGAAGAAACATCTGCCTCCTCTAAGGAAGATAAGCCGGCCTCCTCCAAGGAGGAAAAACCGGCTTCCTCCAAAGAGGAGAAGCCCGCTTCTTCCTCCTCGAACGGTACCTCGGAAAGCGCCGGCAGCTCTTCTAAGGTAGAAAAGTCCGCTTCCTCTTCTGCATCCTCTAAGGAGGAAAAGCCCGTCTCTTCTTCGCAGAGCAGCTCTGTTTCCAAGGAAGAAACAACTGCCTCTTCTAAAGAAGAAAAGCCCGCTTCTTCCAAGACTGAGGCCAGCGCCAGCAAGGAAGCTGCCAACTAAGGGCACATTCCTTCCTTGCGCCGCATAGGCTGGCGGGAGAGGAAGGTGGAGCCTTATGTACTGGGAAGCGATGCGCACGCCCGCCCTGCCCGGGGAGAATGACGCGACCGACGGCAGCGTGGATTACTACGATACCGACTGGGAAAACGTGGATAACAGCGCACTGGAGGAAGAAATGCAGAAATGTGGTCTGACGCCCTGCGAGGGAAAGATGCCGTGTCCGGATAACACCCCGGCACAAACAGACCTGTCTGCGTATGAAATCGTTTCTGAATAACGAGAAGCCAGCTCTGCCGGGGGTGGGGCTGGCTTCTCCCTGTTGATACACCAAAGTGGGAAATGCTGAAAAGAAAGTGAGATACTATGGCAAAATATTATTGCATCCTGTTCGATGCGGACAATACGCTGCTCAACTTTGACGCAGCCGAAAACAAGGCGCTGGCCGAAACGCTGGTGAACTATGGCATCGAGCCGGACGCCGAGACCGTGCAGACCTACCGCACCATCAACGAGGAACTGTGGCGGCAGCTGGAAAAAGGCCAGATCCGCCGCGAGAAGCTGTTCAGCGAGCGGTTCAGCCGCTTTTTAAAGGCCATTGATGCCGCCGGTGACGGCGTGGAGATGAACCGCTTCTATCTGGAGCAGCTCTCCACCCACCCGGACTTGATGAGTGCCGAGGTTTTGGACGTGCTGCGGGAGCTTTCCGAGGTGGCAACGCTGGCTATCGTCAGTAACGGTGCTCAGATGGTGCAGACCCGCCGTCTGGCGGAAAGCGGCGTGATGAATTTTATGGAGGATGTGTTCATCTCCGAGAAAATGGGCTGCGAAAAGCCCAATGCCCGCATCTTTGATGCCGCCCTGCGCGCGCTGGGCGTGGAGAACCGGGAGCACGTTCTGATGGTGGGCGACAGTCTGGCCAGCGATATTCAGGGCGGCAGCAACGCCGGACTGGATACCTGCTGGTACAACCCCAACCACGCCGAGAACCCCGGCAAGGTGATCC
>ERZ1034901.1500-NODE-1500-length-16139-cov-5.191370_pt1 | contig 16139 bp, 28 predicted proteins | sample MGYA00520628_ERZ1034901 | MGnify/ENA primary metagenome ERZ1034901 (study PRJEB33766, sample SAMN09781783) | gut metagenome | biome: gut microbiome | host: Homo sapiens | place: Madagascar | study: EMG produced TPA metagenomics assembly of the PRJNA485056 data... | reverse complement strand
GGAAACGCCGGAATTCGCAAAGGAGTAAAAATGAAAAAGTTTGATTTTGATTTATGCAATGGAGAAGTTGTTGAACTGAGAAACGGCAAACGACTTTTTATTTCGGAACATCGCCCCGGTCCAATATGGGGTGTATCTGTAGATGACGGCGTTGAATTTATATGGAATTTTATTTCGCATTATAAAGCGGATTTAACGCATGTTTCAGACCCAGAATTAGATATAGTAAAGGTTTTCCCACCTGTCACAGAGAAATTTAAAAAATTGTTAAATACTCCTACTGAGCCATTGTGGAATCGTGCAAGTGAAATGGAGATTGTAAAAGAATGATCGTAAAAATAATTGGATCTGGTTCTTCCGGCAATGGTTATGCTCTGATTTCGGGGGAAGATATTCTTCTCCTGGAATGTGGAGTTCCGGCGAAAGAGATGTTGAAAGCGATTGATTACCAGACTTCCATGGTAAATGGTTGCATCCTGTCCCATATCCATGGTGATCACGCCGGATACATCAAACAGTATATGCAGTATGGAATAAAAGTATACACATCAGATGAAGTCGAAGCAGATGTCGAAACTATCATGGGCGAGAAAACCGTAGGCTTACAGCGGATGAAACGACAGCAGATAGGCTCATTTTCAGTGATACCATTTCGTGTACCGCATGGAGAAACTGAGTGTGATGGATGGCTGATTGATACGCCTGATGGCCGGATACTGTTCATCACGGACGCAGAGTATTGCCCGTATGATTTTTCGAAAATGAACATCAATTATGGGTTGATCGAATGCAATTATTCCGATGACTATATCAGAATCGAAGATAGTAGTCCTAAATATAACCACGTATTAACCGGTCACATGGAGCTTGGGACGTGTAAACGACTTATACAGGCGATCAATAGTGCGAGTCTAAGAAGTATAGGCTTAATACATTTAAGTGCCGGAAATGGCAATCCAGTGCGGTTCACGGAAGAAATGCAGGAGATAGTTGACTGTGACGTGGACGTGTGGGTCGCTGAAAAAGGAATAGAAAAAGAATTTCAGCTGATGCCGTTTTAGGAGGACTAATGAATAGGTTTGAAAGAATGCACGGAAAGCCTGGTGCAAAATATGGAATCTACAACAAACAGGCTAAGAAATTCCAGTTTGGAATAAGTGAAGATACTCCGATGCTCGCAGAAGCAAGACTGTGGCAGAAAATCGGGGATGATGCAAGAAAATGGCGATTCATGACAAAGAGATTGCCAGATAAGGAGATATAATTAATGAATAAAGTAATTTTAATGGGCAGATTGACAAGAGATCCTGAAATCAAAAGTTCACAAGGAGAAAAATCTACAACGATTGCCAGATACACACTGGCTGTAGACAGACGATTCAAGAGAGACAACGAGCAGAACGCAGACTTTATCGGATGCGTTGCTTTCGGAAAGAGTGCAGAATTTGCTGAGAAGTATTTCCGTCAGGGAATTAAGGTTGTTGTAACAGGACGTATTCAGACTGGTAGTTATACCAATAAAGACGGTCAGAAAGTTTACACGACAGACGTTGTGGTAGAAGATCAGGAATTTGCTGAGAGCAAAGCAACGAGCCAGCAGAATCAGCAGAATAACAGTGCCCCGGTGACTGATGGTGATGGCTTTATGAATATCCCAGATGGCATTGATGAGGAGATGCCATTTTCTTAAGAGGTGATTGTGCTTGAAAACGAAACCGAAGAAGTGCTGCTATCCAGATTGTTTTAATTGCCCGTATGTGGATTGTCGATGGGATTGTGCAAACCCATCACAGTACGCATATATACATTCAGAAGCTGGGAAAGCGGCGCAAGAGCGATATAACAAATCCGAAAAAGGTAAAGAACGTGATAAACGAAGAGCAAAAAAAAGAATTGAATCCGGAAAGAATGCAGAAATGTGTAGGAAATATTATGCAAGAAATAGGGAGAAAATTCTTGATGCGAAGAAAAGCAAACGCAATGAAAAATTGCGGATTTTAAAGGAAAAGCGAAGAGAATATGATCGCCAACGATATCTAAAAAGAAAGGAGGCGAAGCAAAGTGCAGAAAGAAAAGAAGCCGTCTGAAATCATACAAGAATTCCTTGACTTCTTAAAATACTGCGATAAAGAGTATAAAGATTGCGTAACACAGGTATACAAGTACGACAAAATGAATCAGGATTATCTGCATGATATTGAATTTGCTCATGACTATGATGAACGATGCAAGTTAGCCACACAGATACACAAACAGAGAAATGACAGACGAGCGATGAAAGATAGAGTTGAATTTGTCGAAAAAGTAGCTAAATTCTGTGCGGACAGGCAGAATAAGCAGTTCATTGACAGGCTTAAAAGCCTATTGGAGCAACAGGAAATAGCTGAACAGTATGTACTTAGCGAACGCCATTATAACAGGAGAGGTGAGATAGCCAATGATACTAATTAGTGATAAGGGACAGCAGAAAGGCAAGCATACCGCTAAGGAGAATTACTGGAAGGATCAGGGAATAGAAGTATTAACCATGCCACTCCCTTGTGGGGATTACATAATTGCGAATGAACGAGTTATGGATGTAATCAACCGAAAGAATGAACGTGGAATTCCAGTAAAGAAGATGGATTTTCTTGGAACATACAATGCGACTGTTGACACTAAGAAAGACATTCAGGAACTTGTGGGTGACATTTGCGGTAAGCAACACGCAAGGTTCCGGGATGAATGTATATTGGCTCAGAATAACGGAATTAAGCTGTATGTGCTGGTACAGAACGCCGGTGGCCTCGTAAAGGGAACCAAGGATATCTACAATCCAACAATCCGTAATCTGGATGATCTGCATAGATGGAGAAATCCAAGATTATTTGAAATGAAACGGACGAATGAGATTATAGGATATTACAGGAGCAGCGGGAATCCGATATACAAGAGAGTTCAGAAATATCCGGCAGCAACTAGGGGCGAAACGCTCATGAAAGCTTGCAAAACTATGCAGAAGAAATATGGAGTTGAGTTCGTCTTTTGTAGTACCTCTGAACAGGGAGCAAAGGTAATTGAGCTGCTTCAACGGGAGGTGAGATAGTTGGCAGAAAAAAGAATGTTTTCCAAACAAATTATTGATTCTGATGCTTTCTTGGAAATGCCATTATCAACACAGGCATTGTACTTTCATCTCTCTATGAGAGCGGATGATGACGGATTCCTGAATAATGCCAAAAAGGTAATGAAAATCATAGGAGCGAATCAAAACGATTATGATTTGCTTGTAGCTAAGGCATTTGTTATTCAATTTCCAGATGGGATCTGTGTAATTAAGCATTGGAGAATTAATAATTATCTTCGAAAAGACCGGTATACAGAGACCATTTATCAAGAAGAAAAAGCACAACTTACCGTACAGCAGAACGGAAGATATTCCCTTATAAATCCTAGCGGAAAAGAAGCTGATTTGATGCTTGGTATACCAGTGGTAGACCAGTCGGATACCCAGAATAGAATAGAGAAGAATAGAGAAGAAAAGAATAGTATATATAGTGCAGAAAAACTGCACAACGAACAATCGCTCGATGACTTCTTTGAATCTATCTGGAGACTTTATCCAATCAAGAAAGGGAAAGGACAGGTATCGAAGACAAAGAAAAAAGTTCTACAGAGAATTGGGTATGAGCAGATTAGTCGTTGCGTGGAAAGATTCTTGGAAGATATGAACGATTCTGGAAGAGATCGTAAGTATTGGATGCATGGAAGCACGTTCTTCAACAGTGGTTACGTTGATTATTTGGACAAAAATTGGGAACAGGAAATAGGAATTGTAGAAAATCCAGTAGAAGCGGACGATCGTTTTTCTTGTTTGGAACCTTCTTTCCGTAAAACTCTGGAAGATGCCGGAGTTATTGAAGGGCAATCACTTAACTACGGACCACTCAGAGATCATCCAGAATGGTTACAACAACTTAAGGAGTGTGGCGTAAGTGATTTATAACTTCAAGGAGGAAGATGCCTATGAATTTGCCAGGTTTGTTGGATCGCCGGTAAAACGTCACGGAGATGAATTAAGGTTTACACAATATTGCCCGTATTGCCACGGAGGAAACGGAAGTAAGCGAGATAAAGATACATTTTCCATTAACTTGAGGACCGGACAGTTTAAATGTCTGAGGTCTAGTTGTGGAATTACAGGGAACATGATTACGTTGGCAAGGGATTTCGATTTTAACCTTGGCACACAGGTGATGGAATATTACCAGCCACGGAAGAAATACAGGAAATTGAAGACACCAGACAAGCCGATTATCCCGAAAGACCCGGCTGTGAAATACTTGGAAAGCCGTGGCATATCAGAGGATGTGGCAAAGGAGTACGAAATTACGACACAGAATGACAGCGACAACGTGCTGGTGTTCCCGTTCTATGACGAAAAAGGGAAAATGCAATTTGTAAAGTATCGGAAGACTGATTTTGATAAATCTAAGGATAAAAACAAGGAATGGTGCGAAGCGGATTGTAAACCAATCCTGTTTGGAATGAAACAGTGTGAAGACTTTACAAGGCTCGTAATTACGGAGGGTCAATTAGATAGCCTTTCCGTAGCAACTGCCGGAATTAAGAATGCTGTGAGTGTTCCAACCGGGGCAAAAGGATTTACGTGGGTTCCGTACTGTTACGATTGGGTATGCAGATTCGATGAAATTGTTGTGTTTGGAGATTTTGAAAATGGACATATGACGCTGCTACAGGAATTGAAGCAGAGATTTCCAAACAAGATAAGACACGTCAGAGAAGAGGACTACAAAGGCTGTAAAGACGCAAATGAGCTATTGCAAAAGCATGGACAGGAAAATGTACAACTTGCTGTAGAAAGTGCTGAATTTGAGCCTATTAATTGTGTTGTGGAGCTTGCGGATGTTGAAACAGTAGATATCTATAAGCTGAAAAAGCTGGATTCAACGATAAATGAGTGTAACCGGTTATTGTATGGAGGTATCCCGTTCGGCGGAGTGGTGCTGGTTACCGGAAAACCTGGTGAGGGTAAGTCAACATTGGCAAGTCAAATGATGGCAAGAGCGATAGAAACCGGGCATAGGGTATTTGCTTATTCTGGTGAGTTGCCGAACTACCTGTTTAAGTCATGGATTGATTTCCAAATTGCCGGTCCGCAACACATCATAGAGACAACGAACAGGTTTGGTGATGTTTCCAGAAAAATTTCCAATCAAAATCAGAAGTTGATTGATTCATGGTATCGTGGAAAAGCATTTCTATATGACAATCGTATTGTTGATCGTGATGAAAAAGAGGATATCTGTTCTACTATCCAACGAACAGTTATGCAGTACGGGGTTGATGTGATATTGATAGATAACCTCATGACTGCAATTGACTTGGACATGGAAAAAGGTTCTGATAAATACGAAAAACAGAGTCTATTCGTGAAGAAGCTCGCAAGAATGGCATTACAATTCAATGTTTTGATTTTGCTGGTAGCTCATAAGAGAAAAAATAATTTCTCCACAATTGAAACGGATGAAATCAGCGGAGCCGGAGATATTTCAAACTTGGCTACATTGGTTATTGGATATAGCAAGGATCCTGAACTTAGTAATACATACAGGAGAATAACGGTTCCAAAGAATAGATTGTTCGGAAGAGTTACGACTGGCGGACCTGCTAATGGATTCTTGGTTATGTACGATGAACGTTCTAAACGAATATACGGAGAAGCCGATGATCTCAACTTGGAATATGGATGGATTAATCAAGATGGATTTGTTGAAGCTGATGAAGATTCAATTCCGTTTAAGGAGAAATATCTAACAGATGATGAGATTGAAGCTGAGTGCGAAAAGATGATCAACGAATTTAAAGATGCTTTCGGAACAGATGATGATTGTGTGAAATTACAAGAGAATGTTCAGAAGATCTATGAATTGGCCGGAAGAACAAATTCGGCAAAAGAAAAAGTGCTGGCAGCAGAACGGCAGATTGAAAAAAACATGATGGAGAACAGGAAAAATGAAGAGAAGATCTGAGTTACGGCGTGCGGAAGATGAAATCGACAATATGTTGGAACGACATTATGCAGCGTTGGAAAAAGATAAGCCATCGGAACAAGCTATTGAGGATTTTAAACGGAAACCACATTATGCCGATCCGTATGAATATTGGAAAAAGAAACAGGAGGAAAGTAAAAATGAGCAAAAGTAATGTATTGGAATTAGCAAAGAAGTTAGTAGCAGCTATTGAAGAAGAGGACCAGAAAGGCAAAGTGGTGCTGAAAGATATCCCGCTTGGTGGAAAGTTTGATACGGGAATCGGAAGATTCATCGTCCTGGAGCAGAAAGAAGATTCAACGGCGGTTATCACAGAAAATTTATATCGTGAAGATGTTGAATTCGATGATGACAGCAATGAATATTTCACATCTGATTTGTCTGATCTTTTTGAAGAAGAGATTTACCCAGAATTCAAAGAAGAATTTGGAGCAGAAAACTTATGCAGCGTAACGGCAAGTCTCGCCACGGTAGATATGCAGAACAAAAATTCCATCTTACACGACAAGGTAAGACCGCTGACTTTTGATGAAGCACGCAAGTACAATGAATTGTTAGTGAATAAGGATCTGCCCGATTGGTATTGGACATGCACGGCTTGGAGTACAGAAGAGAGAGGATGGCCGTATTCAGTAGCGGTTGTTTCTCCGTCCGGTTACATCGACTGCAGTAGCTGCAGCTACAGTCGCGGGGTGCGCCCATTTTGTATCTTAAAATCTAATATCTTTGTATCCAAAGTTGAGGAGGAATAAACCATGATGACATTTAAGGAATTTGGAGAAAATCTGAAAAAGCTTAATGAAGCCTATGAGCAGTTAAAAAAGAAATACCAGAAACCAGAAATCGGAAAGGCGATTGAAGTTGCCGGTATTAAGTGGCTGGTGCTGGACAAGCTTGAAAAAGGATACTTAGTAATTTCGGATGAATTTTACGGGGAAAGTAGAGAATTTGATACAGACTGCAACAATTGGGATTCCAGCGATTTGAGACAGAAACTTAATACGGAACTCCGTAGAAAAATTGAAGAAGCAGTTGGAGAAGGAGGACTTCTCAAATTCACACGGGACTTATTATCAATGGATGGACAGACAGAGTATGGTTCATGTGAAGACTATGTATCTATTATTTCGGTGGATGAATACCGGAAATATCGAAAGTTACTGCCGAATACAGGGGAATGGTGGTGGACGCTTACGCCAGATAGCACAAAATGCAATGATGATACAAGTTATATTCGGGTTGTTTCTCCGTCCGGTGACTTCGGCAACGGTGACTGCGACTGCAGTTGCGGGGTGCGCCCATTTTGTATCTTTTCCTCTTCAATCTTTGAATCTTGTGAGGAAGATGATGATTAATGGCAGAGAATGATCTGAAAGTAATTCAAAAGGCGAAGGAACTGGCTACTCATACTTTGAAAGTAACCAGCAATGCCAATCGATATCCAAAAAAATATAGATTTTCACTTGTTGATAAAATGCAGAATAAGTCAATGGAAATCTATGAAATGCTCTTTGAAGCGAATAGAACGGATATCAAGAATTATAAAAGAGATCGACTTGAAATGCAGACAAAAGCAATTACGTATTGTGATGAACTACTTTTCTACATAGAGATGTCCTATGAGCTAAATATTATCAGTGAAAAGAGCGTGGAATATTGGTCAAAGTTGGTATCTGATGTAAAACATATGGCTATTGCATGGAGAACCAAAGACCGGCAAAGATAAATACACTTTAGGTTCGTTTCCGTTAAGCGGTTGTTTCTCCGTCCGGTAACATCAACAACAATAACTACAACAACAGTAACGGGGTGCGCCCATTCTGTATAACAGGGAGTCAGAGTAGGCATCAAGCTGAAATCGGGAAAGATACAAAAAGGAAGCGGACCGTCCTCATAGAGGTAAATATAAAGGAGTGCCAATGGATAAAGAAATTGTCACGGATTATGGGAATCTGTATCAGGCTTATAAGAAAGCGAAGTCAGGTAAGAAATTTAATAGCAGCACTGCAAGATTTTCTAATGTGGCTTTAGATGGAATTAATATTCTGAAAGAGCAGTTAGAGAATCAGACATATGCAGTAGCTCCATATAATCGGTTCGAAATATATGAGCCGAAACAGAGAGTGATTGAATCGTGTTCGTTTAAAGATAAAGTAGTGCAGCACGTATTCTGTGACAATATTCTGCATCCAAAATTGAAGAATGTGTTTATTAAATACAATTCTGCCGGACAAATAGGAAAAGGGACACTGTATGCATTAGATGGATTAAGGGACCACATGGAATCATTCTATCAGAGACATGGCGTAGACGGATGGATATTGAAATGCGATATAAGACATTTCTTTTACGAAATTGACCACGAAGCACTGAAAGATATCGTAGATTATTTCTTCCCAGAACCATACACAATATGGCTGAATCATACACTGATTGATAGTAGCAAGAATCCAGGTTTACCACTTGGCAATCAAGCCGGACAGGTATATGCACTGCTTATGGTCCATGCAGTAGATTGTATGGCAACTGGCGAGCTTGGAATTGCTGAATACGGTCGCTATATGGATGATTTCTATCTAATTCATCAAGATAAGGAATATTTGAAATGGTGTTTGGAATGTATCAGAGAAATGCTAAAAACACTTGGACTTGAATTGAACGGAAAGACACAGATCATACCGTTTAGGAAAGGAATGCGATATTTAGGATTTCATCATTATATGACGGCTGATGGAAAATATATTCGGAAGCTGACCGGAGAGAACAAGCGGAAGAATAAAAAGAAATTCCGAAAATTGGTTAAAGATGTGAAAGCTGGGAAACTCACGGAAGAAAAATTCTATGAGAAATATAATTCATGGAAGAACCATGCATTGCATGGAAATTGTATTAAATTGGTTCACAGTATGGATTTATATATAGAAAAATTAATGAAAGAGGTAATGAAGTGACATGGCAGGAACAGGAGGATCAGGAGCAGGAACAATATCTTGCGGAGTGGTCTAAAAAGCAGAAAGAGAAGCGAGAAAAGAAGAAACGGAAGTTTCGACTTAGGAGGAATAGAAAGTGAAATATAAGGTTGGAGATAAGGTAAGAGTAAGAAGTGACCTAAAAGCATGTGAACAATATGGCGCTAATATAGCTACGAACAGCATGGAAAGATTAGCAGGAAAGATAGTGACAATTTCAAGGGTTGGATACGCACACTATCTGGTTGAAGGAATGAATTATAACTGGACAGATGAAATGCTTGAACCAGTAGAAGAAATGAGTGCGGAAGAAGCAACTAAGATTTTAGGCAAAATTTGTTGTGAAAACGAATGCTGTGCTGGATGTCCTATTAGGGAAGCAAAAGGGAAAATGCCGTATCAAAACTTCCGAAGAGATAAAGCAGGAGAAGTACTTGAAATCCTTAAGCAGTGGAAAGCAGACCATGAGAAAAAGCCGATTGAGACGGAAAACGTAATGTATATTGTCGTAATGGATGAAAAAAGAAATGTTGTATACGAAGAAAAGACTAATGAAGCAGTTGTTACTGCAACCATGAAAGAAGAAACTCTTAAAAAATACTGTGTAGAACACGATGGTAAATATTACGCAATTGCCGAACGTAGATGTGTAGTAAAGGAGTGGTCATGAACACAGGAGAAAATGAGGTGATACGTGCTACGAAAGGATTGTATGAAATGTACGGGATTAACGGAAGAACTACGGCTATGAGGAATGGGATAGCCGGGAATGATAGTTCAAGACAGGATTGGGGGATGAGAGAGTGAAATTTATAGACTGGTTCGCCGGAATAGGTGGTTTTAGAAGGGGGATGGAGTTAGCCGGACATGAATGTGTTGGTTTTTGCGAATTTGATAAGTTCGCTACAGCAAGTTATATTTCCATGCATCTTCTGACGGACGAACAGAGGAAAGCGTTGGAAGAACTACCACTAAAAAAGCGACAAAAGGAGATTTTGAAAGATGAATATAGAAACGGAGAATGGTATGCAAATGACATTAGACGAGTTTGTGCCGATGACATCCCAAAAGCAGACTGTTGGTGCTTCGGATTCCCTTGCCAAGATATCTCAGTTGCCGGAAAGCAACTTGGATTTCAAGGAAACCGTTCAAGCTTGTTTTTCAGAGTTATGTACCTTATCGGACAGCTCAAAGAAGAAGATAAACCCGCTTACCTTTTCATTGAGAACGTTAAGAATTTGCTTAGTGTTAATGGAGGATGGGACTTCGCCAGATTGCTCATTGAAATGGAGCGGGGGGGGGGAAGATGCAGAATGGCAAGTGCTCAAATCCAAAGATTTTGGAGTCCCACAAAACCGGGAAAGGTGTTTCATTATCGGACATCTTAGAGGGAGAAGTACAGCAGAAATATTTCCTGTCGAAAGAACAGACGGAGAAAATCGTGTTTCAATAATCGGTCATAAAGACGGATATAGAAGAAATACACAGGTATTTGACCAGAACGGCATTACAGAAACACTGGATACGGCGCAGGACGGTGGAAGAGGACATCATGTAGCATTACCGTGCTTTATAGATTTATGCAACAGCGGAACAGAAATAACTAATATTGCCAGATGCATACAAGCGAGATATTACAAAGGAGCGGGAACGTACAAAGCGCAAAATAGCGGAGTTGCAATCCCGGTTCTGACACCTGATCGAGTGAAAAAACGTCAGAACGGACGGAGGTTCAAAGAAGATGGAGAGCCGATGTTTACGCTTACTGGACAGGATAGACATGGAGTGGCAGTTGAACCGCTTGGACGTGATGTTGCGAACACCTTAGATACTGGTTGCAATCAAGGGATTTTTGTACAGGTATCCGAAGAACTGACTGTATATGCTGTCTGGTATGAAAAATATCAGTGCTACATAGCGATCCGGCGATTGACACCGAAAGAATGTTTCCGACTGCAAGGATGGACAGATGATTACTTTGAAAAAGCAGCATTTGTAAATTCCGACAGTCAGTTGTACAAGCAAGCCGGAAATGGTGTGACGGTGAATGTGATAGAAGCGATTGCGGAGCAATTAAGATTTGCGTAGGTGAAGAAATGATTAACAGAAAGGAATAACACTTATCCTAGTGAAACTAGGTTGCTATTGAATCAGAATCGGTAGCGTAAAGTTTGATAAATGCTAGATTGGAATGGTTTGGTTCTTCCGTGTAGTGCGGAATAGACTAATGGTCAGAGGTAATAACTCCCAAGCCTATAGAGCAGATTGTAGAATTGCCATACACAGATAACGTGTAGTATGGCGTGTGGATTTAGTAGACAAAAGTATAAAGAGATTGGTAACTGCAAGTGAAATGTCACTGCATCATTACGGGAAACCGTTAGTATGTGAATATTCTGGTGGAAAGGATTCAGATGTGCAACTTCGGTTGTTTGAGATGGCGAAAATACCTTATGAGGTACACAACAGCCACACAACAGTGGATGCGCCCGAAACCGTATATCATATACGGGATGTGTTTCGGCAACAGGAATTAAAAGGTGTGAAGTGTACCATTGATTATCACGTACAGCCGGATGGACACAGGCTGACAATGTGGAATCTGATTCCAAGAAAGCTGATGCCACCTACAAGACAAGTCCGGTATTGCTGTTCTGATTTTAAAGAGGGTGGCAATGAAAATCGGATGATCGCAACAGGTGTAAGATGGGCTGAAAGTATGAAACGAAGCCGTAGAAGTCCATTTGAAGTATTGAAAGCAAGTGCTGATAAAAGTATAGGCGTATCAGATGAAATGATGCTCCTAACGGATAACTATGATACCAGAAAGTTATTTGAAAGTTGCCAGATGAAAGCAAAGACTGTAGTGAATCCGATCATCGACTGGAAAGATGAAGATGTATGGAATTTTATTCACGGAGAAAAGGTTCCAGTATGCGAATTGTATGGATGCGGGTACGAAAGATTAGGATGTTTAGGATGTCCGCTTGCGAGAAGAGCGCAGAGAGAACGTGAGATGCATGATTATCCAAAGTACAAACAAGCTTACATCCATGCTTTTGACCGAATGTTGGAAATGCGAAGATTGAAAGGGAAGAAAACACAGTGGACTTGCGGAGAAGAGGTTTATCACTGGTGGATGCAGGACACGAACGTTTTCGGACAGATGCAGTTATCAGATTTTATGGAGGTATAAAGATTGAACATTGAATTAAAAGAGATAGACAAAGACACATTGAAAGTCAGGGATGTGGTTGGTGTTGCAAGAGAGGTCGGAATTGGATATATGTCAAGTTTTAGGCATGATCGCATCATTCCAGCAACAATTACTAGAATCACACCGAAGAGAACAAAAATTACGACAGATAAATTCGGCGACCATGACAGGCATGAAAAATTCTATGAATATAACTATAATGCCGAGAAAGAGAATAAGCTGGCGGAGGAATTTTGCAAGATAAGAGACGGAGTATATGACCTTTATGAGTTCAAAAGAAAAGGCTTGAACAGAATAAGTGATGAAGATCTGCCGGAAGTAGCAGAGCATATGAAAGCAATTACAGAGATTTTGAAAAAGTACAGAAAGGAATAACGAATCCTCGGTAAACCGAGGTTGTATCAAGATTAGTATGGTGAATTGGTACATAAAGATTGACGGAGTGGCTGTGCCTAAATAAGCACTTAATAATGCATCCAAGCCGATTGTTAATCTATCCACGATACATGGATTTGTAGCGTGGTGTTATGAAAGTATGTTGGTTTTCAACAGGAATTAGTAGTTTTGTAGCGTGTTATTTAGCAAAGGATGTAGACGAGATTATTTATACTCATGTACCGGACCAGCATCCTGATTCTTTGAGATTTTTGCATGATTGCGAGAGGGTACTTGGAAGAGAGATAACAATCCTACAGTCAGACGAATATGAGAGTGTGGACGATGTTATTGAAAAGAGAAGATGCGTCAACACCCCATATGGCGCACCGTGTACTGAATGGATGAAAAAGAGAGTGAGAATGAAATGGGAGCGAGAGCACCCAGAACATCACATCTATGTTTGGGGATATGATGTAAATGAGCGGAATAGAGCAGACAGGGTTTGCAAAGCTCTTAGTGATTACGATCACGAATTCCCGCTTATAGAACATGGACTGGCGAAAGAAGAAGCACACGGAATAGCATATCAGCTCGGCGTACCAAGACCTGTCATGTACGACATGGGATATCCGAACAACAACTGTATCGGCTGTGTAAAAGGCGGTATGGGATACTGGAATAAAATTCGGGTAGATTTCCCGGAAGTGTTTGAGCGAAGAGCGAAGCAAGAACGTGAGATAGGGCATAGCTGCATAAATGGTGTATTCCTGGATGAATTAGAACCAAACAGAGGAAACATTAATACAGAGGTCATGGAGGACTGCACGATAGCGTGCCAGCTTCTGACTTGGAACAAATAAACAGCACCTTGACAATTGAATATTGATGGTTGGAATGGTATAATCTTCGTAGAAAGTGTACGGGAGGAAATGCCAATGAAATGCTTGCGTTGTAACGAAGAAATGAAACACTATAAGTTGGATAAAGGTTTTGAAATTTACGGGAAAGAACATAAACCGGGAGTTGGACTTGCATTACGACAAAAACCACACAATCCTCATAGTATTTATGAATGTCCTAAATGTGGATACATGGAATTAAATTCAAAATATTGTGAAGATGAAGACATATAATTTATTTTGCCAACCATCAGTATTCGGTGGTTGGTATTTTTTTACCCATTTTTAGGGAGAAGAGGAGAAAATTATGCATTATTGTATACATTTGTTAACTAAACATTTACCTACAGAAAAGGAAATTGAAAAGATTATGGAGCCGTATAATTGGGATTCAGTAGATGATGAAGATACGGGCGATGGAAAGAAAAAAATAGAATATCCGGTATTTACATGGGATTGGTATCAGATTGGTGGAAGATACAGTGCTTACCTCAAACTGAAAGTAGATGGAGATGATCTTGAAAATAGAGAGCATTATAACTGGGGGTATTTGGAAAATAATCCAAGAAACGGAAGACTGTTCCATTCTGCCCTACTGAGTGAATTGAAAAGAAATGCAAAAGTACCATTTGCGTATACAGAAGAATCGTATTTTCCAAATATGGGATACCGTGATGGATACATTCTTGTTGACGCAGCAAGACAGAAAGACATCTTGAATCTAGTCGAACTTGGATGCTTTGGATGCGTTTTACCAGACGGATCAGCGATTGTCAGAGAATCGTGGACTGGTAATGGATTTGTCGAAGATGATAAATTCGAAGAGAAATACAAGAAAGCGGTAGCCGATAACATGGACGGATTTCTTACCGTACTGGATATACACGATTAGCGAGGAAAGGTTATGGGATGCAGAATTGAATGTGTAGTAGATAAGAAGAATACCTGTTGTTGTCTGGAATGTGTAGAATATGAACATTGCGACATGACGTGTGATTCTTTGGATGGATACGAATATGTAGAAGAATGCCAGGATTATGTAAAGGAGGATGAAGATGAGTAGAATCGGAATAGGAGCAAATGTCACGCAGCCAGATGCAAAATGTATGAGCTGTAAATATTGGAAACAAGCAGAAAAAGAAAGATTTGGTTTTGGACGAGGTGGGTACTGCTCAACCGGATATTGCAAGAAAGATTTCCGAAAGAGAGGTAAGAAAAAATGAGAATAATTAGCCAAGATGGATGCTACGATATCCCTTATGAATCAATAATACTTCAAAGACTTGGAACATCTATAATTGGTGTGACAACGGGATTGCAGGAATCAATTTCAATCGCACTATATCGCAAAGAAGAGAAAGCTGAAAAGGCTATGGAAATGTGCAGAAACAGGTACGCATGGTGCAAAACGAGAAACCACGGAATGAACTCACTAACTATGGCTATGAGTTTTGTGAGAACAGATGAAATAGAACAACTTTTAGAAACGTTTGCTGAGAAAAATATTTTTCAGTTCCCGGCAGATGAAGAGGTGGAATAAATGTACTGGGTAGACAGAAACACTGGCGAGATAGTATCCGAAAGAGACAAAAATAAACCTCTATGGGCATATTATGAATACCTAAGAGATTATGGGAACGGAGTTATTATAGAGAGTTACATAATAGGAGAGAACCCGTTCTGCCGGATAGATTTTGCATATAGTGTCGGCGATAAGTATGTAAACCAAAAAAGAGATTACCATTTTAAAAAACACGGCGTGGATAAGAACAACGTTAGATTGGACGCCATATCGGTTCCGCCTAAAGAATATGACGAAAAGATAGCGAAATTAAAGAGAGGTGTAGAAAAAAGGAATGGAAAGAATGACCGAAAGATTTGACGATGGAGAAGCATTCTGCGGTGTGCCGGGTGCAGCTAAGGATGTAGGTGTATACGAAACAATTTATACAGGAAAGCTTGTTGATAGATTGGCACATTATGAGGATTGCGAAGAAAATGGTGAACTTAACAAGTGGATTCCGTGTAGCGAGAGAATGCCGAAAGGTGCCGTACTTTGCTGTGATGATAGAGGGAATATGTTAGTTGGTCTTTTATGTGAAGATGAAGCGGGATATATGGCATATGACGATGATGGACAAGAAATGTATAACTGCGTTGCCTGGTTGCCGTTACCGGAACCGTATAAAGGAGAGTAAGCAGATGAAATACAGTGAAAGATTAAAGCCGTGTCCATTCTGCGGTGAGAAAGCAACATTCGAACCAAAGACAACCGGAATGAGCAGCGGAACTTCTGAGTATCGTTTTAGCATTGGATGTAGAAATTGTGGAATGAATTCATCACATATTTATCATGTGGATATAGCTTTTAGAAATGGTGATTTAGTGATAATCGAAGATGAAAGAGACAAGGCTGTTGAGGAATGGAACAGGAGGGCAGACAATGAGAAGATGGTTGGTGGAACGACCGAAAGATGAAGTTGTCGTAACGATTATGAAAAATAAATTAGACGGCACATATTCTTTTGTAAATCTTACGAAAGAACATATATGCCCATGCAAGTTTGAAAGTGTCGATGATGCTTTAAAAGATATAGATGAGAAAATTAATAGTGGAGAGGTT
>ERZ1034901.1497-NODE-1497-length-16170-cov-6.818182_pt1 | contig 16170 bp, 16 predicted proteins | sample MGYA00520628_ERZ1034901 | MGnify/ENA primary metagenome ERZ1034901 (study PRJEB33766, sample SAMN09781783) | gut metagenome | biome: gut microbiome | host: Homo sapiens | place: Madagascar | study: EMG produced TPA metagenomics assembly of the PRJNA485056 data... | reverse complement strand
TGTAGGTGTAGCAGAAGTTCCAGATGTCGTAGGAGATGATGAACACCCACGTCATATCGGGCCACAGCATGTCCTGCTTCTTCTTGGAAACATAGATTCCGAACCAACCGGTCATGACGAAGATGTTCAGGATTCCCGCGATGCCGTTGAACACGTTGTGCCAGCCGCCGTAGAGCGTGACGCCTTCGGTCGACACCCAGGTCGTGCCAAACGCGCGGACAGCGCTTTCGAAATCGCTCACCACGGCAATCAGGATGTTGATAGCGACGATTACGAACGGGAAGCATTTGAACCAGTGCGACTTGCCGATTTTGCCCCACTTGTATTTAAGCGCCATGAAGCCGATGCATCCGATGGTCGCTGCATAGAGCTTGGCATAGTGGAACCAGCTGTTCATGTCGGTGTAAGTGGGGTTGTCGAGCGCCCATTGCGCGCCCGATGCTGCACCGACGGCGATTGCGATGAAGTACACGGTGAGCACTGCCGGCAGCACGAGAAAGCAAATGATGCCGCCCGCTTTGCTGCGCCTTGCAAACTCGTTCACGAGGATGAGCGCGATGAATACAAGAGCCCAACCGATCCACTGATAGACGGCGTTATCGCCATAGACTTGAAAGAGCATGATGATCTCCTCCTTAGGATACTAAGTTTATATTCATCAGGTCCTGCCGCGGGTCGGACCTGCATGTTCGTTGAAAGGTGCCCCTCGGAGCCTATCGCTCCATATGAAGCGATTGCGCGATGATATCTTTCAGCACCTCGTCGCTCACATCTTGGTGGGTGCGAATATAGCCGCATATTCCCAGGATGAGAATGTAGAAAGTCTCGTAGAGATGGCTGATGGCAACCGAGTGGAGCTCGGAGTAATCGCGCACGGTCGTGTTGACGATATAGCGGGCTGTGCGGTCGGCCACGCGATTGATGAACTCTATATACAGCCCGGCGTTTTCCCGCGTGTCGAGCGCGCGGCGAAACGACGATCCTTCGAACACCGATACCCGAAGAACGCGCACGACGCCGTCGAGTGCTTGCTCGATCTCGCCTGTCATACGCTCATCGTTCCAGATGCTCAGCGCCTCGATATAGTCTTCAACGAAGTCGTCGAGCACGGCGGAGGTGACCGCCTGCTTGTCGGGGAAGTAGTGGTAGAACAGGGAGCGCGTGATGCCAGCCCGCTCGGCGATGTCCTTCACCGAAGTGCGTGAGAGCCCGCGCTCCTCAAAGAGCTGCCTTGCCGCTTCGACGATATCGCGTCGTCGCTGTTCGCACGTATCGTTCATTGTTTGCCCCGTTCCCCAGAGACGCAATCGGCAGATGAGCATCGCTTATGAGACTCCTGCGTCGCCGTTAGAATACGTGCACCGTTGACATTGCGTCAATGAACATATCTGAAGAAGTGTCAATTTATTTGTAGAGATATGGTGTTATTCTTCGTCTTATAAATTTCATACACGCAATAAAGAAATTGCAACTATGAAAAGGAGGAGCGATGAGGAAAAGCGAGAAGCCGTCGGAAGGTGGCGCGGTCCCGCGCAAGAAGACGAGAAAGCCGTTCGTGGTCGGAGGGGTGATTGTCGCAGTGCTCGTTGCGGCGGGAGTGGGGTTTTTCGCCTGGCACGAGCAGCCGAGCTTCTGCAATGCGATTTGCCACGACCCGATGGACAACTACGTCGAAGGCTATTACGAAAACGAATCGCTTGGCGCGTATGCTCATCAGGTAGAGGGGGTCACGTGCCTACAGTGCCACGAGGCGACGATTGACGCGCAGGTGCATGAGGGTCTCGCTTGGATATCGCAGGACTTCGAAACGGATGAGAACGGGGTAATTACCAAGCAGCTCGTGACGGCGGACAAGAAGATGTGCGTGACGAGCGGCTGCCACAACTGGGATGACGTGGTCTCTGCTACCGAAAACTGGGGCGGCGAGGCCGGCGTGAACCCGCATAGATCCCATCAAGGAGAAGCGCTCGACTGCAGCTATTGCCATGGTATTCATACGGATTCGGTCATGTACTGCAACGCGTGCCATGACTACAAGGTCCCTGATGGATGGAAGGCGCCAGTGAAGACCGATGGCGTATCCCACACAGCGTAAAGGCAGGTGAATGAGATGACGATGGACAAGAACGCTGCTATCGCGACGTGTGCGACCGTGGTTGCTCTCGGGCTTTCGGGCTGCGGGGCATCGTTTGAGGGCTCGGGTTCGAAAGACGCCGCGAGCGCAGAGCAGCTTGCTATGCGAACGGACGACCCTTGGGCGCATACGGTCGAGATTGACGCGCAAAAGACCTACGACGGCACGCTTGAAGACGGCGTCTATGAAGGTGTCGGCAAGGGAATGGACGGGCGCATCACGGTGAAGCTGCTCGTTCAGGGCAATCGTATCACCTGCCTCGAGACGACGCAGGAGGGCGAGACGCAAAGCGTTGGCGGGTTCGAGGCAATACGAGATGGAAAATATGCCCAGATGATTGATGCAGCGCAAGGCCCCGACATCGATGCGATCAGCGGTGCCACGATTACGACAGCGGGAATCAAGCAGGCGGTAACGGATGCCATCGATCAGGCGACTCCGAATAGCGCCGCCGCTTCCGCTGGCTCGAACGCGTAAAAGGGAGGGTATCATGACAAGTAAGGACAAAGTGACGCGTTCTTTTTCGCGACGCGATTTCCTCACCTGCGCGGCAACGTTTGCAGGTGGTGTGGCGGCAAGTGCGGCGATGCCTGCGGCGGCGCTCGCCGAAGAGCCGGGCGTGATTGGCGACTGGGCCGCGGACGGCTCGAAAGACGTTTCCGTTCCCGCGAGTGCGGATACGAATGCCTCGTGGGATGATGGAACGTTCCGCGAGCATAATGCGGCAGCGTTTCCCGCGAATGACGCGAGCCCCATTCCTCCACGAGCCGTGCCTGAAAAATGGGATTACGAGTGCGAGATTTGCGTGGTCGGGGCGGGTGGCGGTGGCCTTAATGCTGCGGCACGCTCGGCTGAGCTGGGTGCTCGGACCATCTGCATCGAGGCGATGGGTCTTCATGGCGGCAATGCCCAATCGGCGGGTATGTGCGGCATTCTGGGCGGCTATTCCGGGCAGAACAAGAAGAAGTTCGCTTTCCCCAGCTACCCGTTCGATCCGAAGGCTCTTACCGATTGGGCGATGGACGAATACCACTATGCAGCCGACCCGAATCTTATCTATCGCATTGCCTGCGACGGTGGTAAATCTCTCGATTGGATGGCTGACTGCGGCGTCCAATGGCGCCTTGGCGAGGTTCCCGTCTATGTTGCGCCCAAAAATTCGACGCTCGACCATCATGTCCTCAAGATGAAGGACGCGACTGACGCGATGTTCAGTTTCGGCCAGAAACATGGCGTCGAGTATAAGTTCCAGTGCCCTGCCGTAGCACTTGTCCAGAACGACGCGGGACGTATCGTCGGCCTGGTTGCGAAGGAAGATTTCGAGCGTGAGGTCTATATCCACGCGAGTGCGGCGGTTATCCTCACGGCGGGAGGCTTCTGCAACAACAAGGCTTTGCTGCAGAAATACATCCCGACGGCGGCGATGGGCTGCGCGTCGAGCTACCTTGTCGGTGGCGAGATGGGGGAATGTTTCCGCATGGGGCTTGGCGTCGGTGCCGACGTTTCGGGCTTCAACAGCTCGGCGAGCTTCGACGGTGGCGTCGATTGGGAAGCCGAAGGCGGCCAGTGGGCTCGTTTCCTCTACGACGGCATGACCCAGCTGTCCCGGCAGCCGTGGCTGACCATCGATCGCTGCGGCAACCGTATTCGTTACATGGATTCGCGAGTTGGGGAAGACGGCGCGAACGCCATCTACGCGCTTGGCGATTTGGCAACTATCCAGATGACGCCTCCGGGGCATCGTTCCTACATCATCTTTGACTCGCACTACGAGGATTACCTGGCAGGATTTGCCCAGGAACATTGCCGCAAGCTCATCACACCCGACTTGGAGCAGATCGACAAGGTTCCCGAGCATTACCGCGACTGGCATCATGGCGTGCAGGATGCCATCGACGCCGATGTGCTCAAGCGCCGCGACAGTTTGGAAGAACTCGAACGCGACCTCGGGTTTTCCGAGGGCAAACTCACCGACGCGGTGCGCAAGTGGAACGAGTGCTGCGAGCGCGGCGAGGACGACTTCCTCTACCCGATGCCCGCCGAGTGGCTCCATCCCGTGGTCGATCCGCCCTTCTATGGGTGCCGAATCGGAGGAAACCTCTACGGCACGAAGGCCGGCTTGCTCATCAACGACCAAATGCAGGTCATCGGTACCGATGGCTGTCCTATCGCGGGACTTTATGCGGGCTGGCATACGGCGGGCGGCGCATGCGGCGAGAACAGCTATATCGGCGACCCTATTTTGGGCTCTCTCATGGGTGACGTCGGACTCGCCTTCTGCGGAGGGTATTTATGTGGCACGTCCGCGGCCGAACACGAGCTCGGCAAGACGGAAAGATAGGGAGGTTGCGATGAAAGACCAATTGAAACCTCTGGTGAAGCCCTATGGCATGTTGTTCGCGATTGCTCTTGCCGTTGCCGTTGTAGGCAGAGTGGGCTTGGCTGTACTCGATGGCGTGGGCGGGTTGTCCTACGATTACATCTCTGCGTCGAACGTCGCGGTGCTCGACACGATCTGCTCTATCCTAACCGGCTCCGCATTCATTGCGTTTCTGTTCGCCGCGGGGCTCGTGCTTTCGCTTTCCGCGGCCGGCGTGGCCTTGTTCGGCTTGCTGTTCGCTCAAGGGAAGGTCAAAGCCCACCCGCTCGCCGCATTCCTTTCCGGCTGGGCGACGGCGTTTGCCGCAATAGTGTGCTTGATCGTCGTTGCGAGTGGCATCCTCTCTTCGGTGCAGGTCGGATCGATGAGCTCGAAACTGCCCGGAACCGGTGTGATTATTGTGGGGCTTGTGGGGTTTGCGGCCATTATCGGCACGCTGCTCGGTGCGGCTTCGATGACCGTTTCCGCCTGCCTTGCGCGCGGCTGGGGGCATGCCCGTTATGGATGGAACCTTGCGATTGCGGCTTTCTGCTGCGGCCTTGTCGTCATGGTGCTCACCGTAGGCACGTTCTGCTCGATCAACCAGGTGGAAATTGCGAAGGTGCAGGTTGCGGGTTGGTTTGCGGCTGACGTCGTCGTGAACGTGGCCATGATGGCGATAGCGGGTCGCTTGGTGCGGAAAGCGGCGGCAAATCGCTGATCGGCGCGCCGCATCCTGAATATGCGCGACGATCAGCGCGTGCGAACAGGGGGCTTCGCCCTTTCGTCTCGCTTTTGCAGGTGACTGTTTGCGAGTACCCTCCAGGTGGGGAAGGCCGTCTTCGGGCGACCTTCCCCGCTTTTGCGCGGCATCGCTCAGCCTTCGATGGGCTTCAGGGCACGAAGCGCGTCGAGCCGTTCCTGTTCGTCTCGCTTTTGCAGCGACGCGATGACCACGTGCCCAACCTCGGCGATATCGTGGCTGCGTTCAGGGCTGAGGTTTTTCCAGAGGTACTCGGATGCAACCGCGTCGACTACGTGGGGGATGGCCTTCGCGGCGTCGGCGCCCGCTTCGGTCTCCCTCACATAGACGGATTTGCGATCGTTCGGCGCTGCAAGGCGCATAATCCATCCACGAGCGACAAGGCGATCGACTGCGCGGACCGCCGTCGTTGCGGTGAGACTCAGCTGTTTCGAGATGTCGCTTATGCGAAGCGGCAGCTCCACCTCGCCGATGCGCTGCAGGATGCGGCATTCGCTGTAGGTTGCGCCCGGATTAAGCGAGAGCTCCGACTCCATCTTCGAGCGCAAAAGCTCGCAGGAGACGAGCGTTCGAGATGCGAAGAAGCGCTTCGAGACGTTTTGCGAGACGTTCGGATCGATTGCGCTTCCTGCCATGATGGCGGCCTTGAGGATGGTTCGGAACTCCTCGCTATCGCTCGGGAACTGCTTGTACAGTTCGGCCACGATAGCGTCGTTTGCCCTCTCTATGGCGTTGATGCCGGACTCTGTGATGACGCCGGTGCTTGCGCGCCCTCTCATGCCGGTTGTGCGTGCGCGTTTGGCGAAGCCGGCTCGCTCGAGCGCGTCGAGGGCTTGGGTGATCACGTTGGGTTTCAGCTCGAGCTCGCGCCCAAGGTCTTTCTGCGCGAAAGGCTCGGGATGCGCGCCGAGGAGCTTTATGAGGATGCGGTACTGGGCTATGCTGAGCGAGCAGCTTTCGCGTGCGCCTTGCTTGAGCGCATTGTGGGCAAGCTCGAACGCAAGGAGAAACGTCGAGTCGAGGCGCGGCGTTGATAGGCTTTGCGCCTGGCTTTCTTGCATATCGTCCCGTTCTTTCTACTTATACGTTATGGATATAGTACGACTTTGCCCGAGAGAGGGTGCGTGGTTTCGAAACATCTTCACGACGCGTGGAGAACGAGTCAAAGCGCTACAATAGCTTGCGATTGAACGAAGCGAACGCATTCGGGGTAGACCCCCCGTGCGATAGATGCAAGGAGCTGGTGCTTATGGGCCGTGCCGTCGACCTCGCCTGTCTGCCCCGCAGCGTAAGCCTTCGGCGCACTGCGGACGGGCGCGCGGAGCTTGTCTACCTCGACGAGCGCCTTTTGCCAGGTGAAGAACGGTTTTGCGCGACGGGAGACTGGCGCCAGGTCGTGGACGCCGTAAAGACGCTCGCGGTGCGCGGAGCCCCCGCCATCGGCGCCGCGGGGGCTGCCGCCGTGGCGCTGTGGGCGGTGAACGAGGGCGCGGCGGGTGCTGTGTCGCACGGATGCGCCGAGGCGGGGGAGAGTTTTCTTGGGGAGCTTGCGCCCGTTGCCGCTGAGATTTCGGCGGCGCGCCCGACGGCGGTGAACCTCATGTGGGCCACGGCGCGCATGGAGTCGCTCGCGAGGCGCCTCGTTGCGGAGGGGGCTGCACCTGACGAGGCGGCCGACGCTCTCTTCGACGAGGTGCTTCGCATCGAGCGCGAGGATGAGGCGGTGAATCGGGCGATCGGTGCCGCGGGGGCGGCTCTCGTCCCCGAACACGCGCGCATCCTCACGCACTGCAATGCGGGAAGCCTTGCCACGGTGTTTTTCGGCACGGCGCTCGGCGTGGTGTATGCTGCCGCCGAGCAGGGAAAAGTTGAGCGTGTCTTCGCCGACGAGACGCGCCCGGTGGGCCAGGGCGCGCGCCTGACGAGTTGGGAGCTTTCCCGCGCGGGCGTGCCCGTGACGGTGATCTGCGACAGCATGGCGGCAAGCCTCATGGCCAAGGGGGCGATCGACCTCGTCGTCGTCGGCGCTGATCGGATTGCTTCGAACGGCGACGTCGCCAATAAGATAGGTACCTACGGGGTCGCCGTCCTCGCGCGCGACCACGGCATTCCCTTCTACGTCGCCGCGCCCGCGAGCACCTTCGACGTTTCGTTGCCCGATGGCTCGGTCATCCCCATCGAGGAGCGCGACTCAAGTGAGGTCCTGCCGCAGCCGATTGCGGGGGTCGACGTGTACAACCCCGCCTTCGACGTGACGCCCGCCGAACTCATCTCGGGCATCATCACCGAATTCGGCGTGTTCCCATCTCATCGGGCCGCGCGTGAAGTTGCGGCGCGCACGGGCGCGAGGCCGTAAGTCTGCTACACTCTTGCGTAACGGGAAATCGAGGTCAGGAGCACACGATGCGCATCGTCACCAGGGAAGACCAGCAGCTCCGCGAGCATGAGACGCTCTCACCGGAAGCCTCCTTCGCCGACGAGACCGAGGGGCGCGACCGCTCGAGCGAGCCTGATTTCCTGCGCAACGACTTCCAGCGCGACCGCGACAAGATCCTTCACACGAAGTCGTTTCGTCGGCTCTCGCACAAGACGCAGGTGTTCCTTGCGGCGGAAGGCGACCATTTCCGCACGCGCCTTACGCATACCTTGGAAGTCGCCCAGATTGCGCGTACCATCGCGCGTGCGCTCGGGTTGAACGAGGACCTCACCGAGGCCATCTCGCTCGGCCATGACCTGGGGCACACCCCCTTCGGTCATACGGGGGAGGATGCTCTTTGCCGCGCCATCGCGCGCGTGCGCGGCATCGACCCCGAATGCCCCGAGGCGGCGACGCTCTATCGCCACAACGAGCAGAGCCTGCGCGTGGTTGAGACCATAGAGAACGACGGGCGGGGTTTGAACCTCACGCCCGAGGTGCGCGACGGCATCCTCTGCCACACGGGTCCCGTTCCCGCCGAGACCCTCGAGGGGCGCATCGTCGCCGTGGCCGACCGCATTGCGTACGTGAACCATGACATCGATGACGCCATCCGCGCGGGCATCCTGCGCGAGGGCGACCTTCCCGCCTCGACGCGCAAGGTGCTCGGATGCGACCATTCCTCTCGCATCGAGACGCTCGTGGTCGACATGGTGCGCACGTCTTCCGTCGAAGGCGATATCCGCCTGTCGCCCAGCATCTGGGCCGCCATGGCCGAGCTGCGCGCGTTCCTCTTCGACAACGTCTATACCTGCGACGCCGTCATGGAGGAGGTCGTGAAGGCGATGCGTCTTGTCGAGGCGCTCTTCTCGTACTATATTGACAACCCCGGGGAAATTCCGGCCGAGTATCGCGCCATCTCCGGTGGAGACGACGTCCGCGCCGCGACCGACTACATCGCCGGCATGACCGACCGCTATGCGAAATCCCGCTTCCAGAACCTGTTCGAACCCCATTCCCTTCACGTGTAAAGAGCTATGACCAACCTGAAAACCGATTTGCAAGCCAGCTTCACCGCGGCGCTCCCCATTGTGCTCGGCTATGTCGCCATCGGCGTGCCGTGCGGCATCCTGTGCGACTCCATCGGGCTCAACGCGCTGCAGGTGTTCGCCATGTCCGTGCTGTTCTACTCGGGCGCGGGCCAGTTCATGATTCCCAATATGTGGCTCGCCGGCGCGCCCATCGCGTCCATCATCGCGAGCGTGTCGTTCGTGAACACGCGCCAGATGCTCTACTCGGCCGCGTTCGCCCCCTACTGCGTCGGCGTGAAGAAGCGCCTCGCGTTCCTCTTCGCCGCCACGGTGACCGATGAAAGCTATGGCGTGAACACGCTCAAGTTCGAGGAGGGCGACTGGACGGTGCGCCGCGCGCTGTTCGTGAACCTGTTCTCGTGCACTTCCTGGTCGGTTTCGTGCACGGTCGGCGTGCTGGTGGGCAACGCCATCGGCATCCCGCTCGCGATCGCGTCGTTCGCCATGACGTCTATCTTCATCTGCCTTCTGTGCACGCAGAAGGTGACGGTGGAAAACGTGGTCGCCGCTGCGGTCGCGATGCTCGGCGTCTACGTGTTCAAGCTGGTGGGGCTCACCGGGCCTGCGATCTTGCTCGGCGCGGTGGCGGGCGTTGTCGCCGCCCTGTGCGTGTCCCAGGTGCGCCTTGCGCGCTCGCGCGAGAGTGCGGCGCTCGAAGCTCGCATCGAGGGGGCATGTGCCGGCGGGGAAGGCGCTGGCCAGAAGGGGGGTGAGCGCGAATGACGTGGGGCGAGTACTTCATCGTCTTGGGCTCGTGCATGGTGACGATGCTCGCCTGCCGCGTGCTCCCGCTGTTCCTTTTGAAGGGCCGCGCGCTGCCCGATGTCGTGGAGCGCGCGCTCGGCTTCATCCCCTCGGCTGCGTTTGCCGCGCTCGTCGCGAACGACCTGCTCACGCCCGGCATGTTCGCCGCCGGCCTCTGGCCCGCCGCTGCGCCTTTGGTCGCGAGCGCCGTAGTCGTGGTGGTGGCGTGGAGGACGAAATCCCTTCTTGGCTGCGCGGTGGCAGGTGTGGTATCCTACGCCTTGCTCACGCTCATTTAGCGAGAGTGAAAAGTATCAACGTAAAGACCGGGATGTATACGACGCTTCGTTAAGAAGGGCAGTCCAGGACCTCTCTCGGAAACTCGTCGAATTTCAAGTGCAATTCCTGTTGCGCTTGATTAACGTGCGCAGTATAATGTCCAATTGTGTCTTTACACCGATATGTACAAAAACGGTTTTAAAAGAGAGCATAGAAGGAAACGAAGATGGACATCATTCGCGCTATCGAGCAGCAGCAAATCAAGCAGGACCTCCCTGATTTCAAAGTGGGCGACAACGTGAAGGTCCACTATCGTATCGTCGAAGGCAACCGCGAGCGTATCCAGGTGTTCCAGGGCGACGTCATCCGCCGTCATGGTGCTTCCTGCCGCGAGACTTTCACCGTTCGCAAGATCAGCTTCTCCGTGGGCGTCGAGCGTACCTTCCCGGTCCACTCCCCCAAGATCGACAAGATCGAGATCACCCGCCGTGGCGATGTGCGTCGCGCCAAGCTGTACTACCTCCGCAAGAAGGTTGGCAAGGCTGCGAAAATCAAGGAGAAGTCGTTCCGCTAAGGCGAACGCTTCGTTTGCAAGTTTGGAAAAGGCCCCATCGCGGGCCTTTTCTTGTATCGAGGGCGTGCTTCGCGCGCCGAGTGCTCGAAAGGGTTTGCCATGGGCGTGACGGTTGCCGAAATCAAGAAACGGCTTACGACGGCCGATGCGGAAGAGCTCGCCGTGCTCGAGCGCGCGCTCGTCGCTGATGAGCGCAAGGGCGTTCGAAGCGCCCTCGACGTCGCTCGTCGGCGCCTTGCCGCCGAAGCGGCCGAGGAGGCTCGCCTCGAATCGATGTACTCGTTCGAGCGCTCGTTGTGCGGGGACAACCCGGCGGCTGTGGTGGTCGGGCTCGACGAGGTCGGGCGCGGGCCGCTCGCCGGCCCTTTGGCGGTGGGCGCCGTCGTTTTGCCCACTGATCCCAAGATCGTAGGTCTCAACGATTCCAAACAGGTGAAACCCGCTGATCGCGAGCGTATCGCAGCCCAGGTGAAGCAGGTCGCCCTCGCGTGGGACGTGCACTATATCGAGCCTGGCTACATTGACGAGCACGGCATGGCAGCGTCGCTCAGGCTCGCGTTCTCTCGTGCTGTGGCGGCGGTGGAGCGGGCGGGAGTCCGCCCCGACGTCGTTCTCCTCGACGGGAATCCGTTGCATTTCGACGAGCGCGAGGTGAATGTCGTCAAGGGCGACGGCAAATGCGCTTCGATTGCGGCGGCGTCTATCGTGGCGAAGGTCGAAAGGGATGCGCTCATGTGCCGCTTCGCGGAAAGTTATCCCGAATACCATTTCGACGCGAACAAGGGGTATGCGAGCCAGGCGCATATCGACGCGATCAAACGGGTGGGCCTCAGCCCCATCCATCGCAAGAGTTTCTGCACCGCGTTCACGCAGGAGACGCTGTTCTAGTCAGGCCCCTTTCATTTTGATTCGCGCTTTTGGGTGAGTTCGGGTGCACTTTTTGCCGGAATGCTGCAAGGTTCTTGCAAGGTTTCGGTGACATTCGGCTGAGAATTTGCCTCCTTTTTAAGGGGAGTCGCGGTCCTATCGATTGCGTCTGCGGGGTAATCGGGCGGGTGAATCTGCATCTCGGGCGCGATGGATCGGCGGGGAACGTGCGTGCATTTCGCCAGAATCGGTCCCTACGATGGGCTCATTTCCCGAGAAAGGAGCGCCATCATGCCGAACCCATCAGCCGCCCAAGCCCCCGACAGGTCCCCATCCGCCTCTTCAAGAAAATCCAAGAAGGGAACCTCGCGCCCGAAAAAGACGCACAACAAGGAACTCGGCCGCAAAGGAGAGGAGGCCGCTGTGCGCTTTCTCGTGCGCCGCGGCTACGACATCGTCGAGCGCAACTGGACCTGTATCGCCGGTGAGGCCGACATCATCGCGCTTGACGGCGACACCGTCGTTTTCGTCGAGGTGAAGACCAGAACAAGTGCCGCGAATGGCCTGCCCGGGGAGGCCGTCACCAAGGAGAAGCGGGCACGCTACGAGAAGATTGCCTGCCTTTACCTGGAACATTCGGACATAACGGACGTGTCCGTGCGCTTCGATGTGGTCGCCATCAACATCATCGGCACCGACCGCGCGTTCATCCGCCACCATATCGACGCGTTCGGGGTTGGTTTTTGATGTACGGGCGATGCACGGTGCTCGGCGCGACGCTGCGCGGGGTCGAGGCGATACCCGTCGACGTGGAGGTCGCGGTGTCGAGCGGCCTTCCCGGTTTTTCGATCGTCGGCATGGGGGACGCTTCGGTGCAGGAGGCGCGCGAGCGGGTGCGCGCCTCCCTGAAGGCGAGCGGGTTTCAGATGCCAAGCGACAAGATCGTCGTCAACCTCGCTCCGAGCTCGCTGCGAAAGACGGGCTCGGGACTCGATTTGCCCATCGCCGTCGCCCTTCTCGCGGCAACGGGGCAGATCGACAAGGCGAGTGTCGAGAACCGCCTGTTCGTGGGTGAGCTTTCGCTTGAGGGCTTCGTGCGCGGGGTGGCGGGATCCCTCGCGTTCGCTCTCTGCGCGAAGAAGCGGGGCTGCTCGCTCGTGTGCGCCGAGGACAGCGAGCTCGTGAGCGTTGACGGCCTTTCGCAGTACTGCCTGCGATTCCTCGGCGGCATGCGCGCGGCGGCGGACTTGCCTGCGCTCTCGCCCCTCGCTCCTGAAGCTGCTGAGAGCGACCTCGACTTCAGTGACGTGGCGGGGCACGAGGTTGCGAAGCGTGCGCTGCAGATTGCCGCCGCGGGAAGGCACGGGGTCCTCATGATGGGGCCTCCCGGCTCGGGGAAGACCATGCTCGCATCGCGCCTGCCTTCGCTTCTGCCGCCCCTCACGCAGGACGAGGCGCTCGAGAGCGCGCTCATCCATTCGGTGGCGGGGGAGTCGATCGCCTCGATCCTTTCGGGTGTGCGGCCGTTTCGAAAACCCCATCACTCGGCGTCGCTTGCCGGCCTTGTCGGGGGAGGCTCGCCGATTCGCCCGGGCGAGATCACGCTTGCGCATAACGGCGTTTTGTTCCTAGACGAGCTCTCCGAGTTCAAAAGCTCGGTTTTGCAGGGCATCCGCCAGCCGATGGAGACGGGGGAGGTGCGCCTTACCCGGGCTGACGGGACGGTGGTGTTCCCCGCCCGCTTCATGCTGGTCGCTGCGTCGAATCCGTGCCCCTGCGGGCACTTAGGGGACGAAGAGACTGCCTGCACGTGCACGCTCACGCAGGTGAAGAATTATCAGGGGCGCATCGGGGGGCCGCTTATGGATCGAATCGACCTGCACCTCGATGTCCAGAGGATTCCCCCGAGCGACGTGATCGCGACGGGGTCGGGAACTTCCTCGGCGGTGCTTCGGGAAGGAGTCTTGAAGGCGAGGGAGTTCGCCTCGTGGAGGAAAAGCCACGATGCGCTTTCGCTGCGTGAGGACGGCGGCGGGGTGGAGTCGAGGCACGCTTTCGTCCCGAGCACGAAGCGTCCTGCCGACCTGGTGCGGGATTGCCATCTCTCGGAGTCGAGCCGCGAGTTTCTCGAGCAGTCCGCGAAAGCCCACAACATGAGCGGGCGCGCCATCATGAGAACGCTCTCCGTCGCGCGCACCATCGCCGACATGGAGGAATCCCGCGAGGTGCTCATGCCACATCTGTGCGAGGCATTGAGCTTCCGCGTGAGGGAGGGGGTGGGTGCATGAGCGCGTCGTCGCCGCAAAATGACCTGCTCACGGGCAGGCGAACGATCGTCGAGAGGGGGAGCGCCGCCTACCCTGAGCGCCTTATGCGATGTGCTTCGCCCCCTCAGCATCTCTACATCATTGGGGACGCTTCCGTTCTGGGGCGTCCCTCGCTCTCAATCGTCGGGGCGCGCAAGGCGACCCCGTACGGGCGCGGTTGCGCCCGGCGCTTCGCGACGCTCGCTGCCGAGCGGGACATCGTCATCGTGTCGGGCGGCGCCCGTGGATGCGATTCGGAGGCCCATCGGGCGGCGATCGCCGCCGGCGTACCGACGGTGGCTTTTCTCGGGGGCGGATGCGACCGCATCTATCCGGCCGAGCACTTCTCGCTTTTCCAGTCGATCATCGACGGGGGAGGTGCCGTCGTCTCCGAGCGCGACTGGACGTTCCCGCCGGTGCCCTACGCCTTTCGGGCGCGAAACCGGCTCATCGCCGGCGTGTCCGCGGCGACGCTCATCGTCGAAGCGGGCTTGCCGTCGGGCACGTTCTCGACTGCCGACGAGGCGCTCGCTGCGGGAAACGAGGTCCTTGCCGTGCCCGGCTCGATCACATCGGCGTCGTCGTGCGGGGCGAATCGCCTCATATACCAGGGCGCGACACCCATCATCGACGACGACGCGTTCCTTGATGCGCTTTTCGGCATCTACGGTTGCCTGCGTCAGGAGGTTGCCGCGTCGAGCGGAGGGGACGCCGCAAGCGTCGAGGCGCCGGACCCGCTTCTCGCGGCGCTTCGAGCCGAGCCTTTGAGAATGGAGAAGCTTCGCGAGATTGCGCGGGAGAGCGCCCCTTCGGGGGAGGACCCGTGGGTGTGGCTCATGTTGCGCTTGGCGGCGCTCGAACAGAAGGGCGCAATCGAGCGCTATCCCGATGGGCGTTTCGGGCCGGTGGTTCGCCCTCTGGTATAATCGCACGGCGCGGGCGAAATGCCCGCTCTCTGCGTATTCGGCCCAGGCGCATCGCCTGCGGCCATAACCGATAAGGGGGATTCGATGGGCGACGGCAGGTGCACGGTGCGCATCTTGGGCGCGGGGCTTGCGGGCAGCGAGGCGGCGCTGCAGCTCGCCGGCAGAGGCATCCGCGTGGAGCTCGTCGAGATGCGGCCCGAGGTCGGCACCGCGGTGCACAAGACGGGCAACGCCGCCGAGCTCGTGTGCTCGAACTCGCTTAAGAGCACCAACCCCGACAGCGCCGCCGGCATGTTGAAAGCCGAGCTCTCGGCGCTTGGGTCCCACCTCATTGCGTCCGCGATGCGTCATCGGGTTGCCGCAGGCGGGGCGCTCGCCGTCGACCGTGAGGCGTTTTCCTCCGAGGTCACGTCGCTTCTCGAGGAGCACCCGCTGATTGAGGTTTCCCGCCGCTGCGCGAGAAGCGTTGACGACGAGGCTCGTGGCGCAGATGCGCTCATCGTGGCAACGGGTCCTCTGACCGAAGGAGAGCTCGCCGCATCGCTTTGCGAGGCGACCGGCGCGGATAACCTGGCCTTCTTCGATGCGGCGGCTCCCGTCGTCATGGCCGACTCGCTCGATCGCGAGAAGCTGTTCTCGCAAAGCCGTTACGAAGAAGGCGCGGGAGACTACCTGAACGCGCCTTTCACCAGGGAGGAATACGAGGCGTTTGCCCGTGAGCTTTTGGGGGCGGAACGCGTGATCAAGCGCGATTTCGAGTCGAAGGACCTCTTCCAGGCGTGCCAGCCGATCGAGGAGATCGTCCGCACGGGAATCGATGCGCCGCGCTTCGGGGCCTTGAAGCCCGTAGGGCTCACCGACCCGCGCACAGGGCGCAGGCCCTGGGCGGCGCTTCAGCTGCGTGCCGAGGACGCGTGCGGGGAGAGCTACAACCTCGTCGGCTTCCAGACGAATCTCACCTTCCCCGAGCAGCGCCGCGTATTCCGCATGATTCCGGGGCTAGAGCATGCGGAATTCGCGCGCTACGGCGTGATGCATCGCAACACCTTCATCAACGCGCCGATGTTGCTAGACGCTAACCTGCAGCTTCGTCCTGGAATCGGCGCACGATGGGGCGTTCCCGTCCATGTGGCGGGTCAGCTTGCGGGCACCGAGGGCTACTGCGAGGCCATACGCTCGGGGCTTCATGCGGCTATCGCCGTCGCCGCCGAGCTTTCGGGGGCCAACCCGCCGGTGCTTCCCGTCGACACGGCCTTCGGCGCGCTTGTGGCCTACGCGACCGACCCTCAAACGACGGGTTATCAGCCGATGCACGTCAACTTCGGCATCATGCGCCCCTTCGAGCAGCGTATCCGCAACAAGCGCGAGCGCTATGCGGCATATGCGAAAAGGGGAGCGGCGGCGCTCGACGGTTATTGCGCGCAGCTGCGTGGAATCGGGCTTCTCCCCTCAGACCCGCAAGGCGCGTGCTAGCTATGACCGGGATGAAAAAGGTACAGGCTGACTCCGAGGTTGAAAGCGGCGCGCCTGCTCAAAGCGACATAGACGCCGCACTTGCCCGTGCCGTCGAGGACTTCTGCATGGCGCTTGTCGCCGAGCGAAACGCCTCCGAGCACACGGTGCGCGCCTACAGAACCGACCTTTCCGACTACGGCCGCTGGGCGCATCGCGAGAAAGTCGACGCGCTCCACGCCACGCACAAGGAGCTTCG
>ERZ1034901.1493-NODE-1493-length-16218-cov-67.879663_pt1 | contig 16218 bp, 6 predicted proteins | sample MGYA00520628_ERZ1034901 | MGnify/ENA primary metagenome ERZ1034901 (study PRJEB33766, sample SAMN09781783) | gut metagenome | biome: gut microbiome | host: Homo sapiens | place: Madagascar | study: EMG produced TPA metagenomics assembly of the PRJNA485056 data... | reverse complement strand
TAATATCAGCCACAGCTTCATACCATCCGCTCTTGCGTGCCATCTTCTTTGGCTTTTCAGGGAGTTTGCCATCACGAACCGCACGGACAATCAATCTCTCTCGGTTGGTATAGCCGCCATAGTCAGCAGCGTTATAGACATCTGCATCCCAAGTATAGCCGTTGGCATCCAGCGCATCAGTAATAACCTTCATCGCATCAGAATCCTTATACCCCTTCACATTCTCAATGGTCACCACCTTTGGCTTAACCGCATTGATGAACTCAGCAGTACTAGCAGCAGTCTCCTTGTCAAGTTCCACCTCAGCGTGATTACTCTTCGCCTGAGAGTAGTTCTTGCAGACTGGGCTGGCATGGAAATACTCCACCTCACCATCTATCTGCTTCACCAACTCTCTTGGGTCAACATCACGAACATCAGCAGTAACGATATGCTGCCCAAAGTTGTTGCGATAAACACCGCTTATCTTCTCGTCATACTCCACTGCCACAACTGGGTCGATAATACCCTTCAAGCCTTCCTCAACAAGACCGCCACCGCTAAAGTAGGTTCCAGCCTTAATGAGAGTGCCATCAAGGTTCTTCAATGAGAACTTAGGGTCACGCTCTATAGCTTCTGCAATATGTATAGCCTTCTTGTTGGCTTGTTTCCATCCCTCAGGTTTCGCCATCATAGATTTCAGAGAGAATTTGATATTGTCTCTACTATTGATAGCTTCATTGAAGGCACGGCTGCGGTCACCTTCCTTATTCGGGTCGTAGTCATACATTGGTAAGCCAGCATTCTCTATGCCCTTGCGTACATCTTCGCCCAAGTTATCAGGAACAACGGCAGCAGCAAACTCGTTTAGACGGAGAGGCCTGTTGTACTTAGTCTCAAAGTACGCACTCTTCAACTCTGTCTGTACTGCATTCTTCAAGGCATCCAGTTTCTTCATGAAGGTAGGTGTAAGAGTAATGCCATATTCTTTCCTGGCATACTTCTTAGGGTCTGCATGAGATACTATGTCATGAAGTCTCTGCTCACCATAGGACACATCATTATACAAGAACTTGGCAAGTTCATAATATACGTCCGACCATTTCTCATAAAATTCTTCCTTATCCTCATTTGAAGACAACTTATCCTTGTTGGCACGCATTTCGTCAGTAGAATCAACACGGCTAGCTAACTTGGCGATGAAGCTGCCAAACGAAGTATATTCACTTCCATTGGTCTGCCCATTTGCATCTTCTCTCATAGCCTTTGAAACATTTTCAAGAGTCTCAGGCACATACTTTCGTGTGCCATCGTTATTGTAGCCACGGAAGATACGGTTCTTTGTTCCGAACTCATCCAGTTTGTTCTCCTGCCATTTTATGAAATCATCATAAAGACCATTCTTGTTGACGTAATTACTAGCCTTTACCTTAGACAGATAGAAGTCATACTTCTTGGTGTCGTTGTGCTCATTCACAATATCCTCAACAACCTTCTTTATATCCTCTTTCTTTGGATTGCCATCCTCATCAAGCAAGGTTGGTTTATAGTCACGCTCAAAGATTTCCTTAGTCTGTTTTCTTACTTGTGGATTGAGAGAACTCATCTTAACACCAGTATCTTCATATATCTTTCTTCTCACCTCCAACGAAATCTTTCCACGTATAGGGTCAACGATGATATGCTTAGCGAGACCTGTAACCTTTTCATTCAGTTCAGGGTCAGTATTCATACTGTTCAGAATGTCCTCAACAGTTGGATGGTCTTTGATAATCTCTTTCCAGCGATAATCAATTCTAGAATCATACTCCTTAATGTCAATACCCTTTTCCTTTAAATACATCAACTCCCAAGCAGGAGCATTATTATTGCTCAGGGCATCTTCTGCCTGTCTCTTAATCTCAGCCTTAGCTTCACTTGGGTATTCAAGGCTATCAACCCAGTCTCTAAACTTCTGACTACCCTTCTCACTCATTTCTCGCTCTACGGAAGGATAACGCTGAGTGTAGGCATCAGTTATCCAAGTACCAGCAGTCTTGCCAGTACGCTTATCCAAAAGGGCAGAAGGAGCGATGAAGGAAATCTCTCCAAAGTTGTCGTGACCAGTCTTGTTGGTATCAATCACTGCCAAAGAAGGATTGGCAAAGCCACCCAGCTTCAAAGCCTTTCTCAGTTTCTCCTCAGTAATGTTATGCACTCCTGCAAGAGTTTTCTCATCCTTCAAAGAGAAACGAGGTTCTGCTACCGCCTTAATCTGTCTATCCAAGTCTTTGTACTTATTAAACAGACTATCCAACTCATCCTGATACTTCTCGAAAGATTTACTTCTCAAATCTTCCCAATCATCATCAGGAATCTCATATTCCTCAGTCATTTTGTGCTTATCCATATACTCCTTCATCAGTTGCTTTTGGTATTCAGTACGCTCTTTGCCCTTCAAGTTGTATGAATCCTCAGTTTCCTTCAATTCCTTCTTCAATCCAGCAACCTTTTCTCTGTTAGCCTCACGTTGCTTGAAAGCCTTGTATCTATCCTCATAAGTAACAGACGATAGTCCACCCTGCTTGTATTCGTGATACTCAGCACCACTTTCGTTGTCAGCATTCTTGTTTGCCGTCACATCAGGAGCATTGAACTCGCTAGGAACATCACCCTTCACCTCATTCACTTGGTCAGCAAAAGGTCGGTCAAGGTCAAAGAGTTTGTAGTTACCCCAAGCATCCTTATATACATCATCCAATTCATTATGGACTGCCTTATTATAGAATCGTCTCCATCGGTCAGCCAACACTTTCTTTTCGTAATACTCAGGAGAGTTTGAAGGATTGCTCATATCCACCAGAGCATACTGAGCATACTTATTAGGACGGAGTTTGGAAGCATATTCATAAGCATCCTCAGCTGCTTTTCTCTGCTCCTCATTCTTGATTGAGAACTTCAAAGAAGGATGATTCAGGAACTCCTCGAAAGTTTTTGGCTCCTCAATATCAACTTTTTCGCCATTTTCCTTGGTAGTTTCAGAAGAATTGTCTATCTTTGCAGCAGATAAGGCTGCACCCAAGTCAGTACGACTAAACGTAGGACTGCCTTGCATAGGAACAGATTGAGTACTAACCTCGCTGTTACCACCAGCCTTTTCTATTTTATCCCAACCTGATAAAAGCCAAGATTCTTTATTTCCGTTTCTGGTAAGTGCAACAACACACTCAAACTTTCCATTTGACAACACTGCCGTTTTATTTCCAGCTACATATCGGTCTATTTTACCATTACACATAACATCAAGAATCTGTCTTACAACTTCTTCTCCATGCTTTGCACCAATATGAGCAAGACCATACCCTCCTTTATATTCTTTATTCGGATTTCCTGTCTTTCCCCAATAGAAACCAACATTCTTGTCACCACCATACTGCTCCAAATCTTCACGAACTACAGCATTAGGTACATAGTCTGCTCCTTCCGCTATCTTTATCATAGCAGAAACGGCTGATTCCATATTCACATCAGGCTTAGTCTTCAACGAGAACTTGGTATGGCTTGTAATCTGGGCATTGTTCTCGTCAAAGATAACATAGTTCATCTTGCCTTCCTTGTTGCCGCCAGTATTGCGCTGAGCGATAACCTTCACACCATCAAAACCATACTCCTTCAATGCGAGTGATGCAAGTTTCTGTGAATGTTGTAACCGAGCCAACTCTTCATAAAAAGTGCCGCCAGTCTTATACTGCTCCTTGAACAATCCGTATTTCTTTCCGTCTCTGTCCTCGAAATAGTCACGCACTTCATCGGAATCAACCAATTTGTAGCCATTGTCTTCAAGAATCTCTTTTCTAATATCACGCATTCTAGGAGTCATTTTTTCATCCCATCCGATGTAGTTTTTACCTGTATCATCAGGAATATCTACAGAGTAAAGGTTGCGCTTTGGCTTTTCTAAAGAGTCAAGTTTCTTCTTGGCTTCTTCCATAAGTCGATAAGCTTCCTTTTGCTTTACCTTGCATTCTTCGATACGCTCACGCTCATCCTTTATAGATTTTTCACCTCTCTCCACTCTTTGCTCATACACTTCAACCCAATGCTGAATGCCCTTTTCTTTGTACATTGCAAGTTTCTTCTTGTTGTTTTCCAAAGAAGGGATATTATACATATTAATATTCAACTCGCTATCAGCAATATAATTAGTAAGGTTCTTGTATTCCGTCTCGGCATCCTCATAAGCACGTTTGGCTACCGTGTATTCTGTATTTCTCTTAGCCGTGTTCGCCTTAGCATAAGCCTTGGCAATACCTTCCACCTCGCTCACATAGGTTCCCCAGCCATAAGCCTGAGCACCCTCACCACTACCCATGAAGGAGTGGTCGAAGTGGTCAAATGATGCTTGGGAGCCGTGATAGGTCTTGATGGAGAACTTTGTGTGCTCTGTGATTCTCATATCCTCAGGCTTGAAGATAACGTAGTTGGTGTCACCCTTTTTAGCACCACCGAAGTTACGTCCAGCCACGTACTTAATACCACTAAAGCCAACAGAAGATAGGAACTTGCTTATTCCTTTAGTTCTTTCAGGCAAATCATACTCTGTTCCAGTTAACCCAATATACAGAGTACTATTGTAAACATTTTCGCCAGTTCTCTCCAAAGACAGACCTTTGCTTTCTAACGTCTTAATATCTACACCAAGATGCGCCAACCCTTCACGAATGGCATCCTGCTGCTTTTTACTCAAAGGCTTATCCCAATCCAGATAGTTGCTTCCATTATCCTCAGGTATATCCACCTCATATAGATTATGGTATGGTTCAGCCAACTTCTTCATTTCATTGTAGTAGTCAATCTTTTCCTGCTCTGTAAACTTGTCATTCATGGCTATTTGCTTATCACCATGCAGGAATGACTCTAGTGTAGGATATTTCTTGGCGAACCTTGTACCATTAGAACGCTGTATGCGATAATATGCTTTAGAAGGGTCATTATCCATCAGAGTAGCATAGCTTTTTCCTATCTTCTTGGAAGATGTAACATATCCACCCCAACCGAACACTTGTGAGCCAGCACCCTCGCCCATGTGGTCGAAGTCAAACTCTGTGAAGTCAGCACCGCTACCATGATACACCTTTAGGCTAAACTTGGGAGCATCAGCTATCTCCTGATTGATGCTGTTCACAACATCATCAGTAACAATATCACCCTCCTGAATCTGCTGAGGTTCACGACCAGCATTCTTCACAAGTTCTGCTTGCTCTGCTCTGGTCAAGATACGGTTCACCTTCATAGCACCAGTAATCACCCAAGGGTCAGTCTCAGGGTTCGGGTTTGTACGATACATATAATATCCATCAGTAGGCAGATGTTTCAAGCCAGCGAGAGAATGCTGATACTTGCCCGAAGGATTGATACCCTCTTGGCGAGCTTCCTCCTGATAATCTACATCAGCAGCATACTCCACCTCAGCGAAGACGAAGTTCTTAGGGAAGAGAGTCTTGTTTCCCTCAGCATCCTTGCGGTTGAACTGGATAGCGTAAGGCACTACACCAAGATGCCAGCCTGGTCTATAGGCTAGCTTACCGCTACCGCCTTGCGTTCCCTTGCCACCCTGCTTAACCTGAGGTCTGCCAGTCTTGCTTTCTCCTGCAATAGGAGCCGCATCAGCATCGAGCCATACACCAACTGGAGTAGCAGCACCATTAGGGTTTGCTACCATAGGTGGATATAGTTTGCCATCCTTCAATACGAACACTTTATAGCCGATACCCTTCTTCTTAGGCTCAGGCTTTTGACGGAGAGAGAAGGAAACATCTTCGCCAGTCTCAGAGTTTGTCACCTCACCTTTGGCAGTCTTCACATAGGCTTGTTCGATGGAGCGGATGATGTTCTTGGTTACATCGCTATACTCTGTGCCATAGAATGCCAACTTAATCTTCTGCAATATCTCATGGATAGCAGCGAGCAGAGGATGAGACATCTTTATAGCGAGAGTGTGAGCCAAGTTGAGGTCACGAATCATTTCGCCTACCGCATCAGCAACAACCTCCTCAGCATAGTAATCTCTAGCACGTCCAGAGAATCCAGCACCAGAATATCTCTGCATGGTCTCATCTACTGCCTTGTCGAAGGCATCAGAGCCATAGGTATCAAGCACAAGCTGAGTCAACTCATTGTATGCAGCAGGGTTCAGGTTCTTGATTTGGTGAGTCATTTCATGGCCGAAGATAAACTGAGCACCTTCCGTTATGGAAGAGTCAAGAGTGATGAAGATGGTACGATGCACGTTGCCATCGGCATCCTTGGTTTCCTGAATCCAGCCGTTACCCAACTTATCAGAGTACTGCCATTGAATGTTAGCACCCATCATCTTAGCCAGTCTCTCGAAAGCCTTGCGAGTCTTCTCGCCCACGATATTATCCACGACCTTCACATCATCCACCTTATTCTTCTCCACGTCAGCATCACGCTCGGCAGTAGTCTGCTGTGTACCATTGTCTCTAGCAGAGAAAGGAAGGTCAGTCTGGTCTAGCTGAGCACCCAGCGGATTCTCTTCCGTTGCATCCTCAGGAACCTCAGGAGCATTTATATTCTCATTTGTCTGCTCATTTATCTTCTCATTCTCCTCATCATTCTCCTCATTAGAGTTCTCTTCCCCAGTCTTCTCCTCAGATTCAGGAGCCGTTTCTGTCTGTGATTCTGATTCAGCCTTCTGCTCATCAGCGAATGCAGCGTTTTCAGCCGCCTTCTTCTGCTCTTCAAGTATGTTCTCTGCCTGAGCGATACGTAGATTTTCAATGTAATTTCTTGCTTCCGATGCCTTAAAACCGCTAGTAATTATGCTGAGCATGGCATTGCGAATATCCTGAGTGTCGAGCGAATCAAGGTTAGATGGGCGATTCTCCCACAGACTATGCACAAGGTTGTCAATAGTAGTACCCTTGCCATCAGCAGCGAGCAACTGGGTCTTTGCAAAGTCTTCTCTGCTCAATCCTGTTTCCTGCTTAACACCCTTGGTTGTCTCTGTACCCTCATAGTTGAGAGAGTGAGCACCGAGGTTGCTAGCCACATACTCCTCAGCAGTAAGCGGAATCGTATCAGTCACATCAATGCCAGTAGCATCATACAGACGATGCAGCAGAGTTCCAACCGTCTCCTTATAGATTTGAGACACCGCCTCAGCATCATCCTTCACCGCACTCTTCAAGCGAGCGAACTTTCTTCTTGCCTTCTCAATGAGTTCCTTTCTACCCTCAGCAGTATCTTCCACCTTGGCAAGTTGTCGCTCATTATAGGCATCACGGATAGCGATAGCAGAGTCATAAGACGCCTGAGCATCAGCAATAGCCTTCTCCTTGGCATCCTTGGCAGCCTTCTGTTCCACGAAAGTCTTACCCTTCACGGTCATGTTGCTAGCCTTGTCGAGTGCCTTCTTTGCATCAGACACATATCCAGATACGATACTATCTGCATCCTCACCAAACTGGGAGTCATACAACTCAGCAGTCTGTGAGGCAGTCAGCTTCGAGAAGTCAGGATTGCCATCATCCAGCATAGACACGATGGTTCCATCTTCAAGAGTCATGGCAGGAGTAGCAGGAGTCTGTTCTGTTGCAGGAGTCTCAGCAGATTCAGGAGCAGCAGTCTCCTCAGCAGGAGCAGCAGTCTCGCCCTCTATTGTCGGAGTCTCCACCTCTATCTCACCTCTATTCTCTCCACTATTATCCTCTATCATTGAGGATTCAGGCATAGCTTGTTTGTATTCATCGAGTGACATAGAAGAGATTGTAGCCACATCTTCTTTGTTCACAGCATGAGGAACGAGAGAGCCATCGCTCTTCAACTCAACTACCTTAGCTTTAGCACCAGCATCACGGATAAGGAATAATCTAGAGTCTGGGTATTTAGTGTTACCATCCTTGTCGAGCACATCAACGAGCACCACGTTACCATTATCATTGAGAATCTGATTGAAGTCAAACGAAGGTTGAGTCTGTTCAGTCTCCTGAGTCTGCTTGGCAGCACGTTCTTTCTCCATCTGCTCACGCTCAGCCTTGGCAGCTTCCAGTCTCTTCTGGTCTTCCAAGTCTTTCATCTGCTGCAAGTCTGCAAGCGAATAAGGATTCTCCACCACGTTACCATCTATAGAGATAGCAGCAGTACCATCACCATAGTCAGCCAACACCTCATAGGTATGTTCAGTACCATCAGTATCAGTCACATTGAACTGGGAACCAACTTCAACGGTTCCATCAATGATGCCAGCCACTTCCTTGATAGCATTCTCTTTTGCATCAGCTACCGCCTGAGCCTTCACATCATCAGCAGGGAGTTCTTCACCCAGTTCAGAGAACATCAACACATCTGCATGTTCAACACTATTCGTTGTCGGGTCATAATAGAGAATCATATCATCGCTATTGCTTACATCAATGGAGCCATCATCATGAGTAGCAATATTACCACTGATAATATACACACCATAGTCTTCCAGGCCTCCTGATGCTTTGATAGTAGCGTTACGGACAGAGCCACGACTCTGGTCTGTATACATATCAACTTTCTGTTCTGCCTGATGAGCAGCGAGGTCAACCTTATCTTGTGCATCATCAACCACACCTTGGTATCGGGCAGAAGACAACTGGTAGTCATAGATAGCTTGGTCAAGTTTATCATCCTGCCCAGTCAGGGATTCCAGTTCCTCATCACTCATGGCAGATAACTGCTGCTCAGAGATACCCAATGCTGCTGCAAGAGTCTTCATCTGGTCTTCCTGCTGAATCTGAATATCATGCTTGTCTGCATCATCAGCATCATGTCCCTCAGAGTAAGCGTTATCAATATCCGTTTGATGCTGCTCCTCAGGAGTTGTAGGCTCATTAGTAATCTCTCTTGCATTCATTTCAGCAGTCTTGGCAATATTGTAGCCACGCATCTTCATCAGGTTCACACCATAGTTGACAGCAGCATTAATCTGTTCCTTGGTCATGGTATCTCTCTGACGGAGGATGTCAGCCAGCACACTACCCATCTGCTCGTTGGTTGCGTTGTCAATCTTATCCTTGATGTCTGCCCAGTTATCGCCAAGAAGGTTCTGTGCATCACTATCAGCCACGTTCACCTTGTTGCGGAATCGGTAGTACTGAGCACGATTGTAGATACCTTTTACTGGTCGGGAGCCAGCACCCATAGCATACATAGAACCAACAGAGATAGCCATACCACCGATGATGTCGAGTTGTTGTCTAGCATCAAGAAGGTCGCTCACCTTACCTTCACCATCCAGCAGGGCATGAAGAGGAATGCCAATTTCCTCCTCCATCACTTCCTCACCGAAACCATTGATACCGAGCTTCTCCATCCACTTCTTGGAATTGGTGTACCATCCACTCTTGCCGATATTCTTGAAGAACTCAGCAGAAGCATTCATACCATGTTTCTCCATGAAGTTGACAGCACCCTTCTTGATACCATAGTTGTGACCGAAGAGTTTTTCAGTATAGTTCTCTACCATAGCAGAGGTCATACCCTTATAGAGAGCAGTACCCATAGACTCGCCACCTTCATGCAGGAGATTTCCGTTCTCATCGAAAGTGCCAAACTTATAATCACCCTTCTCATCCTGATACAGATTACCAAGATGTCGCTGCATGATGTCAGCACCAGTCTTCAACGCTTGCTCAGTTCCAGCCATCGCATACGAGCCGATAACATCGCCAGCCACGATACCAGTGTTCTTCAAGATGGCAGCACTCACCTTGCCCATGCCACGCTTAGCTGCAAACTTCAATGCCCCACGACTGATACCCTTGGTAATGCCGCCATAACCGCCAGTCAAGAAAAAGTCAGCCATAAATGGGAGACTCTGCCCTGCAATCTTTGTCCAGCGATAGATGTTACCCATCTTCTCGTCTTCGAGAGCCGCAGCAGCATCCGCACCCAGTTTACTCTTCAGGAGCATCTTATCAGAACCAGAGAGAGGAATGTTGTTATCCATCTTTGTCTTGATACGCTCCATCTGCCCCATGGTAGCAAAGTCAGTCAGACCGAAATCCCAAGTCTTGGCAGTAAAGGCAGTATTGTCAAGAGCCTTCAAGGCATCCTCACCCCAGCTACTTGTAGGATATTGTTTCACCGCTTCAAGCGCACCAATCTGCTCAGTAACCAGAGAAAGAGAGGTTGCCAACTTGTTCCTATAGTCACTCTGCTCAGCAGTTCTTCCGTTACTTGCACCGATACTAGCACCATAAGAGAGCAAAGGATTTCCGTGTTGACGATTATCCTCAGCGATAAGAGCCTCAATCTCCTTCTTTCGGGCATAGGCATCAGCCAGTTTCTTATCAAACTGCTTTTGAGCACCCTCCTCAGTAAGGTAGGTTCCATTCTTGCCGATGTTCTCCTGCAAGTCATAGTTACCATTTTGGTCACGCACATCTAAAACAGATGGTATCTCACCTGTATCTACCGCATTCAGATAAGCAACATCCTGTGCTTGACTCTGCTCAGCTTCAGGGAGAGAATAAACATTCTCATTGTCCGAGGTAACGTATGCGCCAGTCTTGCCAGTCTCAGGATTGTAAGCGAAATCATCCTTCACCACATTGTTAGCATCACCACCGAAGGGAGTCTGATGTGTACCCAAGTTCACACGACCGAAATCCTTCTGATGTTTCTGCTTGCGTTGTTTCAGTCTGTTGTATCTGCCAGCATTGTTCATTGTCTGCTGAGCACTAGCCGAGATAGCTGCCGCCCCAGCAGAGAAACGAGCACGGTCAGCAGCACTCATAGGAACACTACCGCCCTTCGCTCTTGATGAAGTCTTACTACGAGGTTCAAAGAGTGCAGAGTAAAAACGCTCATAAGTAGATGGAACATCAAAGTTCTGAGCCTTCAAGTTCTCATAGATAGCGTGTCTGTTGTCAGCACCGCCCTTTCCGTCTCTTGTCAGAGCACTCTCAAACTTATTGTAATCATCAGGCACATCATAGTTCTGTGCTTTCAGATTCTTATATAAAGTGTATAATGGTCTTTCTGCCATAATATATATATTTGTTTGTTACCAAATTCTTGTTACCAATTCTGTTACCACTTTACGCCAGTCTTCTTCTTGCCACCAGCCGAAGAACCGCCAGCCTTATGTGTTGTATGCTTGCCGCCACCAGATGATTTACCACCTCCAGTAGAACTACTTCTTCCTTTCAATATATCCATGATGTATCTCACATTAGTCTGAGTAACATTCTTGATTCTCAACTTTCTTTTAAGTTCATTAATCTTCTTCTGCCCCTCAGGAGTGTCCATCATGTCGTAATACTCATACCAATATCCAGCAGTAGTTTTGTTACCGCCCGAAGATTTCTGAGCCTTATTTGCAATACGTCCTTCTCGTAGTCTAGCTAGTGCATCCTGAGCAGCCCAATGACTAATCTGACCAGCAGCAAGCATCTTCTTAATCTTCAACTGATTATCTTTATACTCTGCATCATTGGTATATTTCAACTCACTAAGGCCAAGTCTTCTGTTACCTTGGTCAATTCTCTGCTGTCCTTGGTCATTCTTTACCTTGTTGATGTCGTTCTGCATATCGTGATACCTCATCTGCTCAGCGAGAGTCAGGTTATTCTTCCGAGCTTCCTCATCAAGAGCGAGTGCCCTCTGATACCCAGCTAACCACGATGCCCGATTCTTCTCTCTCTGAGCATCCATATATGCCTTACGTTTATTCACCACCTTAGTCATATCCGACTCAGGATTGTGTACCACCTTTGCACCTTTGGTAGCGAAGTAGATATTGGATAGCGCACGGAGACCATCACCCAGAGCAGCGATACGAGCCTTAGTACGCTCCTTCTTCTCTCGGTTCGCCCTCTGCTCAGCAGTCTCATTCAGTTCAGGATTCAGCATCTTATACATATCAGCATAAGATAACTGCTTAGGCTGAGGTTTAGGCTCTTCCTTCTTCACGATAGGGACGGATGGTTTATCCTCCTCATCACTTGGAGCACCCTGATTCACATCAACCCCATTGGCGATAGCTTGCTGAGTAGCGATAGTCTTAGCCCTAGCTGCCTTCATAGCATCATCAGTAGGAGTAGTAGCGTTCATCTGGTCAACCTTCTTGCCAGCCGCATCAAGTTGCTGCTGGGTGAAGACTGGAGCCTGAGTCTGTGCCACCTTCTGAGCGGCATCCACCCCACTCTGCTGCTTGTTGAGCACACTCTGTGTAGTCTTCAAGCCATTATTGTTTCGTAACATATCTGATGCTTTCATAGGCTATGCTTTAATCTTTTGAAGTTTAGCCCCAAGGCCATTCAAGTCACCCTCAGAAGGAAGAGCCGTAGCCTTAGCCTTCAAGCCAAGAACATCATTTGAGTCCTTAGAGATACCATTCAACTGCTCCTGAGTCACATTCATATTCGGTGCCTTCTTCGCACCACCAGCACCACTATCAAGCGATGCAGCGATGTTGGCAGCAGTACCAGCCACTCCTGCAACAGCATTGGCAGTATCAGCAGCCTTCTCAGCTTCAATACCCATCTGCTGATTATTCAACTGATTCTTTCTGTTCATATACTGCTGCTCTATGTTATCCTTTCGGGCATCATTTGCAGCTACAATCTGTGAGGTGGTATCAGCAAGAGTCTTGTTGTTCGCCTCCTTTACAGCAGTAGTGGAGTCTTCCGTACCACCCATCACCGCTTGTCTACCCTTCGCAGCCTTGTTTCTGTTCTTGATTTGCTCCTGCATCTGAGTGAGCAATCGAACGGTATCAGCACGCTTGGTTGGGTCGGCATTGTACGTTCTGTCATACCACGCCTGATTTTCTTTCTGTTGCTGGGCAATCATCTGCTCCTGCTTACGTCTCGCCTTGCGGTTAGCTACACCACCAGCGATACTGCTTGCAAGTCCAAGACCTGCCCCAATTAATGCTCCTAACATATATATGTATTTTAATTATTAATAATGTGGCAAAGATACAAATACCATCCGAGAATCGTATTTTATCCGTTTATTTGGGTAGGTAAGTTAACGGATAAAACTTCACCTTCAACTATTTTGTATATCTTTGCACCAAAATATTTTAGATATGGCAGCAGACAGAAATACAAAAGGTCAGTTCGAGAAAGGTAGAACGAAGACTGGAGGAAAGCAGAAAGGTTACGAATCTCCTATCACAAAGGAGTTTCGTGAGTTGTGTGCTGACTTTTCTAGAGAGGCTTGGGAAGACTTCATGGAAGCATGGTATAAATGCGAGCCGAAGGATAAGGTATCAACCTTTATCAAGATACTGGAGTTTAATTGCCCTAAGCTACAGACCGTCACTCTTGACGATAAGCGTGAGGTTCACAATGCCCTCACCGAGAAGTTGAGGCAGATGTCAGAAGAAGAAGGTTGAATTGTTCATGAAATCATAAAAAAGACGATTGTTTTTTCATAGGTTTTTTGGTTTATAGGTTTTAAGATTGTTAGGATAATAAAATAGGGAATGCGTGAGCACTCCCTATTCTTTTTTATTCACTATCAGCGACTGCCTCTAGCCCTTCTATCTCCAGCCATATCAGTCTTAGAACCACGATTCACCGATGATGGCTTATACCTGATTCCTGCCTTGGTATGGCTAGCATCCATGCCCTTGCGAGAAGCTGACCCATACTTCTTGTCGTGAGCAGCGTTATGACGAGCCAATTCCCTACGCTTAGCCTTCTGAGCAGGAGAAGACTCAAACTTTGTATCGTAAGCCGCCTTCCGTGCCCTAGCTGCTGGGTGCATTCTATAGTATTCAGCAGATGAACTAGTCATTGGCTATCTCCCAATCATCAGCAAAAATATCAGATACAGAAGGAACCCAAGAATCTGCTCTGCCATCTGGGTTGATGATAAGCATCTGGTTGGTGTAGTCAATGTGAGGATTTTCACGACTCATCAAGATGTTCTTAGCAGACTGAGGAAGAGACTGCATCTTAGGAATGATGTCACTAGTGATATGAGAAGGAATCTGCTTAACAACAAACAAACCCTTTCCATTCCAGCCCTTACGTCTAACCGCAAGACCTAATTTCAGAGCATTAACAGCCCCAGCAATACCCATTCCAGTGAAAACAAATGATTTTCCTTCGTCATTCGGAAATAAGCCCATATCTACCAAACGTGCAGTCAAAGCAAGATAGTACTTCTCCATACCTAATGCTTGCTCTTTCATTAACTTAAACTGATAATCACCGACTTTCTCACGGAAACCAGCCTTGCACAAGGCAACGTTAAGTTTGCCTAAACGCTCACTCAACTCACTATGCTCTTGACACATTCTTTCTTTAAAATCTTCCATAAACAAAATAATTTAAATTGTATATTTATCTCCAATAAAGTTCACGATGTTCCTTCTTCAACAAATCACCAGTTCTACACCACCAGTCATTCGGACTCGCTTTAAGATATTCCTCAAACTCAGGGCAGTTCTCTTCGTGAGTAAGGTGAGGATGAGAATTAGGCTTGAACTGATGCACACACAGCAAGTCTGCATGATTGCCACCATAAATGCGTGGTGGCATAACATCTTTCGCCTGATGCCAAACCTTGTTGATGTCAATGAGTTCAACCCCATCCAGTTCCTTCAGGACATCATCAATCTTACCCATCACACGATTCAGGACTTCCGCCCTATCCGTCCCACCCTTCGCAATTAACCACTTGGCATCACTCAGGGCGTCTCTAATCAACATATCTAGTTCCATAAGCCAAAATTTTTAATGTCTTTTCGGTTTCTCGATGTTATATTGGTCACAGATGTCGCAATATGCGCCATAAGCCAAATTGTCAACCATTTCATTGTACTTGTCACCATTGTGACCTTTCACCCAGTGAAAACGAACTCCTGCCAAATGAGCAGAGCATTTCTTGTACAACTCGTAGAGGTCAGGATTCTTCTTTGGCTTATATGACTTGGAGAGCACCAAGATACAATACTGGCTATCAGTATAAATATCCACGTATGCACCATCAGGGCAAGCGTTCACAGCACTAATAATCGCCAACAACTCCATTCTGTTATTTGAGGTATTCAGTTGACCATGATTCTTCATCTTTAAAATTTCCCCATCTTTGAGAATGATGTATGCCGCACCACCAGCCTTTGTTTGTGACAAGTTATCACAAGAGCCGTCAGTATAGGCTACATAATGAAGACCATTATCAGGAAACTCCTCTCTAATTTCATTGATGCGGACTTTTTCCTGACCCCCTTTCTTTATGTCAGACTTTGTTTTGCCGAGTCTAAACATAACAGCACCATTTCTTGCTCCTACCATTGTTTTCCAATCTTTAGGAGGTGTTCCATCATTTTTTAACCAATGGGTTCTTATCATTTCCGTCCACAACTCATCCATCCAATCTGACCAACCAGATTTCTTAACGAAAGAAACAAATTCCTCGCGCGTAGGTATATAATAATATTTATCCATAACTATAAATAATTAAAATTTCAATCAATAAATTAATGATTACATAGGGGATGGCTTGAACTGAATGAAAGCCCCTTACCCACGCTTACGCATGAGTAAAGGCTTATGAGTGACCGACACTTTTTCAGGAATCCCCTCATACATCACCTCTGAACAACCATGATGATGCAGCACAGTTATCAGCGTTGTCGCTGCTCCACCAGCCTTCTGTGCTTGACTAGCCCTGCTGTTCGCCATGTGGTTTCCACCTTGCGGATTTATAGTCTGCCGATGCGGTGCGTTGGCATGCGCTTCTTCTCAGTTCGACTTGTCTTAACTCAGGGGAATAAAAAAGAACCCCCGAGTGTTGGTTACGGACAACGACTCAGAGGTTCATATCTTGTAGGCTTACGCCTTGAAAGGAGGACTACTTTGGTCTGTCAACCGTAACGTTGACGATGCAAAGATAGAAACAATTTTTGGAACCGCCAAATACTAAAAAGTGTTAAATGTAAATGAAATTGAATTTTTAGGGAAATGGATATACATTAGGTATACGAAATGGCACAATGTTAATCTAAGTTAAAGTCTTTTTGAAAACTAATTGTGAATAAGATTTAATTCGTATCTTTGTTGTGGGCAAGTTAGTTACTTTGCAAAGATTAACACTTCATTGTTGCTATTTTGTTACTCGCCAAAAATAAAGGACTTTATAACTATCTATAAATCAGATATTTAACTAGCGAAATAAATCATATTGGAATAATAAAGATAGTAAATAGCACACCTTAACCCATCTGTTACCTAATGTATATCAAAT
>ERZ1034901.1492-NODE-1492-length-16220-cov-11.719765_pt1 | contig 16220 bp, 8 predicted proteins | sample MGYA00520628_ERZ1034901 | MGnify/ENA primary metagenome ERZ1034901 (study PRJEB33766, sample SAMN09781783) | gut metagenome | biome: gut microbiome | host: Homo sapiens | place: Madagascar | study: EMG produced TPA metagenomics assembly of the PRJNA485056 data... | reverse complement strand
GATAATATTTTATATGGAGTCTCACAAATTAAATTTATTAAAAAATTATTGAGAGCTCAAAAAGCTGCAGAACCAAAAAAAATGTGTAAGTTTGCATATACAATTAAAAAGTATGCCCAACTATTAATTATTGACGTTATGGCACGATTCTATTCGCTGAAGAAAAAGGACGAAGAAGACGCCCGCATCGCCGATCCGTTCGGTGTATTGCGCTCCGTTCCCAAGATGTCCTCAGGTAAGCAAACTAAAGAACAACATATTATGACAAAAGTGTACGTATTTCTTGCCGATGGCTTCGAGGATGTCGAGGCATTGGCTCCCGTTGATGTCCTTCGCCGTGGTGGTGTTGGTGTGGTTACTGTCAGCATCAACGGATCAGATATGGTAAAGTCTGCCCACAATGTATATGTAAAGGCGGATGTCCGCTTCGAGGAAGCCGACTTTGAGGATGCCGACCTCCTTATGATTCCCGGTGGTATGCCCGGCGCCAAGAACCTTGACGAGCACGAAGGTGTGCGCAAGGCCCTTCTTGCACATGCCAAGCAGGGCAAACTCCTCGGTGCCATCTGCGCCGGACCGATGGTTCTCGGTCATCTCGGACTGCTTGACGGTCTGCGTGCCACCTGCTATCCCGGCTTCGAAGGCGAGCTGAAGGGCGCCACTTACACAGCCCAACTTGTCACCGTCGACGGCAATGTGGTAACGGGCAAGGGTCCGGCTGCTGCATTCGAGTATGCCTTCACCCTCCTCTCCATCCTCAAGGGCGAGAAAGTGGTAAGTGATCTGAGAAAAGGCATGATGTTCGAGTAGTATGAACAAGGACTATATAATAATTGTGGCAGGAGGAAAGGGACTGCGTATGGGCGGCGACCTGCCTAAGCAGTTCCTCCCCGTTGACGGCAAGCCTGTCCTGATGCGAACCATAGAGCGTTTCCGTCAGTACAGCGAAGCCATCGGCATCATCCTCGTATTGCCCCACGCCCAGCAAGACTATTGGCGCCAGCTCTGCAAGGAATATCACTTCACAGTGGAGCATACTGTGGTGGACGGCGGCGACACCCGCTTCGGTTCGTGCAAGAATGGCATCGCCGCTGTTCCTGATGACGCCACCGGTGTGGTGGGCATTCACGACGGCGTGCGTCCCTTCGTCACCGTTGACGTAATTGCCCGCACCTATGAGGCTGCCCGTGAGCATGGAGCAGCCATGCCCGTAATGCCCGTCACCGACACGCTGCGTTACGTGGCAGGCGAGGACGGAGGTCATAACGTGCTGCGCTCCGACTATCGCATCGTCCAGACTCCGCAGACTTTCGACATCCAGCTCATCAAGCGTGCCTACGACGTGCCCTACAGCGAAGCCTTCACCGACGACGCATCGGTGGCTGAGGCAGCCGGACACAAGGTGGTGATGGTGGAAGGATGTCGTGAGAACATCAAGCTGACAACACCCTACGACCTGCTCCTTGCGGATTTTATCTGCAAACAGTAATTCGTAATTCCTAACTCGTAACTCCTAACTCCCAATATGGATATACTCTCGCAAGACATAATGTATCTGCCCGGTGTGGGCCCCCAACGTAAGGAAATCCTGAGCAAGGAGCTTGGGATATCCACATGGCGTGACCTTATCGAGAACTTCCCTTATAAGTATGTCGACCGCAGTCGTATCTATACCATTCGTGAGCTTTCCGCCGATATGCCCTTTGTGCAGATAAAGGGCAAGGTGCTAAGCTATGAGGAGTTCGAGATGTCGGCGCGTAAGAAGCGAGTGGTCGGTCACTTCAGCGACGGTACGGGCGTAGCCGACCTCGTTTGGTTCAGCGGAGCACAATATATATATAAGAACTATAAGGTAGGGCAGGAGTTCGTAGTCTTCGGTCGGCCTACCGTCTATCAGGGACGCTTCCAGTTCGCCCATCCCGAGATGGAGCGGGCCTCCGACCTTCAGCTCTCCGAGATGGGCATGCAGCCTTACTACACCACCACGGAGCGCATGAAGAAGATGGGCATAACGTCGCGAGTGATAGAGAAGACGGTCAAGAACATGCTTCTCAAACTGAAGGACCCGCTCCCCGAAACCCTCCCTACCTTCATCACCAAACCCCTTCACCTCGTCTCGCGTGACGAGGCGTTGCGCTGCGTACATTATCCCAAGACGCCGCAGGAGATGAAGGCGGCACGCGACCGTCTGAAGTTTGAAGAGCTGTTCTACGTGCAACTCAACATTCTCCGCTATGCTTCCGACCATCGTCGCAAGTATCGCGGCTATGTATTCCAGCATGTCGGCAAGCTGTTTAACGACTTCTATTCGCAGAACCTCACCTTCAGTCTTACCGGTGCGCAGAAGCGAGTGATGCACGAGATACGTGACGACATGCGTTCCGGTAGGCAGATGAACCGTCTGCTCCAAGGCGACGTAGGCTCCGGCAAGACCCTTGTGGCGCTGATGACAATGCTCATCGCCCTCGACAATGGTTATCAGGCGTGCATCATGGCTCCCACCGAAATCCTCGCCGAGCAGCACTTCACCACCATAACGGAGTTTCTTCGCGGTCTCGGCATCCGTGTGGAGCTCCTCACGGGCATCGTGAAAGGAAAGAAGCGTCGCGAGGTGCTTGAGGGTCTTATCTCCGGCGAGGTGCAGATACTTGTCGGCACGCATGCCGTATTGGAGGATCCGGTCAAGTTTCAGCGACTTGGTGTGGCTGTTATCGACGAGCAACACCGCTTCGGAGTGGAGCAAAGGTCGCGCCTTTGGGCTAAGAGCGAGAACCCTCCCCACATCCTCGTGATGACCGCCACCCCCATCCCGCGCACCCTCGCCATGACCATCTATGGCGATCTTGACGTAAGTGTCATCGACGAGTTGCCGCCGGGTCGCAAACCCATACAGACCATACATAAGTATGACAAGCAACTTACGTCGCTCTATAACGGCATCCGCAAGCAGATAAACCTCGGTCGTCAGGTGTATATCGTCTTCCCTCTTATCTCCGAGAGCGAGAAGATGGACCTGAAGAACCTTGAGGAAGGCTACGCTTCGCTGTGTCAGATATTCCCTGAATTCAACATCAGCAAGGTGCACGGCAAGATGAAGTCGGCGGAGAAAGACGCAGAAATGCAGAAGTTCGTGAGTGGCGAGACGCAGATTCTCGTTGCCACCACCGTCATTGAGGTGGGTGTGAATGTCCCCAATGCCTCCGTAATGGTTATCCTCGACGCTCAACGTTTCGGCCTTTCCCAGCTCCATCAGCTCCGCGGTCGCGTTGGAAGAGGTGCCGAGCAGAGCTATTGCATCCTTGTCACTGGCTACGAACTCTCCGCCGTTACCCGCAAGCGTATCGACATAATGTGCGACACGAACGATGGCTTCCGCATTGCCGAGGCAGACCTCAAGCTTCGCGGTCCCGGCGATCTCGAAGGCACGCAGCAGAGCGGCATCGCCTTCGACCTTAAGATTGCGGACATCGCCCGCGACGGACAGTTTGTGGCGCTTGCCCGACAGGAGGCACAGAAAATCATTGATGCTGACCCCACCTGCACGTCCAAGGAATACGCCATGCTATGGCGACGCCTAAGAGAGCTGCGCGATACCAACATCAACTGGGCTGCCATTTCGTGAGAGAGCGGGTTATTTCTGCTTTATGATAATTGCATATTGGAGATTTTTTTGTATTTTTGCAAAAAACAATAGCCTATGCCAAGATTCATTAATCCATTCTCCGACTGGGGATTCAAGAAAATCTTCGGTCAGGAAATCAACAAGGACTTATTGATAAAGTTCCTTAATGACCTCCTTGACGGCGAGCATCATATCACAGACCTCGTCTTCAAGGATAAAGAACAATTGCCGGAATTGGTTGAAATGCGAGGTATCATCTATGATATCTACTGCATGACAGACAAGGGTGAGCACATTATTGTGGAGATGCAAAACCGCTATCAGCCATTCTTTACAGACCGAACCATCTATTATGCCTCGCGCGACATCGTCAATCAAGGCGTAAAAGGTACGGTGGGTGACACGAATGTTAAGTGGAACTACTGTCTGGCACCAGTCTATACTGTCTGTTTGCTAAATTATGATATGAAAGACGGTACGCCGACGAAGTTCCGTACGGACATCGCCCTGATGGATATGAAGGACAATACGGTCTTTTCCGATCGTTTGCGATTTATCTACTTGATGCTTCCTCTGTTCACAAAGAATGAAGAGGATGAATGCGAAAACGATTTTGAACGTTGGATTTACATCTTAAAGAACATGAGTACTTTTGAAAGAATGCCGTTCCAGGCGCGCAATGCTGTATTCAAGAAGCTCTCCGAGATAACAGACATCGCCGCCTTAAGCAAGGACGAGCGAGAAAAATATGATGAGAGCTTGAAAGTGATGCGCGACTATCATGCCACGCTTGAAGGGGCTGCACTCTTAGGAAGACGTGAGGGTCTTGAGGAGGGTCGTGCTGAGGGTCGTGCGAAAGGCCTTGCTGAGGGTCGTGCTGAAACAGCCAAGATGATGCTTGAGGATGGTGAGCCAATATCAAAGATAATGCGTTATACCGGACTTGCAGAAGAAGAGATTGAAAAATTGAGATAAGTAATTGCCACGCTATGGGAGCCATGCTGCCGAAGTGTGGCAATTTTGTATATATACGCCTTTATTCAACTTATATCACTAATTTATTGTTTTTCTGCGGAATCTTTTATACTTTTGCGTTATTAAGTGATATTTGAGCAGAAATTCAGTTAATCAGATAAAATCTTGTCATTATGAAAAAAGATTTACCCCTTACTGCCCTTGTCCGGTCCTTTGTGACAATGGCATTTCTTACCTCGTCGTCATTAGGAGTGATGGCGGACAATCCTCGTAAAGCTGCTACGAACCTACAGTTTTACACTTATGTGTCGGCAAGCGAATCCCGCGATGCTGGTTTCTACACTTTCAATTCTTCCAACCCCACAGTGTTCACCCCAGTCGGCAACGATGTGAAATGTTATGGCGGCGCCACTTATGCACAGGGAAAGTTCTGGTCGTCGTACTATGAGGAGAACGAGGACAACTCGAAAATTACGTTCCCAATCCATCTTTATGGCTACAACACAGCCGACTGGACAATCGGCGAGGAACGTCAGGGTTTCGCTTTTACGGATATCTCCTCCGACCTTGCTTTCGACCCGGAGACACAGGCCATCTATGGCATTTTTTCTGACGCCGACTATTCCGGCAAGTATCTCACACTCGGAAGGCTTACTTACACCACAAAGGACGATTATCCCTTTGTGATTTATTCTTGCCAGCCCATCGCTCAGATGCCAGAGCGCATGGTGGCGCTAACCTTCAATCGTGACGGACAACTCTATACGATTTCTAAGACCGGCAAACTCTACACCGTGGATAAATACACCGGTAAGGCTACTGTTGTGGGCAACACCGGATTCTGCATCCTGCCATTCTTCCAGAGTGCCACGTGCGATTATGCCACCGGCGACATCTATTGGGCTGCCTATTCCGACGTGGATTGGGCTACGCACGTCCTTAAGGTGAATCCTGCTACGGCTAACGTCACGGAGATTGTGAATTACGGCTTCAATGAGGACACATGGCAAGGCGAGCAGACCTACGACCAGCTCTCCACCATCTTCCTCAAGCAGGACCTCGACCTCGCCACTCTGCCCAAGCCCGTCAGCTCGCTGAGCGTTTCGATGACGTCGCTCTCCGGCGGTAGCGTGGCGTTCACGATGCCGACGCTCGACGTCGAAGGCAAGAGTCTTCCTGCCGACCTCGCTTATACTGTACGTATCAACGGTGAGGCAGTGGCACACGCCAAGGCAGCACCCGGTGCCACTGTCACCGCTCCTTTCACTGCTGCAAAGAGTGGCAACAGCGTATTCAGCGTGACAGCTGAGATACCTGCCACCACTGTCCGTCCGGCTGCTGTCAGCGAGCAGACCACAGACACCAAGTGGGTGGGCTACGACGTGCCTATGCCGCCTACGGCTGTGAAGGTGAAGGCAAAGGGCAATGACGTGACGCTGACATGGAAGGCGCCGGAGGCATCCGTCAACGGAGGCTACTTCGATAAGGACAACCTCCGCTATGCCATCTCGCGCTTCAAGATGGGCGAGACTGCCGACTCCGTGATTGTCGCCACTGACTGCGCCGCCACTACATACGTCGACCACGTAGAGTCCACCGACATGACGTGGTATTACTATAAGGTGACAGCTCTGAATGGCGACCTCAAGAGCCAGCCTGCCACATCCGTGGAGGTAAGCGTTGGCTCCAGTCTCTCATTGCCTTATCATAACGGTCTGAGCACCAGTGCTTCAATGGAAGACTTCACCATCGTTGACGCTAATGATGACGGTTCGACATGGAGTTTTGACGGCAACTATAATATGGTTGCATACACCGCCAACAGCTCTAATGCTGCTGATGACTGGTTTATCACGCCGCCCATAAACATGCAGAAGGGAGCTGCTTATAAGTTCTCATTCGATGCCGTCAACGACTATCCCACGGAGCGTGTGGCTGCAGCTGTCGGAACAGACGCCACCGCTGAGGCCATGACCGACATCGTCATCGAACCTACGGAGGTTACTTATCAGCCTCGCCGCCGCACTCTCTCCGGCACCTTCCGTGCTACGGAGGATGGCATGCGCTATTTTGGTATCCATGCCATCTCAGACGCTGACTGCAATCATCTTTATGTAGACAATCTCAACATCACTGAGGTATCGGCTTCTGCTCCAGATTCACCTACTGACCTTGTGGTAACACCGGGCGAGAAGGGCGCCACTACTGCTGCTCTCAGCTTCACGGCTCCGACGCGCATGTTAGACGGTGCTGCGCTGACCGACAAGATGGACATCGTCATCTCGCGCAACGGCGAGTCGCTCACTACGCTCACATCTGTAACGCCAGGTCAGAAATGTTCATACAACGACCCGAGCGTGCCCTCCGGTTCGTGCGTTTATGCTGTGCATGCAGTTGACGCTTCCGGCAACGAAGGACTGGAGACCACAGCCAAGGTGTTCGTCGGCATTGACGAGCCGGGTGCGGTGAAGAATCTCAGGGCTTACGAGGATGCCGAGACGGAAGGTCTGATACACGTGATTTGGGACCAGCCGGAGGGCGTGCATGGAGGCTACATAGATCCTAACGACCTTACATATTATATATCAGTGGGCACCGATCCAAACGACATCAATCTTGGCAGCAAGACATCGTACGATGACCAGCTGACAATTAAGGCAGGTCGTCAGGCATACAACGGTTACAGCGTATATGCCGTGAGCAGTACGGGTGGCGGTCGCAGCAACTGGAAGACCTGCATGGCAATCGGTGGTCCTGCCATCAAGGCACCGATGATAGAGTCGTTCAAGAACGTGACGATGAAGAGCGGACCGTGGATTACTAACGTGACCAAGGGCGAGGTTGGTGAGGCTTACTGTTACGCCATGACCAGCAGCGCGTCAGCACAGGCACAGGACGGTGACGGCGGTATGCAGTCGTTCTCTGCCGATAAGACAGGCAAGGCGGTGCGCAGCGAGTCGCCGAAGGTGGACATCAGCGAGATGGCTAAGCCTACGCTCAACTTCTGGGCTTACTGCACTGGCAAGGGCGACAAGCTTACCGTCAGCGTGCAGAAGGATTATGCCGACTTTGTGCCGGTGAAGGAGATTCTTTCTGACCAGTATGCCGTGGGTTGGCAGCGCTTCAGCATTGACCTCACTCCGTATAAGGACTGTCGTTATGTGCGTATCGGCTTCGAGGGTGAGGCTGTCAATACCACTACAGAGTTCTTCGCTTACGATAATGTTGCCATCGTAGATGCCGCCGATAACGACATCATGGCAGTTGAGCTCACCGCTGCCGAAGAGGTTGAGGCTGGCGACATGGCTGACCTGCAGCTCACAGTGCGCAATAATACAGCCAATGAGGTGGCTGCCGGCGATTACACCATCGTAGTGTATAAGAACGGTGAGGAGTTCAGTCGCTTCACGGGCGACCCGCTTTCTGCTGATCGTGCCAAGACCATTGGTCTGAACGGTAAGGTTACGGTTGTGGATGATGACAAGGTGGAGTTCAGTGCTGTTGTTGACTACGCTGCCGACCAGATAGAGGACAACAATGCGTCGAACACCGTTAGCGTACGTGTGAAGAAGAATGACTATCCTACACCTTCCGGTCTTGAGGCTTCGTCACGCCAAAGCAATGTGGGTCTGTCATGGCAGGCTCCCGACCTTAACAGTCTGGGTCTGAAGCGTACCACCGAAACCTTCGACGATTACAAGGCATTTGCCATTAGCGACTTCGGTGACTGGACCACATACGACTGCGACTTGCAGAATACCATTCAGATAACACTCAGCGAGTCGTTCGGACCGTTGCAGTACGAGAATTCCGGTGAGCCGATGGCATTCCAGGTGTTCAATTCGCTCCAGGCTGGCATTCCGTTCACCTCGTGGGAAGCCCATTCCGGCGAACAGATGCTCGTAAGCTTCAGTTGCGCGTCGCCCGACGGCGGCTTCACAAAGAAGCAGAACGACGATTGGCTTGTGTCGCCTGAGCTTTGCGGCGAGGCACAGACTGTAAGGTTCTTCGCCAAGGCTGGTATCGCAAGTGCAGTGCCCGAGCAGATGGAGGTGCTCTATTCTGTTTCGGACAAGACCATTGGCAGCTTCAAGAAGATAGGCGAGACCATCGACGTTAGCAACGTGAATGGTTGGGACGAATATAAGGTTGAACTGCCGCAGGGTGCGAAGTACTTCGCCATCCGCTGCGTCTCCAACAACAAGTTCGCCCTCCTCGTTGACGACATCTCGTATATAGCGAAGGGTGCGGAGAAGGAGAATCTTACATTCGTGGGATATAACGTCTATCGCGACCGCCAGAAGCTCAATGCCAAGCCTATCGACCAGCGCTATTACATCGACAATGACGTGCGCCAGTCGGACAGCTACGCATATCAGGTGACGGCTGCATACGAAGAGGGCGAGTCGAAACCGTCTAATACAGCCACCATCACATACCTCTCAGTCATTAATGACGCCTCGGCAGCAGCCGTTGTGGTAAGCGGCGGAAAGGGCTGTGTGGAGATAAGCGGCGCAGAAGGCAGAATGGTGAAGATGTTCACCGTGGACGGTCGTCTCGTACGTACCTTCGCCGGTGAAGCTCATATCACCGTAGAGGCAGAACCGGGCGTATATGTCGTCATGGTGGACGGCAGTGCGTTTAAGGTTTCGGTAAGAAAGTAATGTCAATAAAAAGAAAAGCATGATGAAGAAATCTTTGTTTCTGACACTTGCCATAGCATCGGCTTGCGGTTCTGCCTTCGCGCAGACGCAGCCGACCATATATGGCAGTGTGATCTTTGGACATGGTTGGGAAGACATGGGCAGCGATGCGCCGTTCGGCATCTATTCGCTCCCTGCCAACGATGCCACGCAGATGAAGAGTGTGAAGCTGGACGACAATCTGTCGGCTTTCGGTGGCGGCGTATACGTAGACGGTCGCTATTACATGGTGGACTATTCGCCGTACGACTATGACGGTACGGTCAGTTTCCGCGTGTACGACGTGGATGCAGGGTGGCGACTCATTGAGGAACGCCATCTTAACACCTATACGAGCGTGGCTTCCGACCTTGCCTACGACCCTACGACGGACCGTGTGTATGGATGTTTCCGCGAGAGTGCCACCACTAACGGCTACTTCTTCGGTACGCTTAACACCATCACAGGATTCTCCTCGAAGATAGCCGACCTTAAGCAGGAGCTTATAGCCTTGGCTGCCACGAAGGACGGACGGCTTTACGGCATCAGCATCTACGGCATGCTCTACAGCGTGGACAAGACCACCGGCGAGCTGACCGAGATTGGTCAGACGGGCAAGACGGTGAAGTATGCGCAGAGTGCCACGTTCGATTATCCTTCGGGACGTATGCTTTGGGCGATGACGCCTCACTATACGCATGAGAGTCCGGAGATATGTGAGGTGAATCTTACTGACGGAACTGTTACGACGCTTACCACCATACCTGACAGATATGAGTTTACGGGTATATATACCACCGGCTCGTATGCCGACGACAATGCCCCGGCACGTCCAACGTCGTTGAAGGCTTCGCTCGCAGGAACGTCGCTGACAGGCAAGGCGCTCATCGCTATGCCGGACCGTACGGCTGGCGGCGGCAATCTCGCCTCGTCTCTGGGCTATAAGCTTTGGATGGACGGCAGTCTGCTTAAGGAAGGACAGTCGCAGGCAGGAGCCGATGTTGAGGCTGCGCTGACGCTCACACGTGGCATGCACCACATGAAAGCGGTGGCTACCAACAGCGCGGGACGCAGCCAGTTCGCCTATTGCGACTTCTGGGCGGGCAGCGATGTGGTGAATGCCGTGTCGCCGAAGGCTGTAATGAAGGACGCACAGACGGTAAGCGTGTCGTGGACAGCTCCGCAGCGAGGCAATCATGACGGCTATTTCGATCCGTCGCTCGTCACTTACACCGTCACGCGTCAGCCCGATGCCAAGGTGGTGTACGATGGCAGCGCCACATCCTTCGACGACAAGGAAGTGGCAGACCTGCAGATGGGATATTATTATTATGAGGTGGCTGCGAAGGTGGCTGGAGAGTACGGCGACAAGGTTCGCACCAATGTGGTGCAGGTGGGTTCGGCTCTGAAGCTACCTTACGACCAGCCGTTCAATGACGAAGTGGCTGCCAAGACCATGACCGTCATTGATGCCAATGAAGACGACGAGACTTGGCAGTTCTTCGGCGACTGCTTTATCTGCGGTGTAAGCCAGGAAGGACTCGACGATGACGACTGGCTCGTTACGCCGGCGTTTAATCTTAGCAAGGATTCGGTTTATCAGGTGTCTATGGACGTGAAGGCGGAGGAAGGCTACTGTGAGACGGTGGCTGTGGCTGCCGGACAGAAGGCGGAGGCGGCAAGCCTGACGCAGACGGTTCTCGCTCCTACGAAGGTGGATAATGTCAATTATCGCACGCTGTCGGCTGTCTTCGCACCGAAGCATGACGGTGCCTGCCACATCGGTGTGCATGCCTTGAGTCTGTATGCCGAGGGCAGTTATCTGTATCTGGACAACCTCAAGGTGAAGTGCATAGGTTCGGTGAAGTGTCCGGGTGCTGTGACGGAGGCAAAGGCAGAACCGGTTGGTGCAAGCACAGACCGCAAGGTGGAGATTTCGTTCAAGGCTCCCGTGATGAATATGGGTGGCGAGACGCTGACCGCCAATCTGAAGCATATCACCGTGAAGCGACTCACGGACAATAAGGTGGTGGAGACATTCTCGAACATCATCCCCGGCGATATCTGCCAGATGACCGACACACCATCAGCTGACGGAACTGTCAGCTATGAGATAACGGCAGAGAACGCCGTAGGCAAAGGCGAGACGGTCACTGTGTCAACGTATGTGGGACTGGACCAGCCAGGTGCTGTCGAAAACCTTAGAATCAGTAGCTCTGATGACGGACAGGTGACAGCCTCTTGGGATGCTCCATCAAAGGGTAAGCACGGAGGCTTGATAGACAAGGCTTCTCTGAAGTATAACATCGCCAATGTGGATGGCAGCTCGCTTAAGAGCACCACGGTCAGCGAACCTTCGTTCTCGGAGCAGATGACAATGACGGGCGACGAGCAGCGACTGGCATGGTATGTCATCACGCCGCGCACACAGCAGGGCAAGGGCATAGCCGCGTCCACGGACACCATTTTCGTGGGCAAGCCTTACGCTGTGCCTTATGCCGAATCGTTCGCAAAGCGCAGCATGCAGCGTGGTCCTTGGTACGGCTCGATGAGTGCACTTGCAGAATGGAACATCATGCAGTACGGCACATACGCCGATGCTGCCGATCTTGACAACGGCTTCATAGCCTTCTCTACGGTTACCACAGGCGCCAGCTCTGACTTTATCGGACCGAAGATAACGCTGAAGGACACGCACAATCCGCGTCTCACGTTCTATGTATGGAACATGAAGCGTTCCATCCATCATCTGCGTGTGGCTCTGCGCACTCCTGACGGCAAGCGCCATCAGCTCGATGATATTCTGCCCAACGATTTCGACGGTGAAGACAACGACGGCCGCTGGCTGAAATATAGCTACAGCCTTTCTGACCTTCGTTCGTACGAATACGTGCAGCTCATCTTCACAGGTGTGGGCGGCAATACCGAAGACCTTACGTCCATCGTGCCGCTTTATGTAGACCAGATAAACGTGGACGACCCGCTGTCCTTTAATCTTACGATGGGCGACGTAAGCGCCATGATTGACAAGGTTAGCGTAGGCGACGACGTTACGGTGTTTGCCAATATCAGCAACACGGGCGACAAGGACGCTGCCGACTTCGATGTCTGTCTCTATCGTGGCGAGACGCTTGTCGGCAAGACGCACGTTGACGAACTTGCCGCAGGGCAGAACACAGACGTGGAACTGAAGGATGCGCCCAACTCTGACGCAGCTCTCTCCAGTCTGTATCATGCTGAGATTGCGTGGGATTCGGATGAGGAAGCTTCGGACAATGTGTCGAAGAATGTTGTCGTCACAGTCCTTCCCGGTCGTCCTTTCGTGAAGGACGCCAAGGCTGAGGCTGCTGACGACATGCAGTCGGTGGCGCTTTCTTGGAGTGAGCCGGAGGGCATCAGCAATGGAGCTGAGGCTGAGGAAGTGGTGGAAGACTTCGAGTCGTACGTGCCCTTCACCATCAGCCATTTCGGTGAGTGGACATTGATGGACAACGACGGGGCGTCCACGCTCGGCATTCAGGACGGTTCGGGCGACTTCGTGCAGTACGACAATGTGGAGGCTCCGATGGCGTTCCAGGTGTTCAACCCCTCTGCCGTCAGTCTTAGCCCGTTGTATTTCCCGACGCATTCAGGCTCGCAGGTGGCAGCAGCATTCAGTGCTGGACGCTATACCGCCAACGACGACTGGCTTATCTCGCCGGAGGTGGACGGAGCGCAGACCATCACCTTCTGGGCGTGCAGCCCAAACAACAACTATTACGGCACGCAGGAACAGGTGGAGGTGCTGTGTTCTGTGGAAGGAAAATCCATAGGTTCGTTCAAGAAGGTAGGCTCCACGATTACCGTTCCGGGACAGTGGACGCAGTATTCTGCCGACCTGCCGGAGGGAGCACGCTATTTCGCTCTCCGCTGCACGTCGAAGGACCAGTACATTCTCTTCGTGGACGACATAAAGTATCGTAAAGCAGCAACAGGTCTGAAGCTTCTGGGCTATAATGTCTATCGTGACGGCTTGCGTCTTAACGCATCGCCCATAACAGCAACAAAGTATACCGATAACCGATCAGTAGACATCGACGTTACGTATAGCGTCAAGGCTGTCTATAACACAGGTGAAAGTCGTGCTGCCAATGCCGTATGGGATGCAGCATCAGGCATCAGTGGGGTAGGGGAAGACAATGGTTCTGCGCAAGTCCGTATTTACGATCTCAGTGGTCGTCAGATGCCTTTGGGCGCTTCTTTGAAGAAGGGTGTCTACGTTGTGCGAGATAACGGCAAAACGCGCAAGATATGCATTAAATAGTGCAAATTGTTTAAAATGAGCAAGTTTAATTGTTAAAGATATTACAAAATCTGTTAATGAGGTACGTAAAACTACCTTATTGACAGATTTTTTTCGTAACTTTGCAACGCAAATGCAAATTGCAATGTGCATGTTGCAAACTTGTGGTTGAACGCCTTTTTTTGTTCAACGATTACCTTTCGAAGGAGCGATAAACTCGTTCCAATCTAAAAAACGAGTCCTAAAGAAGATGAATTTAAAGAAGACACTTAAAAAGATTACTATATCGATGCTGCTTGCCGTAGCGTCCATAACGGTGCATGGTCAGGATCTTCTTGCCCGCCAAGCTCCAGTAGACCGTAAGATGGCAGCTGTCGATACCATTATGTTGCGAAATATCGCAGCGAGAGAAGAGGCGGAGTCGCCCGCGACAGACCTCTACGCAGGATGGGACAACCGCTATGCACACCGTGCCACAGAACTCCCTGAACATTACAAGATTGACCTTCGTCATTTCTGCATGCCCACCACGAGCCGCGTCATAACCAGTAATTTTGGTTCGCGCTGGGGACGCCAGCACAAGGGTCTTGACATCAAGGTGTATATCGGCGATACCATCCGTGCGGCATTCTCAGGAAAAGTCAGAATTGTAAGATACGAGGGCGGAGGATACGGTAAGTATATCGTCATCCGACATAACAACGGTCTGGAGACCATCTACGGACACCTCTCGAAGCAGCTCGTGGATGAGAACCAGGAGGTTCGCGCCGGTGATGTTATCGGTCTCGGTGGTAACACTGGACGAAGCACGGGTTCGCACCTTCACTTCGAGACACGTCTCTGCGGCGTGGCTCTCAATCCCGCTCTTATGTTCGACTTCCGTGAGCAGGACGTAACAGGCGACTATTATGCTTTCGACCGCTCGACGTATGACAGCGAGTCGGCTGCTGCTACAAGAGCACGCGGAAAGATGGACGGCTCTTCTTACGCATCCAACTCGCGCAACGACTATGCCACCAACGACCGCGCTACGTCTGGTCTTACTGATCAGGTGCAGTATCACAAGGTTACGAAGGGTGAGACGCTCGCGTCCATCTCTAAGAAGCTTGGTGTTTCGATAGACAAGATTTGTAAGCTGAACCACATCTCGAAGACCATGCGTCTCCGTCCCGGTCAGATCTTGCGCTATTCATAATAATCGGACATTACCATAATATTTATATTAGAATAATTACGCCAGATAAGGCCGGTGAGGTCTATTGTCTGGCGTTTTTCTTTTTTTGTAACATCATAAAGAGACATACGTTATATATATGCTGCTCAAATTTTTCCTTACCTGCAACAAGATAGGTGCGTTCACGCTCGGAGGCGGTTATGCCATGATACCGATCATGGAGCGCGAGTTCGTGGATAACAACAAGTGGATGGACCGGCAGGAATTTATGGACATCATGGTGGTGGCGCAGTCCACGCCGGGTATTTTCGCCATCGACATGGCATCACATATCGGATATAAGCTGAAAGGAGTATGGGGAGGCATCGTCGGAGCCGTCGGCATAGCCCTCCCTTCCATCATAGCCATCATCATCATAGCCATGTTCTTCCATAACTTCAAGGACAATCCATGGGTGGAGAAGTTCTTCAAGGGAGTGCGTCCCGCAGTAGTGGCGCTCATAGCCGCTCCGTGCTTCAAGATGGCAAAGACCGCCAATATCTCATGGCGCAACGTCTGGATACCCATAGTCTGCTGTCTGTTGATAGCATTATTTGGGGTTTCGCCCATTTACATAATAATCGCGGCAGGCGTTTCGGGATATCTCTATGGCAGATGGAAGAGACAAAGAGCAGAATAAAATGGCTCAATGTCTTCTTGCTTAAAAACATGTCTTCCTGCCCACTATGCAAATATTGTCTAAACGGTAAAAACTTGTTACAAAATAAAAATTGATTCTAGAGTTCCGTTTTACTGTTTTTACGGTGTTTTGCTGTGCAAACAGCACCCATGCCATACGATAGAGCCACTTTTACACTCCAATAGTGCCACTATTAGACAGTAAAAGTGGCACTATTGCATGCTAATAGTGGCACTATTGTAGTGTAAAAGTGGTGCTATTGCATTCAAAAACGGCTCTTTTGCGAGTCTGATTTCATAACGCTTCGTCAGAAAATCGCATAACCCACTGTGCGCAAGCGCATTAGCTCAAACCTCTCAAAACTCGAGAATTTCGCACCAAAGATTTTGTCGTGCGCTGAGCTCATAGTATTGAGCATCAGAAATGCAAATATTGTCAGGCAAACTAACCGCCAAACAGGAATTTATCAGCGAGACGAATTAACAATGAAAGTATATTATATATTGCCTTAGACGGCGAAGCAACGAATTTGAACGAATTTACGAATTTTTGCGGTGTTCTATTACTCATCCAACAATTCGTTAATTCGATAAAATTCGTTGTTCTTTCTCCGCTACGCTATGAAAGCGGCAGAGCCGAGCGCCCGCGTCTGAGCGTAATAATTATATTTGTTGTTTCTTTAATTCGTCTGTAATGCCCGCAGCTCCTACTTTGTATTACACTTTCTTTATCCCCAACTCCCGACTTTCCCCTCCCAACCCTAAACTCCCAACTCCCAATTCTCAACTCTCAACTATATATAATTA
>ERZ1034901.1491-NODE-1491-length-16225-cov-41.387446_pt1 | contig 16225 bp, 15 predicted proteins | sample MGYA00520628_ERZ1034901 | MGnify/ENA primary metagenome ERZ1034901 (study PRJEB33766, sample SAMN09781783) | gut metagenome | biome: gut microbiome | host: Homo sapiens | place: Madagascar | study: EMG produced TPA metagenomics assembly of the PRJNA485056 data... | reverse complement strand
TATCGAAGATAAGGCGAACAGGCAAGCGCTTGATAATAAAAGCAGGAAGATCAGTGCACTTTCTGCCCCACTGCTTCTCAGTATAGCCCTTAATGAGTTTCTCGTAAATATCTTTTCCAATCAATACCTGAGCTTGCTCCTCCAGGTTACGAGGTTCTGTTACGCCATCAGCTTTCATGCGTGCAACAGCTTCAGCCTTCTGCTCATCAATCTTGACTTGCGCTTCCTCTGGTGTAGTCACACCCCACATCTGATAGAAGGTGTTCATGTTGAAAGGCAAATTATAAAGCTTACCCTTATAGTTTGCCACGGGCGAGTTGGTATAGCGGTTGAACTCAACGATAGAATTTACAAAGTCCCACACCTTTTTGTTTGAGGTATGGAAGATATGTGCACCATACTTATGCACGTTGATACCCTCTATATTCTCGCAGTAGATGTTACCACCTAAATGAGAACGTTTATCGATTACCAAACACTTCTTGCCCTGTTTTTTAGCAAGATAAGCAAATGTAGCTCCGAATAATCCTGAGCCAACTATCAAATAATCAAATTGTTTCATTCTAAGATTTGCTAAGTTCATTAAATAATTGGATATGTTGGTTCACTACCCTCGATATATCATAATTCTCTATTACCTTTTTAAAGGCTTTCTTTTGCATCTCAACAGCCTTTTGGGGATGATGATACAGCCAAAGTACCTTTTCTGCGGCATCTTCCGGATTGTCCATTTCCACCAACAAACCATCAATACCATCATCTACCAATGTAGGGATGGCATCAATCTTTGTGGCAACGACATTCTTCTCTGCTGCCATATACTCAACGACAGCCAAGCCGAATCCTTCCCATCTCGACAAAAGCATCGCCACATCAAATACTTTCAAGTAACTATATGGCTCATCAGTCCAACCTGTCACTATAAGATTCAAACCATTCTCTTTGGCAAAGGCCTTGACTTCTTCCTCTTCTTCACCACTTCCCACAATGATGAAAGCAGAGTTGGGAATCTCATCATGTATCAATTTTGCAGCACGGATAAATACATCAGGTGCCTTCTGCGGAGAAAGTCTTCCTATCATACCTACCACAAAGGCATCTTCCGCAATGCCAAGTTCACTTCTAGACTTAACAACAGCATTCTTTACAGCACTCACATCAATACCATTCGGAATCAAAGTAAGCTTATCATCCTTAGCAATGTGTTCACGCTCTGCCGAAGCCTTCTCTGCCTTAGAGATACACACAATCTTGTCTGTACAAGGAGATAAGATTTTCTCCAAGCACAGATATATCATACTTTTCAGTTTCATAGCAACCTCCTTTTACTTGATGTTAAAAGCCCATCCATGAGGATTATAAACAACCTTACAATGCAAGCCAATGGCAGCCATACGCCCTAAACCACCAGCAAAACTGCTATGGCAATACAAGATGTCAGGATTAACCTTTTTGATTTCACGGCGAATGGCTCTGACTTTTTTGATAACACGCAAAGGAGAAAATGATTGCGTAAGATCCATTTGCTGAACACCATCCACAATCTTGCAATACAAACTTTCATCATAATTTCGAGAACAGATGAAATACTGCTTTATTCCCTTTTTCTCCAATCGAGGCAAAAGCATCTGTAGATAGCGTTCTACACCACCTGCACATTCTGCGATATGTAAAATTTTCATAAGCACAATTTATAATAGATGAATTGTATGAGGAGGAATATTATAAAGTTCAGAGTTTCTAACTTTATTGCTCTTTGCCCCTAATCCAATCAATTGCCCTCGAACAGTTCTATATTCAACAGGTGTTAATCTTGGATCTGTTACCATTTCATCTATAAGATTGTCAAAATCTATATCGAATGAGACACCATCCTTCCCAAAGTTTTCATGCTTTGGTGGATATATCAATATCGGTCTCACCTCTCGTTCGTGCTCAAAAGGAGTTCTTTTAAAAAAATACGACTTTACAAATACCTCGCTTAAATCCATTGGATTCAATGGAGATAAAGAATCCTGCATATTTAGAAAATCGTCTTGTGATAGATATGAAACAGCACCAATATAAGAAGTATTATAATCCTTATCATCTGTATAAATCACATCAAACAATTTTCTACCAGTAGTTTTAATACGCACTGCTGTATCATCCAAATAATCATCAGGCTGTTTCTTATCAACCTTGGAATATATTCTCCACATAGCATCAGATTCTTCCTGTAAAGTCCAACTTTGCCCGAAAATACCAGGTATCAAATCCTTTGCGTCTCCTTTTTCCCCTGAAGGCAAAACCATTTTTTCCTTTAGAAACCAATTTTCATAAACATCTTCCCATGAACTAACTCTTCCAAAATACAAACTTGAATTTAGAATCATCAGTTTTAAATATTTGAAAGGAATATACTTATAAATAGGGGTATCTAAGTCCAAGTTTATGACATTGCCCGCTTTTAAATTTTCATCTATCATAATTATTCAATTTATAATCCTAATTTATCGAACGGTACCGATTGTAGTTATATCATGGTACCGATTTAAACGCTACTTGTGGTACCGATACTGAGCTATCGTCAATAAGACAGCTTTTTCACCATGCAATTATTAAAAATATCTCTTCAAGAACCATTTTACTTGCCATGGCAAGCGGTTTTTAATCTTATCCTTCAGAGACAATTTTGGTTTAAGTTTTTTCTCAAACAAGTCTTGTGCTGAATAATCTATCATCTTGTCTGGCTTACGAGTTGGCTTAACTATTGAAGGATTTTTTAAAATAGCTTCATCGTAATTAGACAAAACATAAGTTAATTTATCCGCTATTTTATTAAAAATAGCAGTTCCCTTTTGAGAGTTAATCATTACAAGGCTAGTACCATTCTTGATAGGAAAATCACTATGTTTTTTTTCTATCCCCCAGAAGTCACCAACAGTTAAGTCACCCACTCTTTTGTTACCTTTAAAATGACAATGATAGCAAGAATCCCGAAGTGTCTTTCCAGCCAAAAATGAGCCATAATATGGATCCTCGTAAGATTGTCCCACATATTTTATTCCATTTACTATATAATAGAACTGACTGTGCTCGCCTGTAGGTCTTAATTCTTTGCTTCTAAACTTATACTGTGAAACCTTTCCTCCATGCCTTTCACCTAACCACGCTAAATATTTAGAGAACAGGGTTGGAGAAGAAACGCCATGACAAACAAGCTCTATAGTTAGTAAGCTATCATATTCATGAATAAGATAGCTTTTCAAGCCTGCAACCTGGCATCCAGTTCCACAAAAGAGTACATTTTTACCTGCTTGTAATAGCTTCTTTAATTTAGGGAAGCAATAGGAAGACTCCGATTGAACATACTTCGACCCTTGTAGTCGATATAAATCAGACTGTTTAGAAATTACAATATGCTTTACTTCCAGTTCATCAGTAAAAGCAGCTCCACAAACAAAACCATTATGTGTTAGAAAATACTCTGCTATGCAAGAGAATATCCCCCCAGAATTAGACGTTCTCAGCAAATTCCTATCATTTACAAATGCTCCGTAAACATTTTGGACTAGATTTTTTGCAGAATGATTTAGTGGACAACGCTTCACACAAACACCGCAATCTATACAAGAAGCTACATCTACTCTTGGATGCAAAAATCCAGCTTCGCCCTCTGAAAACAAAGAGATACAATGCTTAAGACAAGACTCCTTACAAGCACCACAACCAGTACATTCTTCAAATGGTATCAGCGCTACAACATTATTTCGTTTCATAACTCAATAGCATTTAATATCCATTTTTTTGATTCTTCAACCTTTTTCAATAACGTAACATCTACCATCTCATATGCTGTAGATTCAATTAACATTGGTTGAAAATCCTCAATATTTTCCACTAAACAACACTCCAATCCATAAGTAGAAAGCAAAGTGTAAACTCGTGAATTTTGTGAAAGTTTACTACCATCGGCAAAACGTTTGAATACACAAAACTGTCTATGGTATAAGATAGAGAATACACAACCATGAAAAGAATCAGTTGCAACAAATTCTGCATTCTTAATAAGGTTTATCCAATCTTCAGGACCGACATCACAAAGTACTTGATCCCCATAACCATAACTTTCCTTAGTTATAGGAATTACTACTACTTTCAAATTTCTCATTTTAGCTATGCTAACAGCCTTCTGCCATTGATCTGGATGATAGCTCAAGAAATAGCATAAGAGATAACGCTCTTTAACAATAGGATTCTCGTCAACAATCAGACTCCAATCTGAAGATGAAAGCAGCATAGTTGGATCTACTGTCGTTGTACATTTTTTATTCGTCAAAGACCTTACAATATCAACACCAGCATTTTCTCTGACCGATATTGCATAAAATTGCTCTAACCATTTGCCTATTCGACCTTTTTTTTGTTTAGGAATCAAACTCATTCCAAAGCTGCAAGCATAGCTGATTTTCTTGGTAGAAGCTGGCAAAAAATCTAAATAATACGATGGACTAAGTAACATAGGTGACCATACCTGATCACTACCGCAAATATAAGCATCATACTCTCCAATAAGCTCTTTTAGCTCAGAAAATCTACGATATTTCCGTGTCAAGGAAAAATTATTCTTTATAAAATTTTGAAATTTATCCTCTTTTAATGCAAAAGCATGGACATTTGGACAGCTATTCTTTGATTTCGCAGCATTCAATTTTTCTTTAAGTAATGAAATGAGTGGATTGCCTTGCTGGATACAGTTCTTCACTTTTTCAAATATTGAAGGATTCAAGTCGATATTATTAACTGCATAACCTTCATTACGAAGATACTTTTGAAGCGCATAGGCCTGAAGAATACTTCCATAGTTTCCATTATGAAGCCAAGTAAGAATTGCAATTTTCTTCATGTGTTTAATAATTTATTATGGAGTGTCTAACTACCATTTGGGGTTAAATACTATTGATTATTGCCACTAATTTTGCAAGATAAACATCTAAAGAAAAAGTTTTTCTGTCAAAGGAATTTTTTATGTTCTTTGACAGAATTCCGATTTCATCTTTTTCCATTTTTAGAACTGCCTGTTTTAAAGAGGCGTAATTTCCCATTTCAAAAACATAGCCATTAAAGCCATCCTTAATTAGATATGTAGCCCCACATTGGGTTGGCACAATACAAGGAATGCCTTGACTCAACATTTCTGGTACTGCCAAGCCAAAAGTTTCTCGAACACAAGATGGGAAAATCAAACATTTCGCTTGTTTTATGTATTGTTGTTTATCCTTTCCTTCCACCCAACCGTAGAATTCGATATTAGGATATTGCTTCTTTAAGGAGTCCTTTAAAGCTCCATCGCCTAAAACAATACCTTTCAAATTTAATTCTGTAATAACCTTACAAAAATATTGTATTCCTTTTTCTTCCGATAATCTACCGATATAAATATACTTTTCGTTATGAAAAACATCAACAAACTCTATATTTTCTAGTTTTATAGGATTATGAAGAACTCCAAACGTCCTAAATACGTTTCCTATAAAAGGCTTCATCAATGCTTGACTATTTTCAGAAACATTGTAAGCATAAAATGTGTTGGAGAAACAAAAACGCAGAACTATTTGGCGTAAGCAGCGATACAACTTAAAAGCATAGTTGTCTATATCACAGTTACAAGCAATACATTTAAAAGACAAAGGTGTCAGATTGCAATTCCTTTTAGTTTGATAATTTAAAAATCCTCCATTTGGACACGCTGCAAAATAGTCATGTAGAGTTAAGACCGTTTTTATTTTTCGTTTCTTTAATACATAAAAAATAGATGGGGAAAGAGCCTTTGAATAACTATGAACTAATGTTATAACTGTCTTTTCCTGATTGGAAGACAATAGTTTATGTAAGGCACAAGATGCTTTTCTATTCCACAAGCCTTGAAATATCGCTTTTATCTTACTTTTGTTTTTTCTTAGATTTGGTTGTTCTAAACAAACTGTTTCCAGTCCACTCTCAATGAGTTTTTTATCAATGGGGGCACAAGCACACAAAAACGTCACATCAAAGCCTAACTTCTTAAGTCCTATTGCAGTTTGAATTGCGACGACACTTGCACCACCAGAATTAAACCCATAATCATTTATTACTATTATTTTTTTCATCCTTAACAGTTATATTTTTAATTAAGACAAGCATGTGTTATCAAAGACACGCTTCTTATTTTTTTCCCTCATTAAATACGCTCTGATAGCTATGGCAAAAAAGAAAATGTCATAAACTATTCGATATCTAACATGAATCATCATTGGATTAAAAGTGCCTACAGCATACCAGTATAAAGCAACAATAAGAAAAACATCCTTTACATAGTCATCTTCCTTCTTATATTTTCTCAACAACCAGAAAAATATATAAACTGAGGCTATACACATTACCAATGTTGTATAATCAACACAGATAAGCATAGTCAGTCCATCCATTGGCAACATTGTTGTCAATGGAGCCTTTATAAAGCGAGGGTCTATGACTACATAACAAATCGAACGTATAAAACCAAACACTATATACTCTACGGTATTGTGGGGTATTATTTTTTGCGCAAAGCTATTTGCAGATTGCCCATTCAATTGTGCTGCACCAGTCACATCTCCAGACACTTGCGCTTCCACATTATTAGCAATATTATCCGCACTCGAATCTCTGCCACTACTTAGTACAAAAACACCAACAGCCATACTTAAAGCTACACCTATCAACAGTATTTGTTTTTTGGAAAGACGTCGAGAGAAAATCGCCATCAGTAAGACTCCACAAACAGAAGCCATTGCCAATGAGGTACGTGCTAGAACAAGAATGATAAAGAAAAAAGCCAATATGAATATATCGTGTCGTGAAATTCCTTTCTTTAAAAACGTCGCCGACTTCACAAATACAATAGTTGCACAAAGGCAACATAAAATATCTTTAGAAGATGTTACATTATAACATATAACCTCAGGTATCAATAATAACCAACTATAATATTTTAGATGTTGCGGTGTATTTGTATTCATGTATTTCGTTAAAATGCAAATGGCATATACAAAAACTACCTCATTGAAAAACAACGGTACCAATGGATTCATTCCTAATATCTTCATGATGACATAATATACAAAAGATACGGGAAACATCTTCATATCTTCAAACAAGTAGCCATTCTTTATGGATACAGCCGCCATACTATAATATTTAATTGGGTCAAAGGCATCCCATCCTGTTGAAAAAGTATTAAACAACTTATCTCCCCATTCCGTATATAAATAGAGAATTGAAATACAATAACTTACAAGAAAGAATACATAATATCGTCTTCGATTTTTAGTATCATGAAAATGCCTTTTCACTATCCCATGGCATAGATACAAAACCAAAGTATGTTCTAACACCACCAACACATCAGGAATATTCGACACTCTTAAAGGTGCGCCAAAATTTATCGCTATTAAAGCATAAGATAACAATATGAGAAAATATATCATAGCCTTATTATACAAGCACTGTCCACTCTTTGCATGGAGTAATTGGGTTAATGAAATTGTTTGGAGCTATTACGATATGTTCTTTTTGATTTGCAACTTGTAGCCAACAGCCCCACCAATAGTAAGAAGAATTAGAGATAATTGCATGGTCACAATTCCGCATGAGATAAAGATCAGAGATTGCACTCAAATCTCCATGCTTCTGTTCTACAAAATACATATCATATTTTGAATTCAAATGCTTCTCTCCCCAATCACGTTGCTCACCAAAAATAACAAACAAAGGATTAGAAAGCTTTTCTGAGACATAGTCCATTGCTCTGTTGTAATAATCTGAACCACAAATAGTTAAGGGGCAATTTGCATTCTTAACCTCTTGATAACGACGTATTCCTACCATAACCAAAGGACGTTGAGCAGACTTTAGCTTTTGATATTCTGAAAGAGTTTGCTCTGGCAATTTTACATCTATGGTAAAATCTTCTCTTATTATATCTGCAAAATCTTCAAAATATTTTGACGACTGCCAATATCCATTTAAATAAACATCCTTCAAAGACTTGTTTAGAAGTTCTTCTTGAAAATGATAATTAACCTCATTTTCTGAGATTACCTTATATCGAGGATGCAAAATATGGCGTCCTAATTTACTACTTATCTTTTTAAAGACGAACCCATAAGGCATATTGAAAGCCTCCCAGCCACCTCTTGGTAAATACTTGTCTAATTCTAAATGACGATGATATTCAATGTCACGTTTAAAACCTGTCTCCAAATCAAAAGCCATTGGCACATCATTGCGCAAAGCCATTGCTCTCGCCATGGCATATATAAACATTTGGTTTCCCAAACCACCACGTAAAGTTGTTACTATCATGATTTTTATATTCTAATTATTGGATTAAACCTATATATTTTTTCAAACATTTCAATATACTTACATAGCATCTCAATAACCTCATACTATGAATGGCAAGCCCGATTTTATAAGGCAAAGGCAACATTTTCTTTCGTGTTGCTTGATATTTATCCAAATCACTATTGATTTTTTTAAACAAACGGGACAAGTTATAATATGCTGCATTATGTCGAAAATAACATAATTGTTTTAAAATTCCATATTCAGCAGCTGTTTGATATATAGGTTCTTTATTCTCAAAGAAGTCAGAAAGGACATCTAATGTAACAAACTCTTGATTTACATTTTTTTCATTAAACGTCGCTGATATACTTTTTGAGTTTCTACATTCATAATTATATGCCACTCCATGGAGTATGGATATTCGATTAGCATAATATACAAGGCGAGGTGAGGTTTGGTAATCTTCCGACATATTGATTCCCTCAACACATGCAATTTGATGTTCCTTATATAAAGATGTGCGTATCAACATGCCCCAAATGGAAATCTCACGTTCCCTCCTTAACATCTGCACCAAGAATTCCTCTTTGGTATTTGCTTCTCTTGCCGAAACCTTACGTATTCCATCTCTTAAATAGATGTTCCTATCAAAAGCGATTATATCAGCATCTGTTTCAATTTGCTTTTTTACACATTTTTCCACGACATCCACATCAAGCCAATCATCGCTGTCGACATGCATAAGAAATTGTCCATGGCAATGTTTAACTCCAATATTACGAACTGCGGCTTGGCCGCAGTTCGTAATATTCTCCACAACATTCACGCTAACTTTGCGAGCCGGATTTTTTTTTAGAACCTCATTCAGCCGCTCTATACTCCTGTCTGGGGTACAGTCATTGACAAAAACATATTCGATATTACTATATGTTTGTGCAAATAGAGAATTGGCGCAACGCTCTATGTATTTTTCAACCCCATATACAGGTATGATGATTGAAACTAAATATTCATTACTTTTTTCACACATTACTAAAGTTTTATTGTCATTTCTTACTAATTTTGTGTATCTAATATTTGATTATAGAAGTCTAAATATTTTTTTGCGATACCAGTCGTTGAGAAACGATTCAGAATATCTTTCCGTATAACTTGGGCATCGTACTTGCGAGAAAGTGCCTTCCTTATCGCTTCTACTATTGCTTCCACAGAAAATCCATCACACCTAACTCCATTGTCTTCTGTTATTAATTCAGAAGTTCCACTAACTGGAGTAAGAATTGCAGGAATACCACATGCCATCGCTTCAATTGGCGTTTGCGCAAACGCCTCTTGAGTTGATGCGGAAACAAAATAGTCTGCTGCAGAATATGCTTCAGAAAGTTTTTCACCCTCATATATTGGCCCTATAGCCTTTATAAAAGAAGGATACTCAATATCCAGTTTCTTTCCAACAGCCAATATAACTGCATTATCCAAATGCAATTTTTCAAAGGCTACACAAAGTTCATTCAATCCTTTCCACGAATCATTTATAAAAGCTGCAACAAATATAAAAACTAAAGTATCTTCTTCAATACCAAGTTTTTTTCGAGCTATATTTTTGTCATGTGGTTTAAACACGTCTGTATCTACAGGATTATTAATAATAACCGAACGATGCCCATCCAACATCTCATGGAAATGATATTTCTCCCACATCATATCCGAAAGAAATACCACACCAAGTCTCTTAGCTTCATGCAAAGCCTTGAGCTTTATATTATAACATTGTTTGTCCAACTTAGCATCCAACACTTTTGTTCGAGAAAAATGTGCGAGTCCATTAAACAAGTTCTCGTCATGCAAAGTCCATACTATCGGCTTATCTATCTTTCTAAAAAATGATGGATAATCAATAAATCCAGTAACACTATGCAGATGGATAATGTTTGCGTCTCGTAACAAAGGATTTTTCGGTAAATCCTTAAAAACAGAGCTTGGATTAGAAAGAGGTTCTTTTGCTTTTCTTTCCAACAAGCTTATTTTCACCTTATTTGTCAAAGGTAACTTCAAATACAGCAATATTTTATTGACAGCTCTATATAGGAACCACTTTAATCCCCAATGAACACGCATCACCTCTTCATCTGAAGTAAATTTAAGCATTGTCAACACATGGCTCTCCACCCCCAAGCCTTTCATTGCCCGATGAATACGCCGACAGCAAAGCCCAGCACCTCCTTCATCTGTTACACACAAATGAACTACTTTTATACGTTTTTTCGTCATTTTACAATTCTTTTAATTAAACGCTTATTTATTTCATACAATAAAGCAGAAGATATTGTTGCAATAATCGTCCATACGATAATACTATCAATATGCAAATATGTCAATATATGATAACCAATCCTGATATGTGAAAGATAAAAAATGTAGGAGATGGCGCCTAAATATAAGATTCCTCGTCCTTTCATTTCAAACTTATTGTTAATGAGCGATACTATAAGCAAGCCAACCGTTGCCCATAAATAAACATTCATCAATCCTTTTTCGACAAGCATTGTCAGAAGGAAAAATACAAATATAGCCCAACTCAACTTTGTTTTTTTTGCTACGGCATGCCCAAACATAAAGGTCCAACAAAATCTGTAGAAATGAGCTTCTTGCGCTCCCCAAAACCAACGCGCGAAAAAGAAATATCCAACAAAGAATAGTGCTAAAAACCAAGTAATATCTACGTGATATTTCAAAGACAACCAATAAGATAAATAAAACATGGAATAAAAAATCAAGATGCATTCCACATACCAAAATTCATGTCCAAACAAGTTTGGCAAAATTTGTTCCACACCATTCCATGTCAAATTATGCAATATATGTATATCCTCGTCAACTCCCAAAGCATTTCTAGTAGATTCAGAAAGATTATCCGGTAAAAAAGTAAACAAGATAAATGTAACAATGCAGATAAACAAGCAAGGTACATACACTTTTAAACAACTTTTCTTCCATTTGTCAAAAATATCCTTCTTTTCCATTTGCTTCAACGACATTCCATAGCCAGAGAAAAACATAAACCACACAAGGGCTATTTGAGCAGACATCGACCATACGACTTTTGATATATGTCCTAAATCAGTTACTCCTCCAAATCTTTTCAAGCCCCAATGTGATGTCAGTATCATCACGCAAGCCACCCCTTTCATCGCTTGAGACATCGGTAAGTCAATTATAAACAAAGGTTTACCACCATGTTTTATAGGTCTTAACCCTGTTAAAAAGAGCAATGCCAAAAACAAATAGATCACCAAATATTCTATATCATAAAAAGTCATCATCCTAGTTTATTTATTTCTTTCAAATATTTTTCTATATAAACAGGCATGGTCGTGGTCTTTTCAAATAAAGCTCTATTTTTCTGTCCATAAATAGCCAACTGACCTTGCGCCTTCATTTTTGATAATTGTTCCAACTGTTGGCAAGCAGTTTCTGTGTCACTATAGTCACAAAAAAACAAACCTGTATCTTTATAACCCAAAAAATGTTTGTTCCCACCTGTTGTTGTTAATAATACAGGCTTTCCTGCTCGCATTACCTCCAGCAAGATTAAATCATAGTAAGTTTGTCTGTTGGGCAAGACAAAAACATCTACTTCTTGCAAAAGATCCATCGTATTCACCCAGCCCAATTCAATCCATCGCTCATTTTCCAATGGTAACATCCCGGCTTTATTACCACCAATAATAAATGAAATATTCAACTGTCTTTTCCAAGACTCAATAGCTATTCTTTTCAAAAAATCATACCCTTTTACGGAATTGTGTCTTCCCACATAGCACACTCGTAAAGAATTCCCCAGAGAGAATTTCTTTAGATAATCTTTGTTCTCTATGATTACATTGTCCAATATTGCCGTTGGTACATAAAATGTTTTACTTTCTGCATTATCCAAGGTTTGTTTAAACAATCTACTATGTGAAGTATAAACTTCTTTTACATAAGGGGTCGGGAACATCATGTAATCCACATTATTTATGCAGTCAGTTTCTTTCTTAATACAATATTTTCTTACCCATGGTAGTCTTAATAGCCACTTAATACCGACGGTGCCACAATACTCGTCACAATATGGTTCAGGAGTATGCGTCGTTAGGATAACCTTTAGTTGAGGGCATTGCTGCCTTATATCTCTCAAATATGCTCGTGCAAAAATGAAACTATGAAAATGAACATAGTCAAAATCCTTAAGAAGTTTGATTTCTTGCGTAGTTAAATACAAATTACGATGAAGATGATTGTGCAAGCATTTTAGCTTTTGTATCAATGCAGGAAATCTTACTCCCCATTTTTTCAACTTATCCCTCAAGTCCAATCTTTGGGACTTAGTTTCTGATTTCATTATCAAATCAGAATAGAACTGAATTTGCTCTGAAGGATGTTCTTTTAAAAATTCATGGATATTATACAAGTACCCTGAGGGACCTCCCATATTCTCTAATGGGAGTTGCTTATCCCAAATTAAAATTTTTGATTTCTTCATTATTTCAATCGTTTTATAGCCAAACCAATATATTCTTCTCCTCCTTTACGCCCATTGTACCATAGCATAATCTTATCTTTTTGTTTGTAAACCGTAGGCTTATATGTTGCCTCGGCATCCCAGTTTCCCTTTGATGGAGAGAGCAAAAGATTTGAAAAATTGCGATTCCATCGTATCCCATCTTTTGATGTCGCATAACAAACTCTTGCCACATCTACATTTTGATAGCCGATATAATACATTTCATATCCATTCCTTGTTTTAAGAACTTGGCAACCGCCAACCTTTTCTTGCTCCCATTCATGGATTGTATTTTTGGACAAAACAGGTGTTATGCGTTTTTTCCAATGAATTCCATCTTTACTTTCAGCAAAACAAATGACATCTGGTTCGTAAGTTTCACCAGCAGCGTACCACATTTTGAACTTTTTCTCAACCTTGTTATAAAGAACACAAGGATTCATTACAGATTGTTTTTCTATTTCAGTCTCAGGACGTAATATTGGAGAAACAAAAATTCTATTATATTTCAAACCATCGGTCGATACAGCTATACCTATTGCAGATTGTCCCCCCATATTTCCACTCTTCTGCCCTGTGTAATATAAATAATAAAAATTATTTACTTTCACCACACAACCTCTGTTTACAATGTCTTCCCATGTATTTTTCCTTGGAGATAACATTGTTGACATTTTCTGCCATTTGATACCTTCTTTCGAACTTAAAGCTATTAAAGAACCTGTTTTTCGTTCACTCACACACATCATAAGACAAGAATCAGATGTCCATACATAAGGATCAAACATTGGACCAGTTTCTAAATTACCATATACAGGATGTTTACCATATTTCACCCAACCATTATTTTCCGCAGGATAATCATAAGCATGTAATTGATTCCATTTTTGTGAAACTGCTATTATTTTACCTTTTATTTGGTTTCGCCCCACAAAACCTCCTAACAATGCCAAGAATATTGCTATACAATAGAATATTCTTATTTTATTATTCTTACAACAAAAAATCATATTTTAATTTTAATGTTTACACCGATTTAACTTTGATAGAATTTGAAACAAAAATTTATCATTTCGCAAATATAAAACTACAACGTAAATTAATATTCCACATATAGCTTTGAGAATAAGTTTGCTCAATTCATCCATATTCAACGAGCTAATTTCATGCAAAAGCACGAGCATCAAAATACAACCAAGAACGTAATTTAAATGAATCGGCTTAAAATACTGAATAGGAATGTATTTTCTTCCTATAAAATACATAGACATTGTGGTTGCCACTTCTGCACCTAAATAGGCTAAGGAAGTACCTATATAGGATAGCGATGGTATCAAAATGATATTTAACATTAAGTCAACCACAGCACCAATGCCACAGCAAAGTGTTACTAAATTTATTTTACCTTTTGGATACAACACTTGAATCCCCATTATGTTGGAAACTGCTACCATGAGTATTATCGGCGCAACAATTTGCGCAGCCAGTACTGAAGGCCCAAAACTCACACCACATAACACATTTATAATTTCTGGGGCACAAATAAAAAGCCCAGTTGTCAAAGGCAATGAAAATGCCAAGGTAAAGTCATAAGACGTTTGAATCAACCCATTAAATTCATCATCTTTTTTCTCAGCAATCAGATGAGAGGCTCTTGGCATCATAACGGTACCAAGGCATCCCAACATCCCCAACAACATTTTCATCACTTTTGTTGCTGCAGCAAAGTAACCTACAGCCAATGCGTTCTTCATAAATCCCAATAATACCGTATTCAGTTGGAGATAAATACTGGTTACCACAGAGAACGAGAATACCTTCAAGACTGGCTTGACATGTCGCTTGATATGAAGTTCTGAAAAGATGATGTTCTCACGATGGATGTACTTACGAAGACGGAAGAAGTTGAAGATATTACCACCTAAGACTCCAAAGACGGTATAACAACCATAGTAGAGCAAATCTGTCTTACTCTTCACAAAGATGAATAAGAGAACGACAGAAACCGTCTTGATGATAAGTCCTCGTATGGTGATATATTTAAAATCCTCTATTCCCTGATAAAACCATTCACTGCCGATAGCCGTAAAAAAGATGGTAAGGCTCAGAATCAAGAACAATGGTATGTTGACTTGAATCTGCGGAACAGTCAAACAAAGGATGGCGACTATAGCGTATCCCACCAATGTCAGCATCGAGTGCAGCAACAGGATCTCCATCGCCGTTCGATTCATCTGTACCACATCACTTCTATCTCTTGCTATCTCTCGGATGGCATACATCGGTATGCCTAAGCAAGTGAACAAAGAAATATAACTGATAATGGACTGGAAGAAATTGATTTGTCCGATACCATCTGCCTCTATAACTCGACAAACATAAGGAAAGGTTATCAATGGGAACAGCATCTGAGTTCCCGTATTGATAAGGTTGAGTATATAATTAACTTTTACTGATTGTGCCATTAGTATAAATCTACATTGATATCGAATGGTGAATCAAAGTCTTTCAGCATCGCATGCTTCGTATCCTTCTCTGAGAGATTAGCATGTTCCGTTGGTATTTTCCAATCAATACCGAGGGTATCATCGAGGATAGAGATGCCTCCATCTGCCTCTGGATGATAGAGGTTATCACACTTGTACTGGAAGACGGCAGTTTCTGAAAGTACGGCAAAACCATGGGCAAAGCCCTTTGAGATGAAGAACTGGCGATGATTGTCTTCTGTCAGTTCTACAGCCACATGCTTGCCATAGGTTGGTGAGCCCTTGCGGATATCTACAGCTACATCGAGTACTCTACCTTTTACGCAGCGTACCAACTTGCTCTGGGTATAAGGTGGGCGCTGAAAGTGTAGGCCTCGCATCACGCCATAGCTGCTCATAGACTCGTTGTCTTGGCAGAAGTGAACACTGTGTCCCAGGATTGGGGCAACCTTTTCTTCAAACTCTCGCTCGCTGAAACTCTCGAAGAAGTAGCCACGAGCATCACGGAAGAGGCGTGGCTCTATAATGAGAACGCCTTCAATATCAGTTTTGATTATATTCATTGTTTTCTAATATTCTAAATTCTTTTTTAGTGTTTGATTTTTCTCTTCAAGTATTGAAAGGAGATACTTGCCATAGTCATTCTTCAGCATAGGCTGAGCATTCTCTCTCAACTGTTCTGCGGTAATCCAACCCTGGCGGTATGCGATACCTTCCAAGCAAGCTACCTTCAAGCCTTGGCGCTTCTCCAGGACCTCAATAAAGGTGGATGCTTCAGAAAGGGAATCATGGGTTCCGGTATCGAGCCAGGCAAATCCTCTTGCCATGGTCTGTACCTTCA
>ERZ1034901.1488-NODE-1488-length-16238-cov-8.427424_pt1 | contig 16238 bp, 10 predicted proteins | sample MGYA00520628_ERZ1034901 | MGnify/ENA primary metagenome ERZ1034901 (study PRJEB33766, sample SAMN09781783) | gut metagenome | biome: gut microbiome | host: Homo sapiens | place: Madagascar | study: EMG produced TPA metagenomics assembly of the PRJNA485056 data... | reverse complement strand
ATGCGTGGGCAGCAAGCCCGATCTATTTTCTGGCAAGATATTTTGTGGGACTGGATCTTGTCAATAAAGAAGGCACGGCCTATGTGCTGAGACCGCAGCTTCAGTATTTTGCAGATCTGGACTGCACTCTGCCGGTGGGCGACCACGGAACAGTCCGTCTGGTATGGGATGGAGAATATATTGAGGTTACTGCGGATGCAGATGGCGGAATTCTGGAACTGGGCGAAGAAAGAATTTCTCTGGTAAGAGGAGAAGTAAGAAGGGTAAAGATTTGAGATGAAGAAGATAGATTTTAATAAAAACTGGACCTGCAAATGCCTCACCAGAGAGGAAGAGGCATATACGGTGACTCTTCCGCATGATGCGATGCGGAGCGAACCGCGTACAGCAGAAAGTGTGAGCGAGGGAAACTCCGGTTGGTATCTGGGCGGTGATTATGAATATACAAAGCATGTGTTTGTGCCGTCAGAATACAGCGGCAAAAAAGTTCTCATTGAGTTTGAGAGTGTTTATCACAATGCGGAAGTCTATATTAATGGAAAGAAAGCGGCATACAGACCGTATGGCTATACGAACTTTTATGTGGATACAGAGGGGCTGTTAAAATACGAGGCACAGAATGAAATCCGTGTGATCGCAAGGAATTCTGATCAGCCAAACAGCCGCTGGTATTCCGGTACGGGAATCTATCGTCCGGTTTGGCTCTGGACAGGAGCGGAAAAATATATCCCGGTCAATGGAATCAAGATCCGTACTGTGAGCTATACTCCGGCCGTGATCGAGGTGGAGCTCCAGACCTCCTGCGCAGGTGAAGTGAAGGTAGAAATCCTCGATGGAGAAAAGGTTGTTCTCACAAAAGAAGTAGAAAATAAAGGACAGGTGTCGGTTTTCCGTATGGAGATCCCGGATGCAAAGCTTTGGGAATGTGCGCATCCGAATCTTTATACATTGCGTGCGGCGTTCGGAGAGGATATAGTAGAAGAGAAGTTTGGTATCCGTCTTCTGGAGTGGAATCCTCAAAATGGACTGACGATCAATGGCAGAAGAGAGATTCTCCGTGGTGCCTGTGTGCATCATGACAATGGTGTGCTCGGTGCCTGTACTTATCCGGAGGCAGAAGAGCGAAGAGTCCGCATCCTTAAGGAGAATGGCTACAATGCGATCCGTTCTTCACATTATCCTTGCTCCAAGGATATGCTGGATGCCTGTGACCGTCTTGGAATGCTGGTGATGGATGAGTATGTGGATGTCTGGTATATCCACAAGACAAAATATGACTATGTAGATTATCTGGAAGAATGGTGGCAGCAGGACTTAAAGGATATGGTCGAAAAGGATTACAATCATCCGTCTGTCATTATGTATTCCACAGGAAACGAAGTTGCCGAGACTGCGCAGAAAAAAGGAATCGAGCTTACCGGCAAGATGACATCTTATCTTCATGAGCTAGATCCATACAGACCGGTGACCTGCGGGATCAATATTTTCTTTAACTTTTTAAGCTCTATGGGAATGGGCGTTTACAGTGACGACAAGGCTGAAAAGAGTGCACAGGCAGCAGAACAGGAGGCAAAGAAACCGGAAAAAGAAAAGAAGAAGCCGGTCGGAAGTGAGTTTTACAATACACTTGCCTGTCTGGTGGGTGATTATTTTATGAAGATCGGGGCAACGCTTCCTCCATGTGACTGGAAAACAAGGGATGCCTATGCGAACATGGATATTGCTGGTTATAATTACGGCCTTTTCCGCTACAAACATGATCTGAAGAAATATCCTGAAAGACTGATCCTCGGAACAGAGACATTCTGCAAGGATGCGTACAGCTTCTGGGAGATTGCAAAAAAGAACAAACGAATTCTGGGAGATTTTGTCTGGTCCGGCTGGGAGTATATAGGAGAGACTGGCGACGGTGCGGCAGAATATGAGGATTATAAGGGAAAGATGCCGCACACCAGAATGACCGGCAACAACGGAAGAATCGATCTTCTTGGAAAGCCGCGTGCAGAGGCTGCTTACACAAGAGTTGCGTTTGAAAGAGAAACAGGTCCGTTTATCGCAGTAAAGCCAGTTTATCAGAAGGAGAAACTGCAGCTGACTGGCTGGGCGTTGACTAAGGCTCTGGAGAGCTGGTCCTGGAGAGGCTGTGCCGGCGAGAAGGCTGAGGTTGAGGTTTTTGCAAGGGCAACAGAAGTGGAGCTTCTTGTAAACGGAAAAAAGGCAGCCCGGGGAAAAGTGAAGAAATGCAGGAGTAAATTCCACATCCCGTATGAGGATGGCGAGATCACAGCCATTTCTTATGATGTGAAGGGACACGAGATCAACCGCCAGACGCTGGTGACAGCAGATGTGAAAACGACTCTTCATATCAAACCGGAGCAGGAGAGTGTGAAAACAGGCAGATTGTTGTTTGTTCCGCTCCAGTACGGTGACCTGAAAGGAAACTGGAAGCCGATGGAAAAGCATCACCTTAAGGTGATGGTAGAGAACGGAACCCTTGAAGGTCTTGGAAGTGCCTGCTCTTATGTAGAAGGAAACTATGCGCAGGATACGGTGGACACCTATTATGGTGAGGCGATGGCAGTGGTACGCGCCGGAAATGGTGAAGCTGTAAAGATCATCGTCAGTGATGAAACGGATATATATGCCTGTGAAATTCCAGTAAAATGATCTGCTATGAGTAATAATAGACAAATTAACATATAGGAAATATGCACAAAAACAAATATGTGCATTTGTGCAAGATTACTTGAAATAATTTTGTTGTGAAAATTTAATAAAAAAGCGTTCCCATTTACGGCTAAAAAGGTGCAGTCTGCGAGGAAAATGGGAGCGTTTTTTTTAAATATGTTAAATTTAGGTTATGAAAATTATGGATGCACTTAAATGTGCATTTTCCATATTTCGGGAAAGAAAGGAGACAAAATAATGAGCGGAAAGAGAAATCTCTGGCGTGGTCTGACTACTCTTACAGCGTCTCTGCTGACTGTATCTGTTGCAGCAGGACCGATTGTAGACAGCTATCGTACAGACATCGACAAATTTCTTGGAACCAAGAGCAGTGCGATGGTAACAGACAGTACAGACGAGGATCTGTACACATTTAAATCTGATTATTCCAGCACTACAGAACTTCTGGATTCTATCGAGGATCTCGGAGAGCGTATGAGTGAGGAAGGAACGGTTCTTTTAAAGAATGAGAACAATGCACTTCCATTATCAAAGGATGAGACACAGAAGCTGTCCCTTCTTGGATTTTCAAGTTACTATCCGGTACAGGGTGGTGACATGGGAAGTTCCTTGAGTGTAAATAAGGGAACAGATGCAGATACCGTGGACTTTGTTGAAGCGCTGGCTGCAAAAGGCTTTGGCATCAATGAGGACCTTCAGAAGCTTTACAAGAGTCTGGAAGCAGATTTCAAGACAGAAGTTAATATGTGGGGAAATATTATGGAATATTACCACATCACAGCTCCGGCAACAGATGGTGTATTTGCAAGCAAAGAGCCTTCTCAGGAAAAAATGGACAGTGTAGATGACAAGTGGAAGGATTCCATGGATGACTACAATGTTATGCTTGTAACAATCGGACGTTCTTCTACAGAGAACGGAACTTATCTTCCGGGTGTGGATGGCGTAGATGCATCTCAGGATCTGAATCAGACTGACCCGCTTGGCTTAAGTGATGATGAGCGTGACCTGATCAACGCTGCTGTTGAAGCAAAAGAGAGCAACGGCGGTAAAGTCATTGTTATGCTGAACAATGCCAATGCGATGGAAATCGATGAGATCAAAAACAATGACGGTGTAGATGCAATCATGGAAATCGGTCTTCCGGGAGCTTATGGCTTCTATGGTGTGGCTGATGTTCTTTCCGGAGAAGCAAACCCGTCCGGTCATCTGACAGATACTTATGCAGTGACAAATGCAAATTCACCGGCAGCACAGAACTTTGGAAACTATGCATGGACCAATGCGGATCCTTCTGTAAATATCAACGCAGAAGAGGTGGAAGCAGAAGGTATCTATACAGGTTACAAATATTATGAGACCAGATATGCAGATACAGTACTTGGTCAGGGAAATGCAGATGCAAAAGTAGGAAGCTCCACAGGCAGTGCATGGGATTATGACAGCGAAGTTTCTTATCCGTTTGGATATGGTCTTTCCTATACAACATTTGAGCAGACTCTCAAGAGTGTAGATGTGGATCTGGAAAACAGAACCGTAACTGCTGAAGTAGAGGTTAAGAATACTGGCGATGTTGCAGGCAAAGATGTTGTGCAGCTTTATACTTCCGTTCCTTATACAGATTATGATATTGAGAACAAAGTAGAAAAATCTGCAGTACAGCTTCTGGATTATGAAAAAACAGATGTGATCGAGCCAGGCAAGAGCCAGACTGTAACAATCACAGCAGACGCACAGGATATGGCAAGCTGGGATGTAAACTGCAGCAACGAAGCAGGAACAACCGGTAACTGGATCCTTGACAACGGAACATATTACTTCACAGTTGGTAATGGTGCACACGAGGCTGTAAACAACGTACTCGCTGCACAGGATCAGGATGTTGAAGGAAATAAAGCGAATGTTCAGACATGGGAGCTTGGAGATTTTGATTCTTCTTCCTTTGCAGTGACATTAAATGGAACACCGGTAGAAAACCAGCTGCAGGATGCAGATCTTAACAACTGGATGGTAGACACAGTTACTTACCTCAGCAGAAATGACTGGGAAGGAACCTGGCCGGAAATATACAAAGATCTGACAGCAACAGATGATATGATCAGTGTTATGGCTGATGACTACAGCAATATCGAGGCAAATGGAGATCCTTCTTCTGTAACCTTTGGTGCAGATAATGGAATGACTTTGGCAAACCTGAAGGGTGTAGATGATATTACAGATGAAAGATGGAATGACCTGATCGACCAGATCACTCTGGAAGAATGTCTGATCCGTACAGGACTTGGCGGAACCAGCACAAAGGTTATCGAATCCATTACTTCTCCGGAAGCGATCCAGAACGACGGACCGAACGGATTTAACTCTTATCCTCTGGGACAGTATGCAAACTCTGATGCTTCCTCAGGTGATCCATGTGTGATCGCAGAGGATGACCCGAACCGTGAATATAAGATGGGTGTTATGGCGGTAGAAACTGTGATCGGCCAGACATTCAGCAAACAGCTGGCAGAAGAATGGGGCAAAGCAATCGGAAACTATTCTCTGTGGGCAAATACAACCATCTGGTGGGGCGTTGGAACAAACCTTCACCGAGTGCCTTACAATGCACGTAACCATGAATATTTCTCTGAAGATGCAGTTCTGACAGCTGGTCAGGGTGCTGCGATCATTAAGGCCGGACAGGAATACGGAGCTCTTATTGCACCGAAGCATCTGGCATTCAATGACACCGAGATCAACCGTACAGGTCTTGCAGAGTTTATGAATGAGCAGGCAGCCCGTGAAAATGAACTTCGTGGAACACAGGCCTGCATCGAGGATGCAAATGCACTTGCTGTAATGACTACCTACAACCGTGTCGGCTGTGTGGCAAGTAACGCACATACCGGACTTATTATGAACATCCTTCGCAAAGAGTGGGGATTCAAGGGACTGATGTCTGAGGACTTTATCCAGGATCCGGCATATACAAAAATCCGTATGGCTGTACACAATGGAGTAACAATGACCTGTAACACAGGTGACAACACAATGGCAGCAGTTATGGAAAAATGGCCATACTGGAGCGTGGAAAACGCAAGCCAGAGTGAGGAACTTCTGAGAGATCTGAAACAGGCAATGCTTTATCAGAACTACGCACTTGCAAACTCAAATGCAATGGATGGTATGTCAACTACCACACATATTGAGAAGCTGAATACATGGTATGACAATCTGATCACAGGTCTTCGTGTTGGATTTGGTGTACTGACTGTACTCTGTGCAGCAATGTATCTGCTTGGACTGAAAAAGAAAGAGCAGTAAGGAGGTAAACTATGGCTGAAAAGAAAAAAATGAGTGCAGGTCTGGTCTTAAGTGTGATCACTGTTCTTGTAACGGTTGCGGGGCTGGCACTGTATGTGATGAACTGCAAAACAAATTATTTTGCAAAAACAACTGGTATTGATAATAAGATCGCAGCCTGCCTGGCTGTGGCTGCAATTCTTGAGATCGTTATGATCGCAGCTTCTGTAAAAGCGGGAGCAAAGCCGGTTCTGGATATTATCCCGGTGGTATGTGGTGTGCTGACAGCATATTCTCTGATCGCTTTTATCGGAAGCAGAATCGCTGCGATCGGATCAATTATGACTTTTGAAAACAACGCGCAGAATATGGCGGATTTAAAGGGTGCAATCCTGGGAATGATCGTATGTGCGGTCGCTCTGATCTGCACGATCATCTCCTCCTTTTTCAAAGTAGTAAAGGATTGATTTTATGAGTAATAAAAAGAAAGATTTCTGGACCGGTCCTCTGACCGGCTCCAGAATCAAAACAGATGATGTAATATTTCCGGAAATGCTGATAGGATATTTTATCGGACCATTTGGAGCTCTTTTGGCTTCTGGTATTTTTACAAGTATCCTTCAGAACTATTTTACGGATGTTCTGAAACTGAATCTTGCATTCCTGACGACCTTACAGCTGTTTTCGACGATTCTGATCGTGGCGGCAAACCTGATCGTAGGCCAGCTTATTGAGCGAACAAGAACGATGGCAGGAAAGGCCAGACCATGGATCCTTTTGTCTGCACTGACGCTTTCTATAGCTTCTGTTCTGATGTTTGTGGTTCCTTTTGAAGGAACAGCTAAAATGGTATGGATCGCAATCGCATATAATCTTTTTTATGCGGTGGCTTATCCGCTCTACAATACTGCAAACTCCACACTGATCCCGGTTTCCACAAGAAACAGTAAGCAGCGAGGAGCTCTGGCTTCATTTACCAATGTGGCAGGACTTGCGGTTATGGGTGCGGGTTCTATGGTGTTCCCGGTTCTGGTATCCTTTGCGTTAAAGGAAAACCAGCATTTGTGGCTTGTGGCGATGACTGCGATCGCAATCTTCTCTGCGCTGACAATCTTTTTGCAGTTCAAGTTTACCCGTGAGCGTGTAACCGAAGAGCAGATGTTACAGGGAGCAACTGAGGAATCCAAGGTTAAGACTGCTTCTCTGAAAGAGCAGCTGAGTGCGGTGACCAGTGAAAAAATGTGGTGGATCGTTATGCTGTTCTATCTGGGCTTCCAGTGGAGTGGTGCCATGAAAAATGGTTCTATGACATATTTCTGTAAGTGGGTAATGGACAATACCTTCTTTGGTACAGCGGATGCGTGGGGAGCTTCACAGTCTCTTTTGAGTATTATGGGAGCTGTCCCGATGGCTGTGGCAGCAGTGGCAATTGTTCCGCTCTGCAACAAATTTGGAAAACGTTTTGTGTGTATGGGTGGCATGATAATCGGAGCCATCGGTGGTGTGATCGCTATCCTTGGTCATGGTCAGATCATTCCTGTTGCAATTGGTGTGGCTCTGAAGTGCCTTGGTTCTTCACCGGCCTGCTATATGATCCTTGCCATGCTTGCGGATGTTATCGACCACATTGAGTACAAGGCGGGAATCCGTACAGACGGACTGACCATGTCTATTTACAGTTCGATCATGGTAGCCGGAACTCCAATATGTAACTCTATTTTCAGTGCACTTTTGAATGCCAGCGGATATGACCAGGCAGCAGACATTGCCCTTGGTACAATGGCACAGACAGCAAGTGTACAGACAGCAATCTCTGTTGGGTATATTTGGGTTGAGACGATCGCTTACGCAATCTGTGCAGTTCTGATCTTTTTCTTTACTGTAGAAAAGAATCTGCCGGAAGAACAAAAAGCAATCGCGGCCAGAAAGAATAAATAAAAGACTGTTGAAATCAGGCGGTCTTCTGGTATATATAAGGTTAGTGAACAGAAAACTGTGCCTTTCGTATGCCGGAAGGCCGCCTTTTATTGTGATTGGATGAGAAATAAAATGGAAAAGGAGCAGTTGATGGGTAAAAGAAAAATAAATATGGCATTTTTAATGCTCCTTTTGTTGTTGATGACAGGAATTATCGGATGTGGTAAGGCTAAATCAAATAAAGAGAATTTATGCCATATTGTGATGGAAGCCGGAGATGGATATCGGATAGAAGAGTCTGTCAGAACTGTAAAATATGGAAGTGATGTGAATTTCGAGGTTACGGTGGAGGACGATTGGGAGCTCCTAGGTACAGATTATCATGGAGAAACAGAGATATCCGAAATAAATAATGGAAAAGTGAAAATTGTCCTTCGTGATGTGAGATATTCAGAGAGTATCTGCATTCAGGCTGAAAAAGGAAAATATGAGATTGTTTATGATTCCAACGGAGGAACAGATATTTTATCAAAATCTGACAGGATGAGTATCTGTAATCGTGGTACACATCAGAGAATCAACACTTCGATTGGAACGGACATTTTTTCCAGAGACGGATATACATTGATCGGCTGGAATACCAGAGCTGATGGAAGTGGAGAAGCTGTAGGGCTTGGAAGCAGGGTCAAATGGAAAAAAGGACTTGTTCTTTATGCACAATGGAGGCAGTGGTCGCCTGAAGAGGAGTTTATATATACAAAAGAAGGCGACTTTGTGGAGATAACCGGCTATACAGGAAAAAGACAGGAAATCTGTATTCCGGCTGTGCTTGGAGGTTTGCCGGTACGGACAGTCAAGGAAGAGGCTTTTGCGGATGCAGACTGCAGAACAGTGATCCTGCCGCCGGGAATCTATGAGATCGAAAAGTGGGCGTTTAGAGGCTGCTGTCTGGAGCAGATGTATTTTTACGATGATCTGACTAAGGTCAGTGACTATGCATTCCAGGGCTGTGATCATTTGAGCACTATACATATCAATGCAATCGAGGCTCCGGCCTATAGCGGAAACTATTTTGATACATTCCAGGATAAATACGATCGGCTGCTGAGTATGAAGGACAAAAAGAAGATTGTCTTGTTTTCCGGGTCTTCGACAAGATTCGGGTACGACAGTGAAAGAATTGACCGTGCTTTCCCGGATTATGAGGTGGTCAACATGGGAGTTTTTGCCTATTCTCCGGCACTTCCGCAGCTGGAACTGATCCTTTCCTGTATGAAGGAGGGGGACATTCTTCTGGATTCACCGGAATTTGATGCGGCGAACAGGCAGTTCTGCTATCAGAGGGAACTGGATTACGCAGTGTTTGCTATGATGGAATCCAATTATGATGTCTTTGCCCAGCTTGATATCAGAGAATATACACAGGTTTTTACAGCGTTTACTGCTTATCAGGTCGCCCGGCAGGATATGGAAAGAAAAGATTATGATGTATCTGCCTCGAAATACGATGAGGATGGAAATGAAGTGGAGAATCCAAGCTATAATGAGTATGGAGATTATGTGATATATCGTCCTAATTCTGACAAGGAAGCACCAATCTATGGGCTTCCGGTAAATTACACGGTGAATGCATTTCCAAAGGAAACTCTTGTAGATTCTATGAATAAGGAATTTGAGAAATTTCTTGATCGGGGAATAAAAGTGTACTTTACCTATTCACCGAGAAATAAATATGCACTTTCCAGGGAGAGTACGCCGGAAGAACGGGTGCGTCTGGATGAATATTTTAAACAGAATCTTAATATTCCGGTCATCTCTGAACTTGAGGATTCTTTATATGCGGGAACGTATCTGTATGGCACGGATAATCATTTGTCAACAGAAGGTGTGCAGATCAGAACAGAAAAGGTGATCCGGGATCTGAAGGAGCAGCTTGCAAAGGAGGGGGAAAAGTGAATTTTATATCGTTGACATTCGTTTTTCTCTTTCCGTTGGTGGTGTTCCTGTACTGGAAGCTTCCGTGGAAGCGCAGAGAAGTTTTTCTGCTTGCGGTGAGCTATTTCTTTTATATAAGAGAAAGTTCATGGGCAGGTGGTCTGCTTTTAGTAACAACAGCGTTCACTTATGTGGCGGGAAGGGCGATTGAGAAGGGACGGCACAAAAAAGGCTGGGTGATCCTGACGGTGCTGGTATGCCTGGGACTTTTGATCGGATTAAAGTATTCGGTGCCGCCGGTAGGAATTTCGTTCTACACCTTCCAGACGATGTCTTATGTGATCGATGTATACCGTGGAGATATTTCAGCAGAGAAAGATCTGATCAGCTATGCACTGTTTGTCTCGTTTTTTCCACAGTTGGTAGCAGGTCCGATTGAGAGAGCGGGAAGTCTGTTGGGACAGCTGAAAGAAGAACATGTAAGAAACAGAACTGATTTTATAAATGGTTTTTGGCTGATGCTGCGTGGTTTCTACAAAAAAGTCGTCGTGGCAAATTACCTCGCTGTATATATTGATAAAATATATGCTTCACCTCAGAATGCAGGTGGTATAGGGGCTGTTTTGGGAACAATGTTTTTTGCTGTACAGATTTATTGTGATTTTTCCGGCTACACTGATATTGCAAGGGGTGCGGCTCAGCTGATGGGAATTCACCTTATGGAAAATTTTCGGCATCCTTACCGTGCGACAAGCATTCAGGATTTCTGGAGACGCTGGCATATTAGTCTGACGCGCTGGTTCACGGATTATGTGTATATTCCTCTTGGAGGAAACCGGAGAGGTTTTGCAAAGCAGTGCAGGAATGTACTAATTGTGTTTTTATTAAGTGGATTTTGGCATGGAGCATCCTGGAATTTTGTGGTCTGGGGCCTGTTTCACGGAGTCTGCATGGTTGGTTCTATGTGCATCGCGCGGATCCGAAAAGGCAAAAAGAGAATCCTGCCTCCGGTGATCGGATGGCTTGTGACCATGACGTTGGTGAATATTTCGTGGATATTTTTCAGGGCTCCTTCGATTTCAGACGCGTGTCAAATTTTAATGCAGGTGTTTGTGAATCCGTTGGGAGGAGGAATCTCAGAAATGCTGAGTGCCTTTGGCATCCGGGGCATAAAGGCTTTGCGCCTGCTTGTGGTGCTTCCTGGCTGGCTGATTCTGGAGAGATTTCCTGATGAGATAGACCAATGCTGTCAGAGTAAAAAGAAACTTTGCCTGGCAGCGGTGATCTTTGTTGTTATGGTAACTGCGATTGAGTTTTCATGGCTTGACATGATGGCGTCCGGCGGTGAAAATGAATTTATTTATTTCAGGTTTTGAGTATGGACAGAAAAATAGTAAAACGTATTTTTTTAATTGCATTGTTGGTGCTGGTGGTGGAACAGGGATTTTGGCTGTTCTGCGGCTTTGGCCTGCCGGCGCAGTTTGGAAATACGTTTATGGGAGAATTAAAAAGTAAATACGAGAGACTAAAGAGTACAGAAGGAAAAAGGATTGTGCTCATCGGTGGCAGCGGGGCTGCATTTGACTGTGATAGTTCCATGCTTGAGGAGTTTTTTCCGTCCTATGAGATAGTCAATTTTGGTATGTATGCAGGACTTGGGACAAAGGCAGTGCTGGATCTTTCGGAAGCTTATATCCATGAGGGTGATATTGTGATCCTTTCTCCGGAACAAAGTGAGCAGACTCTCTCGGATTATTTTAACGGGGAATACATGTGGCAGGCTGTTGACGGGGCTTTTAGAATGCTGCGGGATATCAAATCTGAGAATTTTGAGACAATGCTTGGAAACTTCCCTGAGTTTGCATTTGAAAAGCTAAAATATGTATTAAAGGGGCAGTCTCCGCAGACGGACAGTGTATATCAGAAAAAATCATTTAATGAGTATGGAGATGTTGAGCTGGATGTGTGCCGGGAGAATGTTCTTCCGCAGGGCTATGATGTTAATCAGAAGATCCGATTTGATGAGGATGTGGTGCAGCTGGAGTTTTTGGAGTATATGAATGACTGGGCCTGCCGTCTTGAGGACAAGGGGGCGCTTGTCTGGTACAGATATTGTCCAGCGAATGTGCTTGCGGTGAAAGACACGAAGGCGGTGACTTCGTACGATGCTTTTTTGCGGCAGGAACTGGATTTTCCAATCATAGGAAATCCGGCCAATAGTCTGATGGAGGCGGAGTGGTTTTTTGATACGAATTTTCATCTGAATCAGGCGGGAAAGAAAATGAATACGATCCAGCTGATCCGTGATATCAAGGCCATGCTTGGAGATGACCGCGCTGTGACGGTAGAGCTTCCGGAGAAACCGCGCCGCACCTGGGAGAATGCATCCGAAGAAGGCAGAATCTGGACGGAAGCGGACAGCCTGAAATACCAGGAGGAAGAAATTATCGTGATCCCGGAGATGGTGACACAGATCGAGGACCGTGCGTTTGCTAAGTGCGATGGGCTTAAAATGATCATCCTTAAGCAGAAGGATCCTTCAAAGTGTATCGTGGGACGGCATCTTTTGGATGGAACGAGTGCGGATATTGTTGTTCCGCAAAAGTCGGCGGACAGCTACAAGAGGAACTATTTCTGGTCATCCTATGCACAGCGGATCCGGGAAGAAACCGCTCACGCAGAAAAATGAACAAACTGCGATGAAAAGAATTCTTATATATTAAAGAATGATACAATGCAGTAATGATGATAAAAGCGAGACTGCGCTAAAAAGAAATGTAAACTGTGTATTGAAACTATGAATCTGGAGGGAAAATATGAAAACAAAACAGGCTGTAAATCCATATATGCCAAGCTGGGAATATGTTCCGGATGCAGAACCGCATGTTGTTGGAGACCGTGTATATGTGTATGGTTCTCATGATATTTTTAACGGACTGAATTTCTGCCTGGGCGATTATGTCTGCTGGTCTGCACCGGTGGATGATCTGGGCAACTGGCGTTATGAAGGATGTATTTACAAAAGAGAACAGGATCCGGCGGCTCCGAGAATCCGACTGACGAATGGTCTGGCAGCACCGGATATGATCCAGGGGCCGGATGGAAGATTCTACCTGTATTATTTTATGGGCGGCACAAAGATGATCTCGGTTGCAGTGTGCGACGAACCGGCAGGAAAATATGAATTTTATGGATATGTAAAATACAGTGATGGCATTGCTATCGGCAAAAAGGACGAGCCGTTCCAGTTTGACCCGGGTGTCTTTATGGATGACGATGGAAAATTGTATTTATACACTGGCTTTGCGCTTGCGGGAAATCCAATTCTTCTGGATGGTTCCAAACCGACGGAGCATGGTCCGATGTGCTTTGAGCTTGATCCGTCCGATATGCTGACAGTACTGAATGGACCATCTTACATTGGTATTGCAGGCGAAAAGGAATCCATCGGAACTCCTTATGAGGGACACTCTTTCCTTGAGGCCAGTTCACTGCGTAAGTTTAATGGAACTTATTATTTTATCTACAGCACAATGAATAGCCATGAGCTTTGCTATGCAACGAGCAACAGTCCAACAGGCGGCTTCCAGTATGGCGGTATCCTGGTAAGCAACGGTGATGTGGGGCTTGAGGGTGTGCCGGATGTAAAGAATGCAAGATTCAATACTGGAAATACTCACGGCAGTTTGATCGAACTGAATGGAAAGTATTATGTTTTCTACCACAGACACAGCAACCGTAAGCAGTCCTCACGTCAGGCTATGGCAGAGGAGATTCGTTTTGAGGATGGAAAATTCTATCAGGCAGAGATGACTTCCTGTGGTTTGAATGGAGGCCCGCTTGCAGGAAAAGGAATATATCCGTCTTATATTGTCTGCAATCTTTATGGAAAAAGAGGAACTCGTTTCTTGAGTATGATCAAACATTCAAAAAAAGATAGTCCTTATCTGACTCAGGATGGAAAGGACAGAGAAGGCGGACCGGATCAGTACATTGCAAATATGTGCGATGGTGCTCTGGCCGGATTTAAGTATTTTGATCTCAGTGAGACAAAAGAAATCGGAGTTATGATAAAGGGGCGTGCAGAAGGTACGCTGTATGTCCGCACATCTGAAACAGGAGAGGCGGTGGCTGCAATCACAGTGAGCCCTTCAAAGGTGCTTAATGAGTTTAAGGCAGCTATGCGTCCTTGCGGAAGCAAAGAAGCACTGTTTTTCACATTCGAAGGAAAAGGAAGCTTTGACTTTGTTTCGTTTGCACTGAGATAAAAATGGATTGTTTCCTGTGCTTTTTCTTGTTATACTACTTGTATGATTAAGGAAAGCACGGGGGATGAGCATGATTCGTATTGCAACAGTAGAAGATGATGCGCACGACCGGGAAGCGTTACGGACTCATCTGAATCGATACGAGAAGGAAAACGGACTGAAGTTTCAGATCACGGAGTTTTCGGATGGCGAGGATATCGTAACGGATTATTCTGCGGCTTATGATCTTATTCTCATGGATATTGAGATGGCGTTTCTGAATGGAATGAAAACTGCCGAGAGAATCCGTGAACTTGACAGGGACGTTGTTATTATATTTATAACCAATATGCCTCAGTATGCAATTCAGGGATATAAGGTAAATGCTTTGGATTATATGCTGAAGCCTATTTCGTATTTTTCTTTTTCGGAGAGTATGGGAAGAGCACTTTGCAAAGTGAAGACGCCGGAAAAAGAATTTATCACCATAGCGCTGAAGGGCGGTAAGAAGAAACTGGATATTGCTCAGATCTGTTATGTGGAGGTGCAGGATCATCTTCTTATTTATCATACAACAGAAGGCAGCTTTGTCACCAAGGGAACGATCCGTGATGCGGAGAGTCAGCTTGACGCAAAGCGGTATTTCCGATGCAACAGATGTTATCTGGTAAATCTGGAGTATGTGGACAATTACATGGGCAGTGATGTCAGCGTCAATGGGGATACGATCCAGGTAAGCAGGAGCAGGCGCAAGCCGTTTTTGGACGCATTAAATGAATATTTGAATGAGGTGGGCAAATGAACACAGCAGCGGTGGTAAACACACCAGGGTATTACTATGCCATAGCTTATGCTTTATCCGCATTTGTGATAACATGTGCGAATGAAAGAAAAATCGGGAGATGGAAGCTGGCAGCAGTAAGCTGTGCTCAGTTTGCCCTCCTTTTATTTTTTATGACTGTGACGGACGGGATAAGACAGGAACTGTTTATTCCATCGATGTTGCTGATCGTAGGGATTCTTCTTGGGTATATTAATATATGTAATGATATTTCGCCTAGGGAGGCCGGCTTTTATTGTGTGAAGGCTTTTGTCAACGGAGAGTTTGCAGCTTCTCTGTGCTGGCAGATTTATTACTATATGAAATATATAAAGGGAATGAATGGCGAGCATTGGAGATGGATCGAGCTGATTCTTGTTTATGCAGTGATCTTTTCAATCCTGATGTTGATGGAACTGAATCTCAAAAAGGATCTGGAAGAGTTCCATATCACAAGAAGAGAATTATGGATCGTCATTATTATTGCAGTATCTGTATTTGCGGTGAGCAATCTTAGTTATCTGGACCAGAACGGATTGTTTAGCGGAAGCTTTGTTATGGACATCTTTATTATCCGTACTTTTGTGGATTTGAGCGGAATAGCCGTTTTGTATGCATATCACACACAGGTAAAAGAAGTCCAGATGCGTTTTGAGAAGGATGCGCTCCGTAATATCATGGAGATGCAGTACAAGAACTATCAGCTCTCAAAAGAAAATATCGACATGGTAAATCAAAAGTATCATGACCTGAAGCATCAGATCAATCTTCTTAAGACGCAGGCCTATGTAGGAAAGTCTACCAGCTATCTGGAAAAGATGGAGCGTGAGATCAAGGTCTATGAAACACAGAATAAGACAGGAAACCAGATATTGGATGCGGTTCTGACAAATAAGGCAATGATCTGTCAGAATAAAGAGATTGAGCTTAAGTTTATTGTGGATGGAGAAGCGCTCTCTTTTATGGAGGACATGGATGTGAGTGCACTGTTTGGCAATATGCTGGATAATGCGATCGAATGCACGGAGAAGCAGCAGGAAAAAGAGAAGCGTCTGATCTGGCTCTATGTGACCCGCGAAAAGCAGTTTGTCCGTATTCGCACAGAGAATTACTGTGATGAAAAGATAGAGTTTAAGAATGGCATGCCGGTCACAACAAAGAAAGACAAGCGGCTCCATGGTTATGGAATGAAGAGTATAAAAAGTACCGTGGAAAAGTACAATGGATCCGTGGTTGCTGCCCAGGAAAACAACTGGTTTGAGCTTAAAATACTGCTTCCTGCAGGCAAGTAAAAGCTGGATGAAAAAATGTTAAAATAAATGAAAAAAAGTGTTGACAATGTAAAATAC
>ERZ1034901.1483-NODE-1483-length-16256-cov-8.253997_pt1 | contig 16256 bp, 14 predicted proteins | sample MGYA00520628_ERZ1034901 | MGnify/ENA primary metagenome ERZ1034901 (study PRJEB33766, sample SAMN09781783) | gut metagenome | biome: gut microbiome | host: Homo sapiens | place: Madagascar | study: EMG produced TPA metagenomics assembly of the PRJNA485056 data... | reverse complement strand
TCGGGCGCTCAGTGGAAGAACAGGGGCAGCGGTGCCAGGAAGATGATATCCTCCCGTTTTGCCGCATCCCCTTCTGCCAGCACGGCCGCTTCCGCCACCACCTGGCACTGGCTGTGCGCCACCAGGGCTTCCAGCGCGTGCATCGAACCGCCGGTGCTGATCACGTCATCCACAATCAGCACGCGCTTGCCGTTCATGGCATCCAGCTCCGCCTGATCCACCACCAGCTTTTGTTCGCCGGCAGTGGTGATGGATTTGTCCGTTACAACGACAGGATTCGGCATGTAAAGTTTTTCGCCTTTACGGGCAACCACGTAGCGTTTTCCGCTCTGGCGAGCCATTTCATGGGCCAGAGGGATGCCCTTGGTTTCCGCCGTCAGCAAAACATCAAATTCCGGGCACTTCTCCAGCAGTGCTTTTGCACTGGCAACACACAGTTCGGGATCGCCCAGCATAATAAAGGCGGCAATGGAGAGCTTATCGCTGATCTTACAGATCGGCAGCTCACGGCTCAGGCCGGCCACCTCCAAATGGTAGGTAGACATGGATTTATCTCCTCCTTTTTTCACGAGGCAAACTGCCGAACTTCCTCCGCAGTTTGCTTTGGAAAGCAAGCAAGGCACTCCGGCATCAGCCCGGAGGCCATGCAAGGCTGCGTTTTGCCAGAACGTGAAAATGCAGATGCTTCACGCTCTGGCCGCCGTCCTCGCCCACATTGCTCACCACGCGATAGCCATTTTCGCAGCCCAGCTCTTTGCACAGGCGGGCAATCACCGCAAACACATGGCCCAGCAGTGCGCCATCCTCTTCGGTGAGGGCAGCCGCAGACTGAATGTGCTTTTTCGGGATGACCAGAAAATGCACCGGGGCCTGCGGGTCAATGTCGTAAAACGCCAGCAGCTGATCGTCCTCAAACAGCTTGTTCGAGGGGATCTCGCCCGCTGCGATTTTACAAAACAGGCAATCCTCCATGGAACTCTCTCCTTTCATAAAATCGTTCAACTCAATCCGGTACAAACCGGCTTTTTTATGCTTTGCCGACGCGGCGGGCGGCGGCCCGCCCGTATCGGCCATTTTCATTTGAGTTACTTCAGCTCTTCCCGAACGATTTCGGGCACAGCATTCAGCGCCTCGTCCACCTTGGTCGCATCCTTGAGGCCGGCCATGGCGAAATCAGGCTTGCCGCCGCCGTTGCCGCCGGCCAGCATAGCGATCTTCTTCGCCAGCACGCCAGACTTCAGGCCGCGGCCCAGAACGTTCTTGCCGCAGGTAACCGCCAGCGTCAGCTTGCCCTCGCTGGAACCAACCAGAGCCGCCACAACATCGGGGGCCTTATCCCGCACGCGCTCGCACATGGTGCGCAGTGCGTCGGCTGTGGTACCGGACAGATACGCCGTCATGATCTTCACGCCGTCCACATCCACGGCATTCTCGAACAGACCGTCGATCTTGGCAGAGGCCATCTTGGCCTTCAGCTCTTCCAGCTCCTTGTTCAGGCTCTTGCATTCGGCAGCCAGAGCAGCAGCACGGGCAGGCACGTCCTTCAGGTTGTTGGCTTTCACCGAAGAAGCGGTCTCCTCCAGCATTGCGGTGCGCTCGTCCAGCAGCCGCATCACGCCCAGGCCAGTGGTGGCCTCAATGCGGCGCACACCGGCAGCCACGCTGGATTCACCCACGATCTTGAAGCAGCCAACCTGCGCGGTGTTGGTCACATGGGTGCCGCCGCACAGCTCGGTGCTCCAGCCGTTGATGTCCACCACGCGGACCTCATCGCCGTACTTCTCGCCGAACAGAGCCATTGCGCCCATCTTCTTGGCCTCGGCAATGGGCATCGTGCGCGCGGTCACGTCCAGCGCCTCGAAGATCTTCTGGTTGACGATGTGCTCCACCAGAGCCAGCTCCTCCGGAGTCATCGCACTGAAGTGGGTAAAATCGAAGCGCAGGCGCTCATCGTCCTGATAAGAACCAGCCTGATGTACATGATTGCCCAGCACCTCACGCAGGGCAGCCTGCAGCAGATGCGCACCCGTGTGGTTGCGGGCAATAGCGCTGCGGCGGCCGCGGCTCACGCAGGCCTTGGCTTCCTGCCCAACCTGCACCATGCCGTTCTCCAGCACACAGTTGTGAACGTAATAGCCCTTCGGGGTCTTCTTCACGTCTTTCACCGTCAGCTTGGCATCGCCCACCAGCAGCACGCCGTGGTCGGCCACCTGGCCGCCCATTTCGGCATAGAACGGAGTCTTATCCAGAATCACCAGCACGCCGTCCTTCGGGCCGTCGTCCGTAGAAATGGCATCCAGCAGCTCTTCCTCGTCCGACAGGGCCTGAATCACACCGGTATCCTCCAGCGTGGTGTAGCCGGTGAACTTGGTGGGCTCGGCGGTCAGTTCGCCGAACAGATCCTCAGACCAGCCGGAAATGTCCTTGGCCAGGCGCTCGGCGCGGGCGCGGCTCTTCTGCTTCTGCATCTCGGCGCGGAAGGTCTCCTCGTCCACCTTAATGCCTGCCTCGGCGGCGATCTCCTTGGTCAGATCCAGGGGGAAGCCGAAGGTATCGTTCAGCTTGAAGGCCTCCAGACCGGACAGAATGCGGACGCGGCCGTTCTGTGCCGCACGCTCGATGTTGTCGATCAGGCCGTTCAGGATGTTCATGCCCTGGTCGATGGTGCGGTAGAAGCGTTCCTCTTCCGTTCCGATGACCTTCTTAATGTAATCGGCATGCTCTTCCAGCTCCGGATAACCGGCCTTGCTGGTCTCGATCACGGTATCCACCAGCTCGGTCAGGAAGGGGCGATTGATGCCCAGCATCCGGCCGTGACGGGCGGCACGGCGCAGCAGGCGGCGCATCACGTAGCCGCGGCCCTCGTTGGAGGGCAGAATGCCGTCGCTGGCCATGAAGGTGGTGGACCGGATGTGGTCGGTAATCACGCGGATGGAGATATCGGTCTTGTCGTCCAGGCCGTAGGTCTTGCCGCTCACCCGCTCCACATGGTGCAGCAGGGCCTGAACGGTATCCACCTCAAACAGGTTGCCCACGCCCTGCATCACGCAGGCCAGGCGCTCCAGGCCCATGCCGGTATCGATGTTGGGCCGTTCCAGCAGGGCGTAATTGCCCTTGCCGTCGGAGTCGTACTGGCTGAACACCAGGTTCCATACCTCCATAAAGCGGTCGCACTCGCAACCCACATGGCAATCGGGCTTGCCGCAGCCATGCTCGGGGCCGCGGTCAAAGTAGATTTCGCTGCAGGGGCCGCAGGGGCCGGAGCCATGCTCCCAGAAGTTGTCCTCTTTGCCGAAGCGCACCATGTGGTCCGGCGCAATGCCGATGGTCTTCGTCCAGATGTCGTAGGCCTCATCGTCGTCCTGATAAACGGAGATGTACAGCTTCTCCGCCGGGATTTCCAGTTCCTTGTTCAGGAATTCCCAAGCCCAGGCAATGGCCTCATTCTTGAAATAATCCTGGAAGCTGAAGTTGCCCAGCATCTCAAAGAAGGTGCCATGGCGCGCGGTAATGCCCACGCGCTCGATGTCCGGGGTACGGATGCACTTCTGGCAGGTGGTCACCCGATGACGGGGCGGCTCTTCCTGGCCCAGGAACCATTTCTTCATGGGGGCCATGCCGCTGTTGATCAGCAGCAGGCTGGGGTCATTCTTCGGCACCAGCGGGAAGCTGTTCAACCGCAGGTGACCCTTGCTTTCAAAGAAGCTCAGGTATTTTTCACGCAGTTCATTGAGTCCGGTCCATTCCATAGTTTCTAACTCCTCCATGCCAAAACTTCCTGCCGAGCAACCCGGGCCTGCGGCGCCGGGCGCTCTGTCGGTGTTTTTACAACTTGTCCTGAGAAAAAGCTGCAACCACGAAAAAAGCCTCCGCCCCTCAAAAGGGACGAAGGCTGTCAGCTTCCGTGGTACCACCCAAATTGCGGCATTCTTCAGCAATGCCGCCGCTTTTCCCGCTTTAACGCAGCGGATACGTTCGCTTTTCAGGCGAAAGCTCCAGGGTGGCTCTGGCAGCAATTCGGCAGGGCGCTTTCAGCCGAGACGCCCTTTCTCTCTTGCCGTTGGGCACTGCCATTGGCCCTTTCACAGCTTTTTCCTATTCCATGTTTGATTATAATCAGCCCTTTTCCAATTGTCAAGCCGTTCCGCCGGATTCCATCGATGTGCTGCTTCCCGACAGGCCCAGCAAAAAGTGCAGCGCATCACACACCTGCCGGAACACCGCTGCCGAGCTGACCGGGGCCTCCGCCTGGCCGTCCTGCATCACCACCACGGTAACGTGCGGCTCTTCGGCCGGATAAAACCCCGCAAACCAGAAGTTGAGCTGTTCTCCCCCCTGCTCATTGTACCGCCCGGTCTGGGCCGTGCCTGTTTTCCCCGCTGCTGTGCCAAACGTTGGCTGGGCCTCGCCGCCGATGCCGGCGCTCACCACGGTGGCCAGCATATCCTGCAAACGTTCTGCATCGGCTCGTTCCAGCACCCGTCGTTCCGCCGGGGCCGGAGTTTTCTCCAGCAAGTTGCCGTCCGCCTCGTTCACCAGCCCTTCCACCACAAAGGGGCTGTGCCAGCTTCCGCCGCTGGCAATGGTGTCCATAAATGCTGCGATCTGCAGCGGCGCTGCCGTCAATTGTCCCTGGCCAAAGCTCAGCCCTGCCAGCTGGCCGGTATTTTCCAGCACCTCCGGCCCCGGCAGCGTTCCCTCAACGGTTTTCATTCCGGCCGAGAGATACACCGCCTGCCCAAACCCCAGGCGGCGCGCCATCTCCCACACAGTCTGCCCGCCCAGCTGCTGCCCAAGCCGCACAAAATAGCAGTTGCAGCTCTGTTCCAGCGCCTGCCGCAGATTGACAGTTCCGTGTGGAATGCCCTGCGCGCAGCGATAAATGTGGCCGTCCACTTCCACATAGCCCACACAGGTGTGCGTGAACCAATCCAGCCCCTGCTCCAGCGCAGCCGCTGCCAGCACCGGCTTGAACACGGAACCAACGTTGAAGGCGCAAAAGGGGCGGTTCAGCAGTGAAGTATCATCCGCCTGAATGCTTGCCGCCACATGCTCCGGGTCAAATTCCGGCAGGCTTACGCTGGCCAGAACCCGCCCTGTGCCGGTTTCCAGCACCAGAATGCAGCCGCTGGTCATCTGGCTGCGGGCAATGCCTTCACAGGCTCGCTGAATTTCCTCACGCAGAGTCAGCTGCACACCCCGCTGCTCGGTACCGGAATAGAGTTTTGGCGGCTGCCCGTTCAGCAGCGCCCCTTTCGCATTGGTCACGCACTGAATGTAGCTGCTCGCCGCCGGGTGCAGAACCTCCTCATAGGCCAGTTCCAGCCCGGCCACGCCTTCGCCTTCTCCATTCAGATAGCCCAAAAGATGGCACGCAATGGGCGTTTTCAAATAGCGTTTTGGAACCGCATAGGTATACACCCCGGTGTTGCTCAAATCGCCCGATACCGGAATCAAAAACGGCTCTGCCGCGTTGCGGCGGGTGTACAGCAGGTTCTGGGCGCCGGGTGCTGCCAGATGGAACAGCCGCGCATAGCTGCTTTCGCCCGGAATGCAGAGCGCATAATATTGCCGCTCTTTTCCGGTCAGCGGCACCCCGTTCGCATCATAGAAACCGCCCCTCTCTCCTTCCAGAGGGAGGTTTGTAATCCGCTGCCCCTCCGCGGCCGCGGCATACGTCTGGTTGCCGGCTGTTACATAGCAGCGCCCCAACACCACCGAAAATGCCAGTACAAACGCCCCAAACAGCGCCAGCAGCCGCTTTGCATTCACGCATCGCTCCCCCCTCTTTGACTACGTTCTTTCTCAGGTGGAAGAGAACGTACTCAGCTCAAATCTGTCTCAGGGGAAGTATCGTCTGCCTCGTGCTTGTTTAATCTCTTAGTCCCTCTGCTTGTTCGGCAGCTTCTTTACAGAATGATGCAGATCAGCCCGGAGCACCCTTCATTGATGACCCGTTCCAGCGTCTCCTGCAGACGGGCGCGGGCCTCCTGCGGCATATGCAGCAGTTTGGATTGCAGCCCCTCGTTCACCAGTTCATGCAGGCTTTTGCCAAAAATGTTGGACTCCCAGATTTTAATAGGGTCCGCCTCAAAATCCTGCAGCAGGCCCCGAACCAGCTCTTCGGACTGCTTTTCGCTGCCCACAATGGGGGATATCTCCGTATGGATGGTGGCTTTCAGCAGATGAATGGATGGCGCGCTCGCCCGCAGCCGCACGCCGTATCGGCCGCCTTGCCGCACGATCTCCGGTTCTTCCAGCTGCAATTCGCCAATGGACGGCATCACGATCCCGTATCCCGTTGCCTCTACCTGTTCCAGGGCACTGCGCACCTTTTCATAGGCCTTCTTGGCCTTGGCAAGGTCCAGAATGCAGGGCATCAGGCTGGCTTCATCGCACACCTCCAGCCCGGTGGTTTCGCCCAGCACCTGATAAAAAATATCCGGCTTCAGATCCAGTTCCAGCCGCACGCAGCCGGTTGACAGTTCCATTTCCTTGACGCGGGACCCCTTCAGGTACTCACACTTCACCGGGTCGCTGTGGTTCACAACGTCCTTCATCTGGTTGACCTGCGCCGCAAACTCGGACGCTGCCTGGTAGACGGCCTGCTGCAGCCAGTGATCTGGCTCCAGCATGGTCACCCAGCGGGGCAACTCAAAGGCCAGCTCTCGCACATCAAACTCATATAGCACACTCTGTAAAATTTCGTTGATGCGTGTCACCGTCAGGTCTTCGCAGTTCACCGGAAGCACCGCATGGCCATATTCCGTCTCCATGCGGGCCGCCAGGGTGCGGCTTTCCTCCGTTTCCGGGTGAACACAATTCAGCAGAATCACAAAGGGCTTGCCCAGTTCCTCTAGCTCGGCCACCACCCGGGCTTCCGCCGGCTGATATTTTTCCCGGGGAATGTCGCTCACCGAGCCATCGGTGGTCACCACCAGCCCGATGGTGGAATGCTCCCGGATCACCCGCCGGGTGCCGGTCTCCGCGGCCTGGTCAAAGGGGATCTCCTCCTCGAACCAGGGGCTTTTCACCATGCGGGGCTGGTCATTTTCCTCATGGCCCATGGCCCCCTCCACCATGTACCCCACACAGTCAATCAGCCGTGCCCGAAAGCTGCCGCCTCCTTCCAGTTCCACCGTCACCGCCGTTTCCGGAATAAATTTCGGTTCGGTTGTCATGATGGTGCGCCCCGCAGCGGATTGAGGCAGTTCGTCCCGCGTGCGGGCCTTCATCGCCTGGTTCTGCAGCCCCGGCAAAATCATCAGTTCCATAAACTTTTTGATGAAGGTGCTCTTTCCGGTGCGCACCGGGCCAACCACACCAATGTAAATATCGCCTCCGGTGCGGCTGGCAATGTCTCGATACAGGCTGCCGGTTTCCATGGTCACTCCCCCTTTTTTCACACCACCATGGGCACCAGCAGCCGCACATCCTGCTCTAGGGCAGGCCCTTCCAACCGGTTGCACTGCTGAATGGCGTTTGGTGATACATGGTATCGTTTTGCAATATCAAAAAGGGTTTCCCCTTTTCTGGCGTAATAAATGCGCAGAGCTACCTCCGGGTCTGGGCGTTCCAGCGGTTCGCCGCAGGCAAGATCGGAAAGAACGCTCACGGTTTGCCGCTGCATCACCAGCCCGGTCACCTGAAGGCTTGCCTTGACGGTCACCTCACCGCCGGTGCGGCTCCAGCTCACCTGGGCCGGGGCCGCCCAACATTCCGCCCGGTACTGTCCGCTCTCCCCTTCCAGCGTGTGCGGCAGCGTATACTCAAAAGCCTTGTCATAACAGTCGATCTCACCCAGGCTGTTCATGCACAGCAGATGGGCCATGGCCCGCCCTCTCAACTGCACAAAACCGCCTGCATCCGTCAATTCCAGCGGGCTGAGCGTCACAAAGCATTGCAGCAGTTCCGCGTTTTCATCGGGCAGAGTGCCGACGACAGAGGTCTCCACCTGTTCGTCCAAATTGGCTGCCAGCTGCTCCATGGTCACCGTTTGCCGGGTCTCCTTCAGTTCGTATCGGGTGGAAAACGCATCGGCCACCCCGTAGCACTCCACCCGCCGCCAGGCCCGCAGATGTAGCAGCGCCGATACGGAGAGCGACGTCTGACCCTCCTGCCCGGCCATCAGTGTACAGCCAACCGGCTCCACCGAAGCAAAACAGGTGCAGTCCTCCCCCACATTCTCCAGATCCACAATGTGGTTGAACGGCACCTCCCGGCGAAGGGTTTCCAGCTGATAGCCCGGCCCGGTGCGGTACAGCACCCGCGTTTGGATCTTGCCCTTGACCACAGCCTTGCCGGAAATGACCTTCACTTCTTCCACCAGGCCGACCCCGGCAATGTCCAGCACGGCAGCCGGCGTTTCCGGGAAGGCGGCCTCTTCTTCACAGGTGATAAGCTTATCCAGATTTGCGGCAGGACGTATCCCGCTCAGCAGCGCCGTTTTTTGTTCGGCCCCACAGTCCGCCACCGCCGTTACCACTTCCTGCGCTGCCGTGCACACCAGCCGAAGGCTCAGCGCGTAGGCGCCCCGCACATCAATGCGCCTCTGGTTTACCGCCCGGCAGTTCAGATATTCCACTTCGCCGCCCACCTGAATCTGGCCGTCGCCCGCCTGCGCCGGGGCCAGGTCAATGGTGCGGGTGAAGGGCAGCTTCTGTTCCGTCTGGCACAGGCTCTGCTCTTCCTCCGCCTGATAGCACACCGTACAGCGCAGATAGCCATCCAGCGTTATTCTCCCGTTGAGGATCTGCTTTTGCAGCACCACCAAGGACACAAAACACTTCACGATTTTGAACACCTGCGGCAGATAATCCGGAATCAAAATCTCGGTTTCCACCGGCAGCTCTGCTTTTGCATCGTAGCAGCCGCCCGCCGCGGCAAGGGTGTCCTTAAACACCTTCAATTCCATACCTTCGCCCCTTTCGCGCGTTTCTGGTGCTATCTATATGATGCAGATCCGGCCAATATGCGGGCAGGCAGGTTCAACGAAAAAAGACCCGGGCACAGCAAAACTTTGCTATACCCGGGCCATTTTCCTAAGTATTCTATTTTACGATTTCAAATATTCTGGACTGTACAGATTGGTACACCGCTTTTTAAATTTCGTCGTCTCGCGCTCACATCTCCTCGGTGACCGGCACGGCACCGTAGTTGCGCACACTCAGCACATAGCAGGAGCCTTCGCCGAACACGCCGTCAATGGCGCTGCGGTAGGTCTCCAGCAGATCCAGCGGCACAAATGCCTGAATGGTCCCGGCAAAGCCGCCGCCCTGCAAGCGCCATGCACCACGGCCAGCCAGAATCTTCTGCGAAACCGCCAGGCCAATGGAAACGCCCTGCTCCTTGTAGTTGGACAGGCTGTACGCATTCTGGTTGTACTCAAAGCTGGAATGGCCGCCCTCCACGATCAGCTTCAGGAAATCCTGGAAGCGGTTGTCCTGAATCGCCTCGTACAGCTGCCGGGCGCGGCGGCTGTCCGCATAGAAATGGGCCGCCCGCAGCACCGCGCGGTCCCCCGTTACGGGGCGAATCTTGGCAATGTTTGCATAGAAATCCGCTTCGTTCACCTCGCGCAGCACATTTTTGCCGAAGAAGGCTGCCACACTCTCCATCTCGCGGCGGATGGCTGCATAATCATCGGTCAGATCTGCATGGCTGCCCTTGGTGTCGCTGATGCACAGCGCATAGCCCTGCCCGGCCAGATCAAACGGCACCTGATTCACCACAGGATGCGCATTGTCCTTAAAGTCAATGGTAATCACACCGCCCACTGCGCAGGCCGTCTGATCCATCAGGCCGCAGGGCTTGCCGAAGAACACGTTCTCAGCATACTGGCTGATCTTGGCGATCTCCACCTGGCTGAACTTTTCCATATCATTGCCGTTGTACTCGCCCCGCAGAATGGCGCCGATCATCACCTCAAATGCTGCGGAGCTGGACAGGCCGGACCCCTGAAGAACGTCGGAGGTAAAATAAGCGTCAAAGCCGCCCACCCGGCCGCCTTCCTTAGCAATGCCGGCCGCCACTCCGCGGATCAGCCCGTCGGAAGAGCCGAACTCGTTCTCGTGCGGGGTCAGGTCGCTCAGATCCACCACAAACTGGCTATCGAAGCCATAAGACTTAATGCGAATGAAGCCATCCTCGTTCTTACTCACCACCGCAATCACGTCCAGATTCACCGCACCGGCCAGCACCACGCCGTGGTTGTGGTCGGTATGGTTGCCGCCGATCTCCGTGCGGCCGGGGGCAGAGTACAGCGTCACCTCGCGGTCCGCGCCATAGTAAAGTGCGAACTGCTCCAGCGCCTGAATGTAGCGCGCCTTCTGCTTTTCCAGTGCCGCCGTGTCCGCGGCATACAGTCGGGTAAAGGCCCGATCATAACGGCCCTCACGAATGTGGTCAATCACCTGCTGAACCTTTGCCATTGCTCATTACACCTTTCTTTGCCCGGCGGCCTACGCGCCGCAATGCACAATTTGCTTCTTGTTCTCTTCTGTGGGCAGCCCTGCCCAACCAATCGGATTCAACCGGCATCCTGCACAAAGGCGTTGCTACTTCGTTGTGCAATATGCGAGACGCCGTGCTTTTTTGAGAATCTGCTTTCAAATTCATCTCCATTATATCAAGTTTTTTGATGATGTAAACACGGTTTTCACACTTTGGCATGGACTTTTGTTGAGCTGTCTGCTATAATAAAAAATAACGGTATGAAGTTTGTGAAAAATCGGGAGTGATTCGGATGGCAAATGTCTATAAGCAGTCCTTTAAGCAAAACTACACAGACAATGTGGAGCTTTCCATCTTTAACTGCGGGCAGGAGCGCTGCGTTCCCGGCCATACCTGGGGCCCGGGCATTCGTGACCATTATCTGATCCACTTGGTGGTGTCCGGAAAGGGCAGCTACAAAGTGGGCGGTAAAACGTATGATCTTGTTCCGGGTGACCTGTTTCTCATCAAGCCCAACCAGCTGATCGTCTATTGTGCCGACTCGGCCGATCCCTGGGAATATTACTGGGTGGGCTTCAACGGGGCCTGTGCCAACCGTCTGGTGCAGCAAACCCCCTTTACGGACGCCAGTCCCGTTTACCACTGCAAGGACGTTGACACCGTGCGGGCTGCCCTGAACAATATTTTCGTTTCCCGTGGGCCGGATCCGCAGAGTGAAGCCCTGATGGTGGGCTATTTGTACATCTTTATGGCCAGCCTCATTAAAGAGGCGCAGGAGATGGAGCCTCGGGCCGCCAATTCCAGCTCGCAGTACGTGTTCAACGCGGTGAAGTACATCCAGTTCAACTATTCGCACGACATCAGCATTGACGACATTGCCAAAGCCGTCGGCGTGAGCCGAAGCCACCTTTACCGGGTGTTTATGAGCAACGTTGGCCAAAGCCCCATTGATTATCTCACCAGTTACCGCATCAGTGAGGCCTGCCATCTGCTGCGCAATTCCCAGCTTTCCATTGCAGAAATCGCGGTCTCCGTCGGTTTCTTTGACCAGTTCTATTTCTCCCGGGTCTTTAAAAAGGCAAAGGGGGTTCCGCCCAGCAAATATCTGGCCAGTTTGGAATCCTCCGGGCAAAACTGATTTTTCTGTATTTACATCGGCAGGCCGCAGCCTCCACTCGCTTCGCTGTGGCCTGCTTTTTCTGCGTAGGGCGCAGGAGGGACTTTATCCATGAAGAGTTTCAAAGCACACCGTCGCCAAATTTTCTGCGTGTTGGGCTGTCTTGCAGCGCTTGCGCTCTGCCTTGTGGTCTGGCTGACGGCAAGCGGTGCTTTTACGCCCGCATCGGCCGTGGTGCTGTTTACCGATAAGAACGGTGCCGCCTATCTGGATTCGGATCGGCTGGCTCAGCAGCTGACGGACTGCACTCTTTATACGCTGGATGCCGAGGGCGATGCCACTGCTCAGCTGGAAGAACTTCAGCGCACCCAGAAACGTGAAGTCCGGGCTGCCATTGTGGCAGCGGACGACCGCACCCTGGCGGCGAACCTGGCCAAACAGCTGGCCCAGACCGGGCTGCCGGTGATTCTCACTGGGGCTGCCCCGGAAGAGGGCCTTGTGGAAACCGGAAACATCTGGTATGTGGGCAGCGACCCTGCCAGCGGCGGTGAGCTGCTGGGCGAAGCCCTCGCGGCGGATTGGAACAGCGGCGCATTGCCGGATTTGAACGGGGATTACCTGATGCAGTACGTTCTGCGCGGCCCGGAGGAAACCAGCCTGTCCTATCCCCTGCTTCAGGCCGTACTGAACGAATGCGAGCATTACGGCATTTTCTCCAATCCGGTTCAGGAAGAGCCTGACCAGACACTGTCGGACGAATTGTCCCAAATCGAACAGGCCCAGCAGGATGCCCGGGACGGTGAAGCGCCAGCGGCCGATGCCGAGGATATCCCCGTTGTTTTGAGCTTGGGCAGCACTCCCGAAGCCATTCTGTTCGGCGGAGCCGAAAGCGGTCAGGCCGCTTTGGAGGAAGCTGCTCGGCAGGGGTGGACCGATGGTGAAACGCCTTCCCTCCTGGCGGGGTTTGCCCTGAATGAGCCTCAGGCCCGCCAGTTGGCGGAGGCCGGTGCCGCCCGGGTGGTTTATTACGACCTGCCCACCGTGACCGATACCGCCGCCGTGCTGACCGCCAACCTGTTGGCGGAGCGGACCCCCATTGAGGGCCTGGACGAACTGGCCGATGGGCACTGCCTGTATCTGCCCATGCTGCTGTTGGAGGATTGAGAAAATGGCTGTACAAAAGAATCAGTGCATCCCGCTGGAGATCACCGGTTTGACCAGTGAAGGCAGCGGCATTGGCCGATATGAGGGCGAGGCCGTTTTTGTACCCGGCACCGCCCCTGGCGACCGGATCACGGCGCGCATTGTCAAGGACTGCAAGCGGTATGCTTACGGCATTGTGGACAAGCTGGAGCAGCCCGGCCCCGGCCGCCGGGAAGAGGACTGCCCCATCTGCCGCCCCTGCGGCGGATGCTGTTTCCGGCATTTGACCTACGAGGCCGAGCTGGAGGCCAAAAAGGACATCGTTCTGGATGCATTCCGCCGCATCGGCGGGCTGGAACTGCCCATTGACCAGGTGCTGGCTTCTCCGCAGGAGGACCGTTACCGCAACAAGGTTCAGTTCCCGGTTCAGAAGGATGAGCAGGGCCATACCATCGCCGGGTTTTATGCCGGCCGCAGCCATCGGATCATCCCCTGTGAAGATTGCCTGCTTCAGCCCGCCATTCTGAACCAGATTGCCCAGGCCGTCTGCTCCTGGATGGACGAAAACGGAGTTTCGCCCTATGACGAAGCCAGCCATACCGGTCTGGTGCGGCATATTTTTCTGCGCAGAGGCACCCATTCCGGGCAAATCATGCTGTGCCTTGTCATCAACGGCCACAGCCTGCCTCACAGCGAGGCATTCTGCTCCGCCATGCTGCAGCAGTTCCCGGAAATTCAGACCATTCTGCTGAATGTGAACACCCAGCGCACCAACGTAATCACCGGGCTGGAGAGCATCCCTCTGTATGGACCGGGCTACATTGAGGACACCATGTGCGGCGTGCCCGTCCGGTTGGGTCCCCTTTCCTTCTATCAGGTAAACACTCCCAGTGCCGAGCGGCTGTATGCCCTGGCCCGGCAATATGCACAGCTGAAGCCCACGGACCGCTTGCTGGACCTGTACTGCGGCATGGGCACCATTGGCCTTTCCATGGCGCAGGATTGCGCCGATCTGGTGGGTGTGGAGATCATCCCCGAAGCGGTGGAGAGTGCCCGGCAGAACGCCGCCCGCATGGGAGTAACCGCTCGCTTTTTGTGTGCAGACGCCGGTCAGGCTGCCTCTCAGCTGGCCGCCGAGGGCCTTGCGCCGGATGTAATTTTGCTGGATCCTCCCCGCAAAGGCTGTGACAGCGCCACTCTGGACGCCGTGTGCACCATGGCCCCCCGCCGCGTTGTGATGATCAGCTGCAACCCGGCCACCGCCGCCCGGGATGTGCGCTACCTGGCAGACCATGGTTACCAGCCGGAACGGCTTAGCTGTGCGGATCTGTTTGCGCGAACGAAACATGTGGAGACGGTTGTCTTGCTTTCCAAGGGTGAGGTCGACTCGAAAAAGATTCGGGTTGAGTTCTCTTTGGAAGATATGGATATGTCCGAATTTCAAGATGGGGCAACCTATACACAGATTAAGGACTATGTACTGGAACATAGCGGATTAAAGGTATCTAACCTGTATATCTCGCAGATTAAACGGAAATGTGGGATTGAGGTTGGGAAAAACTATAATCTGCCGAAACCAGAAGATTCCAGACAGCCCAAGTGTCCACCGGAAAAAGAGAAAGCAATCCGAGAAGCATTGAAATATTTTGGGATGATCTAACATCCCGCAGAATGGAGGCTTCTTATGGAGAGATTGATTTCTTGTGAGTTCAACATGGATACTGCCTGTGTGGAGCTGAAATTCGATGACGGCAGTATGATTTCGATTGATACAATCACTGTGGAGAACGAGATTGCCGACAATATGCATCAGCGGTCAGAACTGGATTATCTGATCTACAATGACCCGATAGCATACGCTGATCTGATACTGAATGGCGATCCCGAAACCTATTTGAGAACTGTGACCGAATACAAACCTTTGAATGGCTGACCAACACACCGCCCGTGGGAAAAAATCCTGCGGGCGATTTTTTGTATCTTTTCTATGAACTCTATTGACATTTATATCGGTTTCCGATATAATAAATATAACGGTAGGCGATATAACGGATACCGTTATATGAAGAAGGGAGAGCTAATATGTCAAACACAGCACTTACTGAGGCAGTATATTACATTCTATTGTCTTTGATGAAACCGATGCACGGTTATGGAATTATGCAAAATGTAGAACAATTATCAAATGGCAGAGTAAAACTCGCCGCAGGTACTCTTTATGGTGCGATAAATACACTTCTTGAAAAAGGTTGGATAGTTTCTCTGCCCAGCGAAAAAGACAGTAGAAAAAAAGAATATCAGATCACCGAGCAAGGCAAGCAGACACTTGAGATAGAACTGATCCGCTTGCGTGAGCTTATCGAAAATGGAAATCGCATATTGGAGGTTAAGTAAATGAGACAAACGATACATAAGTTATTTTGGGCTTGGGAATTTGATAAAGAAGAAAAGGGGCTTAATGAAATGGCAGCGAGAGGATTATGCCTTGTATCTGTCGGTTTTTGCAAATACGAATTTGAAGATTGTGAACCCGGTGAATACAGAATATGTATGCAACTTTTGGATAAAATGCCCCGTCATCCCGAAAGCCAAAAGTATATTGAATTTCTTGAAACAACGGGAGCAGAGCATATTGGCTCGTTTACCCGCTGGGTGTTTTTTCGCAAAAAAGCAGCAGATGGAGAATTTGAATTGTTTTCTGACAATGCATCTCGCATAAAATATCTATCAGGAGTTATTAGTTTTATTGCTTTAATTACAGTCGCAAACTGCATTGTTGGTATAAATAATGTATTTTTGGCTATCAATCTTTCCAGTTCGGTGAATTATTTAGGCTTTATAAATCTTGCCATTGGAATTTTGGGAACCTTTGGCTGTATTAAGCTGCTAAGAAAACGCAAAAGAATGAAACAAGAAGGTCAGTTGTTTGAATAAGCCAAGGGCATCGTTGTGCCGGTTTCCTTGTAATGCGATGATAAAACCGCTGCAATTTTCGTCTCCGAATAGGATGAAAGTTGCAGCGGTTTTTGCTATTTATAGGCGTTTCACGGCTCAAATTCCAGCATCGTTTCTTTGGGCAGCTTCTCATTTTCACAGTTCAAAAGATACTCTATTGCCCTGTTCGCAAAGCGGTTTGTTTTCATCGTATCCCAATCGGCAAGCCGGACGATCTTTGCTGTACCATTCTCAAAATCCAATGAAATCTCGCCCCATTCGCCGTCGCAGTCTGTTTAGTATTCGTAGATTGCGGCGGCGATTTTCTTTTTGCGCTTGGTTTTGGATTTTTGTTTCAGCCGGGCGGCATGGATTGCACCATCGGCAACCAACAATTCCGTCAGCTTGTCTACTGCTCTGCGGTAGGCTCGCTCTGCACCGCTGGCAGTGCTGCCCTCGAACATGACCGCCAGTTCTTCAAAAAGGGTTTTAGGGCTTCGTTGATTGTTGCGTTGGCAACCCCACCGCAATGGTAGTGCCCTTCTCCGAACTTTTCTCCACCCAAACGGAGCCGCCGTGGAGGTCGGCGATCTCCCATACCAGTGAGAGC
>ERZ1034901.1477-NODE-1477-length-16316-cov-179.135422_pt1 | contig 16316 bp, 15 predicted proteins | sample MGYA00520628_ERZ1034901 | MGnify/ENA primary metagenome ERZ1034901 (study PRJEB33766, sample SAMN09781783) | gut metagenome | biome: gut microbiome | host: Homo sapiens | place: Madagascar | study: EMG produced TPA metagenomics assembly of the PRJNA485056 data... | reverse complement strand
GTAAGCACCCTTAAGCTGAAATGCTCTGTGAGCCATATTCATCACTTCTCTCATCATATTCTTAAATGTAGTAGCCATAATCTTTCAATTTCTAAAGGGTTAAACAAAACGTTACTTGCAAAGTCCAATGCTCTCACGAAGGAAACTCTTTGCCTCGGCGTTGCTCATCTGCAACTTCTTCTCAATGAGGTTAATCATCTTGTTTGCGTCCTCCTGTGTGTTGAGGTTGTTGCTGACGAACTCAACCATAATGAACTTCTGTATCATATTCTTTCTAACCATTGAAGTAGTCATATTGCTATACCGTTTTACGAGTGCCGACTCGGAGGTGCAACCTCAGCTAAATTAATAATGTTATTGTGACCTTTCTTTCTTAATCACGATGCAAAGGTAACATATTTACGTTACACTGCCAAATATTTTAGAAAGAAAATGTAACGTATTTAGGTTAATTAACAAATGTTCATTTGTAACGTACTATTCTTTAAACTACGTTAATACTTTTACGTATATATGCTACATTTCAAAGATTATTCTTATCTTTGCAAGAAAATAACAATGTAACGTATTACGTATTATGAGATTTAAAGATGTTCTTAATAAATATGGTGTAACGCAACAAGACCTAGCAGACCGGATGGGTATGAATAGAGTTTCGGTTTCTCGTTTACTTAGCGAGAAAAACGACTTGCGTATATCAACTATCGAAAAAATAGCAAACGCTATAGGCTGTCCTGTAGCAGAATTGTTTGATAAGCAGAACAAAGAAGATGCTATTAGTGATTTCATCGCCCTAATAAAACAAGGTGGTGAGTTGTATTCCGCATCGTCCATCGCTGAGACTAGGGTCGTGTTGGATAAGTTGGAAAACAAAAAGGAGGGGAAATAGTATTCCTCTCCTTCAACACTTCTATTCATCCTCCTTGTTGGTTTTGTGCATTATTGCGCAAAACTTGATAATTAATACCTGTTCGCTATTCATTAAGGTATGAACGGCTTCCTGTTTATCGTATTTAAAATAGTTTCAAATATATTCCTCTACAATAAGCCTACAATCTTCAAAACCTCATCGAATTTATCATCATACCAAGCAGGTTGTGTCTCCGACTGGTTGCTTGGGTTTCGTTTGTTTTCCCCAAAAGCCAATCCCTTTTTCGTGATATTCTTGTAAGGCTTCATCTTGCCCTTAGAAGACTTACGATATAAGGTTTGCAGCAATCCTTCCTTTTCAAGTAACTTATTAAACGCTTGTGCGGAAATCTGCACGCCATGCTCTTTCAGTAACTCGCTTGCTGACTGGAAAATTCCTTTATCATCTACATAATCGGGAGTTGGCAATCCAAGTGGGTCTGTAACAGACTTCAACATCATTAGCTTGCTTGCATCATTAAGATTGAGGAACTTAGCAGAAAACTCTATAACCTTCAGTTTATCTTCGAGAAGTGTTGTTTGTTTAGTGGCAACCTTCTCGCACTCGATAAAGTACTTTCGTGCCATTCTTCCCTTCTCGTTATTTTCTACCATTGACAACTCTTTTGCCATATCAAGGGAAAGCGCATACTCGATTGTCGGTCTTCCACCTTGGGGGTTTTTGATAAATCTGTCAAAAACCTCATAGTCTTGATTCTCAACAAAACCATATTTGTCGATACGTCCCTTAATCCAATTGGCAAACTCTTGTTTGCTCTCCAAGAAAGCATGAAGCTCTCTTGCGTTAACGGCTCTTTGTCCGTCCTTTTCTGAAATCTTAATAATCTCTTCCATTTGTTTTTTCTTTTCAGTTTTTAACGTGTGTCTCACGCTCTAAAAATTAAGCTATTATTCCTACTAATGTGGAAATCGGATGCAAAGATACGACTTTTTAGTATAACTTGCAAGTATATTAATGCAATAAAGGTTATTATAACAAAATATAACAGATAGTATAATGATAGTTAAATATAAAGACGAACAATGGCGGTTTCGTATAAAAGATGTACTTTTGCATACTAGTATTCCGCATCATCCATAGCTGGAGCAAGGGATGTGCTGGACAAGTTGGAAAGTGTTAAGTAACGTGGGGTGTTCCCGCAAAGTTCAATAATTAAAAGTATGGGATTATGAAGAAGAATTTAATAATTGCCATCATCGCAGCAATCGTTGTGCTAGGTGGCGGCATTGGTGGATATGTGTACCATTCCAACCAAGTTAAGGCTGAAAAAATGGCTAATTACAAGAAGGCGTTGTCTGATTATCGCTTCAATAGCAATAGACTAATATATTCTTTGGATTTCGTAGCAACGGATTTTGTTATCAATTGGAACTCAGCCATAATGAATAAAAAGGCTATGAACGCAAAGAATGAAATAGTTCCTTGCTCTGATTTTGAAGATGCCGTTTCTTCTCGATATGCCTTCTATGATAAGTATGGTGCATATAAGATTTTGGATAGTGTGTATGTTTCATTAGGAAAGCATTTGGAAATGATGCGTGTAAATGCTAATGAAGAACAGCAAAAAATCGTAGAAAGCTGTAGTAAGGAATACAGGGAGTTGAATAATGCTATTGTTCTTATAAAAAAGCCATATGGCGCATTGGTGCAATATTCTAAACAGAAAGGAGACTTGTTCTTTAAACTTTATGCTTTTGATAGCGAATTGGCTAAAGTTTCCCCATTGGAAGAAGATAATGGCGATGAGAGAACAAAAGCAATGAATATGGAATTATACGGAACGCATTTGTTTGTTACGGCTGACTTTGACAAAGAACCGCAAAAGGCAAAAAAGCAAAGTTATACGTTTAGTAACATTTCAACAAATTGGGTTTATTTGAAATGATATATAAATAAGGTGTAATTTTGAAAATAAGTTTCTAAAAGAAAATAAAGCTTAAATAAATAAAGAAATGCACTAAATAATTTGCTTGTTTCGGAAATTATGCTTACCTTTGCAAACGAAATCAGAAATGGTTTAGCCGTGAAGTGGTAAGCATGGTTACTGAGATAAGAAGAAATTTAAGAGTCTTCGGACTTTTCTATACTTTTAGCCTCGTTCGCACTTACCACATTAGCGGGCGGGGCTTTTGTTTTGCCCCAAAGGTAAGAGGCATACCTGTAAAACTGCCGTGTTAAATTTTAAAAGTAAAGAAAAGTATGAAGACAATTAGTTTTAAGTTGGTTGGTGTTAGTCCATTGATGTTGAATAATCCGAGAACAGTCTCTCCTTTTGATGATTACACAAAAGCGATTTGTGCTTTGACTAGCAAGAGAAAAAAGACGGAAGAAGACCAATTGGAGATATGCCGATTGAAGTTCTTGGCATCCTTGTATCAGAATACAAATGGCGAATACATTATTCCTAGTTCGCACATCATGCAAGCCGTTAAATGTGCTGCCAAAGAGATTCGTCTTGGTGCAAAGGTTGAGCGTTCTTTTGGTGTTATGGATGATGGTTTGTTGAAGTTCAAGGATGCGGACAAAACTCCTGAGCAACTTTACGAGCTTGGCATTTATGTAGATTGCCGTGCCGTTGGTATTCGAGGCGCAAAGGTTCTTGCTACTCGTGCGATATTCCCAGAGTGGAGTACAGAATGCACTTGTTGGTATGATGAAAGTCAATTAGACCGAGACCAAATTGTAAAGTTGTTCGAGGTTGCGGGTATTAGATACCACTTAGGCACATTCCGAGCTATGTATGGAAAGTTTGAAGCAAAGGTGATGAAATAAGTTGGTTATCCCCACATGGTGCTAGTAGAAGTTCGATTCTTCTATGGGGAGCTTGTTTTCAGTTGTGTAAAGTGTAGTCTAGTATTGTGGAGTAGAGTTAAGTTGTGTAAAGTCAAGTAAAGGGATTCTCTGTATGGTATCCATCAAGGTTCGATTCCTTGGCAGAGAACAAAAAGTTTAATAAAAGGAGAATAAAAATGGAAAGTGTAAAAGAACTAACAAGAGAAGTTTTGGGTAAGTTTGAGGAAGAGTTGGTTGCTAACTTTGATGAAGACCAACTTATTTCTCATAAGTGGCTCAAAGAGAAGTTTGGGTTGCCTAAGTTGTCTTTTGAAAACTACGATAAGAATGTTGATGCTTATATAGAAGCTATCCAATTACAGCAATTCACCTATATGGAAATGGTTGATAAATTGCGTGAGGACTTGTTGAAAAATAAGCAATGTTGTCTTCGTAATGATTGGGGTAAAGGCTATAAAATAGTTCCTAGTAACAAGCAAGCCAATTATGGCTATGAGCAAATGATGGGTGATATTAAGAAGGCGTTGAAACAAGGTTCTGACATCATAAATAATGTTCGACCTTTGCCTATGGAAGAGCAATTTAAGTATTACGATACATTGGCGAAACTTGCAAAAGTTCGTGATGTATTTGCTAATTTGAAATAAAAATAAAGTGTAGTACGGAGAAGTTTAGTAGAGTGAACTGCTGAATAGTTCTGTCGAGTTAAGTGCAGTTTTGAGTAGTACAGTAGCGTAAAGTAAAGTGAGCCATCCTTCGGGGTGGCTCTTTTTGGTTAATATTGCAAAAATGTTACCATAAAATTTGGTCATATAACAAAAAAAGTTATATCTTTGCAATGTCTTAAGGATAAAAGAGTTCTTGTAACAATGAAGAAAAGCGAATTGATTAAGAGACTGAGAGAAACGGGATGCTTCCTGTCTCGACAAGGTTCGGGACATGAAAAATGGACTAATCCTAAAACGGGAAAGTCTCAATTCGTGCCAAGACACGCTAGAGAGGTCGCCACAGGCACCGCTCATAGTATTCTAAGAGAATTGGTTGGGGAGTAATCCCCACCTTTCTCTCTTCATCGCTTAAAGGACTCTTTTTTTTTGTTAAGAAGATAAACGAATATATATATGAAGAAGATTAAAGTTATTGTAGAACAAGCCAAGGATGGGTCTTTTTGGTGTCATACCGAAGATGGCATAGGTAAGGTTGGCTTAAACTCTTGTGGAGAAACTGTTGCCGCTGCGAAGCAAGATTTAATGGATTGTTTGGCGTTGGCAAAAGTGGATGCAAAAGAGAATGGTGAAGTGTTTCCTGACGTTGAATTTGAATACAAGTATGACTTGCAATCTTTCTTTAATTATTTCTCTTTCCTCAATGTGTCAGAGATTGCAAAACGAGCAGGTGTCAATCCTTCATTGATGCGTCAGTATAGTAAAGGCATAAAGCAAGCTGGCGAGAAAACTTATGAACGTTTGGCACATTGTATGAATGAAATAAAAAAAGATTTGGTAGCCGCTACCTTTTAGGCGTGTGGCTTCATTGTTACAATAGATAAAGAACTCAGAGCCTTCTGCATGTGAATGTGGAAGGCTTTTTCGTATCTAGACCTTATTCTTTGCACTTAAATCTTTAGTGAAATAGCACGCCTTTATTCTTTCGTTATTCCTTTGATTATTAGTTAATTTTGCCAATAAAATTATAAAAAATGGCAGAATTAAGATTCGATGTCAAAGCGAATTTCGAGCAGGTTACGAAACTTCGCTCCGAGTGTGAAAAGCTGAGGGCTGAGTTGTTGAAGACCAATAAGTCAACAGACCCAGCTATTGTTGCGGATTTAACGGAAAAATATGCAGATGCAAGCAATCGCTTAAAGGATTTAACGCAAGCAGCTTCAAGAGCCGCTTACGTGATGTCTTCCGAGTTTAATAAGAAGATGCAAGCAGCCGCAAGGGAAGTTTATAGCTATGAACTTCAAATGCAAGCTACCAAAGACCGAATAGAGAAAATCCAACAGCAGATTACGAACAAGAGATTAACTCTAGGAGTTACAACGGATAAGTCATCCATAGATTCTTTACAGAAGAATATTGACTATTTAAAAGGCTCTTTGGCTGGTCAAACAGCTCAGTTGAAGAACTTAGAAGGAGGTGCTGTCGGTGCTCGTCAGACCTTGGAGAATATGCGGAATGAGTATGTTTTGTATGCAGGTTCAGCAAATCCGGCAAAAGAGGCAACAAATATGTTGACCGATAGCATGAGCCAAATGATAGAACGTATGAAGGCCGCTCCAACTGCCGGAGAAGGAATGACTAGTTTGTTCCAAAGAGTTACTGGCGATGCTCACATGCTTTCGGCAACATTACTTGGTGGCTTAGGATTTGAACAACTGGCAGGTAGTATTTTTAATACTCGTTCTCAATTCCAGCAACTTGAAATATCTTTCAATACCATGCTTGGTAGTGCGGATAAGTCCAAACAATTGATGGACGAACTTACCCAAACGGCAGCTCATACACCTTTCGATATGTCCAGCATTACGGGTGGCGCAAAACAACTTTTGGCATACGGAACGGAAGCGAAAGATGTTAACAAAACCCTTGTCCAGCTTGGTGATATTGCTTCGGGCTTGAATATTCCGCTTGGAGACCTTGTTTATCTTTATGGAACGACCGTTTCGCAAGGAAGAATGTTTACAATGGATTTGCGTCAGTTCATGGGTAGAGGTGTCCCATTAGCAGAAGAATTGGGTAAAATCTTACACCAAAACACAACTGAGGTTCAAGAGTCTGTTTCAAAGGGAAAAGTCACATCAGACATCTTTAAGGAGGCTATCGCTAATATGACGCAAGCAGGTGGACGCTTCGGAGGCTTGATGGAACAACAATCAAAGACCTTGGAGGGTCAGTGGAGCAATATTGGTGACTCTATCCAGCAGATGTTCAACGAAATCGGCAAAAAATCCGAGGGCGTGTTCTCTAGTGGATTGTCAATTATTTCTGCTATGGTAGAGAATTGGCAAGAGGTAATAAAAGTTATTGGCGTAGCTACAGTAGCTGTTGGTTCTTATCGTGCATCATTAATGGCGGCTGCTTCTATTCGCAAAGCAGAGGAAGCGCAACAAGCCGATGATATGATGAAGGGAATTGATGCTGAAATCAAGCGTTTGCAAGACCTAGAAAACTCAAACTATAAAACTTTGGGTAAGGATAAAAAGCAAGAGCGAGTAAACAAACAACAAGACTTGGCAAGTGTTGTTGGAGATACTGCTGTGTCCGATGATTTTGTAAAGGCAAGATTAGATGCAGCAGAGCAAGAGGGCATTATTACGGCACAAATGCGTTCCCAATTAGAGATGAAACGTGAACTCTTGCAGGCTCAGCAACAAGCAACAGCACAAAGCCAGATAGAACTTGACGAAGAAAAGAGGAAGACCGAGGAACTGCGTCAACAAAAAATAGAGTCTCTTAAAGATGATTTGAAGACTACTACGGAGAAAATATCAAATCTTGATGATAGGGATGTAGAGTTGGCTAGACAATATACAGCAGCCTTGAATGACTTACAAGATGCCCAAGATGCCTTTGCTGAGGCTCAAAAAATGGTTGAGGAAACCGCTGATGGTGCAAACTTAGCTTTTGACGCAGAGGGTAATGCCGTGAATGCACTAGAAGCAAAGGAACGTTTGGCCACCGCTGCGAAGAAAGTGAATACTGCTCAAACAAATGTTTCGACAATTGCAAGTCAGCAAAGAGGAGTTGCGCTTATACGTGAGCAATTACAAGAGAGACAAGCAACACTACAAACGCAGTTGAATTCTGTTAGTCAAGCTACCAATACGACTACGAAAAAGGCTAGTACTTTAGCTACGGCTGCTTCAACGGTAAAAAATGCCATCCATACTGCAAGTGTTAAAATAATGACAACTGCTGAATTAATGCTCAGTAATGCGGTAAAATCCACAACTATGGCTTTAAAGGGAATGTGGGCAGCTATGCTCGCAAATCCGATTACTGGTATTATAACATTGGTAACAACGCTTGCTAGTGCCGTTGCTATGTTCGGAGGTGAAGAGGAAGATGTTTCTGTTGACACAAAGCATTTTGGAGATTCCGCAGAAAATACAAGGGCGAAAGTTGATGGCTTGCTTAACGTAATGAGGTCTTCTAAGGAAGGAACTGATGCTTACAACAAAGCTAAAGAAGAACTTATCCAAACATACGAGCAGTTCGGGATTAAGTGTGATGCCGAAAAGGACAATTTAACAACACTTAAAGGTAAGCATGATGAATTTGTCGCAACCTTACAATTGGAGAATGCGGAAAGGGAAAAGGCAAACGCTCTAATGTCTGCTACTTCTCAATATACAGAAGCAAGAAACAAAGAAGACGATATATTTAGCAAAGACTTGTCCGGTCATTGGTATCAAGGTGGGCAACATGTAGATAAGGAAGACATAACATCAATTCAAATGATGTATAACTCTATAGCAACCGATAAAGTTTTAGATAGGTTGGCTAAGTTGAAACAAAGAATAGATGGTAGCACATTGTCTTACATGGAATATATAGATGCTGTAAGAAAAACTTTCGCGCCTATTGATTCGTTCTTAGAGAGACAACATTACAATATAGTGACTATAGGGAATACAGACCATTCGATATTGGAGCATACGAATAATCTTATAAAGTTGAAGACAAGTTATAAAAACGCAGAGAATGCGATAATGAAGGCGACTGCTGAAAATGTAGATTGGAATAATGCACAGGCTAGGTCACAATGGGTAGCCCAGCAAAATAAACAAAGCATTGAAGCTTTAATTTCCTCTACAGAACAGCTTATTTCTACATGGAATCAGGAGTATGGATTAAATTTAAAAATCCATTACGATGATACTGAAATTCCAAGTTGGATGAAAACTTTGACGGACAAGCAGTTGCAATCTTTGATTAATAGACGTAGGGCAGACATAAATAAGCAAGAGCAATACCGGACTAATCACAAAGGTGTTAAATTGCTGACAAAGCAAGGAAATCAGCTAAGAGACGAAAATGATAATAGGCTTGATGTAGCTATGGCTGGTTCTATTCTGAAAGATAGAGAGGCGAAAAGAAAAGCCGATACTAATAAGCCGAAGGAAACACCAAAGAAAACGACAAAGAAGACGGGTACAACGGACGACCCACAAGCAAGAGCGTATGAACGCAAAAAGGCTGAGGAGGACTATTCCAAGTCTGTTTCCGCTTATTCGGAGAAAGCTATCCAGGACATGACCAAGAACCGCATCAATGCGATGAATGATGGTTATAGCAAGGAATTGGCTCAGATAACCGAGAATGCCGACAAGGAGAGAAAGGCGGTAGAAGATGGTATAGACAAATTGGTCGAGGCTAGGAAAAAGCGTGACCAAGCTGTTTGGGTTAATTCCGGCAAGGGTCGTAAGGCTAATATGTGGAAACAGAGCAAAACCGATGAAGAGTATAGGAATGAGGTTTTGAACGAGACCATGAAGGATAGCAAGGGTAATCCTGTTAAGTCCAATGGTATGGATATGACCATAAGCATGAGCGTCGCTAATCAGATGAATGCAATTCGGGATAAGGCTGTAAAGCAGAACGAGGAGGTGCTTGCTAAGGAAGCGCAAAGTATGTACGATTATCTGAAGACTTACGGCACATTCCAAGAACAAAAGTTAGCTATTGCTACCGATTATGCTAAGAGGATTAGTGAGGTTGAAAACTCTACGGATTCGGACTCAAGCAAGCAATGGAAGATAAAGTCTTTGAAAGAAGAGCAGAAGAAAGAGACTGATTCGGTTGAGGCTAGTGCTATTATGCAGAGGATAGACTGGTATCAAGTCTTCGGAAATGTTGGTGGCATTATGAAGGATGCGCTTGTTCCTTTATTATCAGATCTGGATAAGTTCGTAGGTACGGATAAGTTCCAAAATTTGGGAGCAGACCAGCAGAAGAGTATCGTTGATGCTATGCAGAATATCCGTAATTCGATTGGCAATACAAGTGATTTGGGTTGGAAAGACCTTGCAAGGGACGTTGTAGCTTATCAGGAGGCTCTGAAGAATGCGAAAATTGCCCAAGAGGAATATACGGAAACAGAAACCAAACTTACACCTCGCATTAAGGATTTGCAAAATCAGATAGCGAATGCGAAAAAGACGGGCAATGTCGCAGAGCAAGCTAGATTGCAAAATGATTTGAATAAAGTACAAGGTCAGTTAGCGGAGTCCGGAAAGAAGATTGTTACGGCTAACACAAAAGTCCGTACTAGTGGTCAGAAGTTGGCTCAAACGACACAGAATGTGACGCAACCGATTTCAGCTATCCATGAGTTCCTTTCTACTTCTGGACTATCCGATTTAGCTTCTCTTTGGGATAGCTTCGACCAACTTAAAGGTGGAATTGACGGATTGAAAGCTTTGGATGAGGCTAAGAAAGCGGCTGATGGTCTGAAGGATATGGGCAAGGAAGCCGCAGACGCAGCCGCAGCCGCTGGCAAGAAAGCTGGTGATGCGCTAAGTGAAGGATTGTCAAAAGCTGGACTAATAGGTCAAATCGTATCTGCCATCTTGAAAATACTTGATGTTTTGAAAGATGGTATTGGAACATTGATTAGTAGCTTGATTGATACAGTTCTGAATGCGGTCAACGGCATATTAAAGAATATTCTAAGTGGCGATTTTATAACTCAGATTGGAGGGTCTTTGGTAAGCGGCATTGGTAATATTCTCAATACAATATCGTTTGGTGGATTCAATAGTTGGTTTGGAGTTGGTGGGAACGCAAAAGAAGTAAACCGGACTATAGATAAATTGACGGATAGAAATGAAATCTTGACGGATGCTATAGACAAGTTACGAGACTCTATAGACAAGAATAGTGGTATTAAAGCTGTAGAGGATGCTAAAAGAGCCGAAAACCTTCAAAAGGAGAAAGAACAAAATTTAAAGAGTATCATGGAGGCGCAAATGGGTTATCATGGCTCTCATCACAGTTTTAACGCTAATTTTCGAGGATTTTCGCAAGAGCAAATCAAAAAGGTGTCCGATGCAATAGGCAGACAATGGAATGGTAATCTTAATGACTTACAATCCGCTGATGAAGCCGCTGCTATCTTGCAGAATCCAGATATTGTTGAGGCTATCAAGAATACAGGTAAGGGTGGCTATGGAGATAGAGTTCTTGAAAAGTTGAAAGACTATGCGGCTGAGGCTGGAACATTAAAGGATATTGCAGATGACCTTGCAGAAAGCTTGACGCAAATATCTTTTGATAGTTTGAAGAGCGAGTTCATAGATACTTTGATGGATATGAATTCCTCTGCTCAGGACTTCTCTGATAATTTCTCCAAGATGCTTATGCAAGCCGTTTTAAAGGCTAAGGTGGATGATTTGTTGGGTAATGATATGCAAGCATTCTATGATGAGTGGACGGAACGAGCTAAGGCAAATGGCGGTAAATTATCTAAGACGGATATAACTGCCTTGAAGGGAAAGTATGATGAAATGGTTCAAGAAGGACTGAAGATTAGAGATGAAGTAGCTGATATTACGGGTTACAAGCAATCTTACGAGCAGTCCGCTTCTTCAGGTTCTTTTGAATCCATGAACCAAGATACAGGTAACGAGTTGAATGGTCGTTTCACTGCGGTACAGATTGCCACGGAGGGAACATATGAGGAGACAAAGCTCATAAATACCAAGTTGGATGCTATTGCGGCTCGTGATGGTGGTACAGAGGGTAGCTTATTAACGGCTAGCGTGAATACCATTATGGGTAATGTAGGTAATATATGGGTTGCCGTTGATGAGGGAAGAACCATTCTTGCACAAAGCTTGATGTACTTGCAGTCGATTGATGAGCGACAAGAGCGATGGCATAAGCCTATGCTGCAAGCATTCAATGATATTCACGAATTAAAAGACAAGATGAGTAGATTGTAAAAGCTATAAAGGGTGTCATATTACGTGATACCCTTTATATTCTTAAATAAATATAAATGTTTAATACGAATATTTGATTATTAAACCAAATGTTGTATATTTGCAAGCGTAATTAAACTTTTATATTATGAACAGAATAAAGGAAATTTTACAAGAGATAGGAATGTCTCAAAAAACGTTGGCTGAAAAGATAGGCATGACGGAGGTCGGTGTTAGCAAGATTGTTAATGGCACTTCAACAAAGGAGACCATGAAGAAAATAGCCAATATCCTAGGTGTTAAGGTCGAAGACCTGTACTATAAAGATAATATGGTTAAATATCGTGGAGAACTTGACTTGAATGGCACCAAGATACCTTGTTATATTTTGGGCAACGGAACTAGGGTAATATCTGGTCGTGGAATGCAAGAAGCATTAAAGATGGTAGATACGGAAGATGGTAAGCAAACTGCCGGGACCAGATTAGTGAGATATTTAAATCAAAAATCTCTTAACCCTTTTATTTCCAAATACATAGAAATGGACCACTTGTCACCTTTGGTGTGTAACGATAATGGAAAGGTTCTTCATGGTTATAAGGCAACCGCTTTGGCGGACATCTGTGATGCTTTTTTGGAGGCACGCAAGAACATTCCGTTATCACCTAGACAAGAGATTATAGCCGAGCAATGCGAAATCCTCATGCGTGCATTCGCTAGGGTTGGTATCATCGCATTGGTAGATGAGGCAACAGGCTTTGATAAGGAAAAGAGCGAGGTTAAGGACAAGCTGCAAACGTTCTTTAATCAATTCCTATTAGAGGAGGCTGCGAAGTGGGTTAAGGTGTTCCCCGACCAATTCTTTATGGACATATACAAGATGAGGGGCTGGACGTGGCATGAGTCGAGGAATATGCCTGGTGTTATGGGCAATTGGATAAGAGATATTGTCTATGAGCGCATAGCGCCAATTATGGAGGAACTTGACAAGAGAAATCCAAAGAATGAGCATGGAAACCGTACAAAGAGATTTCATCAGTTCATTAACCAAGAGAAGGGAATACCAAAACTGAAGGAGTATCTCTCTTCCATTCATGCTTTGGTTGTGGTGTCAGATTATGATTGGGCAAAGTTTATGGATAATCTGAACAAAGTATATCCTAGAACCGACATTGAGTTGTTCTTGGCTTTCGATGCATAAAACAAAGAAGAGGAACGTATGATGCGTTCCTCTTTCTTTTTATAGTTTCTTTTCTTCCAGTAATTCGTCAACTCTCGCTTGAAATGCCAGCTCTGTCTCTGAAAGGCTGTAGCCAGAGTAAGAATAGCTTGTTCCGATGATGTGGCCATCAAACCTTCCAGTATTGTCATCCTTTGTGAAAGTGCCTTTGTAACCCTTGTATTGGAAAACTATTTCCTTATTATCCTCCTGCTTGTCCTTGTCGTAAGACTTAGCTATCTTAATCAGGTAACAGAAGCCGAACATGAATAGGCAAGAGATAAAGGAAGAGATTGAGAATCCAACCATTGCCCATCCTATCGCCTTCGTCTCCTGCTCTCCAAAGAAGCCCATCATCAAGCCGATGGCAAACAATAAGATAGTTAACCATAGTGCTACTGTACTAATTAACGAGAGAACACGGAATACCGCTGTACCTCTCAAGTTGAAAAAATCATTCATAGCCGTAAAAGTTTTAATTATTAATACTTGCAAGGAATGTTCCTTACGTTACTTAACACTTTCCAACTTATCTAACACGACCCTAGCCTCAGCAATGGACGATGCGGAATACTAGTATGCAAAAGTACATCTTTTATACGAAACTACCATTGTTCATCTTTATATTTAACTATCATTATACTATCTGTTATATTTTGTTACAACAATCTTTATTACATTAAAACACTTGCAAGTTACACTAAAAAGTCGTATCTTTGCATCCGTTTCCACATTATGGGAACGACAATTTAATTTTTGAGCGTGAGACACACGTTGAAAACTGGAAAGGAAAATAGAATGAATGAGATTAAAGTGATTAACAAGTCAATGCTTCTTGGAAAGGAGATTGATGTGTATGGAAGTGTTGATGAACCTTTGTTCTTGGCAAAGGATGTAGCAAAGTGGATTGAACACACCCAACCATCTAAAATGGTCGAGACGGTTGATGAGGATGAGAAGCTGATGGGAACAATATTCCTTTCAGGTCAGAATCGTGAAGTGTGGATGTTAACAGAATCGGGTCTTTATGAGGTTTTTGACAAATTTATCAAAAACCCACAAGGTGGAAGACCGACAATCGAGTATGCGCTTCCCCTTGACATGACAAAAGAGTTATCTGTGGTTGAGAACATGGTTGCTTAATTAATTCTCTACTCAAATGAGGTAAATATTAGATTTGAAGTTAATGAGAAAATAGTTCAAATATAAACAGTTCGGTAAAAACAGAAATGATATACAATGAATGAGTTGATTAGAAAAGAAACTATGACTTCGCTTGAGATAGCGGATGTCACAGGAAAAAGACATGATGCAGTATTACGTGATATACGTAATTTGTTGTCACAAGGTATAGATGCCCACAATTTTGTGGAGACCTCTTATGTTGACAAATCCAATAGGCAACAAAAATGTTTTTCTTTAACAAAGAAAGGTTGCTTGATTCTTGCTAGTGGTTATGATGCCCTATTGAGAGAAAAGATTATCAATCGTTGGGAAGAGTTGGAGATAAAGGAGCAGCAAGGCCTATCTGGAATGGATATTTTTGAGAGAAAATTGAAAGCAGCATCTTGGGTCGCAGATTTCTTGAACATGAGTAACATAAGCAAGTTAATTCTTGCAAAGGCGGTAACATCGGAGTTTGATTTGCCACTTCCTGATTATGTTCCAAGCGAGGGGGTAGTCCATTCGGCAGATTACTTATTGAAGAAGCATAACGTTGGTAAGTCTTCAATAGCTTTTAACAAGGAGCTGGTTAAGTTCGGATATTTGCGTGAAGAACAAAGACCGAAGAAAAATGGAAAACTCAGCAAGTTCAAGGTCATAACTGACAAGGGACTTGCTTTCGGACGGAACGACATCAACGAGAAAAATACAAACGAGACCCACCCAAGATGGTATGACGATAAGTTTGAAGAACTTCTTTCGCTTGTCGGTTTGAGTAAGCAGCAAACTATTGATTTAAAATGATGAGCATGGTAAAGGGAGAGGAATACTATTTCCCCTCCTTTTGCTTCAGATAGCCGGACATCTGGAACAGAGACCGGAGTTTGGCTTCAAGCGGAAAATAGCATGGAACTTCTATTCCCATTTCCTTCAGTCCTTCCTTGACTATCTTTTCAATATCCTTTAGTTTCTGTTTCCTAGCTTCTATTGCTGTTTTCAAAACATCATTCTCGCTTTTTAAGCCATCATTCTGCTTTTGTAATGCGTCTATTGTTTCCGTAACCTTGTCAGGAGGGCATAACTTATTGATTTCTGAAAGCACGGCTCGCATTTTCTTGTTTTCTTCTACCAACTGGTCGTAATTGTGCAGAATATACTTCATCTGTCGCTCATAAGGAATGCTGCCGTTTTTTGTCTTACTCATACTTTATCCTCCAATTTGTATTAAATATTAAAAAGTCTAAGAAAGAAATCATTCGGCAATTCATTTTGCTTCTTTTCTTCCTCGATGCGCTTAGACTCTACCGTTTGTATGGATTTGCGCATTTCTTGGAATGCCTTTACATATCTCATTTTAAAAAGCATAGCCTTTGAACCAGTAAACCCCATAGCCAAAAGAGTAAATCCCTCCTCGTTCATCACATAGACTGGTGATTTTCTTGTACCTCCATTAGGCATTGGAATATCCATAGAAATCAACTCGAAATCCTTGCTAAGGTCTTGTAAATCAATGTGAGCCGAATTTTCGGCTGACATATCGAGTATGTTTTTGATGGAATCCAAAACATGCTTATGACTCTTCTCGAAGGTTTTTGCTACAAGCAAGCTATTCGTTAGAACTTGGCTGTTAGCACCCATAAATACAATATCAGTACCCATACTTATTCCTCCACTTTAATATTAATAGGCTTGCCACAATGAGGGCAAACTATAGAAGCACACTGCTGTTCGTTTTCGTCCGCTACAAGCTCAGAAAGAGATACACCTATTATATCGGCAATCTCTTTTGCACGTGATAAAGACATAGTACCATTTATAAGTTGAGCGGTTAATGATGGCTGAGCGATACCCAACTTTTCTGCAACCTTTGATATGGTAAACCCGCTTTTTTTTATTGCTTTCTTTATATCCATAATATTATAGAATTAATTGTATATTATATTATGGTGCAAAGATAGCTAAAAGATTTGAAAGTACAAAGGATTAATAGATTTATCTTTATAAAATTAAAAATATTATAGAAATCGAGCTATAAACGTAAATAAAGGTTAAATATAGAAAGAAACTTATATTTTTATTTGGTGGTATAGAAATAAATCTATATCTTTGCATCGTGATTAAGAAACAAAGGTCACAATAACATTATTAATTTAGTTGAGGTTGCACCTCCGAGTCGGCACTCGTAAAACGGTATAGTGATTATGGCTACTACATTTAAGAATATGATGAGAGAAGTAATGAATATGGCTCACAGAGCATTTCAGCTTAAGGGTGCTTAT
>ERZ1034901.1473-NODE-1473-length-16346-cov-5.509422_pt1 | contig 16346 bp, 16 predicted proteins | sample MGYA00520628_ERZ1034901 | MGnify/ENA primary metagenome ERZ1034901 (study PRJEB33766, sample SAMN09781783) | gut metagenome | biome: gut microbiome | host: Homo sapiens | place: Madagascar | study: EMG produced TPA metagenomics assembly of the PRJNA485056 data... | reverse complement strand
TACAAAAACCTGTACTTTTGCGACTGCGCCTAGCTGCGAGCGAGAAGCCTGTTCTAAACGCCCCTGCATTTGCGTGTGCCGCAAAGCAAGAAAAGGGGGCGAGAGCATGGAACAGACGGCACGGCGCCAAGAGCAGCTGCCGGGCGCATTTAACGGCGCCACCACCAACAGCCAGCACGGCCGCGTCCGCTGGTATCTGGTTCACACCCCCAACGGTAAAGAGCGCGAGACCTGCGAAAAGGTACGCCGCATAATCCCACACGAGCTGATGCAGGACGCTTTTGTGATGCAAAAGGAGTTCTGGTTTAAGCGGGACGGCGCTTGGTCGCTCCAAACCAAACCTATGTACAAGGAATACTTCTTCGTCGCCACGCGCGATGCCGCCCTGCTCGATAGGGCTTTGGCCCAGTTGAGCTTTGACTGCCGCATTGCCGGCAGCAGGGAGCGGGCCTATGCGCCCATGCCGGACGATGCGCAGGACTGGTACCGCAGCGTGCTCGACGACGACGGTGTAGTGCGCAACAGCGTAGCCCGCATAGAAGACGGTGTGCTGCACATAGAGCAGGGACCCTTGGTGGGGCAAGAGGCCCGCGTAAAGAAGATCGACCGTCATAAGCGCTGGTGCCTGGTAGACGTGGGCGAAGGCGACTCCGCTTTTAGGGAGCTGCTTCCGTTAGACGTGCCCAGCAAGACGTAAGGGGACGTCGCACTGGCAATTCGTTCGCATTTTGAATTCATCGATTGGGGGATCCCTGGGGGACAGGGACGTAGGTTTGACTGTGACTGCTAAAGAAATAACAGAGAGCAATGCGCCTGTGGGGGCGACGCTCATTGCTCAGGCCATGGACCGGCGCGAAGGCGTCGGCCGCTACAAGGCCATGCAATCCATCAAGGACTGGGACCGTTCTCGCCTGGCCTACCGGGCCGTAAAGCGTGCGTTCGACATCGTGTTCAGCGGTGCCGTGCTGGTGTTTATCGCCATCCCCAGCCTGATTCTTGCCGCCGCCATACGCATCGAGAGCGAGGGCAATCCCTTCTACAGTCAGATTCGCGTGGGCCAGACCCACCGCGACGGCAGCCTGTCCACCTTCCGCATGTGGAAGTTCCGTTCCATGTACAGGGACGCCGACGAACGCCTGGCCGAGCTCAAGGAGCACAACGAGATCGCCGGGGCCATGTTCAAGATGAGGGAGGATCCCCGCGTCACCAAGATTGGAAAGTTCATCCGCAAGCACTCCATTGACGAGTTTCCGCAGTTCCTGAACGTGTTCCTGGGCCAGATGTCTGTCGTTGGGCCCAGGCCTCCGCTGCCCAACGAGGTGGCCGAGTACACCGAGTACGACTTGCAGCGCTTAGCTGTGAAGCCCGGTATCACCGGCTGGTGGCAGGTTACGGACCGCAACGACACGGACTTCGACGGCATGGTGCGACGCGATCTGGAGTACATCGCTAAGCGCGGTGTGGCCATTGACCTGAAGATCGTGGCGCTCACGGTTGTCGAAATGATAACGGGGGGGGTGCCTGCTAGAGGCATTTCCCACGACTATTTCCTTGGTGGGGTGCTAGCCCATGCCTAGGAAACCGACGGGGACCCTCTTTTACCGAATATGCAAGAGAACGTTCGACATAGCATTCAGCGCCGGGTGCACCGCGGTGCTGGCGATTCCCATGGCCTGTGTTTGCGCCGCGATCTGTGCGGAGTCGCCGGGCTGCCCGCTCTACACGCAGGAGCGCGTGGGCAGGGGAGGCCGGGTGATCCGCGTGCTTAAGCTCCGCAGCATGGTGGCGGATGCCTACGACGTACACAAGTACCTGGCCCCCGAGCAGCTGCACCAGTGGGAGGTTGAGCGCAAGGTCGACGATGACCCGCGCATCACCAGGGTGGGTCGGTTTATCCGTAAGTGCTCTATCGACGAGGTGCCGCAGTTTCTCAACGTGCTCAAGGGAGACCTGTCCGTTATCGGACCACGTCCCATCACACGTGATGAGCTGGAACAGCACTTCTCCGACGAGGAGAAGGATGAGCTGTTGAGCGTTGCCCCGGGCATCACGGGCCTATGGCAGGCCACTGATCGTAATGCCGCGACCTTCGAGAGCGGCCTGCGCCAGAAGATTGAGCTCCATTACGTGCGGAACCGTTGCTTCGCCATGGACTGGAAATGTTTTACAGGCACATTTGGTGCCATGTTTGGAAAAAGGAAGACGGGGAGATAACCGATGAATAACACGAAAACTGAACCCTTCGACGGTTGGCTCTCCGGCGTCTTCGAGGAGGAACGCGCAGCCCTCGAGGCCATGCCCGCCTCCGAGCGCGAGGACGCATTCTACCGCGATCTCGCCTTCGGCACGGGCGGCCTGCGCGGCAAGTTGGGCCTGGGGCCCAACCGCATGAACTCCTACACCGTCGGCAAGGCCACTCAGGGCCTCGCTGACTGGCTGAATGCGAACCTCGAGGACCCGACGGTGGCCCTGTGCCGCGACACGCGCCACGGCAGCGAGGAGTTCGTGCGCCGGGCGGCTTCGGTGCTGGCGGCCAATGGAATCAAGACATACATGTACGGGCGCGTGGAGCCCACGCCCGCCCTCAGCTTCGCGGTGCGCGAGCTGGGGTCTTCGGCGGGCGTGAACATAACCGCGAGCCACAACCCGGCCGCCTATAACGGTTACAAGGTTTACGGCTCGGACGGCTGCCAAATCACGGTGGCGACGGCCGAGGCCATCCAGGCGGCCATCGACGCTGTGGATCCGTTCGAAGACGTGAGGTCAATGCCCTACGACGAAGCCGTTGCAAGCGGCCTCGCGCTCACCATCGACGAGGCGGTTATCGAGAAGTTCGTTGGCCTGGCGGCCGCCCAGGCGACCGGCGTGGACTGCTCGGGCCTGCGCGTCGCGTACACGCCGCTGCACGGCGTGGGCCTGGAGTGCGTCTCCGGTGCCCTCGCCAGGATCGGCGTGACCGACGTCCGCGTGGCCGAGGAACAGGCCGTGCAGGACGGGGCGTTCCCGACCTGCCCGTACCCCAACCCCGAGGTCCGCGAGGCGCTGGAGCTCGGCGTCGAGCTCTGCGAGGAGACGAAGGCGGACCTCCTGTTCGCCACCGACCCCGACTGCGACCGCCTGGGCATTGCCGTGCCCCACGGGGGCGAGTGCGAGCTCCTCTCCGGCAACGAGGTGGGGCTGCTACTGCTCGACATGCTGGCCGAGCGGGCCGCCGAGCGCGGTGAGGACCTCTCGCGCAGGGTCGCCGTGACCACCGTGGTCTCGGCCCCCATGGCCGACGACCTCGCCCGCGCGTACGGCCTGGAGCTGCGCCGCACGCTCACCGGCTTCAAGTTCATCGGCGAGCAGATAGGACTGCTCGAGTCCCAGGGCCGTGAGGCGGACTTCCTCTTCGGCTTCGAGGAGTCCTACGGCTACCTCGCCGGCACCCACGCCCGCGACAAGGACGCCGTGGTGGCGTCCGTGCTCGTCTGCGAGCTCGCCGCCCACTGGAAGGCGAGGGGCCTGGACCTCTACGAGGCCATGCAGAGGCTCTACGCGGAGCACGGCTTCTGGGCGAGCGCGCTGCTCTCAAAGACGTACGAGGGCCCCGAGGGCGCCGCGGACATGGCCGCCATCATGGCCGGCCTTCGCGCGAACCCGCCCGCGGAGCTCGCCGGCGTGCCCGTCGACCAAGTCGTCGACTACGCCGAGGGCGCCGAAATGCCCGCCGTGAACCCCTCCGACCCGGAGCCCCAGCAGCTCCCGCCGGCCGACGTTCTGGAGCTTCGCCTGGCCGACGGCTCCCGTGCGATCGTTCGGCCCTCTGGCACCGAGCCGAAGGTCAAGGCCTACGTGTTCGCCAAGGCGACGACGATGGAAGGGGCCGACTCCCTTCTTGCATCCATATCAGCCGAAGTCGAGTCCATCCTAGGGGGAACGAAGTGACCCACTTGATATTGCTCTCCGGCGGCTCGGGCACGCGCCTGTGGCCGCTCTCCAACTCCTCGCGCTCCAAGCAGTTCCTGAAGGTGCTGCGCGATTCGCAGGGCAACCACGTCTCCATGGTGCAGCGCGTCTTCTCGCAGATACGCGCCGTGAACGCCGACCTGGACGTGACCATCGCGACCTGCGCGGGCCAGGAGTTCTCCATCAGAAGCCAGGTCGAGGGCGACTACGCCCTGGTGCTCGAACCCGAGCGCCGCGACACCGCCCCGGCCATCATGCTCGCCTGCGCCCACCTTGCCATGGAGCAGGGCGCCGACGCCGGCGACACCGTGATCGTTATGCCCATCGACTCCTACGCCGACCAGGCCTACTACGACGGGGTGGTCAAGCTCGACGAGACCGTGCAGTCCGGTTTCGCCGACCTGGTTCTCTTGGGCGTGGAGCCCACTTATCCTTCCGAGAAGTACGGCTACATCGTGCCGGGCGACCCCTCTGGCAGCCCCCGCAAGGTCGCCCGCTTCACCGAGAAGCCCGATGAGGTGACGGCGGAGACGCTCATCTCGCGGGGTGCCCTCTGGAATTGCGGCGTCTTCGCGTTCAGGCTCGGCTACCTCACGGCAATCTCCGACCGCTATCTCATGGCGGGCTCGTTCGAGGAGTTCCGTTCGCGCTACGCGGAACTGCCGAAGAACTCCTTTGACTACGAGGTGGTCGAGAAGGCGCAGTCCATCGGCGTCGTCCCGTACTCCGGTACCTGGAAGGACCTGGGCACTTGGAACACCCTCACCGAGGAGATGGCCGATACTGCAGCCGGGCGCGTCGTTGTGGACGGGGCCACGTGCTCCAACGTCCACGTGATCAACGAGACCGGCCTGCCCATGGTGGTGGCCGGTCTCTCCGATGCCGTGGTCGTGGCCACGCGCGATGGCATACTCGCATGCGGCAAGGAGGCCTCTGCCGGCATCAAGGGCCTCGTGGGCTCCGTTGCCGAGACGCGCCCCATGTACGAGCGCCGCCGCTGGGGCGAGTACCGCGTGCTCGACAGCTCTGCGTACCCCGGAGGTGCCAAGGCCCTCACCAAGGAGCTTGTCATCGCCGCCGGCAAGCAGATTTCATACCAGCGCCACTCTCACCGCTCGGAGGTGTGGACGGTGGTCGCAGGAGAAGGCGAGGTCGTGCTCGACGGCGATGTCATCCCTGTGTGTGCCGGCTCGGTGGTGAACATCGAGGTCGGCCGCATGCACGGCGTGCATGCGGCGGGCGCAGATCTCCATATCATCGAGGTCCAGCTCGGCGACCAGCTCGTCGAGGAGGACATCGAGCGTTTCGAGGACTTCTGGAGCTGATATGCCTGTAAGAGTTGCACATGTAATCGGCAAGATGAAGGGGGGCGGCGTTGAGTCGGTGGTCATGAACTACTACCGCCACATCGACTGTTCGCGATACCAGTTCGATATTCTTGTTGATGCCGATTCTTCCCGTGTCCCGCTTTCCGAGATAGAGGAACTTGGCGGGAGGGTCATAACGATTCCCCCGTACCAGCATGCCTTTTCCTACCAGCGAGACCTTCACGAGCTGTTTGAGGCTGAGCGCTGGCCCATAGTGCACAGTCATGTCAACGCTATGAGCGTTTTTCCTTTGCGCGCCGCAAAGAAGGCCGGCGTTCCCGTGCGTATTGCTCATAGTCACTCCACCTCGGGGGCTGGCGAGTACGCCAAGAACGCGATTAAGGGTCTGCTCAAACCCTTCTCGAACAGATACGCCACGAACAGGATCGCGTGCTCGAAGTATGCAGGCGAATGGCTCTTTGGCAAAGGGAGCAGTTTTACGCTGCTTCCCAATGCCATTGACACGTCTCTCTTTTTGCCATCGGATGAGGCTCGTAACAAGGTGAGGGACTCTCTCGGCATCGATCAGTCGTCTTTTGTCGTGGGCCATATTGGCCGCTTTGTCAAGCAGAAGAACCATTCCTTTTTGCTTGAAGTGTTCTCTGAGCTAAAGAAGCTTGAGCCTTCGGCCCTCTTGGTTTGCGCAGGGGAGGGACCTCTTCTTACCGCCACGATTGACAGGGCCAAGGAGCTTGGCCTAGACGATTCCGTCTTGTTCCTCGGTCAGTACGAAAAGGCCTATGAGCTCTATCAGGCTTTCGACGTGTTCTGCCTGCCATCGCTTTACGAGGGCCTTCCGGTCGTCGGCGTCGAATGCCAAGCCGCGCACGTACCCATGCTCGCGTCTGATGCCATGACCTCTGAGACGGCCTTTACCTCTCTTGTCGACTTTGAGCACCTTTCGTCTTCCCCTGGGGTTTGGGCCGAACACCTTCTTGAAATGAGGGATAGGCCATTCCTTCCAGAGGACGAGGAGGGCGTCAAAGCGTTCGACATCGCTGCAAGCTCGCTGCAGCTCCAGAACCTATACGATTCTTTGCTGGAAGGCATCCGATGACCCGATCTTCTTCCTGCTCTGGTTACGAGCGGATAATCATAAACGGCGAGTTTTGCGCTCGCAGGCTTACCGGGCAGGAACGCGTAGCGCGTGAGCTTGTTCTTGAGCTCGACAAGCTCGTCGAGGGGGACTTCCCTGTCAGTCTCGTAGTTCCGGAGTACGCCCAAGACGTCCCAGAACTTAACCACATCGGTGTCATTCGCACAGGCAGGGTGAAGGGGTCGCTCTGGGAGCAGCTATGTCTCGCCCCCTATGCCGTGAAGCGTCGCGCCTACTGTCTCAACATATGCTCCATCGCCCCGCTCTGCAGTGAAGGCTCCATTTTCATCCATGACATCTGCTACAAGGAGCGACCCGAGTACTTCACTTCTTTCTACGCTCGCGTCTCACAGGCATGGCATAAGATTCACTTCCATTACGCATGGCATTGCGCTGACAGGGTCTACACGGTTTCGGAGTACTCAAAAAACAGGATGGTGGAGGTCTACGGGGTTGACCCCTCAAAGGTCACCGTGGTTTATCCGGGATGGAGCTACTTTGAGTCGGTGGTGCCAGACCCAGAAATATCTGAACGGTTCCCTGCCCTGAGCGAGGGTGGTTTCTATTACTCCCTTGGCAGTCTCGCGCCCAATAAGAACCTCGGCTGGATTATGGACGCCGCGAGGCGCAACAAAGAATCCCTCTTCGTCGTCGCCGGCGGTTTCAATGCGACCGCCTATGGTTCGCTGTTGGAGGGCGGCATTCCCGAGAACGTGCTTTTCGTCGGCTACGTGAGCGACGGGGAGAGCAAGTACCTCATGCAACGCTGTAAGGCATTCATTCTCCCTTCGGAGTACGAGGGCTTCGGCATCCCCCCTCTCGAGGCCTTGAGCGTCGGGGCGCAGGTCATCGTCTCTAACGTGACTTGCCTTCCGGAGGTTTACGAGGATGCCGTTCATTACATCGACCCCAAGAACCCCGAAGTTGACCTCGATGCCCTGCTCAGGGAGCCTGTAAACCCACCGGACAGGGTGCTGGCCAAATGCGACTACGCGAAGATGGCCAGCAGCGTGTACAAAGACCTTATTATGAAAGTGAGAACTCGATGAGGAATGTTGGCATCCTGACCTACCATGCCTGCAACAACTATGGCGCCTCGCTACAGGCGTTTGCGCTCCAGACCACCGTGAAAAGGATGCTCGGAGATGGCGGAACATGCAAGGTGATCGATTACCGCTCCGAGACCATGATGAACATCGTGACGCCTTTTGCGCGTCGGCTCGACCACCCGAAGGAGATTGTCAAGACCATTTCTCGTCTCCCGTACAAGGATTCGCTCAAGCGGCGTAACGAGATGTTCCTGTCTTTCGGCGCGGACATCCTTGACACGACGGAAAGGTGCCTGACCCCGGAGGATGTGGAGAGCGCTGTCGGCCAGTTCGACACCGTGATTTGCGGCAGCGACCAGACTTGGAACCTCGACCCCGGCATACGCTACCAGAACCCCGTCTATTATCTGAACTTTCCGAAGAAGGAGCGCCGCATCGCGTATGCCACATCCTTCTCTGATTGGGTGATCGAGGCCAAGAAGCAGAAGGACTATCTGTTCCCGATGATTTCGACCTTCGACGCGCTCTCCATGCGCGAGACCACGGGCGTCGATCTTTTGAGAACATGGGGGCTTGAGTGCGAGCATGTCTGTGATCCGACGCTTCTGCTTGAACAAGGCGACTACGAGCATATCGCGCTGGACGATGCCGTGCCCAACAAACCCTACATCCTTTACTTCGCATGGAGCGGCACAAAGGACTCGATAGAGGCTGCGAAAGCTGCCGGAAAGGCTTTCGGGCTTCCTGTAATCAACATCGTCCCGCCCCCGCGCGCGATGTTCTCCGGCATCGAGCGCAGGCTCGACGTCGGCCCGAGGGAGTTCCTTGGTCTCGTCGCGCACGCCCGCTTCGTCGTCACCAACTCCTTCCACGGCACGGCCTTCTCCGCGATCTACGGCAAGCCATTCGTCTCCGTCACTAGCGACCCCAATGAGACGAGGCGCAGCTCGCTTTTGAGGTCTCTTGGGCTCGGCGACCGCCTGAAGTCTGCGGATAACCTGGACTTTGGCGAGCTCGGCGATTTCGATCCGACGGCATCGCGCCAGGCGATCAGGGCTCAGAGAGATCATGCGCTCGACTACCTTAAGGGGGCGCTCGCTCTTTAATGGAAGGCAAGGTACTGGATTTCGACATGGCGGAAGATTGCACGGGTTGCTCGGCGTGCGCTTCCGTTTGCCCAAGCGGGGCCATCACCCTCGTCTCCGACGAAAGGGGCTTTCTCGTCCCCTCCGTCGACGAGGATGCATGCATTCGCTGCCGTAAATGTGAGCGTGTTTGCCAGGCCCTCACGCGCTCTAATGTGGAGCGCCCCTCCTTCATCGCGGGATACGTCTTCTCGTCTTCTAATCAGGACGTCCTTTCCACATCTGCCTCCGGAGGGGCTTTCGCCGAACTCGCGCGCGGCGCGATAGACGCGAACGGTTTGGTCGCCGGTTGTGCATGGTCAAGCGACATCCAGGCGGAGCATAGACTTACGGACGAGCTTGATCGCGTTGCAGATTTTGCCAGTTCGAAGTACGTCCAAAGCAACGTGCGCGGCATATATGCGGCGGTCAAACGGGAGCTCGAGTCTGGTCGCAAGGTCGTTTTCGGTGGGACTCCGTGCCAGGTCGAGGCTTTGGGCCGATGCTGCGGGAAATCTCGAGAGAACCTGCTTGCGGTCTCTGTGGTGTGCCGAGGTGCCTCCTCGCCGGGTGTCTGGGAGGCGTACAAGCGCGGGCTTGAGGCGAGCGCCGAATCCAAGCTCGTGTCGGTCAACCAGAGGGACAAGACCAGGGGCTACGGACGTTCCATGTGTCATTACAAGTTCAAGAACGGCACAACGGTTGACCGCGCGACGTACGTATCAGACCTTTACACCAACTGCTTCGCGAACGGCATCACACTGCGCGGGAGCTGCCACCACTGCCCGGCGAAGGGATACCATTTCGCCGATGTCATCGTGGGCGATGACGTGCTTGGCGCGGGCTCCTCAAAGGGGGCGACCCTGGTTCTGTGTGTTACTCAAAAGGGGAGCGACTGGATCAAGCGCCTGCTTTCATCCAGGGGGCGCCTCGTGGAGTTGAGCTCTGACCAGGTCGCTCTTGTCTCGGAGAAATCGAACATGCTGTTCGGCTCATCGGGACGGCATGACGAAGCCAGCGCGCGACTTTTTAATGACATAGATGCGGGAATGCCGGCCGACAAGGCGCTGATGCGGTCTCTCCCGCCCAAACAGAAACTCAAAGTTTGGCTCGACAGGGCGGGGCTGTTCTCGCTCGCCCGGGCTTTGAAGGTGAGGATGAATGGCTAATCCACAAGACGGCAGGATTCGCGTGCTGTTCTTCATGGACGGATACGGCAACGGGGGCGGCATCCAGGAGCAGTGCATCCGCTGGATAGCAAACATGGACCATTCGCGCTTTCAAGTCGACGTTCTCGCATACAACCGCACCAATGGGGTGAAGGATGATTACCCTGAGCGCCTTAAGGCTCTGGGTAGCGAGCTGCATCTCATAACGCCCTATGCGAATGGAGGGAGCTTCGAGCAGAGCGTTCGCGACACCAAGGCTTTCTTCTCCTCACACAGCTACGACGTGCTCCACGCCCATGCTTCGGCAAAGGCGATCATCGTCTTGCGCGAGGCGAGAAAGCATGGCGTGTCGGTTAGGATTCTTCACTCCCATGCCGCCCGCGTCGTCACCGAGCGGAGGTTCCAAAAGTTCATGGCGAACGCCCTAAAGGGGGCGGCGAAGAGGGAGTGCACGAACCTCGCCGCGTGCTCGACGGAGGCTGGCGAGTTCCTCTTCGGCAGGGGCTCGGTCTCTGCGGGCGATGTGACCATCATCCCGAATGCTATCGAGCTCGACCGCTTCTCGTTCGACCGAAGGGTCCGCAACGAAGTGCGGTCTGAGCTCGGAGTGGGCGACGGGCTCGTCGTCGGCCACGTGGGGCGGTTCATGCCCCCAAAAAACCACGCCTTCATTGTCAAGGTCATGGCATCTCTGCTGAAGAGCCGACCCGACGCCCGACTCTTGCTCGTGGGGGTTGGCCAACTTCAGGATGAGGTCAAGGAACAAGTTCGCGCGCTCGGCATAGAGGACAGCGTGACGTTCCTCGGGCTCCGCTCCGACGTCGATAGGCTTGTGCAAGCTATGGACGTCTTCGTGATGCCGTCTCTGTTCGAGGGGCTCCCCGTATCCGCGGTCGAGGCCCAGGCCTCCGGGCTCCCCTGCGTCCTGGCCGATTCCATAACGCCCGAAGCGGTCCTTATCCCCGGCTCAATGAGAGTCCCACTTTCCTGCTCTCCGGACGAGTGGGCGGGGGCCGTCCTGTCAGTCAAAGGCGGCGACCGTCACGACGCCCTTGGCATCGTGACGCAAAAGGGCTTCGAGATCGTCGAGGCAACGCGACGACTCGAGTTGTTCTACGAGGGGTCGCTGAAGGGTGCGGGTGTTCTTGAATGAGAATCGCGATTGTCTGCACGGTGCGTGATGGCGGAATGGTGCACTTCGCGCAAAGCTGTTACCTTGCATTGGCGGAGCTCGGCCACGAAGCCCTGATCATCCTTCCCGAGGGAGCCACAGCCGACACCGTGGCGCTCGGGCGTTCGGGCGCCGTCCACTCATACCATCCGGCTGCTGGCCTTGGCAAGGGTCGATCTGCTGCTCGCGCCATAGACGCAGCGCTTGCAGAGTTCTCCCCGGACAGCGTTTGGCTAACTGACGAAACGGTCACATCGGCGGCCGTTCGCTCCATGTGTTCCAATACGGTCGTCTTCATTCATGACGTCAAGCCCCATCTTGCGAAAATGCGTCTGAAGACCCGCCTGCGCTTTGCGTATCTTCTCGGAACCAGGGGGCGCGCGCTCGGCCAGGCCTCCCGCGTAGTCGTGATGTCAAACTCCGCCGCCGCTGACCTCGCTTCTCGCCATGGGCGCGGCGTCGCGGGGAAGGTCTCGGTGCTAAGGCTCGGAGCCACGGCACCCGACTGCGACGCCGCCGTACCGCCTGAGGCGGAGGGGGGGCTTGCCGCCGGCTTCTTCCTGTTCTTTGGGGCGATAGAGAAATACAAGAACGTCGAAGGGCTCGTCAGGGCGTTTACGGCCCTCCTCGGCGACCATCCGGAGGCGAGACTCGTCATTGCGGGGCGAGGGGCCGTTGAGGACGAGGCCCTCAGTGCTATCTCCAGCCACCGGGGGTCGATTCTGTTCCTTAACAGATACATCGCTGACGGCGAGCTTGTTTATCTCATGCGACATGCGCGGGCAACCGTTCTCCCTTATCTCGAGGCGACGCAAAGCGGCGTCCTGCCAATCTCCTATAGCTTCGGCAAGCCGGTTATCACGAGCTCCGCGCCCGGACTCTCTGAGTTCGTGGTCGACGGGGAGACGGGATTCGTCGCGGACGGCGACGATGAACTGGTGCGCGCAATGGCCGAGCTGCTTGACGACGCTCTCGCCAGCCGCATGGGCGCGAACGGGCGCGCCTACGCCGCGAGCGAGCTCGACTTCAAGGCCAATGTCGCCAAAGTCGTTTCCGATCTTGCCGCCACGGCCGTCGGTTCCAATCGAGGGGTGGCGTGATGACTCGTCTTACGCGCGCCGAGTCGCGAGCGCCTGAAAAAAGAAGTGACCGCTGGCCCCTCGCCGCCCTCTTGCTGGGACTTTGCTTTGCCCAAGGCGTTTTCTACGTCGCGAAGGTCGGCAACCTGTACGTCGACGTCATCTACCCGGTAGCCGCAATCGTGCTAGTGCTGCGAATCGTGTTCCGCCCCGCTGAGACGGAGCGGAACATCTTCCAGTGCTTCGACCGCGGCATGCTGCCACTTCTTTTGCTGATCATCCTCTCGTTCGTTCTCGTCATGTTCACGACCACCACTCACGTTGGCCTGCAGATCAACTCATACGTGAACGGCCTCGTAGTCCTCGCTGCGTCCATCGCGGCCTACCTGGCGGTCATTTCGCTCAAAGATTATGTTGACTATTTGCTGAAGGGTCTCTGGATCGGTCTGGTCGTCAGCACGGTCGTCTCGATTGCGCAGTATGTCGCCTTTCAGAACGGTGGAGCATTCACACTCTACGGGCTTTTCCCCCAGCCCGCCTTCTACATTTCCGTGCCTTGGGGGGCGGCATCGTCTTGGGCCTCCAATGCGGAATACCTGGTCTACTCATATCGCGCGCAGGGGCTCTACCTTGAATGCTCCTATTTCGTCGCGGCCGCGACCATGATTTACCTCGTCACCGGCGGCCGTCAATGGGCCAACGGCCTTCTCAGGACCCTGGTCCTTGTTATCCTGTTCGTGCTCTTCGCAATGTCGGGGACCGGCAACATCGTGCTCTTCTTCGGCTTCGTCGTCCTTGCCCGCCTTCTTCGTCGCGACACGAAGGCCGAAGGCTTGCTCCGCAAGCGCAGGAATGCCTTGGAATGGCTCGTCCTTATCGTAGCCCTCTTCCTCTTAGCGACTTTCGTCGTCTATCTTCTCATGGGCGGCTCGGGGAAAGGCGCCTTCATCGACATTGAGACGATCTCCAAGGGCTTTTCGCAAGGTGTCGAGTCCGCCGACATAACCGGAGGAGACAACGAGCAGCGCTTTCTCTGCATGTCGAACGCCCTCGCCGAGTTCTTGGAGAACCCCTGGGGAGTCGGCTACAACATGGCGCCTCCGGTGCTCGCGGTCGACTTCGGTACAAACACGACCTTCAGCTACTTTCTCACCCTGCTCGTGGAACTCGGCCTACCGGGCCTCGCAGCTTATGGCTACTTTGCCATAAGGCTCGTCGCCCGTCTGCTGGGCGATCACACCGAGCGGAGGACCTACAGAATCGGGCTCGCAATGGGCATCCTGGCCCTCATAGGCTATCAGGTCGGCAACGGTTCCGGGCTTATCCCGATAGCCTGGTGCCTGTTTGCCCTTGCGGCTATAGAAACCTCGACCGCTCGAGAAGGGAAAAGAGTACATGGGCTTAGCATCGTCGCTGAAGAGTAGGGTCGCCAAGCTTGGCAAGTCGGTCGTGCAGGGGCACCGCGCATCGACGGACGCCTACGTTGCACATCTGAAGAACATCGGGGTGAAGATGGGCGATGACGTCGTAATTTTCTCTCCTGGCAGAACCAACATTGACGAGCAGAATCCCCACCTCCTCTCCTTTGGGTCTCATGTCGCCATGACGGGCCCCGTCACCATCCTCACTCACGATTACAGCGTTGGGGTAACCAAGGTCTGGACCCACGGCGAGATCCTCGGGAGCCAGAAGCCCGTCAGCATCGGAAGCAACGTCTTCCTTGGCTGGGGGTGCACCGTTCTTCCCGGAACGACCATCGGCGACAACTGCATAGTAGGCGCCGGCTCCGTCGTATCGGGGAACGTCGAGGGTGGCTCCGTCTGGGGGGGGGTTCCTGGGAAACGCATCTGCTCCCTGGAGGAATACTATGAGCGCCGAAAGTCGAAGCAGCTCGAGGAGGCGTGCACCATCTATCGCCTCTACAAGGAGCGTTTCTCTGTCACGCCTCCCATCGAGGTCTTCCACGAGTACTTCTACTTATTCACCACGAGCTCGGATGGGCTTTGCGAGAGGTTCAGGCAGAAGCTCGACGACCACGAGAACGCGGACGAGTGCCTGCGTTGGATCGATGAGCACGAGCATGCTTTTGGGAACTACGAAGAGTTTTGCGAATACGCTGAGGGGCGGCTACACCATACATGAGCACTAGATTCATCCTTGCCATCAAGGGCCTATTCTCCGTCGAGGAAAAGGGCGGCATAGCGAGCAACGTCGCCTATGCCTTCGCCGCGCAGGGGATAGCGCTTGTGTCGAGCTTCCTCATGACACTCGTCGTCCCCAAGCTGCTGGGCGTGCTGGAATACGCGTACTGGCAGCTTTTCGTCTTCTATGCTGGCTATGTCGCGATCGCGCTTCTTGGCATAGGGGACGGCGCTTATCTCCGCCTTGGTGGCAAGCGTTACGAGGAACTCGATAAAGGCGCCCTGAAGGCCGAGATGCGAGTGGTCCTCCTCATGCAGGTTGCCATCGCGGCCGCCCTTCTCGGAGTCGCCCTCTTCGTGAACATCGACACCAACCTCCGCTTTGTGATATTCGCGCTCCTCGTCTATGGCATCTTCCAGAACCTATACGGCTTCATATCTCCGATATTCCAAGCCGTTAACCTAACGCGCATCTACTCAATCGCCACGGCGTTGAGCAAGGTCGCCTTTCTCGCGATTCTCGTCGCCTTCATGGCTGCGGGCGGCAACAGCTACGAGCCTCTTGCCGTCGGCTACGTAGTTGGCATGAGCGTATCCTTCTTCTACTGCCTCGCGTGCGGTAGGGGAATCATGCGCGCAGAGGCGGGGTCGATGGGCGACGCGCTGAAAATGGCGCTTGGCGATCTCCGTGTTGGGGCTCAGGTCATGGTCGCCTACTACGCTTCTTCGCTCGTTGTCGGTGTCGCCAGACAGATCATCGTTATGAAATGGGGGCTCGAGACCTTCGGGCAGATGTCCTTCGCGTTCTCTATGGTTTCATTCGTGCTCGCCTTCATCGCCCAGTTCAGCCTCGTGCTGTTTCCCGTGCTTAGGAGGCTCGACATCGATTCCCTCAAGGCGAGGTACATGCAGCTGCGCGACGGACTTTTCGTTACGTTCTCACTCCTCTACTTATGCTACCTGCCGGGCTGTGCCGTGCTCAATCTCTGGCTTCCCGAGTATGCTGATAGCTTCCATTACCTGGGCCTCCTCATGCCGCTGCTCGTGTTCGACGGCAAAATGAACATTCTCTGCTCGACCTACCTTAAGGTGTACGGGGACACCCAGCAGCTTTTGAGGTTCAACCTTCTGGCCCTCGGTGTCAGCGCGATGGCGTCCTGTCTCGGCGCCTACGTTCTCGGAAGCGTCGACTTCGTTGTTTGCGGCCTTGTGCTCGCCATTGTTCTACGCAGCGTTGTGAGTGAGCTTTATCTTGCGAAGAAGCGCCTCTGCATCTCCTGCGTAAGGCTCCTCGCCTGCGAGTGCTCGATGGCGCTTGCATTCATGGTTTCGGTCTATATCGGCGGCCTCTGGACGGAAATTGTGCCAGTCGCTTGCTATGCGCTCTCCATTGCGCTCAATCCGGGGACGGTTCGATCGACGCGAGCCATGTTCTCTCATGGCAGAAAGGCTTAGTGGTCTTATGACAAACAAGAAAGACACCGCACTTCTCCTGCTCAACTATTGGAGAGTCGCCCCCTTCGCCGGACTGTTCTCGCTGGGGGGGGGTACTCTCTGATTAGGGAGGACGTCAACCATTGGACGGCGTGCCTCGGAAGAGACCTGGGCGCGCCTTTTATCATGCAGTTTTCAAACATCGTCAGGACTTGCCCTGAGTTCAGGAACCTCGTCGATATTCGCCTGAGCGCACACGGCACCGTAGTGAGGGCGCTATTTCGGCTTTTCTTTCCTTTGTTCAGCAGCCTCACCATTTACACGAAGAACATAGGGCACAGACTCTTCATCCAGCATGGAAACGGATCCGTCATAGCCGCCAAGTCGATTGGAGATGACTGCTGGATTAACCAGCAGGTAACCATTGGCTTCGGCTTTGCCGACGATTCGCCGGTCATCGAAGACGGTGCTCGGGTTTGCGCCGGAGCCAAGGTCATAGGAGACATTGTTGTGGGGCGTAATGCCATCATCGGCGCAAACGGCGTAGCCGTGAATAACGTACCCGCAGGAGAGGTCTGGGGTGGCGTTCCCGCCCACAAGATCGGGGAAAACATCCATCCTCTTTCGCCGGACAGCGCTTCTATCTAAATCTACTATTGCATATTGCACAGATTTTATTTGAATCTTGGCGGATCTTATTCGCTTGTATCACTTTGCGGTCGTTATTTGCCCAAACGAATTCGCATCGCTATAGGATTATAAATTGAC
>ERZ1034901.1470-NODE-1470-length-16372-cov-10.145554_pt1 | contig 16372 bp, 13 predicted proteins | sample MGYA00520628_ERZ1034901 | MGnify/ENA primary metagenome ERZ1034901 (study PRJEB33766, sample SAMN09781783) | gut metagenome | biome: gut microbiome | host: Homo sapiens | place: Madagascar | study: EMG produced TPA metagenomics assembly of the PRJNA485056 data... | reverse complement strand
TTTCTGACTTGTAAAATAAAGTTTTTACGTCATCCATTGACAAAGAAGCAAATAAAAAGCCATATTCTGTATATATGTTAATGCATTTTTTACACAATTATCTAATAAAAAACGCTACACATACAGAATATGGCTTTATTATTTATACAACCTTTTTAATCCATTTACCACTTAAAAATCTTGTTGTAAATATTATTCCTCTTATTGTCCAGTCTGCAAACATACCATACCACACAGCCATAGGTCCCATTCCAAAAACTCTTATCAATGCAATACTTAATGCAACTCTGCATCCCCACATAGTTATAATTGAAGTCATCATTGAAAACTTTACATCGCCCGCAGCTCTCATACCATATGCAGGAACAAATGAGAATACCCACACAAGCGGCTTTACAATAGTTATTGCGCCAACCATCTCTATACACATACGGGCACTTTCAGGCTCCATTCCGCCAAGCTTTGTAATAGGCTCAACAAGCAGATATACTAACAGACATGAAGCTATTATTCCAAGCTCTGCTATTCCTGCAAGTTTAACCACATAGTACTTTGCTTCCTCTTTACGCCCTGCACCGAGTGTCTGTCCTACCACGGTCATAAGACACATACCTACACCGATACCGAATATACCATTAACATTTTCAAGGATATTGGTCATAGCCTGTGCTGCTATGGCTGCTGTTCCAAGTGTTGATACTGTTGACTGTATAGCAAGCTTTCCGAACTGGAACATACTGTTTTCTATACCCGATGGCACGCCTATTGCAAGTATTGACTTTATAAGTCCGAAGTCCGGTCTTATCGCTGCATAGTTATTGACAACTATATCAAGCTTAGGCTTTGACAGTGCTATAAATATAACTACCATACAGAATACTCTTGATATAAGTGTAGATATCGCTGCACCCGATACTCCCATCTTAAACACGAACATAAGAAGTGCATTTCCAGCTACATTAAAAACATTGGATATAACTGATACAACCATAGGATATCTTGAATTACCACATGACCTGAATAACGCTGAACCCGCTGAAAACAGTGCTAAAAATGGGTAACTGAGCGCTGTAAACAGGAAGTAATCCACCGCATTATCCATAACTGCCGGTTCTACCTGACCAAATATAAGGCTAAGAAGAGGTCTTCTGAATATAAGCCCAAGTATGGTTATTGCAAGTGATATCACCATAACAGTAAGTACAACCTGTCTTGCAGCCTTATTAGCTCCATCCTTATTTCTCATACCAATATAATGTGAGCATATAATCGCTGCTCCTGTTGCCATTGCTGAAAAGAGCTGGACTATCAAGTTATTCACTGAGTCGACAAGTGATACTCCCGATATCGCCTGACTTCCTAAGTTACTAACCATCATCGTATCAACCATACCCATAAAGGAGTTGAGAAGCTGCTCAACAACTATGGGTATCAGCAGCGCAAACAGCGCCCTGTTATGAAACATAAGATTGCTCTTATCTATATCAAATAGTTTTCTCTTGCTCATGTCTGTACATTCTCCATATATTTATATTATGATTACTTGTCGAGTGCAGAATATGGGCTGCTTATAATTAGTCCTGTATACTGTCTATATATATCTTTCATTTAAGTTCAGAATATGCTCTGCCTATAGGCTTATATTCCTATACCCGTAAATGCTGCACTATGTAACTGTAATACCCTCCGGTATACCGGCATTATTGTCCATATAAAAGAATAGTACTTTAATATTCATTAGTCAATGTTTACTTGTGGGGAATTGGAAGAATTAGAATTACTGTTCAGAGGCAATATTAAAAACGCTATGATTTCCTCAATGTGGTGTATTACATTTATCAAGTGGATGAAATAGAATATTTTTACTTTCTAAGAATATGTCACAGATACATTCTTTTATCATAAACATAAATGCACATCTTTACTGCATTACTACATCCTTGTACACGTCTACATTAAAATCAATCAAAAAAACACATAAAATTAAGTGAGAAATCCCCTTCTATTCTTCTCACTCAATATACTTCCCACTGGATTAACGGATGTCACACTCCTGCAATAAATCTCATATACCGATAAAAAATCATTCCACCATAAACAATACACTTTACATAAAGAATGTAAATATTGAAAATATCAGACATAATATAAGCGGATGCCTGTAGTGCAGACCGTGTGAGATGCGCTATAGGCATCCGCTTATATTATGTCGTCCGTTCGTCACCACAACTGTTATTTATCACATTTAACTATATTTACAAGTGGCATCCCCAGCCAGTCCTCTCACTGCTCAAACACCACCCTGATTGTAGTCCCCACTCCAAGCTCGCTTTCAAGCTCAATATGCGCATTATCATGCTTTGCAACTATATGCTTTACTATCGCAAGTCCCAGACCAGTTCCACCTGTAAGCTTAGAACGGCTCTTATCAACCCTGTAGAACCTCTCAAATATCCGCTGCTGGTTCTCCTTTGATATTCCAATTCCATTATCAGCCACCTCGACAACAACTGCTTTCTTACCTTCATCCACGCGCTCATATACAGATATATCAACCTTGCCGCCAGGATTATTATACCTTATGGCATTGTCGCATAAATTATAAATAAGCTCGTCTATCATCTGTCTGTCTGCCATTATGCTTAAGTCCCTGCCAGTAACATTTACTATAACACCATTCTTCTGTGCGCTTAGTTCTAACATTTGGACTGTAGACCTTGCTATCTCGTACAGATTGACACTCTCAAATGCCTCATCGGAAGAAGTCGCATCAAGCTCAGATATTCTGATTATGTCATTTATAAGAGTTAAAAGCCTCTGGGAACTCTTATGTATCTCTCCTGCAAATCTTTTGGCATCATCGCCGCTTGCCATTCCACTCTCTATAAGCTCAGAATAACCTGATATCGAAGTCAGTGGAGTCTTTAACTCATGAGAAACATTTGCAGTAAACTCCTGCCTCATATTAGCATTTCTCATAATATCCTCATGCTGCCTTTTTATCGTATTAACAAAAGGTACAAGTTCTTTATACACCTTAATTGAGTCTGATGCATCCATATTGTCTGCAAGGAACTCTATCGGCTCTACGATACTCTTTGTAAGAAAATGTGAACTTACAAGACTTATGATAAAAAGAACAATACACAAAAGAATAACAACCGGAAGGGCACTTAACATAATACTTGTCATGCTGCTTACTTCCCTCGACACTCTCAAAACATATCCGTTATCAAGGGCGACTGCATAATAAAATGAGTTTTTCTGCAAAGTTTCTGACTTTCTTATATCACTTCCATGCCCATTTTTTCTGGCCTCCACAACCTCTGGTCTCTCGTTGTGGTTCTCCATATCTGATATTTCAACCAGATTATCTACAACCGCATAGCCTTCACTATTGATAAATGTAACTCGCAGATTACCATCATAACTTTCTATTACTTTCTGTTCGTTAATGTCATCCGGGTCGCTTACCATTCCCCATGCATCTGCGCCTATAAATATATCAACATAGTTGCGCATATCTCCAAGAACTTCCTGCTTTAATATGTTATAAAACACAAGTGACGATATACCTACTGCTGCCACAATCGTAACGAACGCCAGCACCATATACTGTATATTAATTCTTTTTTTCATATATAACTTCCTTTTTAATAATGCCATTTATGACACATTTTATAATTATAATATGTTATCATATTATCTGTCGTATTTTTTATATAATTATACGGCAGATAAACATACAATATACCAAATTCCAATAAAAATCATTCGCTTAATGCGCTTCATCATCCATAAAATAACCGACATTTCTTACTGTCTTTATATAATTTCCAGCTATGCCAAGCTTATGTCTTAAAGTCTTTATATGAACATCCAGCGTTCTTGACTCACCTTCATAGTCAGTACTCCATATCCTGTCCATAATATTATCTCTTGTAAGAACTATGCCTCTGTTAAGTGCAAGATACTTAAGAAGCTCGTATTCCTTATATGTAAGTTCTACAGGCTTATCACTGACATATGCAACTCTTTTTTCATCATCAATGAATAACTGTCCTATTCCGATAAGCTTCTCCTCATCAGTTCCACCTGTTCTTCTAAGTACAGCCTTCACTCTTGATATAAGCTCCATAATTCCAAAAGGCTTGGTTATATAGTCATCTGCGCCCATATCAAGGCCCTTAACCTTATCTATCTCTGTTGTCTTTGCTGTCACCATAATAACTGGCACTCTTCTCGTTTCTGGAACCTGTCTTAACTTTTTTAATATCTCAAGTCCATCCTCATCAGGAAGCATAATATCAAGAAGCACAAGGTCTGGAATTCTTTCTCTCATAAGCTTATGAAAGTCCTTGCCACACGCACACTCAATAACCGTATGTCCTGCATTTTTAAGTGCAAAGCTTTCTATTTCACTTATATTATTATCATCTTCAACTACATATATGTATGCCATAATCTACTCCTTTTCTGATATCTGCCAGTATATATCCACACAGCACAACTGATTAAGTATCCTGCCCGAAAGCTCTTGTCTTTGGAAGCTTATACTTTTCCTTATACTCCTTATATTCCTTGACAAACTGCTGGTTATCCTTATTCTTCACTCTGTCAAGATACTCATGTGCATCGAATTCCTCATCATCCTTCTGGATAACATCCACTGCTATATTAGAACAATGTGCTGCTACTCTCTCAAGGTTATTAAGAATATCGGAATGTGCAAAGCCTAATTCAATAGTACACTTTCCCTCACGCAGTCTTCGTATATGTCTTGCCTTTAAATCAACCACAAGCGTTGCTATAAGCTCTTCGAGCGGCTCGACTTTATCAGCCTCTGCTTTATCATTATTCTTAAATGAATCAAAAGATATATCCACAGCCTCTCTTACTGCTGAACCAAGAATATTAAGCTCTGTTTCAGCTTTAGGTGAGAACTTCATATCCTTTGCATTAAGCTCTCCTGCTGAATCGCATATATTACATGCATGGTCGGATATTCTTTCAAAGTCCCCTATACAATGTAACATAACATTCAGCATTTCTGAATCTTCTTTTTTAAGATTTTTGGTGCTTATCTTCATAATATATGTTCCAAGCGCATCCTCATATCTGTCAGCCCTGCTTTCAAGCTCCTGTACACGTAATACGAGGTCTTCACTGTAATTACTTATAAGTCCCATAGATGTAAACAAGGCTTCCCTTGATATATCTGCCATCTTGTTAATAACCTCCTTGCAGTGTTCAACCGCAAGACTTGGTACATCTAAGAAACGGTCATCCAGAAGTGCGAACTCATTTTCACTTCTGCTGTCAATAAGTCTTTTCTCATCATCATCCATCTTAATTGTAGCATATGCAAGCTTCTCTAACACCTTCCTTAATGGAAGAAGATATGCTGTCGTGATTATATTAAATGTTGTATGTATAACTGCTATTCCGAATTCTTCTGCTGTCATGCTTAGGAATGAAAAATGTATGACTGCATTTAAAGCATAGAATATTATCATAAATGTAAGCGTACCTATTACATTAAAGTAAAGATGTATAAGTGCTGCTCTCTTTCCGTTCTTTGTTGCTCCTATACTTGAAAGCATAGCTGTAACACATGTACCTATATTCTGTCCCATAATGATAGGAAGTGCTGTTGCATAGCTTAATATTCCTGTTGAACACAGCGCCTGAAGTATTCCGACCGATGCAGATGAACTCTGGATAACTGCTGTAAATACCATACCTGCAAGCATACCAAGTATTGGATTGGAAAATGTTGTAAGTATAGCAGAGAACTGTGGCACTTCTGCAAGTGGTGCTACAGATGAACTCATGGCATCCATACCATACATAAGAAGTGCAAACCCTATCATAATCTTTCCTGGGTTTTTAAGGCTGTCCTTCTTTAAAAACATTAAAAATACTATACCAATAACTGCAAGTATAGGTGAGAATGAAGAAGGCTTTAACAATCTTATAAATATGTTGCTGCTCTCTATTCCAGTAAGACTTAATATCCATGATGTAATAGTGGTACCTATATTAGCACCCATAATTACACCTACTGCCTGTTCAAGCTTCATAATGCCTGAATTAACAAAACCAACAACCATAACCGTTGTTGCTGAGGATGACTGTATAACTGCTGTTACACCAGCTCCTAAAAGTACTGCCTTAACAGGATTGGAGGTCAGCTTTTCAAGTATCTTTTCAAGCTTTCCACCCGATGCTCCTGTAAGTCCTTCACCAAGCAGATCCATTCCGTAAAGGAATATTGCCAATCCGCCTATTAACGATAACACACCAAATATGTCCATACTTCCTCCATAATTTTTTGTCTGATATTTATATGTCTTATACATATGAATATCCCTTAGGTTTCCTTATAATTAACAAATTATATTTTTACCTCTTACATTTCTTACATTATGGAGTGTAATTCACCTATATGAATGTTATCTGAACCTTATGTAAAATCAGTGTAAAATGTTTTACTCATTTATTACTTAGATATTACTTACTTATTACTTATCGTCTGGATGTTCACCTGTTATTGAGAATATAACCCATTCTGATATATTGGTAGCGTGATCGCCTATTCTCTCAAAATACTTTGCAGCCATAAGAAGATCAGATGCCTGCTCACCAACCTCTGCATTCTCGTGTATCATGTTTATAAGCTCCTTCTTTACCTTGCCAAAAAGCTCATCTACTATATCATCATGCGCTATAACTTCATTTGCCTTATCCATATCCTTATTTACAAATGCATCTACACTCTGTACAAGCATATACATTGTTTCTTTAGCCATCTGCTGTATATGGTCAAGCTTCTTGATATATGACTGGCTGGAAAGCTCTAATGTAATCTCTGATATATCAGCAGCGTGGTCGCCTATTCGCTCCATATCTGTTATCATCTTAAGCGCAGATGATATAAGACGTAAATCTTTTGCTACAGGCTGCTGCTGTAATAAAAGCTTAAGGCACAGCTGCTCTATCTCTCTTTCCTGATGGTCTATCTCCTCATCATAATCGATAACCACCTTTGCTAGTTCTGTGTCCTGATTGACAAGTGCCTTTACTGTATCAGATATAGCCTTTTCTATCATTCCACCCATTTCTATAAGCTCGTCATTGAGCTGTACTAACTGTCTGTCAAATCTGTTTCTCATAATAATCCTCATTTCTGCGTGTTAAAAAATTTTTCACGCTGCTTTTATTTCTAACTGTTTTTATATACTTTTATTAATTCTTGTTGTTATAAATCATCAAACTAACATATTAAAGAATACATTTATATACATAAAAAGCCTCCACTACAATACATTTCTTAGTAGTGAAGGCGTTATGTTTATATAACAGCATATATACTTACATTTATATATGCTTATGCTTATAAAAGCAGAAAAAAGCTTATGTTCTGTCCCTGAATATTATAAATCTTCTGTTAAGTGCCCTTAATGCATTACGGAAAGCCTTGGCTCTCCTTGGATACTTTATCATAGCACCTAACTTATTATACATATAGAACATATATACAAGAACCTTATTAAATGAACCAATCTTATCCTTGGTCGTTCTTCCATATCTTGTTCCACCAACCTTAGGATGATTCCCCTCCTTGTAGTACACAATCAGGTCATCCACAGTCTTTACTGTATCAGGAAGCAAAGCGTATCCCCGACCGACACATTCGCTGCAATGTGCATCACTTCCTGCTGTGAGTGCAATCTTACAGTCGCTTGCAAACTTTCTGGCATATCTGTTGCTCTTCTTACTTTCACAGGCATTATAACCTTCAACGAAATCAAAATGTACCATGTGTGCTATCTGTTTAGGCTGATTCCAGTACATCGTGGAAGCAAAACTCATAAAAGGCTCTCCATAAGGATGTGCTGGACCAAGTATTCCATCACTGCAATGAACTATATAGATGAGCTTATCAAGAGTAAGTCCCTTGTATCTAAGCAGTTCATACACTTCCTTTGGCGTATCCGATGGAAGTATAACTATAAAATGTCCAAACTCAAGACTGTCGTACTCAATTCCCCTTAGCACAACAAAGTCATTATACTTTTTCCCAGCGTTGACATATGCCTCATAACCGCCATACGAATCATGGTCGGTCACTAACATTCCACCAAAGCCTTTTTTTCTTAATATATTAATATAATCATCAATACTGATTTTCGCATCCACTGAACCCTCTGCTGTATGGCAGTGCATATCAAACTTTACATATCCCATATGTTAATACCTTTGTCCCTTCTTATATGACTGCGTATCTTTAATCTTTTAAGGTTAAATAATACATTTGCTTATTAACTTAAGTGAATATTTCCTTACTCTTAAGTTCACGCTCATTATACTTCCATACCTTACGAATAACAAGTGACAAATCTATGAAATATCTGTGTTATAATTCCTGCCATAATCATATATCAGCCAAAACGTCCTGTAATATAATCTTCCGTTTTCTTATTCTTTGGCATAGAGAATAACTGCTCTGTATTGCCATACTCTATCATCTCTCCAAGCAGGAAAAATGCTGTGTTATCAGATATTCTTGTCGCCTGCTGCATATTATGTGTTACCATAACTATTGTGTACTGGTTCTTAAGCTCGATAGCTAAGTCCTCTATTCTTGATGTTGATATAGGGTCAAGCGCACTTGTAGGCTCATCCATAAGAATAACCTCCGGCTCGACTGCAAGAGTTCTTGCTATACATAATCTCTGCTGCTGTCCACCTGACAGTCCAAGTGCTGACTTTTTAAGCCTGTCTTTTACCTCATCCCATATGGCTGCCTGCTTTAAAGCTCTCTCCACGATTATATCAAGGTCTGCTTTCTTACGTACACCAAACAGTCTTGGTCCATAGGATATATTATCATAGACACTCTTAGGAAATGGATTAGGCTGCTGGAATACCATTCCTACCCTGTGCCTTAATGTAATATCATCCATATCTGTAAATATATTTTTTCCGTCAAGATACACTTCACCATCGATTTTTACATTTTCAACAAGGTCATTCATTCTGTTAAGTGTCTTTAAAAATGTTGACTTGCCACATCCAGATGGTCCGATAAATGCTGTAATCTGGTTCTTCTTGATATTCATATTAATATTCTTTAATGCATGGAAATCACCATAATGAAGATTAAGATTTTTTATCTCAAACTTATTATCATCCCTGCCTGTAACTGTTCCTGCACCATTGACTTTGTTATCCATATATATTCCTCATTTCTATTCTTAACATTGTGTAACAACATTATCTATTACCAATTTTTCTTATCCATTATTGCATATAACTGCCGGTATTTCACAGCTTTCCTGCAAATATTACATTTACTGATACACTGCTGCCCTATGCCTTCTCACCAGCGTTTTTCCTGTTAATCCTGTTACTAAGCACATTGGCACCTATACTGAATGCAAGCACAAGTATAAGAAGCACTGCTGATGCAAGATTGGCAAGATTCTGGTCCTGTCCGTTTACCTGTAAATCCCATATCTGTAATGACAGGGTTTCTGCCGAACGTAATGGATTGAGAGGACATGTTGAAGAAGCAAGATTCCAGTTGCTCCATCTTATATTAGTTCCTGAACCTGTTGTATACAGAAGTACTGCCGCCTCACCAAAGCCACGGCCTGCCGCAAGTATGACACCTGTCATTATTCTTGGAAGACAGGCAGGAAGTAATACGTGAAATATTGCCTGCCAGCGTGTAGAACCAAGTCCCATGCTCGCCTCAAAGTAGCCCTTTGGAAGACCCTTTATGGCATCCTCTGTCGTAGTTGTTATAAGTGGCAGTGTTATTATTGATACTGAAAGCGCACCTGCCATAAGACTCTTATCCATTCCCATAATAACGAGGAATATAAGATAACCAAACAGTCCGACAACTATTGATGGAAGTGATGAAAGAGTTTCTATACATATTCTTATAAACTTTGTCACAGCGCCTCCCTTGGCATACATAGCAAGATATATTCCTGCAAATGCGCCTATAGGAACTGTTATAAGCAGTGATAAAAATACAAGATATATAGTGTTAAATAACTGGTTTCCTATGCTTCCGCGGCGTGAAAATCTGAACATAGATATATCAGCCCCGATAAAACCTTTGATAATAACATATCCCGCAAATGCAGCTAAAAGGACAAAAAAGAATACTGCTATGGCGTAGAATATGATTGTCATTACTTTATTCTGTGCTTTCGCACGTCTAATTCTGTTCATATGCTTATTCCTCTCCTTTAATTCTGCTCGTAGACTACTGTGTTCTGCTTGTTATTATTCTTAGGTGCCATTGTTGCCACACCATTAATAGTCTGGCTAAAGCTGTTATCAGATAACTTATCTGTGCTTTTATCTACTGTACTCCTGCTGGTTGAAGCCTTGCCATGTGAGCCTTCCGGCTTCTTACTTGATAATATATGAATAAGGAATATGAAAAACAGTGATATAAGGAATAATAAAAGTGCAAGTGTCCAGAGAGCCGTCTTAGTTTCTCCACCTTCCATCGCATTTCCCATCTGGGCTGTTATCTCAGTTGTAAGTGACTTAGTTGTAGAGAATATATTTTCAGGAAGAGCAGTTGTCTGGCCGATTACCATAGCTACAGCAAGTGCCTCGCCAAATGCTCTTGCAAGTCCAAGGATTATGCCTGAGAATATGCCTGAGGCTGAAGCTGGAAGCACTATCTTATATATTGTCTGCCAGCGTGTTGAACCCATGCCATATGCGCCCATACGATACTCTTTAGGCACTGCTCTTATGGCATCTGCTGACACACTTGTTATAGTAGGAAATATCATTATTGCAAGTACAAGTCCTGCCGCAAGTATAGAGTGTCCCACCTGTCTGTGGAATATATCTCTTATGCATGGAACTAATACTGTAAGTCCTACCCAGCCGTATACTACTGATGGTATACCTGCAAATATCTGTATAACCGGACGATAGAACTTCTCACCAAACTTAGGTGCAATCTCTGTCATAAATATAGCTGAGCCAAGTGCAAATGGAGTCGCGATAACAAGCGCCAGACCACATGTACTAAGTGAACCAACTATGAATATAAGCGTACCTACGCTTCCTCCACCTTCCATACTATCAACTGGTGCCCAGTCTGCTGAGAATAAGAATTCTCCGATGGAATGATGAAACTTTAAAAATGTTCCTGACCCCTTGTATACAAGAAATCCTCCTATTCCCAATGTAATAACTATAACGAACAAACCACAGATTGTAACTATGCTGCGCCACAGGTATTCCTTGGTAAACATACTTCTCTTACTGTTCATACATTCTCCATTCTAATGACCATTCTCATACTTATATAAATTTTTACATTATGCAATATTGATAATGTAAGGGTTAAAATGTATTTTGCCCCTTACTGATATTTTCTGCATTGATACGCAATTCATATAATTTCTTAATAAAAAATTATGTATAGGCAGGCACTTTATGATATATGTATCCTTTTCAGATTGTTAAGATACTATTTTTATATTATCTTTCTTAATCTGCTTACCGGAGTCATATCTATTTTGTGCCCGCCTCTTTATAATCTGATTACTGTCAAGTCATTAACATATATTGATTTACAAGTCATATACTATTGTTCAGAGCCATTCAAAATCTGCTTTGAACAATAATGTTATAATTAGTGTTCCTTCACTGTCATCTTAGAAGATACGCCATATCCTAAAGATTCCATCTTCTTACCATATTCATCTGACATAATGTAGTCAAGGAACTTCTGTGATACTTCGTCAGCATTTCCCTTTGTATACATATGCTCATATGTCCATACTGGATACTTGCCAGCGTATGTATTTTCAAGTGTAGGCTCTACACCATCGATAGATACTGTATCAACGCCAGGATTGCTTACAAGGTAAGATAAAGCTACATATCCGATTGCACCCTTTGTTGTCTTAACATTCTGTAAAAGAACACCTGAATCATCTGTTTCCATTGACTTATTAGATGCTTCACTTGCACCATCAAGTGCATACTTCTTAAATGTTGCTCTTGTACCAGATGACTCTGGACGTGTTATAAGTACGATTGCTTCATCAGCACCACCAACTTCCTTCCAGTTAGTAATCTTACCTGTGAAGATATCTGTAAGCTGTGCCTTTGTAAGATTCTTAACACCGCCTGCTGTTACATCCTTGTTTACGATAGGTGCCATAGTTACAACACATACCTTATGGTCTACAAGTGCTGAAGCTTTTGTTGCATCAAGCTTTTCTGCTGCTTCTACATCTGAGTTACCAATATTAACTGTTCCCTCGGAAACCTGCTTAAGTCCTTCTCCAGAACCACCGGCATCGATTGTGATATTAACATCTGGATACTTTTCATTGAAAAGGTCTGCTGCATCATCTACAAGTGGCTTAAGAGCTGATGAACCTGCTGCTGTTATACTTCCGCTAAGCTTTTCTGCCTTTGCGCCATCATTACCGTTATCTGAAGAAGCACTATTACTTCCACAACCAACTAATGCTCCTACCATACATACTGTACTAAGTGCAATAGCTACACTCTTTTTCCAATTAAACTTTCTCATAATCATCCTCACTTTTCCTTCTGACTGCTTATGTCTGATTTTTTCAATCCCAACTTCAGTCTGTTCTTCATATTATTGTTTTGTTTTCTTATCAACAAGATACAGGACTAATAATCATAACTGATGTTACGTACCATCCGTTATCAACTTTACCTGTACCTCATTGACAGTTAACAGAATAACAACGGTATGTAAAATGTAATACCGTATGTATGAGAAATCTGTGTAAAGTATTCGTAAATTGAAATAAGGGATAAAAAAATATCGCCAGCCATGACCTGACTGACGATATAAGTGTTGTTTTACCTGCTCCGTTTTCGCCAATCAACCCACAAATATGTCCTTTAGGAATGTGGAATGTCATATTATCAAGAAGGTATGAATTGCTGTCGGGATTTATTTTATTAAGATTACTGACTTCTAACATATAGCGTTCCCCCTGTCTTTCAACTTATTTTTATAAAAACAATATTATAAAATAGAAAAAGCGTGTATATAACAATAAAAAATAAAAGCCAATAAAAGAACTTTGTGCACGCACAGTTCTTTTATTGGCTTTTTGTTATGCACGGCTCGGTTTTACATGTTTATATAAACCCCCGGTCCGATTGGAAGACCAAGAGCATACCAGATAAGTGCAAATATTATCCATATTATCTGTACTACAAGTATTGTAGGAATACAAGGTGCTATAAAGCTTCCAAGTTTCATATCTTTATCGTATTTTTCATTAACTACAGCAAGACACATGAAAAGGTATGGACTTAATGGAGATATTGCATTTGTTGGTGAATCACCCAGTCTGTATAATAACTGTGTCCATGCAGGATGATAACCTAACATCATAAGCATAGGCACGAATACTGGTCCGAATATTGTCCATTTTGCTGAAGCTGAACCCATAAACAGATTGACAAAGCCTACAAGAATAATTATTGCTACGAATAAGCCTGAACCTGTAAAATTAATGCCTCTAAGGAAATCTGCCCCTGATATGGCAAGCACTGTTCCTAATTTAGTCCAGTTAAATAATGCTGTAAACTGACCTGCTGCGAAACAGAAAGCTACGAAAGAACCCATAGATGCCATAGCCTTAGTAACACATTTTGAAACATCCTTTTCGCCATGAATAACGCCTACTGTCTTGCCATATACAATACCACATAGCATAAACATTCCAAGAATAATAGGTATAAGTCCCTTAAGGAATGGACTATTAATAATACTTCCTGTCTGCGCATTACGAAGTGGTCCTGCTACAATACCTGCAATTATCACAGCAATATATATAAGAAGCGCTATACCCGCATTTCTTAAGCCCTTGTGCTGTATATCACTTAAAGGTTCTCTGTAATCCTTAAGCTCTCCTTCATACTTACCAACTCTAGGCTCAAGAAGGTGATTGGTACACCATCCAACTACTATAGTTATAAGAAATGTAGATGCAACCATAAAGAACCAGTTACATGCACTGTCTACCTGAAATGTTGTGTCAGCACCAAGTAATACCTGAATTGAAGTATTAGTGATACCGGCAAGCATTGAGTCAGTTCCGGCTATCATAAGGTTAGCAGAAAATCCACAGTTAGCTGCAAGCCATCCACACATAAGACCAGCGATAGGATTTCTTCCAACAGCTACAAATGCAATCGCTGCAAGTGGTGGAATAACAACCGTACAAGTATCAGAAGCAATATTTCCACATGTTCCTATAAATGCGATAACATATGGAATCATAACTGCTGATACATTACCTACACATTTCTTAAGAACACTATCCACAAGGCCTACCTGCTCACACATACTTATACCCATAGTCATGCTGAGTACAAGTCCGAGCGAAGCAAAGCCACTGAAGTTCGTTGTCATATTAGTAAGAAACCATGTAAGGCCTTTTGTAGAAAGAAGATTCTGGACTACAACATCTGAGCCATCTGATGGATTCGTTATATGTACACCTAATACTGAACATACTGCTGAGAGCACTCCTATTATCACAAATAATCCGATAAACATTGTAAATGGTGTAGGAAGTTTATTACATCCATGTTCAATACCCTTAAGTATTTTATCAAACACAGATGTTTTCTTTTTTGTATTTTCATTCATATGTTTATTCCTCTTGTAATAAGTGTATAATAGCTATAATAATTTGATAATATGGGGGGCAAATATCTTTTGATTCCAACATCATTTAATGTAATTATCAAAGTAGGTCATAGACACTTACCGATGTATTACATCTTCTATACACTTATTCTTTCTATATATTTATTATGATGTTTATTCTAGAAATCTCCTGGCTTTACATTAGCTGGAAGTAATGAACTGTATTCTTCACCAGCCTTTGACCTTTCAAAATCTTCTTTTATCTTCTTCTGTAATTCAGGAGATTCTATTACCTTTAACGCAGCCTGGGAAAGTATATCCGCTGCCCTATGCATACCCTTATGTGCTATGCTGCTCTTTCCCTGTGCAACTACTGACCAGCCATGCATAGTGCTGTCCTTTGCCATAGTTGTTACAGTTATGGAGCCCGTAGGAGCTATCCAGCTTACATCTGCAACATCAGTACTTCCTGCTGAAACACTTTTCTTTCCTTTCTCATATGAAGCATCTATATTTCCGCTTAATTCATATTCTTTAGTGTTAAACTGGCTTGCGTATTTATATTCTTCTTCTGTATATTCTATTGGATAGCTATCTATCATACTATTCTCCATTACCTCATCCATCACAGGCACTGAAAGAAAATCTGCATATGCACTAACGACTCTTATGTTAACCTTAGTTCCTGTCATAAGTGCTGCACCTCTGGCGACATCTGACACTCTTTCTATAAGCTCCTTAACATATGATGCCTTAGGAGCACGAAGCGCATATAATAGTGTTGCCTTGTGTGGAACTATGTTAGGTGCACTTCCTCCAGCATTAAGATATGCATAATGCATACGGCTGTCAGTTTTAACATGCTCTCTTAAGTAATTAACACCTACGTTCATAAGCTCACATGCATCAAGTGCGCTTCTTCCATCCTCAGGACAAGCAGCCGCATGTGAACTTTTTCCTGTAAAGTCAAATATCACTCTTACATTTGCAAGTGTTTTATTCATAATTCCTGTTTCGAACATCGGATGCCATGCATAGGCAAAATCAACATCATCAAAACAGCCTTCTCTTACCATAAACGCCTTGCCTGCACCACTTTCCTCAGCTGGACAGCCATAGTAACGTATTGTAGCTTTTATATTATTTTCTTCTACATACTGCTTTAATGCACATGCAGCCTCCATAGCTCCTGTTCCAAGCAGATTATGTCCGCAGCCATGTCCCGGTGCTCCTTCTTCTATCGCATTTTCATATGGACAATCCGCATACTGGCTTAATCCCGGAAGTGCATCAAATTCCCCAAGAAATGCAATAACGGGCTTACCTTCACCTGCTTCTGCAACAAATGCTGTCTTAATTCCAGCTATTTCCTCAGTTAACCTAAAGCCTCTTTCCTTAAGAAACTCTATCTGTATCCTGGATGACTGGAATTCCTGATATCTCGTTTCAGGATGCTCCCAGATTGCATCACTTACTTCCTCAAACTCCTTAGTATGAGCTTTAAGAATTTCATTTAATCTTTGATTCATATTGATTCCTCATTTCTATGCTTTTTTAGTAAATTGTATCAGCTACTAATACACTTACCACTGCTTTACATAAAAAAAGCAAAGTACACCTGTATCACTACAATACAAAGCGCCTTTGCTTTACTGCTGTAAGAATATC
>ERZ1034901.1469-NODE-1469-length-16374-cov-10.025063_pt1 | contig 16374 bp, 7 predicted proteins | sample MGYA00520628_ERZ1034901 | MGnify/ENA primary metagenome ERZ1034901 (study PRJEB33766, sample SAMN09781783) | gut metagenome | biome: gut microbiome | host: Homo sapiens | place: Madagascar | study: EMG produced TPA metagenomics assembly of the PRJNA485056 data... | reverse complement strand
CTTAAAAACCACAACCTACTTTTGTCTTGCTTGCAATAAAGAAAACAACAAATACGACCTATACAACTTAAACAACTTCAGATCTTTGCCATATTAATCTCCAGCTGCAGCATGCACAATATGAAAACATTATTACTGCTTACCTGACGAACATACGGCTTATAGTATGAAAATGGTTAAAGAAATATATAAAAGTCAAGTTTATTGCGTAAAAAACAAGACTTTACATGAAAAGCAAAAGCACAGCCTGGTTCGCTGTTTAAATGGGAAACGTGGCAGATTCTATAAAAATGACCCCTAAAAAAGTATTACGTGATACTTGCCCAAGTATTACGTGATACTTTGCAAAGTATCACGTATTACTTTGCAAAGTATCATAGGATACTTACGAGGGCCTTTTATTAACTTGTCTTTTCCTGATTTCACTAGACACTTTTTTGATTCATAAACTATTTCTATAGACAGTATCACAAGAACCATACTGGAATTGTATGTCTTTAAACTAACAGCGAATAGCATTATTAAGCACATTTACCAAATATCCTCTTGCTCCATACAATGGAACATTGGTAATATTTTCTTGCTCTCTATAATCGCTCATTGAGAAACGAAGACCATGCATGCCTGGATTATTTGCGAGGATTACTTTTAGAGATTTTGCTTGCAGATTCTCCTCTGCCTTCACTTCTAAAGGAATGACGTTGGTACCTATTTGGACAACAAAGTCGATTTCTAATTGACTGTTCTCCTTGCTATAATAATATATAGGTATATTACGTAGAGATTCTAACTGACAACAAATAAAGTTCTCCGTAAAGTTACCCTTTCCAGAATTGTCATTATTAGGCAATAAAAGGAATGCTGGTGGAGTATTGCTCATTGCACCAAGCAGTCCACAATCTAAAAGATACAATTTGAAGGCGCTAATATCCTCATGTATCTTCAGAGGCATACCAATAGTTTTTACACGGTTTATTTTATATATAAGTCCTGCGTCTATCAGCCATTGAATAGCAAGTTCATAATCTTTTGCTCTTGCACCTTGTTTTACCACTCCATAGATAAACTTCTTATTCTCTTTAGCCAACTGCGATGGAATGGAGTTCCACACTTGGTTAATCCTTACCACCTGTTCGTTGGGAGCATGCTTAGAAATATCTTTTTCGTAAGCGTGTAGGATTTCTTTCTGTATTTCTCTTACCGCATTAGCATCATTAGTATCTATGAATTTTTTTACAGCTTCAGGCATTCCTCCTACTAAATAAAATTCACGCAGATGCTGAATATAAAGTGTGCGCAGAGAGTTTACTACATCCCACATACCTGATTGCAGTAAATCTACTCGCTGTTTAAAACCACGTGCCAACAAGAACTCTTCGTATGTCATAGGAAACATTTCCAAGGTATTCACTTTACCTACAGGATATGATTCACCTTGATGGAGAGTGAGTCCAAGCAAAGAACCTGCTACTGCCACATGATATTCACGGGCCTCCTCACAAAAATATTTCAATGAAGCTAAACCACGGTGCAACTCTTGAATCTCATCCATTATAATAAGAGTTTTACCAGCCTGTATGTTAACTCCTGTAATAGCACCTATGGTTAGGAGAATTCGCTCGATATTGTAGTCAGTGGCAAATAAATCCTTGACCATGGCATTATTGTCACAGTTAATATAAGCAACATTTTCAAACTCTCGTTGCCCAAATTCTTTTAGTATATAAGTCTTGCCTACCTGTCGTGCTCCAAGTAAAATAAGTGGCTTCCTATCTTCTCTATTTTTCCAAGCAATTAGGTCTTGCATTATGAATCTTTCCATAGTAATACTCTTTTTGCTGCAAATATACTGATAATTAATGAAATAGCAAAGCCTTTAACATTTTTATGAGGGACTTTTTGCTGTATCACTACACTTTTATGAGGGACTTTTTGTTATGTCGCCACATTTTTATGAGTGACTTTTTGTCGTATCACTACACTTTTATGAGGAACTTTTGTTTGATATAAACGAAAAAGGTAGAACTTGATGAGGGTTCTACCTTTATTCGTTTTGTATGTTTTGTATACTTGTAATGCTTAAAAGCTTTATTTCATGCTAACCTTAAAGATTTTGCTTGCAAGCTTTGACTCTGTAAACATTGGCAAACCTATTGTCATGAGGTAGTTGCCTGAGTATTCCTTTATTTCGCCCTGCGTGCCATCCATACGGTTGATTTCTTCCACCTTATAAGTTGCCGAAGCATTTAGACCTTGCATAACAACGTTGTATAGCTTTTCTGCAAATCGTGGATAGATATCGAAAGCAAATACCACAGCCTCTTTCTGGTCTTTTGTTACATACATTGTTGCTGCATGATTGCCCTCATAAGGTGACACCAAACGATATTGGTCACCATCAAGGATAGCTGGTTTCAGGCTGTTGTATTCTTGAATAGATCTCTTGCAGTATTTCAGTTCGTCGGCAGAGATGTCGCGTAGATTTATGTCGAAACCGAGTTTACCCATCATCGCTACATTAACCTTATACTTTATGCCAGCATCCTTGTTCCATGTTGTAACATGTGCACATTGCACCTTTGTAGGGAATATCTGCGAATAGCCCCATTGTATGAATAGTCGCTCTGTAGGGTCTGTGTTGTCGCTTGGCCACATCTCCTGGAAGTATTTCAGTCCCTCGTAGTCGGTACGTCCGCCGCCACCTGAGCAAAGCATCATTGGTAGTTCTGGATATTTAGCCTTTATGCGGTCCAACACCTTGTATAGTCCGCGCACATAGTCGATATACAATCTGCTCTGCTCATTCTTCTCGTAGGCAGAATAGATGTTTGTGATAGGGCTGTTGCAATCCCACTTAAAGTAGGCAATGCCAGGATATTTGGTGAGCAGTCCGTCCACAATGCCATATACATAATCCTGCACCTTAGGATTGCTAAGGTCGAGCACCATCTGATTACGGAAGTAATATTCCTTGCGGTTAGGATATCTAATCACCCAATCTTTATGTTTCTCATAGAGTTCCGACTTTGGATTCACCATCTCTGGTTCTATCCACAATCCAAACTTCACACCCTGTTTCTTAGCTTCCTCAGTAAGCTTACCAATGCCATTAGGCAGTTTGTTGGCAGTCTCTTGCCAATCGCCCAAACCTTGAGTGTCGCTATGGCGCGGATATTTGTTACCAAACCATCCATCGTCGAGCAAGAACATATCTACGCCTAAGTTCTTAGCGTCAGCAATAAGGTTTACGAGCTTATCTTCATTAAAGTCGAAATAAGTAGCCTCCCAATTGTTGAGCAATGTGTTGCGTTCGCCCTTACCATTCTTTATCTGATAGTTGCGTGCCCAGTCGTGCAAGTTTCTGCTTGCATATCCAGTACCCTTATTGCTAAGAGTGAAGATAAACTCTGGAGTCTTGAAGCTTTCACCTCTCTTTATAGCATATTGCGAAGCATAAGGGTTGATGCCACTTATTATGCGCAGATAGCCTTTGTTGTCAACCTCGAAAGTAAAACGGAAGTTGCCCGTCCAAGCCAATGTTCCCACCAACACTTTGCCTGCATTTTCAGTAGCTTCGTTGTTGAACGATAGTTGGAAGAAAGGCGATGTAAACATGTTGGCACGTGTACCCAACTTAGTGTCTATCACCTTTTTGCCGAAAAGAAGCTCTTGAGTAGACTTGCGCACTTCGCTTGCCCAGTCGCCATCATACTGTGTGAGGAAATATTTAGGTTGATAGAAGTTGAGCATGCACGATGCATATTTCTCCAATACTATGTTTCCCTTCTCGCCATTTTTAATCTCCGACCATGCCTTATACACATTCTCTTTGCCAAATGCAGCATAGTGAAGCGCAACCTCAGATGCATACACAGGATCAGAAAGATATATTACTGTTTCCTTGTATCCGTCGTGAGTTTTTGTCTCATGGCGTTTGTATTCCAACAAAGTAGATGTGTTGCCATCAGCATGGTTAATATGAAGCGCAGGCTCAAAATAGTCTTCCATACCATGAGTCATATATGCCTCTTTGCCCAAAGGAAGGTTGGCATAATCGCTCTCGTTGAGAAGTTTCTCGCCGAAGTAGCTTTGGTATAGTCGGCCATCGTCACCCACAGTAAATACCAAACTTGTGTTGTCGGTAGCTACAACAATCTGTTGGTTAGCAAAAGCCATCCCTGCCGATGCCAGCATGAATAATGTTAGGAATTGTTTCTTAAAAATCTTCATAGCTTTTATTTTTAGTTGTTATTATTTCTACATGTCGAAAGACTATTTTCCAACAGAGAAAGGTGCGATTGGCAACCCTGTCTCTCCTCTAAGATTGCCATTAGGATAATCTGCCCAATTATATTTTATTGCAGTTATCACTTCGACGCTATTTATCTTTATGATGTTTTTGTTGTTTACAATAATAGCGCTTGGGTGTTTCCAATCACCATTTTCGTTTCTCACGATGAAGCCTGTAGGAGTGTTGCCATCAGTATGAATGTTGCCATCAAACTGCAATGTGGCATTATTTCCCATTATCTCATGCTTTATCATTTGTGGAGCCTTGTCTATAATATCTTTCTTACCATAAGAATTATGCAAGGCAATGAGAGACAATCTTCTTGCAACCTCTTGCTTGTTCTTTGGATGAATGTCGTTAGGATTGCCAACATCTATTGCCACAGCCATAGCTGTATTGTTAAGACTTAGAGCCTCTGCTTGTGCCTGTCGTAATGCAGCCCATTCCGATTCAGGCTGTATCTCTTGCGGTTGCAGATAAGCAGCCAATTGTACGAAGTAGAAAGGCAATTCTTTGTTTTTCCACAATGTGCGCCAATCTGTTATCAGGCGTTTGAAGAGTGGAGCATATTGAGCAGCACGTCCTACGTTTGCACATCCTTGATACCACAGTACACCTTTTATAGGTAATGTGTGAAGCGGATGGAGCATCGCATTATAGAGAACGGTTGGAAAGCTTGAACTTTGTGGCGATATCGGTTTACGTGGCAACTTACTGAAGTTGCCAGCCTCTTGGTATTTCCAGATGCCGCATAACGATATCTTCTTATCACCCTGTTGTGCATATATGCTGTCAGTTTCGCCATATATTCCACCACCACCTTCATAGTCAGTAACCCTGACTGTGATTACAGCTTCGCCAGCCTTCACAAGATGCGCAGGCACAGTATACGAGCGATAAACATTATATCCAGAGCCTTCTGCTATTTTTTCGCCGTTGAAATATGTGACGTCTTCATCATCAATCATTCCCAAGTGTAGGCTTATAGGCTTTCCTTCCCATTCGCTTGGTATGTTTATGCGCTGTTGCATATAAACGATACCATTGAAATCTGGCAATACCGATTGTTCCCATAGTTCCGGTATAGGCATTGACGGTAACGACTCGTTGTAGCGTGAGCAATCGAATTCGCTGCCCATAGCCTTTGCCTGTTCTGTCCAAAGTCTTGCAGAGTGTTCATAATCAGAGTTTATCTTCTCTGCATTGAAATTGTTGGCAGAGAGCAACTTCGTTTCTGTCTCAAACCCCGCAACAGACGCCACGCCATTATAGCTTGTCCATGCTTCGGCAGGAGTTCCTCCCCATGTGCAGTCTATCACTCCCACATGAACTCCGAGTTTTGCCGACATCTCGCGAGCATAGAAGTAGGCTATGGAAGAGAAGTTTTCAACGGTCGTTGGTGAGCAACTTCTCCATCCTCCCATATTATCCTCGGTATCTTCTGCAGGGCTATATCCTATCTGCTTTTTTATTTGCATCATGCGTATCTCTGGATGATGTGCATTGGCGATTTCTTCTTTATAGTTCATCACCTTTCCCCATCCGCCTACAGGCATTTCCATGTTTGATTGTCCTGAGCAAAGCCATACTTCGCCAGAATAAACGTCATGCAGAGTTAGCTTATCTCCATCATCAAAGGTTATGGTATACGGTCCACCTGCACGAGGTGTATTAATATATGTGCAGAAAGTTCCATTTTGGTTGGTCTTTGTGGTAATAGTTTTTCCATTCCATGAAGGTGTTATCTTTACCATCTGTCCTGAAGCCTTACCTACAATTTCCCATTTGCTTTTCTGTTGCACCACCATGCTGTCTGTGACAAAATGGGGTAATACAACCTTTGCTTGACAATGTGTAGCATCCAATGCCGACCATCCAAACATGATAGGCAGGCATGCCAAGAGAGGTCCGATACTACAACTACTCGTTTTTATCTTTTTGTTCATAGATTAATTGTTGTTTAGTACTGCAAAATTACACCTTTTTATATTATTGAAAGAGCAACAGAATCTTCAAAAAATATAATTTTTATGCTAAATTGCAGTAATATGCCCAATTTAATTAAACAAATATCTCTATGTCTGCACAACCAGCATTGCCTATTGCTGCTTTTTGCGATTTTGTCTTTCAAAGTCTTTAGGGCTGATGCCAAACTGTGCGAAGAATGTCTTGCTGAAATATGATGGCGAAGATATACCCACCATAAAGCAGATGTCGCCAATGAGATATTTACCCTCTTGGATTAGCTCTGCCGCCTTTTTCAGTTTTACTGTTCGTATAAGCTCGCTTGGCGACATGTTGAACACCACCTTGATTTTTCTTAGTAAGCTTGAATGACTCATACACAATAGACTTGCCATAGTTTCCACGTTAAAGTCTTCTTCGCCTACATGCTCTTCGATAATCTTTGTCACATTGTGCATAAACTCCTCGTCAGCCTTAGGCATGTGCATGTTGTCTACTGTGAAGAAAGGCTTCTTTTGGAATGATTCTCGTTCGCGACGTCGATTATCCAACAGCGACTGTATGAGCTGGCGAAAATACTTTATCGAGAAAGGCTTCTCGATATATGCCTCCGCTCCAAGCTTCAAACCGTTAATCTTGCTTTCAAGGTCGTTCTTGGCAGTAATGAAGACAAATGGTATATGCGAGAGATTCAAGTCTGTCTTCACAGTTCTGCAAAGGTCAAAACCATTCATCTCTGGCATCATCACGTCAGAAACTATGATGTCTATCCTGCTTGCTTCCAACTTTGCTATTGCCTCCTTGCCGTTGCAAGCTGTCTCTACAGTAAACGATTGACTTATTTGGTCGGCGAGGAACTTGCGCATACTATCGTTGTCTTCTACTATAAGTACCGCGTAGCCACTTGCTTCCTCCTTTATTTGGTTGGAGTCTTCTTCAAGCACATAGTCGGGCGATTCCAAAGTTTGCATGTTGTTGTGTTCGATACCCTCTTTGTTGATAGGTATTTTCACCACAAACGTGTTCTCTTTCTTATCATCTTCTTCGAGCATCAATATGCCACCAAGCAGTTGTGCCAATGATAGCGACAAAGGCAAACCAATGCCAACTCCATTCTCTCCATTATTCGATTTGTCAATCTGATAGAAAGGTTCGAAGATACGCTTTTTCTCTTCTTTGCTTATCTTGTCGCTATCGCTGGTCACGCTCACCATAAAGCAAGCGTTGTCTGTGCTTAGCTTAATGCTTATCTTGTGGCGTGCATATTTTAATGCATTATTTAGCAAGTTGCTCAGAATCTTTGTCACAGCCTCTTTGTCTGTTGAGGCTATTATCTGTTCTTTCTCGCAGATGTCCTTTTCTAATGTTTTGCCTCGCAAAATGATCGTAGGTTCAAAACGGTCGATGGTTTCGTTTACCAAAGCCACGATGTCTACATTCTCATATTTTAGAGTCAATCTGTTAGAACCCAACTTCTGGAAGTCAAGTAGCTGACCAGTAAGATTAAGCAGTCGCTTGGTGTTTTGACGCATAATCTTCAGATAGTTAGCTATAGTCTTGTTTTTTGTACCAATCTCTTCGATAGCCTCTAATGGTGCATCTATCAATGTGAGAGGAGTGCGAATCTCGTGAGCCACTTCGGTGAAGAAGTTAACCTTGTTTTGATATAGCTCCTTCTCTTTGTTAATAGTAAAGAGTCGTTGTCTTTCCTTTAGTTGTTTCTCTTTATGTCCACGATACCAGCGGAACCAATAAGCTATGGCTATTAATAATAATAAGGTATAAGCCATATACGCCCATGTCGACTGCCACCAAGGAGGAGTTATCACAATTCTCAATTCCTTTTTAGCTGTCTGCCCATGGTTTTCCACTTTCACACATAGCTTATAGCTACCAGGCGGAAGATTTGCAAACGAAAGCTTGTTGTCGCTCATTCGCATCCACTCCTTGTTCACAGGTTCCAGTTTGTAGCTATATGTACCATTGCCGCCAACGCTAAAGTCGGGCGATACTACATTCACAGAAAACGAAGCCTTGTCGTAAGGTAGTTCCAACTTTTCTGTAAACATTATATTGCGTTCCAAAAGCGATCCCTCTGAGCTTGTTGTCATCTCCTTGTTATACACCATTAGCTGAGTGATGTATATAGAAAGAGGAGTAGCATAAGCCGATTCTAATTCAGGGTCGAAAACCACAATGCCACCTATGCCACCAAAATAAAACAAGCCATCGTTGCCCTTTATGGCAGAGTTGTAGTTAAACTGATTGCTTGGCAAACCGTCTTTAGCGGTAAAGAGCTTCACGGATTTACGCTCTGGATTGAATTTTACCAAACCTTTGTTCGTACCAAACCATAGATTTCCATGTCGGTCTTCCAATATGTTGTACACCACATCGTCTGGCAGTCCTTCTGCTATACCAAAAGTAGTGAATCTGTCTTCAGCTTTCTCATAGCGGCTTATTCCTCCACGGTCTGTCGATACCCATATGTTGCCACGGCTATCTTCCATAAATGCGCTAATGCTATTAGATCGTAGTCCGCTTTGAGAATTGTCGCCATAGATATAGCTTTTGAATTTACCTGTAGATGGAGTATATTTCCATATACCATTGCCCATGGTAGCAATCCATATCGTACCATCGTGAGCTTCGAAGATATTGAAAATCCAGTTAAATCCAGTTTCGTTTACTCTCATAAACTCTTTCTTTCCTGCATCTCTACGATAGAAAGCGTAGCCTAAGCCTACCCATTCGTTGCCACGACTATCTCTCAGATATGAGTAAACGCTATTGTCTGATTCTGCTATATTGAGCATAGAATGCTCTTTTCCTTCATCATCGATTTCTATTAGTCCTCCACGCGAGAAACCTGCATACACGTTGCCTCTATATGAATTGAGCATAAGCACCGTGTTTGAAGGATATTTGTTGTTAGGAACCTTTGTTATAACTCCTGTTTGCGGATTCAATTTAAACAAGCCATCATCTTCTGTTCCTATCCATATACTATTATCGCGAGCTTGCGTTAGTCCGTTTACCACTCTTCCTGCCAGTCCTGACCATAGGCCATAGGCTTGAAATCCAAACTTCTTTCGAGTCATATAGTCAGCACCGCCATACGATGTTCCGAGCCATGCATCTCCATTTCTATTTTTGTATATGCAATATATTATGTCGTCAGAAAGACTAAAATTATTTAGAGGTTCCTGATGTAGTAATCTCTCATTGCCAGTTTGCTTATTGATGATGTATAGTCCATGTTGTGTACCTATCCATATCTCGTCGTCAAAACACTCTAAGCTACGTAGATATATCTTACCTTCGCCCGAGAAGTTTATCTTCTTAAATTCATTGTTTGTAGTAGAGTAGCGATATAGGTAGCCATTGCTTGATGCAAATATCAAAGTGCCATCTACATCTTCTGAAGCCTGAGCAAAATATTTGCCATCAAGAGTTTCACCATCTTTTGCTATTACCTTATCGAATCTGTCGGTATGCTTGTTGTATTTATATATGCCTTTTCCTGTTGTCACCACCCACGCATCGCCATTTCTGTCCACACAGAGGTTTGAGGGAAACTTCTCCTTAAAACTTCCATTATTTGGCAATACCGAGTAATAGGAAACATCATTATTATGATATCTAAACACTCCCACATCAGGAAGCAAAGCCCATACGTTACCTTTGCCGTCGCCAGCAATAGCCTGTATCCAGTTGTTGGCATATTCGCCAGTCTTTTTATCTTTGGCATCCATGAAGCTGAAACGGTCGGTCATAGGATTGTATCTATAGATACCGCGGTCTGTGCCAACCCAAAGATTCTTATACTTGTCTTCGTACAGGGCATTGATATTATCGTTGCCTTGCATCTTTTCATAGTCGTAGCATCTTAATCTTCGTGTGCCAATACCATCAAAACGGTGCAAGCCATTCTTTGTACCAAGCCAAATAAAGCCATAGCTGTCTTCTGTGATACATTTCACGTTGCTCGACGACAGTCCTACATTATAGTTCACATGGCGAAACGAATAATGTCTAACATCGGAAGCCGACATCGAAGAAATATTCATGAAGACGGCAATAGCTGCCAAGAGAAAAAGTTTCAGTTTCATGTGCTGATATTATTTTTAATACCCGCCAGCAGCTCTTGGCTGTGGGTGGGAATGATGGATATCCTTTATTAAGCCCTAACGACCGATTAGGGTTAAAACATGTTGTTAGTTTATCATGATTTTCTTAGTTAGTGTATCTCCTGATTTCGTAGTTACCTTTACTAAATACACACCTGCATTGCTACTTATGGGCAATGACATCGAGGAGATATCTGAGCTATAGTCTTTCTGATACAAGAGGTTCCCTTGCATATTGAATAGAGATAGCGAGGCTACAGCCTCGGAAGCCTTAACATAAAGGCTCCCAGGACTGTAGCTTATACACAACTCATTACTCTTATCTTTCTCTACTGCAGCGATGGCTGTAGGTGTTTTCTTCTCTATGCGATATAGGCAAACGTCGGTCTTTGCTACTGACACATTGAAGCTATTGCCAGAGAACGTTACGTCCTTACCGCTCCAGAGTTCCTTAATACTCTTCACGTTTGAGGCATCAATACCTAAACGCTCAAAGTTTGCCGCCTTGGTATAGCTCTTGCTCTTGTCGTAGTTGAAAACCACATAGTAAAGCGCATCGTCGGTGTCGAGAGTAAACTCGCGGTCTACACCATAGCTATATTGATAGCGGTTGAAACTAACATCGAGCATGCCTTCTACTGGGCGGAACGATCTGCCAATTCGTGCCACATCGTTTATAGCTTTGTTTGTAGCAATGCTAAGAGCCAGGTCACGTTCCTTCTGATTGCCCAAGCAAGTACCCTTCAAACTATAGTTGTCGCCAAGCAATACTGTGCCGGTCATAGCTCCCATAGTGTAGCGTATACGAGCCTGTCCGTCGTTTTCAGCTCTTGACAGAACCAAGTGGTCTGGGTCGTTGTAGCAATACACACGGTCGAGCCACCATCCTAAGTCTAAGCTGTTTAGTCCGTACATGCTATTGTCGAGCTCACCCCAACAATCGCATGATATGCGGCGTGCATGTCCCTTAGCTGGGAATATCGGTGCTATCGAAAGGTCTACAAACATTCCTGCATCCTTTGCAAACTCTAAGATATAATTCATTCCGTAGGTATAAGCCTGCATACCTGTTGTTATCTTAGGATCATAATAGCTGTCAGCTTCAAGAGTACCATTGTTTATGAAGTCGAGCTTTATGTATTCAAATCCAAGGTCTTTGAATTTTGCAAAGCGTTGGCGATTGTATTCCTTTGTCCCTGGATGAGTAGGGTCGAGGGCATAAGATGCTATCTTGCGTTTCTTGCCATTACCAGTCAACACCAGGTCGTACCATTTATATTTACTGCCATTGTAAGGAGAGTTCGCCTTTAGGTCGTTTTCTGAACCAAGCCAGCAAGAGAATGGAGTGTGGTAGATACCAGGTTTCTGTCCGTTGGCTTTACAATGTTGTGCAAAGAGGCGTAGTTGGAAATCGCTGAGGTTGTCCCAGAAAGAGTCGAGTACTATATAGCATACTCCATTCTCGTTGACAAATCCCTTTGGCATCATCTGCTCTTTGAAGAAGTCGGCAACATCTACTGCTCCTGCATAGTTCACTTTGTCTGCCATGCCTCCCCAACTCTGCCAAGCAAAGATGGTTCCTCCGTTCCATTCGAGTTTAGGACATAGTGTTGCAGTAGCCTCACCTAAATCTTCAAAGCCGTTGCGCCAATCGTTGTATAGACCCAGGAAGAAACGTGGCGATCGAACCTTGTTGCCAGCCACAGCACCATGGCTATTCATAACAACATAGTCGTTTTTGAATTGCACATCGTTGGTTCTTGCATTCACCACTCCGGCAGCAACAGTCAGTTCGCTAATAGCATTTTTGCCATCCGACTTTATGGTGATACCACTCTTCCAAGTGTCGTGCTCTATAGATCCTACCACCAGTCCCATACGGCTCATGGCATCGTATGCTCCCGACACTTCGCACGAAGTCTGATTGGTTGAAGATACCTTCGCAAAAGGTATTGCTGAATATCCCACCCAGTTGTCGTTGTCGTGTGGCATATCGTACACATAGTTCTTGCCATCTGTAGGCAGAAAGGCTGTCGCAGTTTTGCTGACAACAGGAGCTATATAGTTGGCTTTTGTTTCGCCAGCTTTAGCCACCAATGCAGCTTCCACAAGCAAGTAGTTCTTGCCAGGATATATGTATATCGACTGCTCTATGTTGTCTTTGCCTTCTAAGCCAGAGTAGGTGTAGGTATACTTTGTGCCATTACCAAACGCATCGGCTACAGCAGTATTCGACAAGCTTACCGTAGGATAGCTTGTAGATAGCAAAGTCTCTGCCTTGTTGTCGTGAATGGTCTTGGCCTTGTGTATCTCTATATAGGCACCCTTCACCACCTCTTTGCCATTTTGGCTATAGGTCAATGTCTTTGCCTGTTCATTGAACGTTATTTTCCACTGACCGTCATTGATATTATACTGCGCCCATGATATTGCTGGAAATATCAACGTTGCAACCATGGTCAAAAAACGTGTTCTCTTCATATATTATTTTACTATTACCTTCTTTACCTTGCCGTTGGCATCTCTGATGATGTTCAGACCTTTAGCTGTAGCCTTAGTGCTCTGACCAGCAATATTGTAGATTGCGGCTGTGGTATTGATATTGTCCTTTATGTTGTTGATACCAGTAACGGTGCCACCCTTAGCAAAAGCACTTGCCAACTTGCCACCATCGATAGTCTGTACTCCCCATTCTGCTATGTCGGCAGCCTTGATGTTGAGCTTGTAGCTTGTTGTGGTGATGGCTGCATCCACATTGCCATGACGAAGCTTGCCTGTAGCAGGGGCGGCAGCAACATTTGAGAATACTGTACCGTCATTAAGCTTCACGTATACATTGTATCTAAGTGCTGCGACAGGAGTCTCCTTGTCTGTAGCTGCATCCCAAGATAATGTCACGTAGCCATCCTCGTCAGAAGCTTTGAGAGCGGTAGGAGCTGTAGGAGCAGTATTTGCTGTAACGCCCGAACCATTCCATACAGAGAAATGCTTAGTCATGAAGTTTCTGTCGTTGTAGCCCATTGCCACCAAGTCGATGATACCATCGTTGTTGTAGTCGAAAGCCATAACCGAACCACCACTACGAGCAATCTTGTTTTGAGGAATCTCGTTGCTATCAAACTGCAAACCACCCTTGTTGGTAGCTACAATCATATTGTTGGTGCCACCCTCGCCAGTATAGATGATGTCGATAAGACCGTCGCCATTTACGTCAGCCCAATCAGCGCCACCCTTACACATACCTGGAAGGTTAGTTGCTGTCTTGCCTTGGAATGTACCGTCGCCATTGTTCTTGAATACATAAGCTATCTTGTTCCATCCCTCAGGACATGATTCGCCAGTAACAAACAAATCTAACTGTCCGTCATTATCCAAATCTGCAAACATCACAGCACCCTTTTCTGCGCCAACAAAGTTTTCTGATAATACAGGCGAGAATGTGCCGTCGCCATTATTCTTGTTAATTACTATAGCGTCGTTGCCAGCCTCGTCCGACCATCCGCTAACAGCTACATCGATATAGCCATCGTTGTTGAAGTCGCCAATAGCCATGGTGCCACCACGCTGTTTCACCAAACCAGAGTTCTCTACCTTTGTAAACGTTCCGTCGCCATTATTATTGTACAAAACAGGGTTGCCATCTTTATCTTTTGACAGGATATCTTGCAATCCATTGTTGTTGAAGTCGGCAGTTAATGTCAATCCTGTGTAGTAGAGGTCGGCTGTCTTGTTGTCATCGTTGTCGCTGATGCTGAAATTATCTTCTAAGCTGAAGTTCTCTACCTGGGTGAATGTGCCATCGCCATTACCTTTAAACAGCATAGGTGTGCTATAACAAGAGAGCAATATGTCTACATTGCCATCGTTGTTGTAGTCGAAAACGTTGAGTGTACTTTCGTAGATGTCGATACCCTCTACGAGTGTGCTACCACTTGCTAACTTTGTACCGTCGTTGAGCACAATCTGCACCTTTGGTGTCCAACCGCCATCAAGGTCGCGACCTTTTATTATAAGGTCTATATTGCCATCGTTGTTTACATCAGCAAATACCGCACTGCCGCGGAAGAAGCCTTCGCTTATACCTTCTGGCAGGTTAGCCTTTGTGTAAGTAGGTATGCTCTGTGCATTAGCTATCATAGCTGTAGATGCAAGAATGCTTGAAATAAGTAAAGATTTTGCTTTCATAGGTATATTGTTTTTTATGAGTTAATAAATGTTTTGATTTTAGTTTTCTTTTATTGAAGTGGAGCATGGGTGGCTGCGCCATAATTGCAGCCTACCCATTTATCCACATTTCCCTAAATAATTATCTTTTTCCTTAAAAAATTGACTCGAGACCTAACTTGTCCTTGAAACTAACTTAAAAATACGCGTTGTATTAATAATACCTAATTAACTATTCACTAACTATTTGTAACCTTCGTTTTGATCATCTTGCGAGATGTCCTCATTTTGATTTATCTCGGTTTGTGGAATAGGCCATATAGCGTTGAAAGCCTGTATGGTTCCACTTCGTTTTGTCCACTTGTTGTGAGCCTTAGCTGCTTCTACAAGTTTGCCAGTACGAGCAAGATCGAAACGGCGCCAGCGCTCGCCAAATAGTTCGCGAACTCTTTCTGTCATGATGTCTGTGCGGAACTGCTCTTTGCTCATACCTTCGCTCCAAGCCTTGTCGGCAGGAAGATTGAAGTTCCAAGCACGCGAACGTACCCTGTTTACCTCCTTAACAGCTGCAGGAGTCTGTCCTATCTCGTTCAAACATTCTGCATAGAGCAATATGGCGTTGGCATAGCGGAGATAAGGAATGTTCTTACCAGAGTTCCACATGTTGTTGATGCCGAAGTTAGAGAACTGGTCTGTACGATAGTCTTCATACTTCTTGATATGTGGTTTCAGCTCGTCGTGGTCTGAACCAATATTCTCCCACAAACAGCCGCTGAGACTTGCTTCTACACCCATGTAGGTATAGTCGTAGCGTATAGACTCTTCTTTGCGCTTGTCGCCATTTTCCCAAATACCACCGTCGGCAACATCGCTGTAAGCCCATTCTGTAGGTACTGCATGGTCGTAGCCTGCAAAGTAGCAACCGTCACCACCAAATGAGTTTTGTGCTGCACGCGAACCTAACTGGAACTGCAACTGGTTAGGATTGGTCTGAGGGTCAAACTGCCATTCAAAGATAGCCTCTTTGGTATTTGGCTTAGTATAGTCGAAGAGGTCGGCATAGTTGACGAGCTTGAAAGGACCATTTACTACTATGAGCAACGCATCTTTAGCCTTGTTGAAATCGCGAAGACCAGTAGCCTCTGGTGCCGACATATAAGCATATCCGAGCATCATGTTGGCAGCATAGCGTGTGGCACGCTGCACCTCGTTGGTCTCAGGGCAATACTTAGCCGCATTCTCTAAATCATTGATGATGAATTGCCATACATCCTTCTCAGGCTTTCTGCCATAACCAAGTTCGTCGGCTCTTGCTATGTCGAGGATAGGTATACGGCCATAGAGAAGTGTAAGTTCCATATTCAAACATCCACGAATAAAGCTTGCTTCGCCAAACATTCGTGCCATATCTTTATTGTGCTCTACATCTGCATTCTTTAGAGCATTGATAATCTTGGCAGCTTCGCCTACAGAAGGCCAACGATTTGTCCAAGGTTCTGTGATATACGAAAGCTCGGCTGTGAGCAAAGCGTTGTACATGTCAAGAGCGCCACGTCGGTTGTTGTCTTCCATCAAAGCCTGGTAAGCACCCGATTGTATTTCGTCGGTTCCTACCATGCACTCCCAGAGATGGCGGTCTTTGAATGTGCCTTCCCAGTTGGAATATAGCTTCTTTAGGGTAGACTCCACTTTGGTAGTATCAGAATAGATGTCTTTTTCTGTTAGCGCAGTCTTAGGACCTTCGTCCAAGAAGTCGCCACACGACGATAATGCCAAGACAGAAACTGCTACAATTCCTATACTTGAAAATATATTTTTTAGTTT
>ERZ1034901.1463-NODE-1463-length-16418-cov-8.988755_pt1 | contig 16418 bp, 14 predicted proteins | sample MGYA00520628_ERZ1034901 | MGnify/ENA primary metagenome ERZ1034901 (study PRJEB33766, sample SAMN09781783) | gut metagenome | biome: gut microbiome | host: Homo sapiens | place: Madagascar | study: EMG produced TPA metagenomics assembly of the PRJNA485056 data... | reverse complement strand
TTTTATAAAATTATATCAAAGAATTATTATTTAAGTTGATTTTTATGATTGATTGTAGAAATATTGCTAAGGGAAAAGATAGTGGAGAATTAATAGTAAGCAGTGAGCCGATTAGTTTTTTGGGAGGTGTGGATCCTAAAACAGGCATTGTAATTGATCCAAATCATGAACTTAAAGGCCAATCCATTAAGGACAAAGTTTTATTCATTCCTGGTGGAAAAGGTTCAACTGTTGGTTCTTATGTTATATTTCAAATGAAAAAGAATAATACTGCACCTAAAGCTATTATATGTTTAAATGCAGAACCGATTATTGCTACTGGTGCTATAATGTCTGATATACCTATGGTCGACTCTCCGGAAGATACTGATGAACTGAAAAATGGTGTTTTAGTTGAAGTTGATGGGGATAATGGTAAAATAGCTATTTTATAAATAATGTGGTTATTATGGAAACTTTAATTAAAAATGTAAACATTTTAAATCCGAATGAAGAAATTCAAACTTCATGCAATGTTTTAATTGAAGATAAACACATTAAACAAATATCTAGAAAGAAAGTTTCTACTAAAAACAATGTTAAAATCATTGATGGACAGGATAATTATCTAATGCCGGGGTTTATAGATTGTCATGCACATATTATGGCTAATGGCTTTCACAAAGAAGAAAACATGGCAAATCCTTTAGCACTACATTTTTACAATGCAATTAAACATGGAAAACAGACAGTTGATGCAGGTGTTACAACAATTAAAGACTGTGGTCCTGCAGATATCGGAGTTAAAATAGCTCAAAAAAAAGGTTTATTTATAGCTCCTAAAATGGAAATTTCAGTTACTCCTTTAGTATCAACAGGGGGGCATTTTGATTTATTTTTACCTTCTGGTTTTGATATGGAGATAGTTTATCCGGGATTTCCAAAAGGAAGGTGTGACGGGCCTCTGGAAGTTTTAAAAAAGACCCGTGAAATAAAAAGAGCAGGGGCAGATTTTATTAAAGTAATGGCTAGTGGAGGAGTATTAACAACAAACACATCTCCAGATTATCCTCAGTTCAATGTTGAAGAACTTAAAACAATAGTTGAGGAAGCTCATGTTAATGATTTAAAGGTTTCAGCTCACTGTCACAGTCTGAAAGGAATCAATAACTGTGTTGATGCAGGTTTTGATTCAATAGAACACGGAACATTCATTGATAAAAAAACATCTCATAAAATGGCTGAAAATAATGTAAAATTAGTTCCGACAATGCTTGTTCATGATTTTTTATATCATAGCGGATTTCCTGCATGGGATAATTATGCAGCTGAAAAAACAGCCAAATTAAAAGAAATAGTTAAAGTTCACAAGGAAAACATATCTGTTGCTTATGAAGAAGGGGTGGATTTGTTAATGGGAACTGATAGTGGAGTAATTGCCCACGGACATAATCTGGAAGAGTTAATTCATTTAACAGATATTGGGATGAGTAATGATGAAGCTATAGCTAGCGGAACAATAAATGCTGCTGAATTTATAGGTAAAAAAGATTCATTAGGTTCAGTTAGTGAAAATAAAATAGCTGATTTAATTTTAGTCAATGGCAATCCTTTAGATGATGTAAGTATTTTAGCTGACAATGACAATATCTTAAAGGTTATTCAGAACGGATGTCTTGTTAAAGACATTTAATTTTCTTTTTTTAAACTTTTTTTAGGTATACATAAATTTTTATTTAAGAAGTATACAATTTATATATGTATGATTATTAATTTTAATCTGAAAATAATCTATTAAAATTTGGTTGTGATATGATGGCAAAACTTAAAGAAATGGATTTGCCTATTGAAGGTATGCATTGTGCTTCCTGTGTTTTAAGTTTAAATAAAACTTTTGAAAAGGTTGAAGGAGTGGAATCAGTAGATGCAGATTTGGCTTCAAATAAATTACATTTAACTGTCAATCCAAAAAAGCTCCCATTTGATGAAATTGAAACATTAGTTAAAAATTTGGGATTTGAACTTCACACAGATGAGGTTACTCTTAAACTTAACGGAATGCATTGTGCTTCCTGTGTCATGAATGTTGAAAACTTTTTAATACGTTTAGACGGCATTTTTGATGTTAAGGCAGATTTAACTTCACAAACAGCACGTATCAATTATGATAAAACAAAAGTAACTGTCAAAGACATGGAAGAAGTTATTAATTCTTTGGGATTTGAAGTACTTGGAATTGATGGGCAACTTGAAATAAACGAAGATGAAATTTATAAAAATGATTTAAAAGATAAAAGAAATAGGATTATAGTTGGTTTTGCAGCATCAGCTGTTTTAATGGCTTTGATGTATATTCACTGGCATCCGTTTGGATTGTCTATGGGAATAATTTCTTTAATCATAAGTATTCTTCCATTTCTTTATGTATCTTTACCTACACTTAAAGCAGGATTCAACGGTCTTGTTCATAAGAATTTAAACATGGATGTGATGTATTCGATGGGTATAATTGTTGCATACATATCAAGTATTCTGGGAACATTTAACATAGTTCTTGATCATTCATTTATGTTTTATGAAACAGCTATTATGCTTCCATCATTTTTACTTATTGGCAGATATCTGGAAGCAAAAGCTAAAAAGAAAACTTCTGATTCAATTCGAGAACTTATTGGTCTTCAGCCAACAGCAGCTACTTTAATAGAACTTGACAGTAATGGGAATATAGTATCTCAAAAAGAGGTGAATGTTAAAGAAATCCAAATTGATGATACTTTACTTGTTCGTCCGGGAGATAAAATACCTGTAGATGGTGAAGTAATCGGCGGACATTCTTATGTTGATGAATCAATGATTAATGGTGAACCAATTCCCAAAGCTAAAAGAGATGGTGAAGAAGTATTTGCAGGCACTATTAATCAGGATGGTATTTTACACATTGAAGCTAAAAAAATTGGCAGTAAAACTGTATTGTCAAATATTATCCGTTTAGTTGAAAAAGCTCAAAGTTCCAGACCTCCGGTTCAAAAATTAGCTAACACTGCAGTTAGCTATTTCATACCAACAATTTTAACAATAGCTGTTGTTGTATTCCTGCTGTGGTACTTTGTATTTGACTCTACTTTGTTGTTTGCACTTACAACTTTAATTTCAATTTTAGTTGTGGCCTGTCCATGTGCATTAGGTCTGGCTACTCCGACAGCAGTAACTGTAGGTGTTGGAAGGGCTGCAGAATTCGGCATTCTTATTAAAAATGGAGATACTTTAGAAAATGCAGGTAAAATTGATGTTGCAGCATTTGATAAAACGGGAACTATAACTGAAGGTCAGCCTGAAGTGGATGATGTTATATGTTACGGAATTAGTGAAAATGAATTGGTTGAACTTGCAGCCAGTGTAGAGAAAAATTCCAATCATCCAATAGCTAAAGCAATTGTCAGAAAAGCCAGTGATATGAATCTGGAACTTATTCAAACTTCATCATTTGAAAATATAACTGGTAAAGGTTTAAAAGCTCAGGTTGATGATAAAGATATTTTAGCAGGAAATAAAAAGCTTTTAGAGTCTCAGGATATTGAAATTCCTCAAAATGTTTTGGAAGAGTATGAAAGACTGGAGGACCTTAGTAAAACTATAATTTTAATAGGTGTTGATAGGGAAATTAAAGGTATTTTAAGTTTATCTGATAAAATCAAAGCTAATTCTAAAAGAACTATTGAAGAATTGCATAAAATGGGCATTGAAACATATATGCTTACAGGAGATAACAAAAAAACAGCATCAACTGTAGCCAGTGCAGTAGGTATTGATAATGTATGTGCCGGAGTTTTACCTGAAAACAAATTGGATATTGTTAAAAATCTTCAAAAAGAAGACAAGACAGTTTTATTTGTTGGAGACGGTATTAATGATGCACCTGCACTTACACAGGCTAATATTGGTGTAGCTATGGGTAACGGAACAGATATTGCTATGGAAAGTGGTGATATTGTTGTAATGGAAGGTGATTTGGAAAATGTAGTTGCTGCTGTGCAGTTTTCTAAAAAGGTAATGACTAGAATTAAAGAAAATTTATTCTGGGCATTTGCATATAATGTTATACTGATTCCACTTGCAGCAGGAGCACTTTATGCCGGTTTTGGAATAATGTTCATGCCTGAATGGTCTGCTCTTGCAATGGCATTAAGTTCAGTAACAGTCATATCCCTGTCACTTGCTCTTAAAGGATATGTTCCTGCAATAAAAAAAGAAACAAAAAGTTAATTGATTTAATTGTCAATTAACTCTATTTTTAATTTTCCAAGTTTTGTAGCTAAGAAATTATAGAATATAGCTAAAAGACCTCCACCTATAACTCCATTTATTAATCCGCCAACAATATTACCTAATGCTTGGTAAGCATTTCCACCACTAATTAAAGTAATGATAGCTAAAATAATGTTGAATATTAGGCTGATTACTGTTAATACAATAATTAAACTTAATGGGTCAATAGAATTTAAAGAGGTCATGTCACCGTCTTTGGATAAATCAAGGATAATTCCTTTGCCTTTACTTCCAAGTAAATTATAGATGTATGTAGCAATTAAGGTAAATACAAAAGTTATGATGAATGATCCGATTATGGACATTGCAATAAATGATGGCTGCATTATCATTGCTGCAACTTGGTAAAGTGCAAATGCCATTACAGTTTGTCCACTAAACATTAAAGTTTGAACTATTGCTGATATGATAATTGGAGCAATGAATATAGTTATTGCACAAAGTAAAATAACAAGAATTGTTGTTATAATTGATGCAATAAGTGCGGTTGGCACAGTTGAAATTTTAGTAATCTCTTTTTCATCGTTTAATTCAAAAGTAATTGGATTCATTCTTTTTGTTAACCAATTGTAAAGATATCCTTCTGCAAATCTATTATATATAGAACACATTATGGTTCCAACGATTATTGTTGGGATAATATAAGCTACTACTCCAATACTTTGAGCATTTAATATGCCCATAGCTATCAGTAGAATTATGGAGAATAAAACTGAGAATAATACTCCAATCCCAGTTCCCATAATGGTGTAGGATGTTATATCAATAGATTTTAAGATTTTTACATCACTCATATTTTTCACCTCATTACTTATTATGTATATGTTCTATTTAAACCATTCTTTAGATTGTTCAAGTAATTCATTAATAATGGTTTTAGATGAACCTATGTAAGTATGGGGATTCATAATTTTTTCAACATCTTCAGGAGTTAAGTATTTTTGAACATCTTCCTCTTCTAGGATAAGTTCTCCTAAAAGACCGCCTTCTTTATTAGCTTTAATAGCATTTCTCCTTACAATTCCGTATGCGGTTTGTTTTCCCATTCCGCTTCTTGTAAGTTCAGCCATTAATCTTTCAGCCATGATTAATCCATTAGTTAAGTTTAAATTTCTTTCAATATTTTCATCGTAGAATACTAAATTGCTCATTAATTTAATAGTTAAACTGAGGATGTAATCAGTTAAAATACAGCTTTCCGGAAACATTATTCTTTCACAGGAGGAATTGGTTAAGTCTCTTTCATGCCAGAGAGGATTGTTGTCAAGTGCTGCATTTACAAAGGATTTTACAATTCTTGCAACACCACAAATACGTTCTGCTGTAATTGGGTTCATTTTATGAGGCATTGTGCTGCTGCCCACCTGTTTTTCAGGATCAAAGTATTCTCCAAGTTCCATTAGTTCAGTTCTTTGTAAGCTTCTGATTTCCAGAGCAATTTTATCTAAAGTACTTGCAATATTAGCTAATGTTGAAATAAATTCCACATGGTTGTCTCTTTGAACAACCTGGTTAGTAATTGTAGCTGCAGGCAATCCCAATATATTAGCTACTTCTTTGTGGATTTTCCACCCGTCTTCACCAAGAGCTGCTGTGGTACCAACTGCACCGTCCATCATAGCTACACAAACATTTTTTTGAGCATTTTCTAATCTTTCATATTGTCTGTGAAGTTCATCAGCCCAAATACCAAATTTCATACCGTATGTAGTAGGAAGTGCATGTTGACCATGAGTACGACCAATACAAACTTTATCGATATTTTCTTTAGTTAAATCAAGCATTATTTTAGTTAATCTTTCTACTTTTTCTTTTAAAACTTCAATTGAATCATTTAAAAGTAAAGAATTGGAACTGTCTACAACATCATTGGAAGTAGCTCCGAAGTGGACATATTCTCCGGCGTCATTATCACAAACTTCTCCAATAGCTTTAACTAATGCAGCAATGTCATGTTTGGTTTGAGCTTCAATTTCATCTACTCTTTCTAATTTAACATATTTGGTATTAGCTTTAGCTGCTATTTCATCTGCCACTTCCTGAGGAATTATACCAAGTTTTCCTTCTGCCTGAGCTAGAGCAGATTCCACATCTAGTTTTCTTTGTAATTTGTTTTCAGTTTCCCAAATGGATTTCATTTCGGGAGTACCATATCTGTATTCGATTGGATGTATAGCCATTTTATATCATCTCAGTTTATTTAATAATATTATATATATTGATTTTTTTAGTATTTTATATTATTCTTAATTAACCATTTTCTGATGCCTGATGGTGGTTAAATTTATAATATAGGATATGAATATATATTAGTAAATTATTTTTTACTAAGTATAAAAAAACTTAGGTGATTTTTTGGAAACTAAAATTAAAGAATTTCGTAATGAAAAAGGATTAAGCCAACAAAAATTGGCAGATTTGACTGGTGTCACAAGACAAACAATCAATGCATTGGAAAATGCTAGGTATAATCCTTCTTTACTTTTAGCCTTTAGAATAACTAAGATTTTAGATAAAGAAAACATTGAGGATGTTTTCATCATTGATGATGGTGAGTGAGAGATGATATTAGATATTTATAAAGATTCCTTTGAATATGCATCTAAAAATGTAAAAAATCTCTTGATTTTAGGAGTGTTTTACTTATTTGGTTTTTTAGTCATTCCTATGTTCTTCATTTTAGGTTATAATTATAGAATTATTAAAATAGCTACTGAAGGAATGATTAATGGTAATGATGAACTTCCTGAGTTTGAAGACTGGACTTTGATGCTGGTTGAAGGAATTAAATGTTTTGTTGTGTATGTGGGTTATTTAATTATTCCATTTATTGTATTTTTAGGTATTCTGTGGGGCTGTGGCCAAGCCAATAATATTTCTTTAACTATTGTTGGATTTATAGTGGGGATTGTTATTTTATTAGTATTTGCATTGTATTCATTTTTAGCTATTTCTCATATGGCTACAAATGACGGATCAATGAAAGCTGCATTTGATGTAAAAGAGATAACAAATATTGCTAAGTCTATCGGTTGGTCAAGATGTTTTACAACATATATTGGAATGATAATACTGGTTAGTGTAATTATTTGTGTTGTTGTAAGTATAGTTTTAGCAGTTTTAATGATTTTAGGATTTGCTACTGTTTCTGCAGTTCCTATAATGGGTGTAGCTACTGCAACCGGTGTTGTATCAACTTTAATTATTAATTTTGTAATAACATTTATTGTAATGCCTTACTTGCAGATATTCCAAAGCCGTTGTCAAGGTTTACTTTATAATATTAGGTGATTTTTCACCTCTTTTTTTTATTTTAGGATTTCGTTATTATGCCATCATTTAATAAGGCAATTAAACGCACTACTTTAATTGAACTGTTAATTATAATTTTGTGTTTTTATTCAGTATATCTGGTAGCTAGTTTTTATGGATTTAATGTAGATATGGAATGGATGTATGCAGCTATTATTGCTTATATTCTGATTAAATCAAGGAAATATTCGGCTGAAACTAATCAGAATATCTTTTCTAAAATTGAATTTCGATATGTGTTTTTAATTGTTATTGTAAATGTCTTTTTTTCATATGGAATGTTGTATTTGGCCAACAGCATAAATATTGAAAGTTTTTTAAGTTTTAACTTAATTCCTAGTTTAAAAAATCTGGTTATTGGTGGCCTAATTGGAACTGTTTTAATTTCTCCGTTTTCTGAAGAAATAATTTTCAGGGGAATTATTTTAAACAGATTGAAATTGGTTGTCCCTGTTAATGTGGCTATTTTAATATCTTCATTGTGTTTCGGTGTTCTTCACGGATATGGAAGTATTGTTTCAGCATTTGTCTTCGGATTATGTATGTGTATTTTGTATATCAAAACAGACAACATTCTGGTTCCTGTTGCTGCACATGTTATGAACAATTTCTTTGCAGAAGCTTTGTTTTATTTGGACAAGGATGCAATACTTTTTAACAATGATTTAATAATGATTACAATTACAGTTTTAGCTATTATATCTTTATATTTGATATTGAACTCTTTAAAGATTGAGTGGAAATTTTTAGATAAAAAATAATATTTTATATATGCTGAAAATTAATTATAAATTAGGTGTTTTTGATATGGATACTAAAAAGATAGGGATTGCAATAATCGTTGTGGGATTATCTTTGTGTGTAATGTTTATTGATTCTTACAAATATCTGGTTTCTGCACTGACTGTTGTTATTTTAGGTTTTCTTATAACATTGATAGGATATTTGGCGGATGTTAAAAAGCAAAAATTCATTAATGATAAGTTAAATGAGGACATTGAAAGGGTTATTCAGCCTTTAATAACCAAATATTCTAATTTAAATAAACAGTATTCTAGCCAGTATGACGGTGAAGAATATATTCAAAAAAGGATGGAAATAAATCGTAATTTGGAAAAGGAACTTACTGAAAATCTTCCTTATTTGGAAAGCAGGCAAATTAAAAAAATTGTCATTGATTTCAGTAAGGAACAGGACAAAAAGGATTTAAATAGTACATTATTCTAATTATATTATAGTGATTAAAATGTTTTCCCCAAGTTTGGAAGAAGTAAAAGAAATTGCAAAAAATAAAGAATATAAAAGAATTCCGGTAGCTTATGAATTATACTCAGATATGGCTACTCCAATAGAAGTATTAAGGATTTTAAAAGAAATCAGTAAACATTGTTATATGCTGGAAAGTGTTGAAGATTCACAAAAATGGGGAAGATACAGCTTTTTAGGATTTGATCCGCTTTTAGAGTTTACCTGTCAAAATGGACGTGTTCAAATTAAGGGAGACAGCAAATTTGAAGACAGTTCCAAATTAACAGATGATGATAAGGTAATTATTGAAACAAACAATCCAGGTGAAGTTATTAAAGATTTGGTCAGGCAAAACAAATCTCCAAAATTAACTAATTTGCCTCCATTTACTGGAGGATTTGTGGGATATTTTGCTTATGATTATATTAAATATGCAGAACCTTCCCTAAACCTCGATGCTGAAAATCATGATCAATTTAAAGACATTGATTTGATGTTGTTTGATAAGGTTGTTGCATTTGATAATTTCAGACAAAAAATTGTTTTGATTGTAAATATGAAAACAGACAATTTGGATGAAAACTATAAGAAAGCCTGTGATGGTTTGGAAAAAATAGCCAGATTAATTAAAACAGGCAAAAAAGCAAAAATAGAATCTCTGACATTAAAATCTGATTTCAAACCAGTATTTTCACGTGAAAAATATTGTCAAATGGTTAATAAGGCTAAAGATTACATTAAAGAGGGGGATATTTTTCAGGTTGTACTGTCAAACAGGATTGAAGCAGATATTTCAGGAAGCTTGTTTGATACATACAGGGTCTTGAGAACTACAAATCCTTCGCCCTATATGTTTTATTTTTCAAGTAATGACATTGAAATAGCCGGTGCTTCACCTGAAACCCTGGTTAAATTAAACAATAGAAAATTATACACTTTTCCACTAGCTGGAACAAGACCTAGAGGAAAAACGGAAAGTGAAGATTTGGCCCTTGAAAAAGAGCTTTTAAGTGATGAAAAAGAATTGGCTGAACATAATATGCTTGTAGACCTGGGACGTAATGATATTGGAAAAATATCTGAAATAGGATCTGTCAATGTTGATAAATACCTGTCAATTGAGAGGTTTTCCCATGTAATGCATATTGGTTCAACAGTAACCGGAACTTTAAGAAAAGACCTGGATTCACTTGCGGCTATTGATTCCATACTTCCTGCAGGAACACTGTCCGGAGCTCCAAAAATAAGAGCATGTGAAATTATTAATGAACTTGAAAATAATAAAAGAGGAATTTATGGTGGAGCTATTGGATATATTGATTTAAGCGGCAATGTGGACACCTGTATATCAATCAGGATTGCTTTTGCACGTAATAATAAAGTTTTCATAAGGTCAGGTGCAGGAATTGTAGCTGACAGTGTTCCGGATAATGAATTTGACGAGTGTTTAAATAAAGCAGCAGCAGTTATTGATGCTTTAAAAATAGCTGACGGGGGAATTTTATGATTTTATTAATAGATAACTATGATAGCTTTTCATATAATTTATATCAATTAATCGGACAGGTAAATAGGGATATTGAAGTTTATAGAAATGACAAAATCACTGCTGATGAAATTAAAGATTTAAATCCTGAAGCTATTATTTTATCTCCGGGTCCTGGAAGGCCCGAAGATGCGGGAATCTGTGTTGATGTTGTTAGGAAATTTTATGATAAAATACCAATTTTGGGAGTTTGTCTTGGACATCAGGCAATATGTGATGCATTTGGAGGTAAAATATCTTATGCCGGCAAATTAATGCATGGAAAATCATCAACAGCTAAATTAAATAAAGACCCTATTTTTAAAGGTTTAAATGATGAGATTGCTGTTGGAAGATATCATTCTTTAAGTTTGGTTGAAACTACTTTGCCTAAAGATTTAAAAATAATTTCAAAAACAGCAGACAACGGAGAAATAATGGCGATTAAACATAAAAAATATAATGTTTACGGTCTTCAATTTCATCCGGAATCAATATTAACACCTGACGGAATTACAATAATTGAAAATTTTATAAACAAAATTAAGGAGGATAATTAAATGATTAAGGAAGCTATTTTAAAAGTTGTAAATGGAAATGACTTAAATGCGAAGGAAGCTTATGGGGCAATGGATGAAATAATGTCTGGAGAAGCTAGTGAGGTTCAGATGAGTGCTTATTTAACTGCACTGTCAATGAAAGGTGAAACAATTGAAGAAATCACAGCTTCTACAAAAGCCATGAGGGCTCATTGTGTTAAATTACTAAATGATGAAGAAGTCTTGGAAATAGTTGGAACTGGTGGAGACAGATCCAACACTTTCAACATATCAACAACATCTTCAATTGTAATTTCTGCAGCGGGAGTTCCGGTAGCCAAACATGGAAACAGGTCAGCATCAAGCAAATGTGGGGCGGCAGATGTTTTGGAAGTTTTAGGTGTAAATATTTATATTGAACCGGAAAAAAGCTTGAAAATATTAAAAGAGATTAATCTGTGTTTTTTATTTGCTCAAAATTATCATTTGGCCATGAAATTTGTAGCTGGAGTCAGAAAAGAATTATCTATAAGAACAATTTTCAATATTCTGGGGCCTCTGACAAATCCTGCAGGTGCTACAATGCAGGTTTTGGGGGTTTATGATGAATCACTTGTAAAACCTCTTTGTGAAGTGCTTAAAAACGTAGGAGTTAAGTCTGCATTATCAGTATACGGTCAGGACGGATTGGATGAAATTTCAGTTAGTGACAAAACATCTGTTTGTGAACTTAGGGACGGCAGGTTAAAATGTTATGAAATAGCTCCTGAAGATTTTGGAATGGAGAGATGTTCTAAAGAAGACCTTGTAGGTGGAAATCCTGGGGAAAATGCAGAAATTACATTATCTATTTTAAATGGCCAAAAAGGACCTAAAAGAAATGCTGTAGTTTTAAACTCTGCAGCTGCTTTATATGTTGCGGGAAAAGCAGATTCTATAGAAGATGGTGTTAGATTAGCCAGTGAAATTATTGATTCTGGCAGGGCTAAAAAACAGCTTGAAAAATTTATCGAATATACAAACAGTTGATTTCATGTTAGATAAAATAGTTGAAAAAACAAAAGAAAGGGTATCTGAAACTAAAAAGGTTAATTCATTAGACAGACTCAAATATAAAATACTCAATATTGATGTTAAATTCAATTATCCTTTTAAAAAAGCTTTAAGCAGTGATGATATTGCAATTATTGCAGAGGTTAAAAAGGCATCACCTTCTAAAGGTTTAATAGCTGAAAATTTTGATTATGTAAGCATTGCAAAAGAGTATGAAGCTGCAGGCGCATCAGCTATTTCAGTTTTAACAGAACCTTACTTTTTTCAGGGTTCTGATGATTATTTAAAGGAAATAGCTAAAAATGTTAAAATTCCAGTACTCAGAAAGGATTTTGTTGTTGATGAGTACATGATTTATGAAGCTAAATTACTTGGAGCATCTGCAGTATTGCTGATTGCAGCTATTTTGTCTGATGAACAATTGGAACAGTATTTGACTATAACTCGTGTTTTGGGAATGTCTGCTATTGTTGAAGCTCATGATGAAAATGAAATTAAAATGGCAATTGATGCAGGTGCAGATATTGTCGGTGTAAACAATAGAAATTTAAAAGATTTCAGTGTAGATATTGAAAACAGTATTCGTCTACGTAGATGTGTAGATGAAGATATTATATTTATTTCTGAAAGTGGTATTAAAACAAAAGAAGATATTGCCAGATTAAAAGAAAATAATGTTGATGCAGTTTTAATAGGTGAAACTTTAATGAAATCACCAGACAAAAAGGTGATGATTCGGGAGTTGAAGAATGGTTAAAATTAAAATCTGCGGACTTAAAAGACTGGAGGATATTGAACTTGCAAACAGGTATAAAATAGATTATGCAGGTTTTGTATTTGCTGAGAGCAAAAGAAAAGTAAATTATGATCTTGCAAAACAAATGAAGGAAAAACTCTGCAAAGATATTCAAAGTGTTGGTGTTTTTGTAGATGCAGGCACTGATGAAATCCTAAAATTATACAATGATGGTATAATTGATGTGGCACAGCTTCATGGAATGGAAAGCGAAGATTATATTAAAACTTTGAAAGAAAAAACAGATTATAAGTTAAAGATTATTAAAGCTATTGAAGTATCTGAAAATACGGATTTATCTAAATGTGATGATTCATTAGCTGATTATTTGTTGCTTGACAGTGGAAAAGGATCGGGGAAAACCTTTGACTGGCATTTGATTAGAAAAGACTTGAAAAAAGAATTCTTTTTGGCAGGAGGATTAAATAGCAAAAACATCACTCAGGCTATTGGAGAATTTAAGCCATATGCAATTGATTTAAGCAGTGGTGTTGAAAGTGACGGATTTAAAGATGAAAATAAAATAAAAAAAGTCATGGAGGCTAAAAACATGAATAATGGAAGATATGGGGAATATGGAGGACAATATATCTCTGAAACTTTAATGAATGAATTGATTTACTTGGAAGAACAGTATTATCACTATATGAATGATTCTGAATTTGTAGAAGAATTAAATACACTTTTAAAAGAATATGCTGGCAGACCTTCTTTATTATACTATGCAAAAAGAATGACTGAAGATTTGGGAGGAGCTAAGATTTATTTAAAGCGTGAAGATTTAAATCACACTGGAGCTCATAAAATCAACAATGTGCTTGGTCAGGTTTTACTGGCTAAAAAAATGGGAAAAACAAGAGTAATAGCTGAAACTGGAGCAGGCCAACATGGGGTAGCTACAGCAACAGCAGCAGCACTTCTGGATATGGAATGTGAAGTGTACATGGGTGAGTTAGATACCAAACGTCAGGCTTTAAATGTTTATAGGATGGAATTGCTTGGAGCAAAAGTTCATCCGGTAAAATCAGGAACAAAAACACTAAAGGATGCAGTTAATGATGCATTTAGAGATTGGATTGGGAGAGTTCATGATACAAATTATGTAATAGGTTCAACAATGGGGCCGCATCCTTTTCCAATGATGGTTAGAGACTTCCAAGCAGTAATAAGTGCTGAAGCTCGTGAACAATTTTTGGAAAAAGAAGGAAAACTTCCGGATGCAGTTTTAGCATGTGTTGGTGGTGGAAGTAATGCAATGGGAGCATTTTACAATTTCATAGATGATGCGGATGTTAAATTAATTGGATGTGAAGCGGGAGGAAAAGGAGTAGATACTCCTTATAATGCAGCAGCTTTAACTAATGGGCAAATCGGAATATTTCACGGAATGAAATCAATATTTAATCAGGGAGAATATGGGCAGATATCTGAAGTCTATTCTGTCTCAGCAGGTCTGGATTATCCTGGAGTAGGGCCTGAACATGCATATTTAAGAGATATTAAAAGAGCAGAGTATGTTCCTGTTACAGATGAAGAAGCAGTCAATGCTTTTGAATACTTGTCAAAAATGGAAGGAATCATTCCGGCTATTGAAAGTGCTCATGCAGTAGCACATGCAATGAAAATAGCTCCGAAAATGGATAAAGACAAAATTATCATGGTTTGTCTTTCTGGAAGGGGAGACAAAGATGTAGCATCAATTGCAAAATATAGGGGAGTTGAGTTAAATGAGTAAAGTAGCAAATGCATTTAAGGATGGTAAGGCATTTATCGGATTTTTAACTGCAGGAGATCCGACAATTGAAAAAACAGTAGAATATATTTTGGCAATGGAAGAAGCAGGTTGCGATTTAATAGAAATTGGAATTCCGTTTTCAGATCCTATGGCTGAAGGAGTTGTAATTCAGGATGCAAATATAAGGGCATTAGGCCATAATACAACAACTGACGATGTATTTGAAATAGTCAGGAAAGTTCGCCAAAAAACAGATGTTCCATTAGTATTTTTAACTTACATTAACCCTGTTTTCTTTTATGGTTATGAAAAATTCTTTAAAAAATGCGGTGAACTTGGAATCGATGGAATTATATCACCTGACCTGCCTTATGAAGAAAAAGGTGAAATCAAAGACATTGCATTATCTAATGATGTTGATGTCATTTCTCTGATTGCTCCAACTTCAAAGGAAAGGATTCAAAAAATAGCCAGTGATGCAACAGGTTTTATTTATGTTGTTTCTTCTTTGGGAGTTACTGGAATGCGCAGTGAAATAAAAACGGATTTGAAATCTATTTTAGATGATATTCGTGCAGTCAGTGACTTGCCATCAGCTGTTGGATTTGGTATTAACACACCTGAACAGGCTTCTAACATTGGGAAAATAGCTGATGGAGTTATTGTGGGAAGTGCTATTGTAAAAATCATTGAGGAGCATGGTGAAAATGCAGCAGAACCATTAAAAGAATATGTGTCAGCTATGAAAACAGCCTGCAATGAATAAAAAGGATAAACCTGAAATTACAAAAATAATATCGTATACATTTTATTGTATCAACAGCAGGTGTTACACACCACCATCACATCATTTTCATTATCATTAATTTTTTGTAGTTAGGAAACATATGAATCAATTTTACAATTATAATGCACTGGTTAAATTCATAGTTGTATACAATAATATTTTATATTTTGACTGAAAACACATTAAAATCAAATAAGCCTATAAAATTTTACAGACTCCATTATTTATAAAATCACACAAATTTTTTAAAGAGCAAAAAATAAAGAAAAAAAGATAGTTATAAAACCAAATATTGTATTAGGATTCATTTCATAATCAAACAACTCCCCAAAATACTTCTTGAACAACATTTTTTAAATTTAAAAGGCGATTTGAAAAGCCATTTATAAAAAAGTATCTTAAAAAGCACGGAGGTTTTGCAAAATGACATTATTCGGCCCGGCCGGCACGGCAGACAGCTTTAAAGCTATGGGTTATAAAAACACCTTGCAAATTGCCGACTATCTTGAAAAATTCGGTCTTACCCGGTTTGAATATCAATGCGGCAGAGGCGTGCGCATAGACAGTGAAAAGGCGGGACAAATAGGCGAAAAACTGAGGGAGAAAAATATTGCCGTATCACTGCATCGGCCGTATTTTATTTCCATGTCGTCCATAGACGAAGAAAAACGCCTTAACAGCGTTAATTACATTTTGCAAAGTGCCGAGGCTTTAAATGCCATGGGCGGTAAGAGAATAATATTTCACCCGGGTTCTCGGGGCAAAATCACAAGGGATGAGGCAATGACCAAAGCCCTTGACACCATAGAGAAAATGATTGTCGCCTTAGATGAAAAAGGCTATGGAAATATGCACATCTGCCCGGAAACCATGGGTAAAATCAATCAGCTTGGCAGTTTGGAGGAAGTTTTAACCCTTTGTAAAACCGACAAAAGGATTATTCCATGTATAGATTTCGGTCACTTAAATGCCCGAACAGCCGGCGGTATAAAGGGCAAGGACGACTACCTTCGCATAGTGGATAGAATAAATGAAGCATTGCAGGACGACAGGTTCAGACATTTTCACGCTCATTTTTCTAAAATAGAATACACAAAAGGCGGAGAAAAAAAGCATTT
>ERZ1034901.1462-NODE-1462-length-16419-cov-21.667685_pt1 | contig 16419 bp, 16 predicted proteins | sample MGYA00520628_ERZ1034901 | MGnify/ENA primary metagenome ERZ1034901 (study PRJEB33766, sample SAMN09781783) | gut metagenome | biome: gut microbiome | host: Homo sapiens | place: Madagascar | study: EMG produced TPA metagenomics assembly of the PRJNA485056 data... | reverse complement strand
CTTTTATTATATCTGATGATTTAATAAATTTATATGGATCTCTTTTTAATATATCTTTTAATTGTTCAAATAATATTTTATCGATATTTTTTATATTTTTATAATAACTTGAATACTTAAATAAATCATTGTCACTTCCATATATTCCTAAAAAAACTTCTGATATAAAATCACTTTTATTAATTTCATTTTCGACTAACTCTTCCGTCAAATATTTACCATCTAATAATAGCAAAACCTTTTCATTTAAATTTACTAATTCACATAACTTTGATTTATCTTTTACATACTTAACAAGTTTATAGTTGTCTTTTATATTTTCTTTTATTAAATCATAATCCAAATACAATTTATCATTATTTAATATATATTCTTCTATTATTTTTCTATTTTTATTGTTCTTAAATTCACCATTATGTACTAAAAATATATCTTTATATTCTAGTTTATTAATCATTTGTAATAACTCGTCATTTGAACCATTTATAAATATTTCATCTATCTTTCTACTAAATTCATTTAAATTTTCTACTGATTCTGGCAATAATAAATCATCTAGATCATATATATCGCTTATTATATTGTCTATTTCATTTATTAATCTAATCATTATTTTTTGATTATCCATAGTATCACTTCCAAGAATTATTATATCAAAAAAAGTATTAAGGTTCTAGTACTAGCCTTAATACTCTTACTTCTTTTTTAGATTCTAAATTTTCTTTTTTCATAATAAGAAGTTCTCTTTTATACATATACAAATATTTTATTATTTCTTTTCTCATAATTACCTATTTAAAAATTTTGTTATATTAAAATAATATGATTTTACTTTATTTAATATTGGATATTCATTATAAGAACCTATTGTTAATTTTGATAAATATTCTTTTGTATTAATAATATTTTCAACTTTTTCTTCTATATTAAATTTATTTTTATTTGATAATTCTTTAATATTTCTTGTACCTATTATTATTCTATTATTATTAATTTTTGATGTTTCAAGTAGACCATTTAAAGAATTAATACTTATAAGTGAATCGATATTATCCATTATGTAATTAAAATTGTTATTTGAATTATATAATTGATCTATTAATATATTTGTAAGTCTATTTGTATTTTCATTACCAATAACAAATATTGCTGTTTTCTCTTTTAAATCATTTAAGTCTAATTCATTTTGACATAATAAGTTCAATAGATTTTCTTTTGATATATATTTATTTAATTCTATTTTTAATACAGATACAATTCCACCTCTTGTTTCAACAGGTGCGAATACAGTACCAGATAAGAATATATATATAGGATTTGTAAATTCTAATGATTTTATATATTCTTTAAATTTATCAAATATTTCTTTATTATTTTCTGCTTGTAAAAGCATCATACCTACACTACCTAAATTAATTTCTTCCTCTTTTCCTATTTCAAAAAGTAATAAAGTTAATCCTTTGAAATAATCAGATGCTGAATTTTGCCAAAATGGATCCATTGCTTCATCATTTTTAAATAATTCATTTGCAATATTATTTATTTCATCTATTGCTAGATCTTTATTTCCACTTTTATATAATTTATATGGAACAATTAATGGATTAAAACCATTTGAATTTAATGCATCTTTATAATTTATTAAATATGTCTTATAACCATTTTCTTTTAAAGTTGGCATAAATGTTTTATAGTATTCTTCCTTTGTATCATTTACAATAAAATTTTCTCCTGAATTTATTATTTCTTTTAAATAATCAAATATCATTTTTGTTTTTCCTGAATTAGTTATTCCTACTAAAAGGTTTGTATTTTTCATAATAATCTCCTCTTTTCCTTAACATTATTTTTTTTATTACTTTCTTTTAAAACTATTTTTCCATTAATAATATGACTTCTTAAATTTTCTATCTCACTAATATTTTCTTTTAATTCGTCTATATTTTTTATTAACTCATCTCTTTTCTTTAACATTATATCATTGTTAAAATTATTCCAATACTTTTTTATTTCTTCTAAAGAAAAACCTACCTTTTTAAGTTTTAGTATTAAATTCAAATCTTCTATTTGATCACTGGAATAATATCTATATCCTGTAAATAAGTTTACTTCTACTGGATTAAATAAGTCAATTTCATTATAATATCTAAGAGTTTTAATAGGTACACCTGTTTCTTTAGAAAAATCTCCTATTTTATATAACATTTCCCCTCCTTCGACATAACTATAACACTACATTTAACTAGAGAGTCAAGTCATTAAATTAATTATATCAAAAAAAGGTACTAAACTAAATATATTTTATCGTACCTTTTACTTACTACATCAAAATCTAATATATAAAATAAATTTCTAACATATTCTTTTTTATCTGTTTTATATTGAAGATAATAAGAATGTTCCCAAACATCTATTACTAAAAGTGGAATAAAATCAATTAGAGTTAATTCTTGATGTTTTTCTATTTGAATTATTAAAAGTTTATTTAAGTATCTATCATATCCAAATACTACCCAACCTGGACCTTCTATATTTAAAATAGATGCATTAAGTTCATCAATAAAAGCATCATAGGAAGTAAAATCCTTTATAATATGTGCTTTTAAATCTTTACTTAATAAAGTTTTATTTGGCATAGGTGTTAAATTTTCAAAAAATAAACTATGTAATATATAAGCATTTGCATTAAAAGATAATGATTTTGATAATTTTTGTATATTAGTAAAATCATCTTTTATTCTATTATCATTAAAGTCACTCATTAATTTATTTAAGTTATTAGTATATCCTTTATATAGTGTATTATAGTGATAATTAAACATATCACTACTATAGTAAGGTTCTAAGTCTTTATAATTATATTTTAATTTAATCATTTCATACATTTTTTTCACCTATAAAAATATATGAAAAAAGATATCTATAATTCTAAATATCTTTATCATATTCTTCTAAAAATGTATGTTCTTCTCCATCTTTTACATATCTTACAATTTTATCTAAATTAACATTTTCAAATGCTGTAAAAATATTTATATCTATATATTTATTTTGTTTTTTTAATTCTTTTATTATATTTTTTACTTCATATCTTTTTGAATCTCTTTGTCCTAAGCTATATTCTTCTGTTAATTTACATGCACAATTTAAGAATGTTAGATTATGAAAATCTCTCCATGTAATTATATCTTTTTCTCTAACTAAATAAAGTGGTCTTATAAGTTCTAGTCCTTCAAAATTTTCACTATGTAATTTTGGCATCATAGATTTAACTGTTGAACCATAAAACATATTTAAAAGAATTGTTTCTATTACATCATCAAAATGATGACCAAGTGCTATTTTGTTGCATCCTAATTCTTTTGCCTTTGTATAAAGTGCACCTCTTCTCATTCTAGCACATAAATAACATGGTCCTTGTCCAATTCTTGATGCTCTTTCTGATGCTTCAAATATATCCGAATTAAATATTTCTATTGGTATATTTAATTTTTTAGCATTTTCTTCTATTAGTTTTCTATTTTCTTCTTTATATCCAGGATCCATACAAATAAATCTACATTCAAATTTAACATTACCATGATTCATAATTTCTTGAAAAAGTTTAGCCATTAAAAATGAATCTTTACCACCTGATATACATACTGCTATTTTATCATTTTCCTTTATAAGTTCATATTTATCAAGTGCTTTTACAAATGGTCTATATAACTCTTTTCTATATTTTTTTATTATATTTCTTTCTACTTCTTTATAAAATTCCATAAATTTTTCCTACTTTACTAATTCATTATATATTTCATCAAATACTTCAAAAAATTTAACTAATTCTTGTTTAGTTGTTAAATGTGAAATACTTACTCTTAAAGTACTTTTTGATAATTCTTCATCTTTTGTAAGTGCATATACAACTTTTGATACATTATTCTTTGATGAACATGCGGACTTTGTACTTATATATATTTCTTTTTCCTCTAATTTTTTAGAAAAAATATCTGAACTAACTCCTCTTACACTAAAATTAATTGTATTATATATACATTTTCCTTTACTATTTATTACTACATTATCATATTTTTGTAAATTTTCTTTTATATATTCATTTAATTCTTTTAAATATTTATTATTATTTTCCATATTTGAAAGTGATATTTCTAATGCTTTTTTAATTGATAAAATTAAAGGAAGAGCTGGTGTTCCACTTCTATAAATTGTTGTACTTTTACCACCTAAAATAAGTGGTTCTAACTTAACATTATCTTTTTTAATTAGTACTCCAACACCATTAATTCCATAAAATTTATGTGGTGAAAAAGTTATTAAATCTACATTTTCAAAATTAGTGTCTAATTTACCAATACTTTGAGTTGCATCTGTATGAAAGAAACAGTTATCATATTTTTTTAATATTTCTCCAATTTTTTCTATATCCATTATTATTCCTGTTTCACTTTCAACACTTGTTATACTCACAAGAGTAGTTCTATCATCTATTAAATTTTCTAGTTCTTCTATATCTATTTTTCCTTCATCATTAACTTCTAGTATATCAACACTAACACCTTTGTTAAGTAAATAATTAACCGGTGCAATTATAGATGAATGTTCTATAGAAGTTGTTATTATATGAGCATTTTTATATTTGGCTGCAAAACCCTTTATTACAAGATTATTACTTTCTGATGAACCACTAGTATAAATTACATTTTCATTTTTACATTTAAATACATTTGCAATATAACTTGTTGCTTCATCTATTTTTTCTTTTGCTTCAAGACCTAATCTATGAGTAGAATTTGGATTAGCATAGTATAAAATACTATTCAAATTAAAATCTTCTAATACTTTTTTATCTACTGGACAATTTGCCGCATAGTCTAAATATATCATTTTACCACATTCCTTTTTCTTTATTTATTATACAAAAATTATAATTATTGTACAAGATATCTTTACTAATAAACCCTACTATTCCAGTTACTTGGAAGATCAATAACACTTTTTGGATCAATCATTTCTGAGTTTTCACTATCTAAATGACCTTTATACATTGTTAAGTGTAAATGTACTCCAGTTGCAATACCTGTTTGTCCCATTTTTCCTATAACTGTATTTTGATCTACTTTTTGATTTTTTCTAACATATTTTTCTTCTAAATGGTAATATGCAGATGTATAATTTTGATTATTATATGTGTGATGAATAATTATATAATTACCCATTGATGAATTACTTCCTGTTTTTGCAACAACACCTGGAAGTACTGGATAAATATTTTTATCACTACTAGACATATCAATACCTGAATGAAATTTATTTTCATTTGATACTGGATGAATTCTATTACCATAATAACTTGTTATTGTACCAGAATTTATTGGTCTTTCTGGTTTTATAATTTGTTTACACACACTATATAGCTTAATATCACTATTTATATTAATAGTAGTTTTAGCATCATAACTTTCACCATTACCACTTTTTTTAGTATTCCAAGAACATATATTATTTTCTTTATTTATATCTTCTAACTGAACATTTACTGTATCTTCAAATATTGCTTTTAACTTTTCATCTTTTTTAAATATATAATTTTCTATTGCAGTTTCGTTATTTTCATTTACCCAACCTTTGAATGATCTTTTTATAAATACTTCTCTTTCATCATATGTTATCTTATAATTTGATTCTGGTATTTCTAATTTTTTTAATAAATTAAAACTTCCTTTTACTTCTGTTACTTTTCCATTTACTTCTAATTTTAATGTATATGTGTTAGGAATCCATTTAGCATAATATGTAGCATCTTCTTTTACTGAATCATTTACTTTTTCTTTTAATGATAAATCTTTATACCATCCATCAAATGTATAACCTTCTCTTAGAGGTACCTCTTTAGTTTCTATTTTTTCATTATAATTTATCTCTTTTTCTTTTGTATTTTCTTCTCCTTCTGAAATACTTAAATCATATATTTCTAGATAACTATCTTTTGAAATGTCTCCTTCTATCTTAAATAAAAATTCATCATAATTTTTATCTTCTGCTTTAAAAGTTTTTGTAAATTTATTGAAATTTTCATTTACTTTTATCTTTTCTTCTTCTCCATTAAATCCTATCATAAGTTCTTTTTCACTATCAGATTTTAAATATACACTAAAAGTATATATTTTATCTTTTTCTAATTTTATATTTTCCTTATACTTTATAACATTTTCACTTAAATTAAATTTAAATACGTTCTCATTATTAAATATTTCATCAACATTTATAATTTCATAATCTAAATTATATGACTTTTTATCTAATAAGTTTTTATACAAATTATTTTCTAAATAATTATAATCAAATTTTATTATATAACTATTTATTTTATATTTTGCATATAATGTATGATTACCTCTTTCTGTAACAACACTATTTTCATTTATTTTTTTACCTTTTTTATTATACCAACCTATAAATGTATAACCTTCTTTTTTAGCATCAATAAGGTTACCATAATATTCATTGTATGTTACTAGTTTACTCTTTTCATTTATTTCACCACCATTTGAATCAAAAGTAACTACATAACTTTCTTTAGTTTCTACCTTTTCTACTTGTTCTTCTTTCTTTTCCTCTTTTATTTCTTCTGTTACTTTTTTTACAACCTTTTTAACATTTTCTTCTCCTTTCAAAACTACTTTTTCAGCTGCAAAATCCTCATCTTTTTCTTCACTAATATCATTTTCTTTTTTTGTTTCTTCTTTAGTAACACTATCATTATTTTTTGTTATTTGTTTTTCCTTATAGTCACAATAAATATAACCTGTTAAAAGCAAAGTAATAAAAAATAACAAGAATATTATTAAATATTTCTTATTCATAAAAACCTCCTTCAATAGTTATATTCTCTCTTTATAAAGCAAATTCCCCTAAAAAAAATAACTAATCTTAAAAAAATTAGTTATTTTAATCAAAAACGAATGATAATTTGCCATCATCTTCTAATTTTAGTCTTGCTTTAAACTCTTTATTATTTTTAGAAATAAAACCTTCTATAACAGGAGATATTTTATTTTTTAGTATTTCACTCGCAACATTTTTATTAATTATTTTTTTGCATATCATAGTACTTATTTTAAAATTACATCCATCTTTATAACCAATACATCCATAGTTATATTTTCCTTTTATTACATCTTTACCACATAATGGACATTTTCCTATTACTTCTCTATAAAAACCTGTATCATTTTCAGTATTTTTACTATTAAATACTTCACTTATTTCCTTTTCTGTTAGAAGTACAACATCATTAATACTTATATTACCTTTATAAACTTGTTTTAATCCTTTGCCAAGTTCACTAGTTTTATATTTATCCATACTTATATTCATTTTTTTAAGTTCTTCAATTAAATATTTACCATCAGGAAGTATAGTATAAACATCTTTTTTAAGAGCAATATATTTACTATTAATTGCATTATTTATAATGCCTGTTCTTGTTGCTTCTGTCCCAAGTTCTAATCCTTCAAATATAGCTTTATAATCTTCTGTATCATCTTTATTTTCATCCATTTCTTCATCTACTTTATTTTTATCTTCTTTAAATGGATTTTTTAAATAATTATTAAGTGTCTCAATTGTATAGTGTTTAGGAGCGGACTTCTTTTTTTCTTTTGGTTTAAAGTTTATATTTACTTCATCACCAATATTTAATGAAGGAAGTACTTTATCATTTTTATTATAATCATCATATTTAGTCCAACCTTTTTCTATTATTACATTACCTTTTAAGGTGAACTCTTCTTTATCACCTAGTTTTATTACTATTTCTGTTTTTTCTATTTTACAGTCTTCAGCTGCAAATACAGAAACAAATCTTCTCATAACAGCAGTATATACTTTTATTTCATCTTCACTCATATTTTGTTTATTAGGTATTTTATAAGTTGGAGTAAGCGCTGAATGGGATTCTATTTTACTATCATCAAATATAGTTTTTTTATCTTTAAATTTTACTTTATAGCCTAGTTTTGATACTACTTCTAATATACTTTTTATTTTATCTTTTTCATTGGTTGCTAAATACTCTGAATTTGTTCTAGGATAAGTTAAATAACCTTCTTCATATAATTTTTGTACTATTTTTAATGATTGATCCATAGGCATTTTATATTTTTTACCTAAGTAGTTTTGAAGTTTTGTAAGTGAATATAATTTACCTGGAGCAAGTGTATCTTTTTTTACTGTTTTTTTAGTTACTACTGCTTTTTCTTTATTATATAACTCACATAATTTCTTAGCGTCTTCTATCCTTTCTTTATCAAATTTTTCTTTTGAATTAAGTTCTACTACTTCACCATTTGTTTCCTCATTAGATGCTATTCCATAATATATATCTGGAATAAATTCTTCTATTTGTTTATCTCTATCATATATTGCTTTTACTATTGGAACAATTACTCTTCCTACTCTTAAAAGTGTTCCTGTTTTAAGTGTTGCATATCTTGTTAAATTAACTCCATAAAGCCAGTCAACATAAGTTCTAGCAAATCCTTCATTAGCTAGATTATCATATTCTTTTTCATCTTTCATTTCAGTTAATGCTTTTTTTACAGTTTCTTCTGTTTGATCTGGAAGCCACAATCTTACTAATTTTTTTTCACTATTAAGTGCATTATTTATACATAATCTTACAATTATTTCTCCTTCTCTATCCGAGTCTCCTGCATTTACTATAGTGTCAATATCTTCTCTATTTACAAGTGCTTTTATTATGTTAAATTGTTTTAATACTCCGTCATCAATTTGTTTTCTTTGATCTTTTTTTAAATTAAATTTAAACTCTTTAGGATAAAAAGGTAAATTATCCATTTTCCATTTTCTATCTTCTAGATTATCATAATCTTCTATGTCATATAGGGTAAATAAATGACCAAAAGCCCATGTTACTAAATAATTTTCATTTTCAAAATATCCATCTTTTCTATTCATTTTTCCAATACCAGAAACTATGTTTCTAGCAAGTGATGGTTTCTCTGCAATTATTAAAATCATTTTTTACCCTCCTTCTTTTTAATTGTACTATAATTTTTAATTTTTTTCTATTAAAAAAGGAATTTAATCATTCCTTAAATAATCCATATTATATATTCTCTATATATTATTGTAATTGTACTCTATGTCACCATCATTATATATAGTGAAATTTTTTATTCCAAGTTTTTCAATTACATTTATTAGTTCATTGACAATATATTCTTTATTCTCCTTACTTTTTTCCGTTAACTTTCGATATTCATTTAATTTAAAATAAAATTTATCAATTATATCTTTATTGATATTAGTATAATCATAATATGATTCTAATGCTAATGACCCTTTAAATATAAACTTATCAAAATTTTTATCATTAATTATAATATTACTCATAATAATGCCTTAATATTGTATTCCCCATATTACATGGTATTTAGCATCTTTACCACAACATACACATTTTTCATCAATTGCTTTTTCATTTACAATACATCTTGATTTACAACCTTTTATTTGTTTTATTTCTTCTTCACATTTAATATCTCCACACCACATTGCATGAATAAATCCTGGTTGTGTATTAAGTATTTTTTCTATTTCTTCTTTATTATGTGCTTCGAATGTTAATTCATCTCTTCTTTTCTTTGCTCTTTCATACATATCTTTTTGAATAGTTTCTAGTAATTTTTTTGTATAACTTACTATATCAATATTAATATTTTCTTCTATCTTTTCTCTTGTATCTCTTCTTGCAAATGTAATTTTATTATTTTCTAAATCTCTTTTGCCAAGTTCTATTCTAACAGGAATACCATTTACTTCTGCTTCTGCAAATTTAAATCCTGGTGATTTATCTGTTAAATCTACATAGGCTTCTATTCCTTCTTTATTTAATTTTTCTTTATATTCATTACATAAATTTAATACTTCTTCATCATTTCCAATTGGAATTATTGCGACTTGTTTTGGTGCGATTTTTGGAGGTAATACAAGTCCATAATCATCTGAATGAACCATAATAAGCCCACCAATCATTCTTGTTGTTGTTCCCCATGATGTTTGATATGCATATTCTTCTTTATTTTCTTTATTAGTAAATTTAATACCATATGCTTCAGAAAATTTTTGACCAAAATAGTGTGATGTTCCTGATTGAAGTGCAACTCCATTATACATTAATGCTTCATTTGTAAGTGTATATTCTGCACCTGAGAATTTTTCTTTTTCTGTTTTTCTTCCCATTATTGATGGAATTGCTAGTATTTCATTATGAAACCAATTGTATACTTCTATCATTTGATTTGCTTCTTTTTTTGCTTCTTCTTCACTCGAATGAATTGTATGACCTTCTTGCCATAAGAATTCTCTGCTTCTTAAAAATGGTCTTGTTTCTTTTTCCCATCTAAGTACATTACACCACTGATTATATAGCATTGGTAAATCTTTATAACTTTTTACATGTGCCGAATAATAATCTGAAAACATTGTTTCACTTGTTGGTCTTATTGCTAATCTTTCATCTAATTGTTTACTACCACCCATTGTTACCCAAGCAACTTCTGGAGCAAATCCATTTACAAGTTCTCCTTCTTTTTCAAGCATACTTTCTGGTATTAAAAGTGGCATTTGTACATTTACATGTCCAAGTTCTTTAAATTTTTTATCTAATATTTCCTTCATTTTTTCCCAAATAGCATATCCATTTGGTTCTATTACCATGCATCCTTTTACACATGAATAATCACATAATTTTGCTGCCCTTACAACATCTGTATACCATTTTGCAAAATCTTTATTTCTTTCTGTTATTGCTTTGTTTCCCATAATATTCACCCTTTCAAAAATAAAAAAGGATAGTACTTCTTAAGGAGTGCATGTGCACGATACCATCCTTTTATTTACTTAATTTAAATAACGGTATTACCCGGAAATGTTTACATTTCTCTAAGAAAGTAGGAATCAATAAATAATATATTAGTTTCCACCAAACACTAACTCTCTATTTATATTTAATTTAATGACTATGTCTTTCTTAATTGATTTCAAAAATATAATAGCATATTATACATTATATGTCAAAGACTTTTCTTTTCTTCTTTAACAGAATATTTACTTAAATTTTCATAGTAATTTTGTGCACTTTCAACTAATTTTTCATTTATATTTTCATCTGTTAAATCAATATCAATCATCTTAAGTACATCAATCAAATTCATATTCTTCATTTTTTCATCATTAATATGATCATTTAACCATACAATTTTATCTTTATTTCCATTTTCTAATAAATAACACGAAAATAATGTTCCTAGTAAATATCTATAACCACTACTAAACAATATGCTAATAAACTTTCTATAATCATACAAATTAAATTCTTTACTTTCATTATTATATTGTATTTTCTGATAATCAAAGTATTTTAATAATCTAACACATGCACTTTCAAATTCTTCTTTTGTAGATGAAACAATATGATATTTTTCTAAATCTTCGTAAGAATCTTCTTTTACATTTTCAAACAAATTATATGCCATAAATGCAAGATCATATTTAACTATTTTTTTTGATATCATACCTGTATCCTTTATTCTATCAAATATATCAAGTTCACTAGTATTAATACCATTTTCTAATAAATCTTTTTGTGAAAGCATTTCAAAATATATTGAAAAGAATTCAGTTAATATATATCTATATTCTCCCATATTCTTTGATGAATTTGTTGAATGTATAAATTCATGAATCAACATAAGTACATCATTATAATTGTGTGTCCTTGCTAGATCTATAAAATAATCACCATTATTATAACTACATACACTATCATTTCTTATTTCTTCTTCATTATTTTCTATCTCTGAAAGATTTTCATAATAAGTACTTTCTTTTATAATCATATTTTGTTCATGTAAGAAAAATTCAAGTCGTCCAGAGTCTATTAATTTATCAAATTCTTTTAAATAATTTGAATTAATTTTTTCTATTTCATTTCTAGCTAATTCAAATACATCTTCAAATGTTAAATTATTTTTATGAAATTTATGTTCTAGGTCTATATCATTTAACTTTCCATAAAGCATATTATTAAGTATAAAAATTGATTGCATATTCTGAATAAAAAATCTATCATGTCCACTTAAATAAATAAAAGCATCATTTAAATAATCATTTAATCTTTTATAGTCTTCTTTCTTCATATTTCTCCCTACTTTATTAATTGTTTTGTTTTTGTTTTATCTTTTTTCCATGTATCTAATAATTCTTTTGGTATAAATCCATCATGATTTATACATACTCCCATTTCATTTTTTCTTTCTATATTACCATGAAAATCACTACCACCTGATATATATAAATTTCTCATTTTTGCAAAATCTTTTATATAATCAATTTGCTTTTTAGTAAAATCATAGTAATAACATTCTATTCCATCTATATCTTTATATTCATCATATAAATTATCTAAAAACTCTTCTGTATTTTTCATTTTATAAACATATGGATGAGCCAAAAATAATATACCTCCATTTTCATGAATAAATGTAATTACTTCATCTAAACTTGGTCTATATTTTGAAAAATTAAACGAAAATACATTATTTGGAATACATACACATTTTCTAAAAAATTCTTTACCATTTAAAGAATATGAATCCCCTAATTTTTTCATTAATTCTTCTTTATCATTAAGTAACAATATATCATCATATAATTTTGATTCAAATTTAGGTATAGTTAAATCTTCTTTATATTTATCAGGATATTTTATATTTAGTTTATCAAATATTTTTAAGGTATGTGTAGCAGATTCTATTGCTACTTTCTTCCAGTTTACACTTTTTCTTTTATTTACAAAAAATTCATTAACAGTTTCTACATTATCAAAATCATAGGCAAGTAACTCTATTTTTTGGCCATGAAAAGATGTTGTTATTTCTATACCTGTTTTTATGTCACCACTAAAATTATTTCTAACATTTTCATCCATTAATTCAATATGTGCCTTACAGTTATCATGGTCTGTAATAGATATAATTGATAAACCTCTTTCTTCTGCCATTTTTAATAATGTAATTACATCATATACTCCATCAGAATATAATGAATGCATATGTAAATCCCTTCTCTAGTTCACATATTCTATCACAAAGATAAAAAAAATACAAAAAAATAAATCTATTTTAAAGATTTATTTTTCATAATATATATCTATATCAACAGTGCCATCAATTCCATCTACTTTACCTATTTCTGTTAATTGCCAAAATTTATAATTACCTTCATAACTTGTTTTATCTGTATAATGTGCAAGCCAAACATTATGATTATTAGGTAACCATATTTGTTCTAAATAATTCTTACTTCCATAAAGCATTCCTTTATATCCATTTTTTTCTACTTCTTCTATAAATCCATCTGCCATTGAAGTTAAATTATAAAAGCTTAATTTATATGAATTATAATCACTAAAATCTTCCCAATCGAATGCTACTGGAAGAGTAACATCATATTTTTTTATTTGTTTTAATACCCATTTTGCATCTTTAATAGCTTCTTTTTTACTAGATGCATATGAGAAATAATAAACTCCTACAGGAATTTTATTTTTATTAGCATTTTCAATATTTTGTTTAAATTTACTATCAAGTACTCTTTCTCCATTAGTACCTTTCATGTAACCTACTCTTATAATAACAAACTCTACTCCGGCTTCTTTTAATTTTTTAAAATCTATATCTCCTTGCCACAATGAAATATCAATACCAATTTTTGTATTATTATCTTTATATTTATTAACAACATCACTAAAATTAACATATTTTATTTCTTCTTTTGTTTTAGTACTATTATCACTTTTTGTTTGAACTGGTTCATATACTTTTAAAGTAAAATCTTTTTCAGTAATATTATTACTACTATCTGTTGCTTTAAATTTAAGTGTATAATTTCCTTCAGTATTCAAATCATAATCTCCAATTATTTCGCATTTTGGACTATTATCATAATTATCACCACAAAGTATATCATCAAGTAATGTATCTTTGCTTCCTTTTTTTAAAGTATATGTATTACTTAGCCAAACAACAGGAGGAACAGTATCTACAACATTTACATCAAAACTATAATCAAGTTTTATATTATCATCATTTATAAATTTAAAATCTATTGTTTTCTTTCCAAGTTTACTTGAATCAATAGTATAATCATTAATTATTTTTCCATTTATACTTTCTATATAATCTGAAACCTTTTTCTTATCATTAAATTCTAAAGTTAAATCAGAACCTAATTCTACCTCAACTTTCGCATATTTAATTTTTAAATAAGAATATAATTTTATTCCTCCAAATATAAGTAAAATACTTACTAAAATAATTACTGGTATTAATATTTTCTTTTTCATATTTTCTCCTATATATTTATTATACACTAATTTTAAGACTTATAAAACTTTTATTTAGCTTTAAATTGTTTCTTCTATATCTTTATTGTAATTATAATTAGATAAACCTGTTATTGCACCTAAAAATGACGCAAATAATGATATTGTACCAACAATTAATGTTGTATCAAAGTTATATAATTTTCCAAGTCCAATTATTAATGTAATAGTAGGCGCTACTCCTGTAAATAAAATCCACTTTATTACATTATAAGCTTTATCTCTAAATTTAAAATTTTTTAATTTTTCAATCATAATTTCACTCCTTTCTATTTTAATTTATTCTGTATTTTATCTTATTGATTAAGAAAACAACCCTTGTTTTTATATAATTTTATTAGGGTTGTTTTTTAGTCTAAAAAATAAAAAAACTTGAAATTATAACAATTCCAAGTTCATTTACAATATTGGTAGCGACGGGGGGATTCGAACCCTCGACCCTTCGGGTATGAACCGAATGCTCTAGCCAACTGAGCTACATCGCCATTTCGAATAAGCAATATGATTATATCAAAATTATTTAATTTTAACAATAGTTTTTTGATATTTTTTATATAACTTACCCAATTATTAACAAATTTATATACTTTTTTTATTTACTATTCTAAGAAATTATATATTTAGTTTTAATTCTTTTTTTCTCATTTCTTCTTCACTTATAATATTTGGATTATATTTTATGTCAATTATAATATTTTCTTTTTTCTCTAAATAATTACTATTAACCTCTTCTATTCCTTCAATATTAAATAAATCATCTATAGCACCTTTAAAGCAATATTCACAACATATTTTGTCTCTAATTATTGTGTAATCAAGTGTCTTGTACTTTGAATATTTATTAAAAGCAATCATTGATGGATTTTTCATGATATCTAAAAAATTAAAAATTTCCATTTTAATTATATTTAAAGTTATTAAACTAGAATCATATTTTAAATAAATATCTAAATATTCATCATTCGTAATTTTGACATCAAAAATTCCATTTAATGACATTAAGTATTCTCTTAATTCATTATGACCAAAACTATCAATTATAATATTTAACTCAGACATATTGTTTCCTCCTATAATATTTTTAATTAAATTTATTTTTAAATTTTCATTATTTTTTCATCTACTTTATTATTTTCAAATTTTCTACTTTTTTAATTTTTTTATATTTTCAAATTCAATTATAACTTATACTTTCATTTTGATCAAAAAAACTAACTATTTTCTAGCTAGTAATTTATCATCAATATGGTGCCTGTGAAGAAGAAGTCGAATAACTTTTCTTACAAACATTAATAGGTAGTAATAATTTACTAACTAATATAAGTATATCACAATATTTACATTTTTAGGGAAAAAATGTCTAATTTTACATAAAATTGATAAATTTAATAAAATATGTGATAAAATTGTGATGGGAGGTTATGTTATGGAAATAAAAAATGCTTATATTATTCTAGGTGGAAATGGAACAATAATTGATAATAGTAAGGATGAAGAATATAATTATAATTCAGAAAAAATTGCTACTACAATAGCAAACAATCCAACTCCATATAGTATGAATCTTTGTCCACTTATTTCTGTTCAATCAGCATTAAAAATGACTTTTGATACTAGTTCTCGAGAAAATAGCAATAAAATATGGGAAAAACTTAGAGAAACTGATGAAATTGATAAAAAGCATGTTTTTGTTTGTTCTTTTTATGAAGATCAACAAGGAGACATTTTTCCTATCAAAGATGGATCTGGTATAGTTGATTTTGAATCATTTTCAAGAATAATGAAAGAAAATGGTATAGGAATAATGAAAGAAGATGAAGATGAATTTGTTGATATTGATTACATTACACAATCATTAGATGTTCCTCAACTTGGTATTATTAATAAAACATTAATTGAAGAACATAATAAAACAATGTAATCAAATCGATATATATTTAATA
>ERZ1034901.1456-NODE-1456-length-16445-cov-14.385174_pt1 | contig 16445 bp, 14 predicted proteins | sample MGYA00520628_ERZ1034901 | MGnify/ENA primary metagenome ERZ1034901 (study PRJEB33766, sample SAMN09781783) | gut metagenome | biome: gut microbiome | host: Homo sapiens | place: Madagascar | study: EMG produced TPA metagenomics assembly of the PRJNA485056 data... | reverse complement strand
CGCGGATACGAGTGTCGTCTGTTACATTACCATTTTCATCCAATGGCACGTTGAAATCAACGCGTACGATTGCCTTGTGACCGGCAAAGTTAAAATCTTCGATTTTCATTTTACCTAACGTTTTTATTATTAGTTATTTAATTTCTCTCTATATTATGAATAGAATGTTCTTTGTTGTAATCTGTCTCGTTCGTTCTGTCTGTTTATTGTTCTCCATGACAATGATGAACAGGACTTGTGTTTTAGACTTTGTGCCAACTGTCGTGGGTGTTGCCTTTTAGGCGTTTTACTCATTTGAAGTCGACTCTGCTGAAACTGTAGGCAAAGGTATGAAAAATAACTGAATGTTGCAAATTTTGGTGTTCTTTTAAGGATTTTTTTTATCGAAGAGGCTGGTAATGTAATATCGGCTTTGCAAAATGTAACCTTTTGATGTGAAAGTGTGGCGAATATTTGGCGAAAGTGAAAAAATAATGTACCTTTGTCCTTGATTTTAATACTCATCAGAATATGGCAAAAGACAAGATAGCTTATGTTTGCAGCAACTGTGGTCAGGAGTCGTCGAAATGGATAGGCAAGTGCCCGAGTTGTGGACAATGGAATACGTTCAAGGAGATTCGTATAGCCAATGATACGGGCTCCCAGGCTGCCCGCAACGCTGGCATGAGCATGCGGCATGGAGGGGCTGCCACGATGTTTGGCGGCAATCATAGCGATGGGGGAGCAAGGCCTGTTCGTCTGCGCGATATTTCTGCTCATGATGAGCCGCGCATTGATATGCACGATGGTGAGCTGAACCGTGTGCTGGGTGGAGGACTGGTTCCTGGCAGTATCACGCTCCTGGGCGGTGAGCCGGGCATCGGAAAGAGTACACTCACACTTCAGACCATTCTTCATCTGCCCGACATGAAAGTGATGTATGTGAGCGGCGAGGAGAGTGCCCATCAGATTAAACTGCGTGCTGACCGACTGGCTTCTGCATCGGTGGGCGATGAGAGTGCTGATGGCAGGGCCTCGCTCGACAATGTGTCTATTCTTTGCGAGACATCGTTGGAGAAAATCTTCACGCATATACAGGAACAGGCTCCCGGACTGGTGGTAATAGACTCCATACAGACGATTGCCACCGACGAGGTGGAGAGCTCGCCAGGCAGTATCTCCCAGGTGCGTGAGTGCGCAGCTGCCTTGTTGAGGTTTGCCAAGACCAGCGGCATTCCTGTCATCCTTATCGGACATATAAATAAGGAGGGAACCTTGGCCGGACCGAAGATACTGGAACATATTGTCGACACGGTGGTTCAGTTTGAGGGCGACCAGCATTATATGTATCGCATCCTGCGCAGTATCAAAAACCGATTCGGAAGTACCTCAGAGTTAGGTATCTACGAGATGCAGCAGGGTGGACTCCGACAGGTGAGCAATCCTTCGGAGCTCTTGCTTACCGACGATCATGACGGTTTGTCGGGAGTGGCAATCAGCAGTGCCATCGAGGGTGTCCGTCCTTTCCTGGTCGAGACGCAGGCGCTTGTATCTACCGCTGCCTATGGCACACCACAGCGCTCGGCTACGGGCTTCGACCAGCGTCGGCTCAACATGCTCTTGGCTGTGCTCGAGAAGAGGGTAGGCTTCAAACTGATGCAGAAGGACGTGTTCCTGAACATAGCAGGCGGACTGCGTGTCACAGACCTGGCGATGGATCTCAGTGTGATAGCCGCCGTATTGAGCAGTAATGTGGACACGCCTATCGAGGCTGGCTGGTGTATGGCTGGCGAAGTAGGTTTGAGTGGTGAGGTTCGTCCGGTGAGCCGCATCGAGCAGCGCATCGCCGAAGCCGAGAAGTTGGGCTTTCATGACATCATCATTCCCCGTTACAACTATCATTCGCTCGACAGGTCGAAGTACAGCATCACCATCCATCCTGTGAGGAAGGTGGAAGAGGCGCTCCGCTGTCTGTTCGGATAAGTGTGCACGCAGATTTTGTGGAGTACGCAGATTTTGCTAATATTGGATTGCAATATGATTTTATAAATAATAAATTCAAATACAAAATGAAGGATTCTGTAATCATTGTGAGCGGTGGTATGGACAGTATCACGCTGCTCTACGATAAAAAAAACGAGATTGCCTTGGGTATCAGTTTCAACTATGGCAGCAACCATAACGAGCGTGAGATTCCTTATGCCAAGATGCACTGTGAGCGTTTGGGCATCAAGCACATCACCATCGACTTGGGTTTCATGCATCAGTATTTCAAGAGCTCGCTCTTAGAAGGCGCCGATGCTATTCCAGAAGGACATTATGCCGACGAGAACATGAAGTCGACGGTGGTGCCTTTCCGCAACGGCATCATGCTGAGCATTGCCATCGGCATAGCTGAGAGCAACAACCTGAAGAAGGTGTTGATAGCCAATCATGGAGGCGATCACACTATTTATCCCGACTGCCGTCCGGAGTTTATCTCTGCCATCGACCGGGCTGCCCAGGCAGGAACCTTTGTCGATGTGCACGTGTCAGCTCCTTATACCAACATCACCAAGGCGGACATTGCCCGTATAGGCAAGCGATTGGGAATAGACTACTCTGAGACCTGGAGTTGCTATAAGGGTGGCGAGAAGCATTGCGGAAAGTGCGGTACGTGTGTAGAGCGCAAGGAGGCTCTTGCCGAAGCCGGTATCGAGGATAAGACCGAGTATCTGGAATAAAAAAATGAAGTTAGCTTCCATGACGAGTGAAGCTAACTTCCTTTTGTTTTTATATCCTTTTGTTTTTATATCCCTTTTTGTTTGCCTTGCCTTTTAAGCAGAGTGAGGATAGAGAGATTTATCAGTCTTTCGATACAGCCTGCAGGCGTGCGATGTATTTGCCCAGGATGTCGAACTCGATGTTGACAATGGTTCCCACTTCTATGTTGCAGAAGTTGGTGTGGTCGTGAGTATAGGGAATGATAGCCACGGTGAAGGTGTTGTCGGTAGGCTCACAGACAGTGAGCGACACACCATTGACAGTGACCGAACCCTTGTCGACAGTGAAGTAGCCCTTGCGAGCCATCTCGCGGTCGAGTCTGTATTCGAAAGTATAGTAGGTGGACCCATCAGCATCACGTTTATTAATACAGGTGGCAGTCTGGTCTACGTGTCCCTGTACGATGTGTCCGTCGAGCCTGCCGTTGAGCATCATAGAACGTTCCACATTCACCTTGTCTCCCTCTTTCAGCAGTCCGAGGTTGGAACGGTCGAGTGTTTCCTTCATGGCAGTAACTGTATAGGTGTTGCCTTCTAAAGCCACGACCGTGAGGCATACTCCATTGTGCGCCACACTCTGGTCGATACTCAATTCGCCAGCAAACGGGCATTCCAGTGTAAGGTCGATATTCTCCTTGTCCCTTTTCACAGCCACGACAGTAGCCATGTTTTCTATGATTCCGCTAAACATGATGTGATATTCGTATGAATTTAAAATGTTGATGAATGTTTTCTATGATGTAGAATATTGTTCAAAGAATGATGAGAGTATTCAATGACAAAGTTCTAAGAATAAAAAGAAAAGGGTCGCCCGATGATGTGATGAAACTCCGAACTTAGCAATAAGTTTGAGAGCCCCCCGCTTTTGTAATCCACCGGCTTTGCAGCTTCACCGAACGAAGTCCGGCTTATAGTGGCCCGCCATAGGCAAGAGAAGTCTTCTCGGTTTCATAATTTGTAATGTGATGAGTATCCCAATCTAACCGAAACGACCCTTATGTATTTGCAAAGATACTGCTTTCTTCTGATGCAGCCAAATTTTTTGGCATTTTTTTACAGCATTCTTTCTGCTTGTTCTTCTTTTTTTTACAGCATTCCCTTCGATGAAGGCAGTTCGAAGTGATAGATATCTCGCTTCACTGCCATCTTGAGTGATCGTGCGAGTGCCTTGAAGATACCTTCTATCTTGTGGTGTTCGTTCTCGCCTTCTGCCTTGATGTTGAGGTTCATCTTGGCAGCATCGCTCAGACTCTTGAAGAAGTGCTTGAACATCTCGGTGGGCATTTCGCCTACTTTCTCGCGATGGAACTCAGCGTCCCAAACGAGCCAGGGGCGTCCACCAAAGTCGAGAGCTACCTGGCACAGGCAGTCGTCCATAGGCAGGCTGTAGCCATATCTCTCGATGCCTCTCTTGTTGCCCAATGCCTGAAGCAGACATTCGCCCAGTGCGATGCCTGTATCTTCGATGGTGTGGTGCTCATCCACGTAGAGGTCACCCTTGGTGTGGATGGTGAGGTCCATCATTCCGTGCTTTCCTATCTGCTCTAACATGTGGTCGAAGAAGCCCAGTCCTGTGGAGATGTCGCAGTGGCCCGAACCGTCGAGGTTCACCTTAATATATATGTCAGTCTCCTTGGTGGTGCGTTTTACCTCGGCGATGCGGTCGCCGGCAAAGAGAATTTCGGCTATTTTGTCCCAGTCCATGCCATCTTTGCCCAGTATTAGACTCTTGCATCCCAGGTTCTCGGCCAACTGAGCGTCGGTTTCACGGTCGCCGATGACATAGCTGTTGGCCAAGTCGTATTCTGGATTGTCAATATAGTGGGTTAGCATGCCGGTGCCAGGCTTTCTCATGGGCGAGTTGTCCTCGGGGAAATGGCGGTCTATCAGCTGTTCCTCGAAGTGGATTCCCTCACTTTCCAGTGTCTGGATGATGAAGTTGTGCACAGGCCAGAAAGTGTTTTCCGGGAAGGAGTCGGTGCCTAATCCGTCCTGGTTGCTCACCATGACGAGCTGATAGTCTGTGTGTTGGGCAATGAAACTGAGGTTTCTCATCACGCCCTTGGTGAAGACAAGCTTCTCGAAGCTGTCAATCTGTTCATCTTCCGGCTCCTGAATCAAGGTTCCGTCGCGGTCGATGAATAGCAGTCTGGTTTGTTTCATGTCTATGTCTTTTTTATGTTGAATGATTTTTAGCATTTAGCATTTCAGTTTTCTTCATTTCGTCGTTCTCTATACTGCCATAGAGATAGATGTACGAGATAAACAACCAGTGCAGGATGTATGCGAAGATGAACAGCAGGAGGGCTGTCACGACGATGAAGAGGAAGGTGAAGTAGGAGGGCGTTCCTACCGGGTCGCCTTCGAGAGTGCCCATCTGTGCCGATACCTGTGCGCCTATCAGGATGGCGAGAGGAATGTAGATCAGGATACCTGCCACCAGGATGACAAGACTGCCCAGGAAACCCATCTTGAAGATGGAACCCATGTGGCGGAATCCGCACTTGAATGATTTCCAGGGGCGTAATTTCTCACCCTTTTCCTGCAACATGTATTTGGGAGTGAGATAGGCGAAAGGCAGACTCACCGCCATGCAGAGGGCGGTGGCAGCGACGATGGCGAGTGCAAAGAGCACGATGATGAGGAGCGAGGGCGAGCCTGCTGCCGAATCTGCCGTAGCAGCCGAGCCTGAGGCTGTGAGAAATGCCGTAAGGTAAAAGCAAGTTAGGGCAAACGTTGCGGCGAATGTGACGACGAAACTGACGACAGCCGAAGCGAGATAAACCGTAGTAAACCGCTTCAACATTCTACCAAAAGGCTTGTCGGTCAACCAGCGCCATGCTGCTGCTCCCATGAGGAAAGCCGCCACGATGACACCCAAGTAAACGACCGTCTGCAGGCAGAACGACAGCATCATGTTTTCCTCGCCCCAGTCGTGAAGCATCTTGTTGGGTGTGCGCAGGTAAACCATGAATGCCACCATGAATGCATAGATCATAAAAGCCCACCATGTACTTTTCAGCAGGTTCTTCACATTGCCAGTCATCAGACTGTAAGCTTCTTTCATGCAGGCAGTTACACTGCGATGCTTTATCAAATCATTTATCTTCATAGTTTCATTGAATGCTTAGTGTTTAATGTTTAATGTTTAGTGTTTAATTGTGGGATAACAACCTTTCTGCACATTAAACACTAAACATTAGTTTCATCTCCTTCCTTGTCTTCTGAATTCCGAGCAGGTGATGGCCGTGGCTATTGCTACGTTCAGACTGTCGGCAGTAGGTCTTTCTGGAGGGAAGTTGGGGATGAGCAGCCTGCGGTTCACCCTCTGGGTGAGTTCGGGCGAGATGCCTTTTCCCTCGTTTCCCATGACGATGAATCCACGGTTGTCGAGCTGTTGTGCATAGATGTCCTCACCGTCGAGCAGGGTACCGTAGACAGGCACGTCGGCAGGCAGCGAGGCGAACAGCGCCATCAGGTCGCCATACAGGACCTTCACTCTGGCGATGCTTCCCATCGTGGCTTGCACCACCTTGGGATTATACACATCGGCAGTTTCGGGCGAACAGTAAATGTTCTCTATGCCAAACCAGTCGGCTATGCGGATGATGGTTCCCAGGTTGCCCGGGTCCTGCACTCCGTCGAGGGCGAGGTTCAGACAGTTGAAGTCGACGTTGGCAGAAGCGAAGTCTCTGTTGTCCCTTTGGTCAAAGACGGCGAGCACCTGTTGCGGATGCTGCAGGAAGCTCACCTTTCTGAGTTCCTCCTCGCTTACCGTGACCACTTCCGTCCTTGGGTCAATGCTTTTGTCTTTGAGCCATTCTTCGGTAGCCACAATAAGCGATGCAGGCTGCAGTACTAAGAGGTCGTCCACCACCTTGTGTCCTTCAGCCACGAACTTACCTTCCTTGTTGCGGTTTTTCTTCAGTTCGAGCGACTTGATATATTTTATCTTGTTCTTGCTGATCATCGTTGTATTTCTTTCTCCTGAATTTTTGGGAGTTTCTTCTTTTTATCCTTTGGGCCGCATGGTGATTTTTTCAAAGGCGAATCTCAGCCCTCTCTCACCATAGCTCACCTTTCCACAAAGGCAGAATCCCATAGACGAGAGCAGGCTCACCATGGGCAGGTCGTCGTAGTTGGTGTCCACCTTGATGCTGGGCACGTGCTCCACTTCGCACAGGCTACACACCTTGTTGATGAAAATGCGTGCGTATCCCTCTCTCTGCAGTTTGGGCAGGGTTGCGAACCGGTGTATGACGTAATAGTTGCTGTTGGTGAGCCATTTTCCTTCGAGAAACTCGTAGGCAGGTTCTCCGTTCAGCACCACCGCTCCGTAAACGGCTATCTGGTCGTTCACGGTGAGCACATAGGCATTGCCGTTGTTGATGTCTGCCAGGATGTCCTTGTAGGCAGGATATTGCTCTGTCCACTGGTGACGTCCCGACTTGATCATCTGTTCTCTGGCTTCGTTGATGACCGTCCAGCAACCGTCAAAGTCTTTCATGAAAGCTGGTCTAAAATCAATCTTCATGCTGTTTCTTTTTGTTGCGTATTATGTTGTGTTTAACTTCCGAACTTGCTGAAGTTCAGTTGCGTATTTATGTAATTTTTCTGCTGTGTGTCAACTTAATCCACGAGGCATTTGTCCAATTCCTTGCAGATGGCCTCTTTCTGCAGATGCTGACCGATGAATACGATCTTGATCATTCTGTCGCCCACCTTGTCGTCCCATTCCTTTCTGAGCTGTTCCTCACGTGCCAGCAGCTCGTCGAGTTGGTCTTTAGGCATGGTGGCTATCCATTGTCCAGCCTGCTTCACGGTCTTCTGTTTTCCAGCCTGTTCGAACACGTAGCACATGTCTCTCTCGTCGGCAAAGTAGCAGATTCCCTTGGCTCTTACCACGTCGCGTGGCCATTTGCGTGCCACGAAGTCGTCGAAGAGTCCCAGGTCGAAAGGCTTGCGGCTGTAGTACACGAAGGTGCCGATGCCGTATTCCTCAGCCTCTCCCTCATCGTCGTGGTGATGATGATGGTGATGGTCGTGGTCGTGATGATGATGCTCGTGCTCATCGTCGTCATCGTCATCATCGTGATCGTCGTGATCGTGATGATCTTCGTTGCGTTCTGCCTCAATCTCCTGGATCCATCCAGCCGATGTGGCCACGGTTTCCCAGTCAAACTTACGTGTGTTGACAATCTTGTCGAGGTCTACGTCGCCGTAGTTACACTCGAAGATTTCAGCCTTTGGCTGTATGGCTTTGATGATGTGCTTCAGTTTGTCGAGGTCTTTGGGTTCCACCTCAGCAGCCTTGTTGAGCAGGATGATGTTGCAGAACTCTATCTGCTGGATGACGAGCGACGCCAGATCTTCCTCGTCGATGTTGTCCTTCATCAGGTCGTCGCCGCCTGCAAACTCGTCTTTCATTCTCAGAGCGTCCACAACGGTAACGATGCTGTCGAGTCTCAGCACTCCGTTCTTGACGTATTGTGGTCCGAGTGTAGGAATCGAGCAGATGGTCTGTGCAATAGGCGCAGGCTCGCAGATGCCGCTTGCCTCAATGACGATGTAGTCGAACTTCTGCATGTCGACGATTTCCTTGAGCTGTTCCACGAGGTCCATCTTCAGCGTACAGCAGATGCATCCGTTTTGCAGAGCCACGAGCGAGTCGTCTTTCTTTCCTACCACGCCTCCTTGTTCTATGAGGGCAGCATCGATGTTCACCTCGCCGATATCGTTGACGATGACTGCAAACTTGATGCCTTTCTGGTTAGCCAAAATCTTGTTGAGTAGTGTTGTCTTTCCACTGCCTAAATAGCCTGTAAGCAACAGGACTGGAATTTCTTTTCTACTGTTCATAGTTTTATTTATTTTACTCGAGTTTTATTTTCTGTAGTTGTCGAGTCCCTTGTTCAGGAACTCAAGATATGCGTTTACGTCCTCCTTGAAGCTGAAAGCTGCGGTGAGAGGATTGCCGTTGTTGTCGACAGCCACGTAGAAGGGCTGAGCGTTGGCACCAAATTTGCTTGCCTGCAGGTAGCTCCATTTGTCGCCGACGGTTCTCAGGGTGTACTTCTCGCCGTTGAATGTCACTTCCATAGGCTGTGGCAATGGCGTCTTGTCGTCCACATAGAGCGAGATGAGCACGTAGTCTTTGGTCAGCTTGTCAGCCACGTTGGCGTCGGTCCATACCGAAGCTTCCATCTTGCGGCAGTTCACGCAGCCGAATCCGGTGAAGTCTATCAGCACAGGTTTGCCCTGAGCCTTGGCAGCTGCCATTCCCATCTCGTAGTCCTTGTAGGCAGGTTCCACGGTCTTGGTGTTCAGGTTGAAGTCCTGTGTGTTGATAGGAGGAGCGAATGCACTCATCGCCTTGCAGGGAGCGCCCCAGAGACCGGGAACCATATACACGGCGAAGGCCAGCGAGCACAGACCCAGCATGATGCAGGGCACGGGCATAGGTTTGTCTATCTCGCCACCGATGGCGTCTACCTGGAACTTCAACTTACCGATGAGGTAGAGACCCAAGGCGCCGAAGATGACTATCCAGAGCGACAGGAACACCTCGCGGTCCAAGATGTGCCAGCCATAAGCCAGGTCGGCCACAGAGAGGAACTTCAATGAGAACGCCAGTTCGACGAATCCCAAAACAATCTTGATGGTTTCCATCCATGAACCCGACTTAGGGGCCGACTTGAGCCATGAAGGGAAGAGTGCGAAGAGGGTGAAGGGCAGGGCGAGTGCCAGTGCGAATCCCAGCATGCCCACGGTAGGAGCCAGCCAGTCGCCCGACGTCACCGTCTGAACCAACAGCAGTCCGATGATAGGTGCAGTGCACGAGAAAGACACCAGTACGAGCGTGAAGGCCATGAGGAAGATGGATATCAGTCCTGTGGTGCTCGATGCCTTGTTGTCTACGGCGTTGCCCCAGCGGTCGGGCAGTTTGATTTCAAACCATCCGAAGAAGGAGAAGGCGAACACCGCCAAGAGTACGAAGAGAATGATGTTGAATACCGCACTGGTAGACAGAGCGTTGAGTGTGCTTGGACCTGCGATGGCTGTGACGGCGAGACCCAAAGTCAGATAGATGACCACGATGCTTAGTCCGTAGGTGCAAGCATCGCGAACGCCCTTCTTCTTGTCGTTCTTGGCACGTTTCAGGAAGAAACTCACCGTCATAGGAATGATAGGCCAGATGCAAGGCATTACCAGTGCGAGGAGTCCGCCCACCAGTCCCATCAGGAAGATATAGATGAGCGAGTGGTTGGCTATGTCTTTGGCGCCTCCGAACGCCTGCAACTCTTTCACTACGGGCTGCCACAGCGCCTTGGTGTCGAGTTGTTCTGCAGCCTGAGCCAGGGCTGCGCTGTCCACGGTGTTCTGCTGTGCGGTGTCGGTCAAGGCAGCCTGCATCATGGCAATGGAGTCGGCCTTTGCCTTGGCAGCCAGTGCTGCGTCCTGCTTGTTGTCGGTCTTGGCTTCCTGAGCCGCCTTGCTGTCTATGGCAGGTGCCTTGCCAGCATGCTTGAAGTTGACCTCAGAAGGAGGCAGACAGCTCTGGTCGTTGCAGGCTCCGTACTCCAAGTATGCGTCGATAACATACTGAGCTGCAGTGAATTTTACCTTCTGCACGAAAGTGGCGCTTCCTTCGAAGAAACGCAGTTTCATACCAAACATATTGTCGTATTTCGACACCTCGTTGCCTCGTGCCTGCAGTTTGCCGACGAGTTCTACGCCTTCCATTTTGTTGACGTTGAAGGTTGCCGAGATAGGTCCGTCGCTTCCCAAACCTGTAGAGTAGACGTGCCATCCTGGTTGAATCTTTCCGCTGAATACAATCTCAGCAACTGCTGTCCCGTTAGTTTTCAACTGACTGGTGAATTTTACAGGGCTAAGCAGTTGTGCCTGTGCAATAACTGCGAACAGCAGTAATTGCAGTGTGATTAACATTTTTTTCATCCTAATCTTTATCGTTTTTATATTTGAGTGCAAAGTTACTAATTTTAATTGAAATAGTAACCATTTAGGACGAAAAATTGTAGAGAAGATAAGGGGGAAGTAGATACAGGAAGATTTTTTCTCAGAATTAAGATAATTGCCTTTTGTTACATTTCAATGTTATTCAAGGATTCTTTTTGTAAAGGATAAATGTATCTTTAATTCTTGACAAAAAAATCTTGCCAAAAACAAAATATCATTCCAAATAATTCTTGAGTTAGGATAAGCCTTTGTTTTAACTCCTGAAAAATCTCCTTAACATTAGAGAATGCTCTCGTAAATCTTGTCGAATTCCTGTCTTAGCAGCGCTTTGTCCTCGATGATGTCGCGCAGCATTTTCAGTTCCTTCTCGTTGGGCGAGTTTGGAATCCAGAGTTTGATGTATCCATGCACCGAGTACTTCTCGTCCATGTGGTGGGCGAAGAGTTCCCATATTTGTTCCTTGTCTTTACCGGGATTGTTTTCCTTGGCGTAGAGGATGGCACGTAGGAAAATCTCATGGGTGTCAATGTCGCGGTCGGCCTCAGCCACGATTTTTCCGTAGATGCTTCTTGGCTGTCGGCTCGACGAGGCTCTGTGGTCTTCCACCGCCTCTTTCATGATCTTTATCTGGTCTTGGGAGAACCATCGCTTCAGCCGGGCATCTGCCATGAGAATCTTTCCACTCGTGATGTGGTGAATAGCTCTCGGTCCACTCATTCCCAGGTCGTGGTAGGCAGCCACGACATACACCATGTTGATGTCGGCACCCGTGATGCGTGCCAGCTGCAGAGAGTTCTTGATTACCCTGTTGACGTGTCTGAGTCCGTGGCTTTCACCAAACTCAGTATATTTTGGCAGGATCTGTGTTTCCACAAACTCCATGATTTCCATACTTACTTGTTGTATCATTGCTTTTCCTCCTCATTATATTTCCAATGCGAATCCCAGGACGATGGTCAGGAAAACGATTTGTCCATAGATGAAAATATTGCGTGCCGTACTTCCCAACACCCTGTTGAGTTCCCTGCCGTGGTTGATGGCCTTCAGCTGCCGGTAGGTAGTATGGTGCATGACGGCGTAGACGGCGTAGAGGGGTAGGGCGAAGGTAGAGGTGTCGCGCACTACGGCATCGTGGATTCCTATGCCCATCATGATGGCGAGGGGCACATACCCCAAGAGCAGATAGAGCCAGAGTGCACTCTTCTCGTCCCATCTGTCGATTAACTTGACGATGAGTGTGCGTTTGCCAGCCTCGCGGTCGTTGTCTCTGTCGCGGAAGTTGTTCACCACCAAGAGTGTGTCCACCACCAGTCCGCAGGCGATAGCGGCCATCACCACCTCAGTACTTACTGTCTTGTAGCCCTCGGGCATGATGACATAATAGGTGCAGCACACCGGTACGATGCCAAAGAACAGCAGCACCAGTATGTCGCCCATGCCGTGGTAGCTGAAGGTTGTGGTGTAGAGGAAGCAGAACGCTACGCAGGCCACTCCCACCCAAATCATGGCCATTCCTCCGTAGATGACGAGTGGCAGACCGATGGCGCATCCAAGGAGTGTGGTCACGATGATGCCCGTCTTCATGGCGCGTTCGGTGATCCATCCTTCGGCGCAGGCCCTCTTGGGGCCTAATCGTGTCTCGTCGTCATTTCCCCGTTTAAAGTCGAAGTAGTCGTTCACGAAGTTGGAGTCTATCTGCATCACCCATGCGAAGAGCAGACACAGTAGGGCTGGTATGTGCAGGATGTGAGGCTGTGCAGCATCGCCAACTGTTTCCATCAGATAGCAGTCGCGCATAGCGAGTGCGATGGCTATCAGTACGGGTACAGCCGCAGCCGACAGCGTTTTGGGGCGCGCTGCCAAAAACCAGGCCTTTATCGAATTTGTTGCAATCATCAATTGAAGAAGTTCCAGCTAACACCGAATCGGAACACGCTGCCATTGAGCGGATAGTGGGGCACGAAGAAATAGTTCTTGTCGCCCGAACCCTTGTTGACGTGTGTCATCATTACGAAGAAACGTGTATGCTTGATGTGCACGTTGGCATAGACGTTGACGATGGGGTAGTTGCCCACTTTCACATTCTTGTCGCCATTGTCCTGTACTGTGTACTGACTAAGCGCAGGCGAATAGTCGGGTGCCTCATAGCTTGTGAAGTATCTCACGTCGGCACCCAGGTCGATGTTGAGCACCTTCACCACAGGGAATTTCAGATACAGGTTGCTGTACACGTTGAGCGCAGGCACGGGAATGACGTCCGTCTTGCTCGAGCGCTGATAGGTAATGACGTTCTCCCAGTTCAGTATTCCCCATCTCACGTCCTGGAACAGCTGGGCTGTCAGCAGGTTGACGGGGCTTCCGCTCTGCTTGGCCTGCACCGTTACTCCCGTACGTGCCGCCTGGTTGTTGTCCGTCACGTTGTAGCTCTGGCTCAGGTAGGCATAGTTCTTTATCTCGTCCACAGCCACTCTGAGCATCGTCTTTGTCTTGGCAAACTTCAGCGTTCCCATGATGCGTGTGTGGATAATCTTGTCGAGGTCGTTCTCCCACCAGAAGTGACGACCATGATAGTTGCGGAAGTAGAACGAAGGAGTGATTCTGTGGAAGAAACCACTACCGATGACCGACAATGTGTCGCCGAGGAAGGGGATGTTCACGTCCACGTCGCCGTCGACCGCCAGTGTTCCTGCATCCTCGCCGGCCACACCGATTTCGGCCACGGCATTATAATGCAGCAGCTTGCCCTGTCGCTTGCTCAACTGTCCGCCCACACTCACCGAGTGCTCGTTGTATTTCATCACACCGCCCTCGGTGTCAGGCAACTCGAAGTGGCGCAGGTCGTAGCTCACGAAAGCCTTCAGTCCCGCTTTAGCCCACTTGCTGAATCCCTCCAGCGTAGCCAGCGCCAGGGTGTTCTTCATCTCCCAGTGCTTGGTGTTGTCGTAGATGGAGTCGCCCTCGTATTTTCCCGCCGTGTAGTATTCGTTCAGATAGTAGTCGGCAGGTGTCTGATAGGCGATATAAGTACGGCTGTAGTTGTCGAACTTCAAGGTGTGTATAAAGCTTGTCACCGGCACGTATTCGTTTTTCATCCAGGCCGTGTCCTGAGCCGCCTTCTTCTCCTGTGCCATGATACTGTCGGCGGCGCTCTTACCGTTCACGGCGATGCGCTCTGTCGGCTTGGCATCCTTCTTGTCGGCAGCAGGCTCGTCGCCCGCTATCTTTGCGTCGTCGGGTCGTCCGGCAAACTTAGGTGTCTTGCCGAAGGCATCCTCGTCGAACTTCTTGCCCTCCTGGCGAGCCTTTTTCCTTGCCTCCTCCTTGGCGTCCTCGGCGGCATTCTCCTTCTTCGAGGCCATGGCAAACTTCTTCGCCTTGATCTCCTCATCGGTCATGCGCACCTTTCTGTTGAATCCCACATTGTACCTGTGGTTGAAGAACACGTGTATGCTGTTGTTTCTGTTCCAGTTCTGCTGCAGCACGGTAGGAATCTCGTTCTCGGCATAGGTGTCTTCGAAGAGTTCTGGGTGCTTGATGTAGTCGTCGTTGGTGATTCCGCCGTTCTCTGTTGCCTTTTGGTGCAGGGTAGAGAAGAGCAGGTGCGCCTGGTATCTGTCGCCTATGTACGATCCCCACATGGTATATTTGAAGTGCGAGGTGCTCTGGCTGTCGTAGTAGCCACGTCCGTACTTATAGTCGAATCTGAATCCCATGCCCAGTCGTTTTCCCGCGTTGACGGCAAACATCGCCTTGAAGTCGTCCTCGCCGTTGGTACGGTTTCCGCAGCTGTTGAGCGTCACGTTGGTGATGGGCGAGTAGGTGTTGGTGAAGTGGAATTCGCTGACGGGCGTGCTGATGCAGTCGAAGGGCTGTGCGAAGATAAACTGCCCCTGGTCCAGCCGTCGGTCGATAAAGATACGGTTGATGCGGGGCGAGCCCAGATTGCCCAGCGAGTTGTATTCTCCCCTCAGTCCCGAGGTGAATGGGGTGTTCATGTACATGTGCTGCAGGGTGTCCACCTGTGCCTCCTGTCGGTCGCCGAATCGCTCGTCTATGGTCCACACCTTCAGTCCCTTGGGTATTTCCTTGTCCGACCCTAATGAGTCGGTTCTGACGTTCCTGTTGTTGACGGGTGCAAACATCGAGTCCTCGTTGTTGCTAAAATCGGTTTGTGCCACGACAGGCGATGTCGCAGCACAAAACAGAGTTATCGTAAGGATTACTTTACTTTTCTTCATCATTTTCTGAATAGTCGAATACATACTTCGGCGATTTTCACCACTACTCCTACGAGCAGAACTACGTAGGCAGGTGTGTGTGTGTCCATTGTGTACCACAGCGTGATGCCCACGATGACCAATAGGATGAAAGCCGTGTTCAGCTTGTTGCGCACTTTCAGGTTGGTCGGGTCGCTGTAGTCCAGTCGTTTATAGTGGTGGTGAGGTCTCACGGCGTAGGTTGTCTTCTCCTGAGCCTCTTGCTGTTGCTGCTCCTTGTTTTCGGCAGCATTGTTGTTATTTTGTTCTGTTGTCATATTGCGTTTGTTACTGTTCTATTCCCTCGAAATTTATTTCACCAGAGCTGCTATTTCGTTGAAAATCTGGTCTTTTCTGTCGATGGTCTTCTTGCGGAACTTACCGAAGATGCGTGCCAGGTCGTTCTTTTTCTTGGTCAGCGCCACCTTGTCGATGATCACCTCTTCGGCTGGCAGTTTGAATCCGGTCTGTCTTCCCTCCTCATAAATATAATTAATGTGGTTGATCGACAGGCTCACCTTTCCATCTGTTATCTTGGCGATGAGGTTATATTTGCATTCTGTTCTGTCGAGCGAGATGAAGGAGTTGCTGAACACGAGCCATTCGTCCATCGCGTTGGCGATGATGTGTTCGTCTTTGTTCACCAGCGCCATTCGGCTTGCCTTGCTCTCTTTGTCCTGAGTCAGGCCGCTCATGTAGTCGAACACCAGGTCGTAAAGCTGGGTTGCGCTCTTGCCAGGGGCTTCTATCTCTGTGTCAAACACGATTTTGCCCTGTTCGTCGAAGGTGATGGCGCCTTCCAGGTATTTGGGGTCTTCCTTCAGTTTCGCGCCGTTAACCTGAGCAGCAGGTTTAGGTGTCTCCTTCTTTGTTGCCGTAGGAATTACCCATCCCGAGCCCTGCGATGCTGTGGTGGCAGGAGCAGGAGTCGCTGTGGTTGCTGTAGGAGCCGCTGGGGCAGTGGTTGCCTCAGGAGCAGCTGTTGTTGCCGCAGCACCATTGGCTTCTGCGTTCAGTCTTGCCGCCTCTGCCTTCAGTCTTGCAGTCTCAGCCTCAGCTTCCTTTATCTGTTGCTGTATCTTTTCGGCCTTGGCTTTTGCCTCCTCAGCCGCCTTTCTCTTAGCCTCTTCCTCTGCTTTTTTCTTGGCAGCTTCGGCAGCAGCCTTTTGTTTGGCAGCTTCCGCTTCCGCCTTCTTCTTGGCAGCTTCCGCCTTCTTCTTGGCTTCCTCTACCGCCTTTTTGGCTTCCTCAAGCTTTTTCTGAGCCTCCTCCAACTGCTGTTGGGGTGTGAGGACACTTTGCGCTTGAACAGACATCAAGGGCAAAAATAAGAGTATGGAAATGATTAATTTTTTCATGATGGTTTCACCTTAGGTTTGCGGAAGATGAGGGATTCAAACCCCCGATACCCGGAAAAGGGTATACCGGATTTCGAGTCCAGCGCATTCGGTCACTCTGCCAATCTTCC
>ERZ1034901.1452-NODE-1452-length-16480-cov-8.320122_pt1 | contig 16480 bp, 22 predicted proteins | sample MGYA00520628_ERZ1034901 | MGnify/ENA primary metagenome ERZ1034901 (study PRJEB33766, sample SAMN09781783) | gut metagenome | biome: gut microbiome | host: Homo sapiens | place: Madagascar | study: EMG produced TPA metagenomics assembly of the PRJNA485056 data... | reverse complement strand
AGCGTATTTAATATCAGATACTCATTTTTCTCCAATGTAGTTAAAATCTCATAAGGATACCCATTGATCAACACCTTTGGATTTGAACATGGACCGTAGATCACCATTTCAAAATCTGATGGAATAATGTGATCAATTTCAAATACTCCAGATCCTCGCTTTTCTTCCACAAGCTCAAATGGATAATCCGTAGGAAAATCTAATCCACTTACTGCAACTGGTTCTGTTTGCGGATAAAACCTCTTCTCCAGAACTGTGATCCACGACAACTCCGGTGCAAGGAATGTGAGCTCCACTTCCGTATACACATACCCCTTCCATCCTGTTTTCTTGGTCTTATAAATCTGGCATGGTAAGAATGTATCATTGACATACAAACGTCCGTATTTGCCCGTCTCAGCGTCTACAGAAATGATTCTGTACAGAGTTTCCATGTTCTGCACGAACTCCATTCTCTTTCCAAAGACATCTAAGGTAACTATCTTTTCATAGCCGTCCTCTGTCTCTTCCCACGTACTGTCAAACCAATCAGCCTCAACAGTACGAAAAGGCGCCTTGGTCAACCAAAGCACCTCTCCTTTACTATTTTTATAATATGCCTTTATCATAATGCCGGCACCGCTCCTTTCGGCAATGGTTCATCTATCCTCTTGGTTCCAAGGAAAATTGGACGCTTCGCCATTTTTTCTGCAGCTCTCATCTGGATTTTCTCCAAGCGATCATAATCAATTGAACCTTTGTCATCAAATCCCGGCTGGTTCTTTAACTTGTCTACTGACGGTGTGTCAACTCCGCCTGACATCGCAATATTTACAGATCTCTGCAATCCGGATACCGCTTTCTGGACTCCTGCGCTCATAGATCTGATCGGAATATTCTTCTCAAATCCAATACCCATACCAAGAGCCATCATCTTACCAACCTGATCACGGAATACTCGTGACGGCGAGTGAATACCAAGCTTTGACTTCACCCAATCCAATGCATTACTTGCTGCATTTGCCGCTGCATCTGCCAGGCTCTTCGCCGCATTTGTTAATCCACTGGCAATGCCTTTGACGATATTCATTCCAACACTGCCCCAGTTCACACTGGTAAATGCATTCTTGATCTGGCTAATGATAGCCGGAATCTTACCGATCAGCTGTGGAATTGCCTGTACAAGTCCGGTCGCAAGAATTGTGATGATCTTAATTCCGGCTTGTAAGATTTTCGACAGGTTCGAAATAATCGCCGTCGCCAACTGACCGATAATAGTCGGTGCTTGATTAATCAGCTGCGGTAATGCATTCACCAGTCCCTGCGCCAAACCAACCAACAAGTCGATACCGGCATCCACGATCTGACCTACATTGGAAAGTAGCGATCCTACCAATGTAACAATCATCATTAATGCTGTCGGGATCAATGTAGGTAACTGTTGTGCAATTCCAGAAATAAGTGTTGATACGATGGAAATTCCACCACTAATGATAGCCGGCAGATTTGCTGTAATTGCTTGTAACAAATTGTTAAGCAACATAGCTCCCTGCGCAATCAAGTTCGGAAGTGCTGCTGTAATTCCATTGCAGAAATTTGTGATTACCTCTGGCCCTTTTGTCTGGACCATCGTAAGGATCTGTCCGATCTGATCACCGAACGCGCCCTGCAGGAGCCCGAGTCCTGCTACGACAATACCGAGTCCTCCGGCAATGTTCATGCATTTCAGGAACGCCGGTGCAAACGTAGCTGCCTTAGACAGGATTGGCTTGAACGAATCTCCGATCACTCCGCCGTAACTAGCCATCTTTTCCCCAACTGCTCCAAACTTCGGAACGATTGCAGATACCTTTTTTCCAAGCTCTCCGACCTTACCGGTAATTGTTGGGAACTTCTCTGCTAATTTAGGACCTACCTTCGCAAACGACTCTCCTACTTTTCCGGCTGTCTGTGTGACAGCACTTGTGAGCTTTCCACCGGGACCGGCATTCCACATTTCGGAAACCGATCCTCCCAGCTTACCGATTGCCGGAGCAATCTTTGGTGCGAGATCCTGGAATGGCAATGCGATAGCATCACCGACATTCTTGAATGCTGTTCCAGCCTTCCCAAGAGATGCAGACGCGCTTTTCACTGTACCAGGAAGCTTACTAACAGCAGTAATTGCCCCGCCAGTGACATCGCCCAGTCCACTAAGAGCATCAGAAAATGTTCCGGCGCCCTTACCAATTAAAGATAATGCAGGTGCGGCACCAATCAGGACTGCGGACATCTTGCCAAGATTCGCAAGTTGTCCAGTATCCATGTTGCCAAGTTTGTCAGCAATACTCTCAATTGCATCAGTGAAGCCTTTTACCTGAGGAACAGCGCCACCAATTTTTCCAGCAAGCGCACTAACAACATCTATCCCTGTTTTTCCTAGTCTTGGAATGATCTGACCTAAATTTGTAAAAATGTTCTGTGTTGCAGTCCAGAATGTCTCTACAAGGTCATTTGCACTTATAACTCCAGCTTCAAAGTTTTCCCAAGCTGCTTTAGCAGAACTTACAGAACCTTCAATCGTGGTCGCTGCTTCTTTTGAAGTAGTTCCAGTAATTCCCATCTGCTTTTGCACAACGCTGATAGCATTTACAATATTTCCAAAGGATAGACTGTTGGCATCAACTGTAACACCGAGTTCTTTCTGGACATCCGTAAGTTTTGCTGCATCGGAAACGAGTCGCTTCATTTCTTCTTGAGTACCACCATAACCAAGCTTTAAGTTATCAAGCATGGTATAGTTCTGCTTCGCAAAACCCTGATAAGCATTTTGGATGTCACGCATACTTGTACCCATCTTATTTGCATTGTCGGACATATCCACGATAGCCCTGTCTGCATAAGACGCTGCTTTCGCAGTATCTCCTCCAAGGCTCTGTAGCAGCGATGCCGAGAAACTGGTTACAGTTTCCATATAGTTGTTTGCAGACATTCCTGCCGTTTTATACGCCCTATTAGCATTATCGATAACTGTATTTGCGCTATCCTTAAATAGGGTTTCTACACCACCGACCTGCTGTTCCATATTCGCAACAACGCCAAGTGATGACTTTATGATTGCGCCAGCAGCAGTTCCAACTGCAACCACAGCTCCAGTCATTGCCTTAGATACTATCGACAGCCCGGATTTTCCAAGTTTACTTAGCTTGCCAACTCCTTCGTTGAATCCCTTTTCATTAATTTTTGTATCAAAATTCAAATAGCCGTCTGCCACACTACCACCCTTTCTAGGCTAATAGCACGGCTCAACGGCTCACATGTGCTTAGATCTTAATCTTTACCTCTTTTCTACACTCCCGACAGTTCAGGTACACGCCATTACACTCGGCGGTATCATCATAAATCAGTAACTTCTTACCGCAATAGGGGCATCTAAACCACTTCCGTTCTGTCGGGATGCCAATCTTCTTTATCATGCAAACATATCCCCTATCTCATAATCTGTCATCTTCCTGTTCTTCTTCAGCAAAATTGCACGCTGAATCTTCTGGATCCGCTTACGCTCATCCTTATCTTTGATATCCCGGAGATCTGTATTCCGGTACATGATCCGTTGCTTGATCTCCGTCTTCTCCGGAAGTCCAATAAACAGCGTCTGGAACTCCCACCAGTGCATGTATGGAACCGACTGCAGATTGATTCCATATACCTCCCGGAATGCACTGTAAATACAGTCTGCATCCTGCTCGAAGGAATACAACTGTTTCGGCACTGATTCAGAATGTTCTTCACTGTCAGATCTATCTACCCTCATTTCGAGGAATCCTCCCAGCGCATAGACAGCCCCTTCCAAATCATCTGGCATTCCATCTGTATACCATTGCATCATCAACTGGCATTTAATCTGCCAAGGAACTTCATCATCTTCTACCAACTGAATGAAACGGATCCATTCTCTGAAATCCGTCTCGATCGGGTAGTTTTCCCCATTCACAAACACTGAATCCGGAAATTCTTCAAATAGAATATTCATAACGTATTACCTATTACCGTTGTAATAAGTTCCATTGCCGCGATTCTTATTGCGATTGTTCTTATCATGCTTTCGTCTCTGCTGTCTATTACCATGCTGCTGAACAGTGTAATTACCATATTTCTGATTCAGCTTATCGGCTTCTTTATTCTCAAAAGCCAATAGTACATCTGTAGCATTCAAGCACGCGTTCAGACTAGTTTTCCCACCGAACATCTCCTCATGTGCTCCTTCTCCGATCACACGATCGAAGAAATTAAAATAGCACTGGCACTGCGCGCGGATGATATCAGCAGTCTTCCCTACTTTCGGCACCTGCGCCGCCTCTTCCTTGATCAGTTCCTTTGCTTCATCCAGATTCTCCAGAAACTCTACATCCGTAAAATCAATCTCTCTTTCAAGATCTCCATATTTAAAAAGGCTCATCGGCTCACTCTCCTATCTTTTTACTCTGCTGCGAACGTACACGTCTGCCACTTATCTGTCGTTGTCGCAGTACCCTTTACGATCTCTCCAGCTGCTTTCAGACTGCCCTTGTAGATCAGTGCATCCGTTCCATCTCCTTCTGAATCCGGAATCACACTCCAGTCACGCTTTCTGGCTGTACATGTATTAGCATCTTCTGCCGTAGCGTCAAAAAGATCTACAACCACAACAGTTACCTGTGCATCTGATCCCAGAATCTCATCATCTGTAATCTCTGCCAGCTTTGCATGCACCGCATCATTTGTATAACGGTCAAACTCATAATCCATAGATGGAGCATATCCAACTACGTCTGATCGTTCTGATGCTTCATCCACATACTGCCTGCTGTACTCTGTAGAGTTCTTTGAATCAGACATTGATGTGAACCCTGTCATCCTGGTAAATGTCTTACCATCACCAGCAACATCCATAAACGCTACCCGCTTATGCCTGCCTACTAATTTCTTTTTATTTGTATCTCCTGCCATGTTCTACCTCCTATTTGTAAATCAATCTGCAGATCATCTGATACCGTCCCAGGTCTACATCCGGTGCAAACAAATAGCCGGACTGCAGCACTTCCACCTTTATGGCATCGTGCCCGTCCAACTCTGGGAGAATATCTTCTAAGTTGTTCTGTTCCGCCCACTCTTCAAACGACTGGTAAAAACCACTCTTGGCAATCGCCGTTCTTGCGTCACCATCATAAGCCTCCTTACTGGTCAGAGCAAACTGAAACTGCTTCAGGCAAGTCCCATCTGTATATCTTCTGTAAATGGGATCTGCTCCGATCGGATCAATGGAATACTCCATTTTATCACCGAGATAATCAATATTAATCTTTCGATCATCGATGTACGGACAAGTAGCAATGTACTCCCGGATACTATCAATAATCGGTCTCTTAACGTCCGGCAAGCTTCTCAGCCCCCTCTCTGATTACGTCTTTCTTGCTCGCCTTCATGGTCTCAAACCACCTTGCCCGTGATTTGTGTTCATAATACTGCCGGCGAGCATAAGGCGTCAGGTATTCAATATATCCGGATCCAATCACCGTGCCAAGCGTTGCGGACTTGATCATCATGCCGGTTCTTCTTGGTGTGAGTGGGTTCATATATCTAAGACATTCGGAATCTACAAATGCCTGCGCCTTGGAAAAGGACTCTGCCTTTTGGCTCGCAAATGCCGGATTCCACTCTAATTTAGCTGTCACAATACCCCCGTCAGTCTGCACGGTTGTAATACTGCCTCTGGGAGTCGTGATACTAAATTGCTTCTTCTGTGCCATCTTACGCCCCTCCAATCCTCCAATGTGGAAGTCCACCGAACCGATTGTCAGACCAGGACAACACTTTGCAATGCCGCTGGCTCATCTTTAGCAGATCTGCTGGCTTCATAATGTCTTTACTACATTCACCCAGAACAATGTGATCATCATTCTGGATTGTCCAATATCCAGCCGGATTCTCTAGTTCTGCATACTCTTCCGGCGGAAGATACTGATCCGCATTCTCCACATCAGCAGGAATACGGATCTTGTACACTTCTGCGCTGTTCAGTCCGGAATCACCTGCAGATACTTTATGGTCCACATACACATGCACGCCCCGGATTACCGTTCGATTCCAGGTGTCAAAGGTGGTTTTACTGCCGGCTTTCCGGTTATAGATTGTAATCGTTGCATTCGCCAACATAACAGCATCCCACCTTTCTCGATAGCCATCCGGTTGGAAGCAGATATGCAGATGCAGCCGCATAAGCTTTTTTGCGAAGTACCTCCTCCGTTGTCTGTCCGTCTGTTTGTTCCGTAACATACGTAACGCTATATCCGTCATTGTTTTCAGACTTGACCATTCCAGCCGATGCCTGTTTCTGATCATAACTGCAGTATACGTCTGCTACAGCGCATACTGCATCTTTTACCATATCGCTTTCCATTGAAAAAATATCACCCCGAACATATGTGATTTTACGAATGTAAGCTTCTGCCCGGCGTTCGTATCCGGAGAAGAAATTCTCCGGAATTATCTCGCCACCATACTCTGAAGCATAATATGCATAATCCACATACATTTACATCACATCCTTATTCTCCTGCTTTCAGAATCGCAAATGGACATCTCTTTGTCTTATCCTTCTGCAGGCTGTTGATTGGGTTGGGAATCTCCCATCCAAGACGCATAGTCGCTCTCAGAGCTACCATGTCATTTTGCATCAGGTTATAGGCAATAGATCCATCTGTATTCTGTACAACACCCTCAGTAAACAATTTAAAGGTGATATCCTGTCTGATAGCATATACCAACTGTGAAAAATCACCGGAGATCATAAGTGCCTTTGACTTATCAAATGCTCCATTGTTCGGGAAGTTCATTGGTGAACCATCCAGCGCATACTGAGTTGAACCCTGCATATCTGTTTTGAACAGCGGATCACCATTTTCATTCTTTAATCCACGAAGCTTAGCTCTCATGGAAATATCTGCCATGTGGCCGTTTACAAAATAGCCAGAGTTTTCAACCTTTGCAATCACGCCATCTTCTGCCATGATCTTGTCATACAATGGATCCGCAGAACCTAATGTAACTACAGAGCTGGCTTTTGTCGCAGTTGCAACCACGCCATCTCTCCATGTAGATGGTTTATCCACATCAAACAGAATCGCTCCGTCAATAACACGTCCGAATGCTTCTACGACTCTCGGCTTAACTTCTGCCCAGATATCATACTCAGAATCATCCAGAACAGCCTCCGGAATCGGAACAATTACTGCAATCTCCTCTGCGGTGATGTATTTCTTATCCCATGCCTGTTTTGTAGTTTTCTTCTGACCTGCATCGCCATTTACAAAATAAGCAATCGGCAGCATATCCAGCACCGGCATTTTATACTGTCTGCTGGTCATGTTCGCCAGCTTTCGCCCCCTGGAAAGAACTGCTGACTGTGTGATCGTGCCCTGGATAATCTCATTCGCTTCCTGAGTAGGGATCAGAGACTCCGCACCAGTACGATCGATAATGTTCACATCATTATCGAAAATTCTCAAATTCATTCTGTTCTTATTCATTGCTTTCACCCTCCGTTTATCGTCTTGCTGCAGCACGAATACGGTCATTGATAGAAGCGTTTGCACTTCCACCAGAGCCTTCTGAGGAACTTCCGGAAGAGGTAGACACACGGTAAGTGTTGCCTCCTACATATCTCGGATTTTCTTTCAGATACTTCTCCGCAGCCTTTTCAAATGTTGTCTTATCATCTACCATTTTGGAAACCTTGTAAGCCACATAGTCCAGGTCGTCTGCTTTGACACCCTTACTAGACAAGAACTTTTCATTCTTCATCCGCTGCACTTCATTTCTGGAATTCTCCAGATCCTGCTGCAACTGCGTTACATTTGGCTGATTCTTTTTCTGCTGATCCTTATAATCAGCAATTGCCTGATTCACCTGCTGTTCTGTCATTCCCTGTTGCTGAAAATAAGAACGGAGCGCTGCCTTTTCGGCTCTTTCTGCCCTTGCATTGGCAATCTCTTCTGCCTGCGCATAACTGTATGTCCCCTGGTTTCCTGATTCACCGGCATTTCCCAGGCTGCCGTTACCATCTCCGGCGTTTCCACCCTGACCACCAGAGCCAGCTCCGCCGCCGTCTTCAAAGAGCTGTAAACACATTCTTTTTTTCATGCTTACCTCCAAATATGAGTGTTTTCCAATGCTTTTTCTGTCTTCATGTTTTGGACATAATAAAAACACCCTCTCGGGTGCTTAGTTACTGAAATTCTATACAGCTGTATTCCCGGTTAATATCTACTAGCCCCAGGAACCACGAATCCACCAGAAGTTTACCTCTATCTGACAGATTCTCCCATTCAATTACTGTCATACCACTGCCTGTATCTGCCCGAATTCTGTCACCAGTCAAATCCCTTAGAGAATTGATCAGATTGCATGTCAAAGCTGATACTGCAGCGCACACACGATCAATGCCAGTCTGATCTTTCTGATCAGCATGACCGACCATGTTAATGCCGTTATCTTTTATCTTCACGATTATCATATTTTGTCCTTATTCTTTTGACTCTACGATAGTTACAGTTCCTTCAAAAACTCCCAGATCTGTCTGCTGTTGAAATGAATGCGTTTCAGCTACATCCTCATCAGTCATAGGTCGCGTAAGATACCACAGTGAATTATCTTTCCATGTAACTTCTTCCAACTTCTGATTCGCTTCAAGGTTTACTGTCATCTCTCCACCGTAATTCTTTGTTACAGTCTGGCATCCTGTCAAGCACACTACCGCCATACAAATAGCAGTCAATGCTATTGTCACTCTCTTCTTCACTTTTCTCACCTCCTCGCTCTAAAAATGGGTACAAAAATACCACCGGTCATTTACGACTGGTGGTAACTACACAACTGCTTTTAACGCTTTGTTGTATTCAATTTCCAACTCACGTTTAAATTTTTCAATCTCTTCTGGTTTCATTCCCGGTTCTCCGGATGCGCAAATATCAGGCGTTTCTTCATTCAATATTCTTGTAGCCCTTGGCTGTTCCTTATACATTTCGTCATAATGAATAATTAACAGCCCTTCCAGTTCACAAGAAAAATCATAGATATCCTCTGGAGTATTTTCCAAAAAATCTTTGATATAATTCATTACTTTCTCAAACATTTCCCCATGCCTCCTTTGGAGCCCTTCTTCTTACAACGGATACGATATCTCCAGTTTTTTTATTTCTAACAACTAATAACTGTAATTCATGAATGAAATAGATTTGTTTATCTTCTCCCTCTGTATAATTAGGTGTACCTTTAATAATTTTTATCAGCATTTCTTCTGACACTTCCGGCAATCCAGGCTTATTCAATCGAGGAATTCGACTAAGTGCATGTACAGACATTATAATATTCTCTTTCGCGAACCTATCATATGCCTGTTTGGACTTACTTTTAAATTCTTCAGACCAATCTTTCTTGTTGATTTCAAGATATGTGGAAAACCTATTCTGAAGCTTTTCCCACTTCTCACTATCATTATATTTCACCTGACCAAACTTAGCAAGCGAACCTATGGAATCTCCAAGAACTTCTTTGTATCTCCGATACTGCGCAATATCTTTAGATGCATTCTCAATCATTTCTGGCGGGAACATGGCATTCTGCCATTTCGTGTTTGTCGCCACATGACCACGCATATCCAGATAAATACGCTCACGCCCTTCTGTAAGTCCCATCTTCCGGCAGAATCTGGAATACTCATTCAGCTGCCCCTGATACTTCGCCTTATGGAGGATGATCTCATCCCGATCAGCTTTACCGGCTTGCAACAACCGCACCTTCTCGCGCTGAGCACGCATAGCCACTTCCATCTGACGCTGTCTCTGCTTGGCTTCATACAAAGTATATTCTTTGCCGCCAAACGTCTTGGGCTCTGCCTCTTTCCGATTCTGTTCCTCCAGCCATTCATCAGACCAGTTACGCTGTGATATTCCTGGAAAGAACAGATAAAACTCATGTCAGTGATAGCAGTTCCACCCGCCTAATCCTTCACCGGTTCCATAACCTGTGCTACTGACAAAGTCTGGATAATCTGCCATGCTCGCATCCCCCCTTCCACAACAAAAGAGAGCCTTAAATAAGACTCTCTTTAAATAACTGTTTTTTACAATTGACTCATTTTTACATTCAGAACTTTCAGGATCAACTCAGCTGACCGTGTTGCCTGATCATTGTAATCCTTTGCCAGCGGACTCTTAATCAAATCCCCATTCCGATAGTGGATAAACGCATGAGACAGCTCCCACGCCAGTTCATAACATGCCTTTTCGACCGTCACGCCAGTTCTGATACCGATGTTTCCGTTTTTCAATACGCTCTCAAACGTCTTGAACGGGTAGGAACTCACTCCAATGCCATTATCTTCTGCTACCTGAAGCAACAGCTTAAGTACCCCGATTGGATTGTCAATCTGTGGAAGCTTCTTATCTTTCTGCCTACTTACGACTGGTACTGTATCAACAGGAACAGGCTTTGTTTCTTTCGGTTCTTCCTTTGCTCGGAAGTAAAAATCCACCAGATAATCATATACTTCCCACGCCTTATCCGTGTTCAAAGATTTGGCATGGAGCAATGCACCTTTCTCTGTCCAAAGATACAATGTCTTGGCGTATTTGAAGGAGCTTTGAATTTCACATGTCCTTTTCAACCTCCTTAATTCTTCCCCAAACACCTCAATATAGTGTTTTCCAAGAACATATCTGTCTTTATTATAGTTAAAATTGTAAATTATCTTGTCCTTAGACACTCCATACGCTTCAGCTATTTGCCGAGTCGTAAGAACTTTCATTCCTTTTACTTCTACTGTTTCTGGTAACTGCATTTGTTTTCTCCTCGCTTTCTCATTGCAAGGAATCCCAAGACATGTTAAAATATTTCATGAAGGGATTCCTTCGGTTTGATAGAACGTTGTTTTCGTTGGTAGCGTGGCAACGTTCTATTTGTGTTCAAGAACCTTTTCAATCCCCATTCTCACAACATCGGTTCTGTTTAACTGATTTTCTTTACAATATTTCATCAATTTCTCATTTGTTTCTTCATCAATTCTCGCTTTAACCTCTATTGTCTTTGGTTTATCTATCTTAGGTCTTCCTGTTCGTGGACTCATATCATTCACCTCGCTTTTTTGTGCCACAATTAAATTGTAATTATTGAGCCACGAAAAGTCAAGTACTATTTATTCCATTTGTAAACTTTTCCCTGCCATACAGAATGTGAAGGTCTTGCCCCTGCATGCCAGCTTACTTCCACATATTCACAACCAAGCTGTTCCATGTGGTATTCGGTTATCTTATGTGTAAGATTCGCGACTCCGGTCATTACCGCTCTTCTAGCAGCCACATCCACCCGATCAGCTCTACCAGAAGCATAATCAATCTTCCGAAGTCCGCTGTTCGTGAGCTGCGTGACGGTCCTTCGCAGGACGCTGTTATAATCAAACGCCCCAGATATAATATCCATACAGGCACTATCCAGATAACCGGTATAGACCTGTGATAGAGGGGTTAGCGCCTTTTTACCACCATAATCCAGATAGAATCCCATCGATCTGGTGATATTCTCCATGTCCGACAGGCTCTGATCTATGATGGCATTTGTGATCTGCTGCAGTTGCTTGTTCTGTTCAAACGGTATGTACTTGGCATTGATCTGCTCGTACACGTCCTTATTCCGGACATATTCCCAGTTGATCACCTTGTCGTACAGTTCAAACATCTCCAGATATGATGCATTCAGTGCATCCTTAATGCTTTTTTCAATATCCTCCGACGAATACCCGAGAATCCGCAATCTGTTAATCTGCCAGTCAGCTGTACTGGTGATCTCACCAGCTTTCTGAATTCTCCGGACAATATCCTGCATGATTCGTTCTTCCAGATCCTGATACCTACTGGCAATCTTGCTGACAACCTTATTCTTGTACTCGTCCCGCATACTACTCCATCACCTGATTCTGTTCTGGCAATTTCTTTGCTGCTTCCTCCAGTGTCTCTCCATACCATTTAGCCCGATATTCTGCATGACTCATTACTCCCATGCTGACATCCTGACGATCCCTGTTTCGCTCCGTCTCCTTGTCCTCAATGATGGAGTCATCGAAATCTATAACGATGTCGGTCTCCAGATTTAACGGGTTACGAAGCACGATTCCCAGACGGATGATAATTTGAATCAATTGCTTCATCGCATCTTCCAGAAGAATCTCGTGCTTTTTGATCATGCGATACATATCTGAATTCTCTGATATGATCTCTGTAGCTGTTTTCACACCACTGCCACCGAACTGGTATCGATCCGTGCCAAATCCGCATTTCAATGACAAATAGTTCAGATCATCATTAATTGCTTTACTATGCTGCTCTGTACGAAGCGACATATCGACTTCTTTAAGCAATCCCTCTTTATTGTTATCATCTTCCGGCATACTGTAAAAAACACTGTCGCTCGGATCAAAAGCAGGTGATCCATCTTCATTCGTCAACAACTCTGGCTTTACGAAAATACGCTTTCTGCCAAGTTCGAACTCATTGCAGTAAGAATCGTATTCAATATCTAACTTCTTAAGTACATCAATGGAATTTGCAAAAATAGCCAATCCCATTGGATTGCTCTCATCAGCATTATTTGTGATGTTCAGCCGATCAATAACAAACTGCGGATCCGCTGATCCCGTTTTCGTCTCCTTTGCAAGCGTTTTAAATGGCTTAAGCTGTTTCCATTCTTCCTCGCTGAGCTCCGTTCCTTCCGGACTTCCAGATTCACACCGAAGTACCACATTCCTGATCACATATTCCCCATTTTCCAATAAATGCGATTGCACCTGAACGTATTTCTTTCTGGCAACTGTATGTGGAAATGTGAAAATGCACTCTGTTACACGGGCATTATTCCAGCTTACAGGATAGATATTTGGCGCATCCACATAATTAATCTGGATCGTTCCCGATAAGATCTCACCATCTTCTGTCACTTCCATATCATCCAGATATGGAATATATGCCACTGTACCGGTAAATGCTTTACGCTCCTGGTAATCATTCCCCATGACCAGAAAACGATTATCTTCCAACACCTGCTGCACAAAATTGTGAGTCGTCTCATCACTCAGTGTAATCGTGACTCGCTCATTCAGAAGCAGATCCGCGATATCTTCACTCAACTTTTTAGCCATTCCCATACTCTTTCGCTTGCATCGATTATATTTGCCTCGTCCTGTATACACCCTGTAAAAAGAGAAGCCTCGAACGCTCCCCCGATACCAAGATATCCATTCTGCTATCTTTCGATAGAACGCTGCATCTACCGTATCGATGCCAATTCTTTTAAAATAATTAAAGATATTCATCATCTCTCACCTCCTTGGTCAATATATCCGCTTTATCATCCTGCACTTCTCTTGGAAGCCAGTGTTTTAGTCTCTTCCAGACACCCATAACCACATACCGGATAGCATCCATGCAGTGATCTGATTCTTTTACGGGTACTTCCTTGCCCTTTTCTATCGACTTTTTGTCATACTCATAGGTACCGAACTCTCTGACCGCATTCTCCTGTTTCGGAGACACACTCATGATGTCAAAGCATAATGCCTTCTGCACCCGGCTGATACCGAGAGCAACATCATTCTCCGCATCCCTGAGTATCACCTGATAATTCAGTCCAGTTCTGGTAGCACGCCGCACCTCTTCTGCCAGACCTTTTGCTGACGGATCAAGGAAAATATAAAAGACTCGGTTTTCATACAGTTCATACAGATTATTCATGAACTCAACCAAGTCTTTCGCATATTCTGATGGGCTCTTCTGTTTGCCTGTCTCCCGGCCGCTGTGATAATATTCACCCAGACCCGGAAACTTCTTTCGGTAGCTGTCCAATCCAAACGCCTGGAATGTCGTTGCATTCTGCTGTCCATAGTCGCCACCGATGTAGATTCTGTCATATCTCCTGTCTGGATCCGGCTTCTGCCTGTGCCTGTCCCCAAACATGTAATAAATCAGCTCATCCACGCCGACCGCTTCGCCAAGCCATACCCAGCGATACATTTTCTCATCAGCCTGCTTCATATCTTCTGCAGATGCAATCAGATCCTGCCCCAGCCAGCTGACCGGAACATCTCTGTAATCCGTGTGAATGTGGATACAATCATCACGCTTTTCCATCTTCTTGCACCACTGATTGATCGGTGCATTTGGATTCTTCGGCGGGTTGTACAAATAGATCATTTGGAATCCGCTGCTATTACCTCGAACGAATGTCGCCTCAATATTGCTCAACTCATCATCGCCTTCACCATCATCGAAGAACTCCGTCAACTCATCCAACACGACCAACTTGATCGGCTTATCCTCATCGATAATACCTTTTGTGTCATCGATGCCGTCTGATCCGGAAAAGTAAATGGTTGTGCCATACTTCTTATATGTGATCTCCATTGGCGATTTCGTGATCGTGAACTTCTTCTTAGAAATCCCCAGACGATTGATCCCGCGAAGCATCTCCTTGTACACCGTCTTCCGAAGCTTATTGTGATGTTTACGAAGAACGACTGCTGAACCATGCGGATCTGATACAATCTGATAATCCGTTCTGATAGCAGCATAGCTGGACTTCGTACCGGCACGTCCGGAAGTCAGGATAATGTGCTTAATCTTTTTGTTGTTGAATATCGGCAGGTATTTCGGAATCACTATATCCGATATCTTCACCTGCTGGTGCATCGTTGACAATCGTCACACCATCCTCTCCATCATCATTGCTGCCATTCTGGATCCGTTCAGTATTAGCCTTTAACTGCATGATTCTGGCTTTCTGCTCTTCTGTCGCAAGATCCCAGTTCTTATGCAGCAGATCTTCATACCGGTTGATCATGCCCTCCAGAGTCTTCTGCGCCCTTGCCTGGGCTGACAGGAAGTTCGCCTGCTTGTCCCAGGCTTGTTGTACATCATATCCGGTAGCTTCACTTCCGTCCAAGGTCATTTCCTTTGTCTTATCATCCTGATCACTAACATACATGATCTTCTGCGCCCGGATAATAGCAGCGTAAGCAATCTGTATCTGATCCCACAGGACATCCAGCGGATTCTTCGGCATCTCCTGAATAATCGACAATGTTTCTTCCGGAAGATACTTCGAAAAGAATCCATGCTTCTCAGCATTTTTATTTCCAGGCGGTCCAGTTGCATTCTTGTTGCCTGGCTGACCGCCTTGCTTCCTTTTTCTGGATGCAACAGAGGGTGCACCCTGCGTATTTGAGAGTGCACCCCGATTTTTTATTTCAGACCAGCCATACCGCTTAATCCAACTCTTTATCGTATTCAAACTGGTATCATACTTTTCCGCCAATTTCTTGGGCGGGATACCAGACAAATAATCTTTTTTAATCTGCTCTTTTACATCAGCCACGTCACCACCTCTCTCTTCTTCGTCGTTTTGTTGCATTAGAAAAGACACCCCGGAGGGTGCCCGATTTATACTTTATTTTTCAACCTCAACATGATATAGTTAATTTAGTGTATACAGGAAAGAAGGCGATGAATATGAAATCACCCCCATTTTTTATTCCAAAATACATACAAAAAAATGTGTTTAAGGGTAATATTCATTAACGTAGCTCGCTAATTGCTACCTCATGCACCTTTCCACGCTGATTTTTCTTTCTGCCCTCTCCTTGCTTGGATTATTCATGGACGTAAAATATGGTAACCCAAGAATAAATACATGGAGGATAAGGGCATGAGAAAAATTAGCAAACCTGTCTTATCTATCTTACTTTTGGTTGTAAATACTTATGGAGAACGCTTTTTCAATTACGTATACACTATATTATTGTGTTCTCCCCGTGAAATGTTCACTACATCTTGTATGATCATTTCGTTCATATTAATAATTAAATTACAATATAAAGAGTAAGACAGACAAAGGAATCGGATTAGCTACCCGGTTCCTTTTGATTTATACAATATTTGTCATTGAGCCGCCGGATTTCTGCCAGTGGCTCTAGTATTATTATAAATGTGAATCGTGTGAATTGTGTGAAACTTTCAAATATGCATCAACTTTTTTGCTTATGCTGCTGCGATCCAGATGAATCTTCTTCGCCACATCACGCTGCGTCACGTTCTTCCGCCCGTCAATGTAATAGATTCGAAAGATTCTTCTGGTCACACTGTCAGTGATCCCGCTCACGAAATCCTCAATCTCTTTGCACTCTGTTTCCAGTTTCTTCTTGCGTCTGAGGTCCCTGTCCTGCAACCGGCTGTATTTCTCATAATCAAATCCCGTCACGCTCTGAGGCATCGGATATCCCTTACTGTAATCAAATATCACATCATTCCCAATCATGGCATCTGATCGCCACCGATTCTCCAATACATAATCCAGCTCCAGGATCTCCATCTTATTGCTCCGGTATGACTCCAGACGTTCTTTTGTCATCACTTCTTCCATCCGCATCACTCCCCTTGCC